>Ga0308164_10000165_pt1 | contig 171365 bp, 155 predicted proteins | sample PhyTR2_FD_201031 | JGI IMG/M metagenome (GOLD analysis project Ga0308164, IMG submission 201031) | Phyllosphere microbial communities from UC Gill Tract Community Farm, Albany, California, United States - DLSLT.R2 | ecosystem: Host-associated > Plants > Phyllosphere > Unclassified | place...
CACTGATCCGGGGGTCGCCGCAACGGGCCATCCATGGCCCGGTGCGGCTAGCCTGGCGTCCTGCCAGGCTACCCCCGGATCAGCGCCAGGACTCAGCCGTCACTTACGTCGCACTCTGCGTCGTCAGGGCCATCGCGGTTGAAAAGCACTTTAGAGCAATTTGGATTTGGCTAAAGGCACGGTTCTGAAACTGATGACTATCGTTCCCATGCTCCGCGTGGGAATGCAGTTCGTGACGCTCCGCGTCACACAGCGGTTCTGGGATGGTGATTGAGGCTCGACTCAAGTCAGCTTTTCACTCACATCTACCAGAACCGCTGCTGGGTCAAACGTCCCCACCACTTGGTGGCCAGTTGATCCGCTGAGGTGGCTGCCGCCATGCCCATGCGCTCTTGCAGGCTCTTGCGTTGCACGTAGTGCAGGTGGAACACGTCTGCATCCTTGGCCCGCTCAGCCAGGTACTCGTCACTGGTCTTGAGTTCATCGACCAGCAGCTTGTCGACCGCTGCCATGCCGAGCCATACCTCGCCGGTCGCCACTTCGTCGATGGACAATTGCGGGCGGTAGCTGGCAACGAAGTTCTTGAACAGGTCGTGGGTGATGTCCAGGTCCTGCTGGAATTTCTCGCGGCCCTTTTCGGTGTTTTCGCCAAACACGGTCAGGGTGCGCTTGTATTCACCTGCGGTCAGCACTTCGAAATCGATGTCGTGCTTTTTCAGCAAGCGATTGACGTTGGGCAGTTGTGCCACCACGCCAATGGACCCGAGGATGGCGAACGGTGCGCTGATGATCTTGTTGCCGATGCACGCCATCATATAGCCGCCGCTCGCAGCGACCTTGTCGATGCATACGGTCAGCGGGATGCCCGCCTGACGGATGCGCGCCAGTTGCGAGGAAGCCAGGCCGTAGCTGTGGACCATACCGCCGCCGCTTTCCAGGCGCAGCACCACTTCATCCCTGTCGGTGGCCAGGGTCAGCAGCGCGGTGATTTCATGACGCATGCTTTCAGTGGCCGAGGCCTTGATGTCACCGTCGAAATCCAGCACGTAGACACGGGCCTTGGGCTCGCCCTGCTTTTTCTCTTTTTTCAGCGCCTTGCCTTGCTCCTTGCGCAGCGTCTTCAGGCGCTCTTTATCCAGCAATGACTGCTCAAGGCGTTCGCGCAGGCCTTTATAGAAGTCATTGAGCCGGGTGACCTGCAATTGCCCGGACGACTTGCGTCGGCCCTTGCCGCGCATGGACGCAATGGCAACCAGCACCACAATGATGGCGATCACCAGCGTCACGGTCTTGGCCAGAAAACTTGCGTAATCGACAACGAAATCCACGAATATCCCTCATTAGTGTCAGGCCCTTACCAATCAAGGGCTGTGATGAATGCAGCATACCGACGCCCTGTGCGGCGCACCAGCCAATGACCCGTTACAAACCATTAAAACGATGATTTCAAACGAGCGTATGTTTTTTCATTGACAGTCCCCCGGCATCCCTCATAACCTCGGAGGACCTTCGGCGTACCGAGAAGAAACGGACGTGGGCAGCATCTACCTGATACGACATGGCCAGGCCTCATTTGGTGCAGAGAATTACGACGTTCTGTCGCCCATGGGGATTCGTCAGTCTCAAGTGCTGGGCGCCTACCTTGCCGAGCTGGGCCTGAGCTTCGATCGCTGTGTGTCCGGCGAGCTCATGCGCCAGAAAGACACTGCCCAGTATGTGCTGGGCCAGTACACCGAGGCAGGCCTCGATACGCCTGATGTGCAACTGGACAGCGCGTTCGATGAATTCGATGCCGAAGGTGTGATCAGGGCGTTGATACCGGCGATGCTCGAAGAGGAACCACAAGCGCTGGATATTCTGCGCGATGCCGCCGCAAACCCTGCAGGGTTCCAGCGCCTGTTCAACCTGATTACCAGGCGCTGGCTGAGTGGCAACCACGACACACCGGGGCTGCAAAGCTGGCAGTCGTTCGTGACGCGCGTTGAAGCAGGCCTGAAGCGGATTCTCCAGGCTGCCGGCCCGCATGAGCGTATCGCGGTATTCACCTCCGGCGGCACCATTACCGCCCTGCTACATCTTATTACCGGAATGCCTGCATCAAAGGCGCTGGAGCTTCACTGGCACATCGTCAACACGTCGTTGCACCAGCTTAAATTCAAAGGCAACGACGTAACCCTGGCTTCCTTCAACGGTTACACACATTTGCAACTGCTGAAGGCGCCGGAGCTCATCACCTATCGCTGAGCCCGGCCAATCGCGTCCTGTCGGACGCTGGCACTCACTCTAAAAGGATCACCCCATGACCTCAGTAGCAGACGCTGTACAGACCATGAAAAACAAGTTCAACCCAGCTGCTGCTGCCGGTCTGGACCTGGTCTTCGGCTTCAACATCACCGACGAAGACAAGCATTACGCCCTGATCGTCAAGGACAGCACCTGCGAACTGCAGGAAGGCGAAAACCCGGACGCCAACGTGACCCTGGTCATGGACAGCCAGACCCTCAAGGGCATCGTCAGCGGCGAGACCGACGGCATGCAGGCGTTCATGGGTGGCAAGCTGCGTGCCGAAGGCGACATGATGCTGGCCATGAAGCTCAGCGAACTGTTCCCGGTATAAACCTGGCGCGCAGCAGACTGTACTACCTGAAAACCGAAGCCCTGCCGGCTTCGGTTTTTTATGCGCGCACCTTTCTGTAAAAAAGCAATCAGAGCCACTGATTGCCCGGCAACACGCTAGCCTATAAAGCGGTCATATGCTTGATCGTGGATTGGACGATCATTAGATTAGTCAATAGTTTGCGCTGACCAAAATAAACACAAGGGATACGTATGGCACTGACTGACCAGTCCACCGAGATTCGCAACGGCGAAGAACTGGACGCCTCCCTGATCGATGCGTACCTGAAGGCGCACGTGCCGGATCTTCACGGCACACCGACGATCAGTCAGTTTCCGGGCGGCGCATCGAACCTGACCTATCTGCTTCAGTACCCTGAGCGGGAACTGGTACTGCGTCGTCCACCTTTCGGACACAAGGCGCGCTCAGCCCATGACATGGGTCGCGAATACCGCATTCTCAATCAGCTCAAGGAAGCCTTTCCCTACTGTCCCGAGGCGTATCTGCACTGCACGGACGAGTCACTGATCGGCTCGGAGTTCTACGTCATGCAGCGCGTCAAGGGGATCATCCTGCGCTCTGACCTGCCGTCGGAACTGGCGCTGGATGCAACACAGACCGAACAGCTGTGCAAAAACTTTATCGACAAGATGGTGGACTTGCATCGCGTCGATTATCAGGCGTGTGGCCTGGGTGACCTCGGCAAGCCGCAAGGCTATGTACAACGGCAGATTTCCGGCTGGTCCGAACGCTATGAAAAAGCGCTGACCCCTGACGCTCCAGCGTGGGAGCAGGTCAAGCGCTGGCTGGTAGACAAAATGCCTGCCGACTCGCCCACCTCAAGCATCGTGCACAACGACTACCGTTTCGACAATGTGATCCTCGACCCGGCCAACCCGATGCAGATCATCGGCGTGCTGGACTGGGAGTTGACTACGCTCGGCGATCCGCTCATGGACCTGGGCAACACCCTCGCCTACTGGGTACAGGCCGACGATCCAGCCCCGGTTCAATTGATGCGCCGCCAGCCGAGCAATGCGCCAGGGATGCTGACCCGCCAGGCATTTGTCGACTATTACGCCGAGCGCGCTGGCGTGCGCATAGACAATTTCGATTTCTACTACACCTATGGCCTGTTCCGTCTGGCCGGTATCGTGCAACAGATCTACTACCGGTTTTTCCATGGCCAGACCCAGGACAAACGCTTTGCCCAATTCATTCACATGAACAGGTTGCTGGAGCAGATGAGCCTGAGCGTGATCGAAAAATCCAGCCTCTGACCGCCAGCGCCAAGACAAGGAAATGACATGTCCAGAACCCAGCTCTTCGACCTTGATGGCAAGGTTGCATTCGTTTCAGGTGCCAGCCGAGGCATCGGTGAAGCCATTGCTCGGCTGCTGGCCCAGCAAGGCGCGCACGTTATCGTCTCAAGTCGCAGGCTCGAGGGTTGCCAGGCAGTGGCGGACGCCATCGTCAGCGAGGGTGGCAAGGCAACAGCCATTGCCTGCCACATCGGTGAGCTGGAACAGATAAGCAGTGCATTCGCGCAGATTCGCCAACAGTTCGGGCGCCTGGATGTGTTGGTCAACAACGCCGCCACCAACCCGCAGTTCTGCAACGTGCTGGACACCGATCCCGGCGCCTTTCAGAAGACCATCGACGTCAACATTCGCGGCTACTTTTTCATGTCCGTCGAAGCCGGCAAGCTGATGCGCGAAAACGGCGGCGGCAGCATCATCAACGTGGCGTCCATCAACGCGGTATCGCCGGGCGCCTATCAAGGCGTCTATTCGATGACCAAGGCAGCCGTGGTCAACATGACCAAGGTGTTTGCCAAGGAGTGCGCCGAGTTTGGCATCCGTTGCAACGCCCTGCTTCCCGGTTTGACTGACACCAAGTTCGCATCGGCACTGGTCAAGAACGACGCGATCCTCAACATGGCGCTGTCGCAAATTCCACTGAAACGCGTTGCCGCTCCGAGCGAGATGGCCGGCGCGGTGCTTTACCTTGCCAGTGAGGCCTCCAGCTATACCACCGGTGTTGCGCTGAACGTCGACGGCGGCTTCTTATCCTGAAGGCTCACGCGACTGGTAAAAAGAAATTGAATTAATTTTCCATTATTAAAATATATGGAATATATTTTCTGCATAACAACAATCCTTTCTGGAGAATGTCATGCGGGAATCCCTTTCCACATCACCTGCGCAATTGGGTATCGGACTGATCGGCACCGGTTTCATGGGCCGCGCCCATGCGTTGGCGTTCGGCAACGCCAACGCCGCGCTTGATCTGCCTGCACGTATACGGCTCTCCGCGCTGGCGGACGCCGACAGTGCGCGCGCCGAGCAATGCGCAAGCGCCTGGGGGTTCGACCGCAGCCACGCTGACTGGCAGCAGTTGATCGATGATCCGTACGTGCAGATCGTGGCGATTACCACCCCCAATCACCTGCACTTTCCCATGGCCATGGCCGCCATCGCTGCAGGCAAGGCCGTGTATTGCGAAAAGCCGCTGGCCGTGAGCCTCGCCCAGGCCGATGAAATGCGCCGCAGTGCCAAGGCTGCGGGTGTCGTCACCCAGGTTGGCTACAACTACCAGCACAACCCGATGATCGGCCTTGCCAGAGAAATGATCGAAGCCGGCGAGCTGGGCGAGATCGTCAGCTTTCAGGGCGAGTTCAGCGAGGATTTCATGGGTAATCCGGCGTCACCCTGGTCGTGGCGATGTGAAGCGGCGCATGCGGGCGGTGCGCTGGCCGATCTGGGCAGCCACTTGCTGGCGATGGCTCGTCATTTGCTGGGCGACGTCGAAGCAGTCTGCGCCGACGCCAGCACCGTAAACCGTGAACGCCCGGCGAGCCTCGGCAGCCAGCAGATGCGCGCCATTGCAGTGGACGACCAGACCCACGCGCTACTGCGCTTTGCCAACGGTGCGCGCGGAACCTTCAGCAGCAGTTGGCTCAAACACGGCTACAAAAACCACCTGAGTTTCGAGATCAGCGGCACCAAGGGCACGCTGGCGTTCGATCAGGAGCGGCTTAACGAGCTGCGCCTCTATCGTACAGGCGCAGCCGGGCGCGATGGTTTTCAGCGTCTGCTGGCAGGCCCTGCACAACCGGGTTACGCCGCATTCTGCCCGGCTCCCGGCCACCAGTTGGGCTACAACGAGCTCAAGGCGCTCGAAGTACAAGCGCTCATCCAGGCCGTATGCGGTCAGCGCAGCCGTGGCCCGGACTTCGAGGAAGCGTGGCAAATCGAGCGCCTGGCGACGGCCATTCGCGTGGCCGCTGCCGAGCAACGCTGGGTCGCGCTCACCGACATCTGACTTCCTGCAAACGTTGTACAAGGGGTAGAATGCGCCACGTTCGGGCAGCCATTCTGCCCCCTTGCCGTCCTCGCCATAAGCCCTCTGCCACCATGCCTTTTGAACTCAGCGTCGACCTGACCACCCTCGCCATTCTTGCCGTGGTCGCTTTCATAGCGGGATTCATAGATGCCATCGCCGGTGGCGGCGGACTGCTGACCACCCCTGCGCTGATGACCGCCGGCCTGCCGCCGCATCTGGTGCTGGGCACCAACAAGCTCAGCTCGACCTTTGGTTCAGCGACGGCCAGTTTCACCTTCTACCGTCGCAAGCTGTTTGACCCAAGACAATGGCTGCATGCAGTGCTCGGCACTGCCGTCGGTGCTGCGCTGGGCGCGGTGATCGCCCATTACCTGCCAGCCGAATGGCTGAACCAGATGTTGCCGGTGATTGTGTTCGGTTGCGGGCTGTACTTGTTGTTTGGCGGCACGCCCAAGGCGCCCCTGGACAGCAATGCGCCGATCAAGAAGAAATGGCAGCTGCCGCAAGGACTGGGACTGGGTTTCTACGACGGTGTTGCCGGGCCGGGTACCGGTGCCTTCTGGACAGTCAGTACCCTGCTGCTCTACCCGGTGGATCTGGTCAAGGCCAGCGGCGTGGCGCGCAGCATGAACTTCGTCAGTAATGCCGTGGCATTGTCGGTGTTCATCTTTTCTGGCCAGGTGGATTACATCATCGGCCTGAGCATGGGCCTTGCGGTGATGCTTGGTGCCTACTTCGGCGCAGGCACCGCGATCAAGGGCGGAGCCAAATTCATCCGCCCGGTATTCATCACCGTGGTGCTGGGTCTGACCGTGCGCCTAGCCTGGCAGCACTGGTTCGGGGGCGCCTGAACGCTCAGCCAGATACGCCTCGATAAGGTAACGGGCAATTGACCGATTGGCCGGTAACGGCGGCAGGTCATCGACATGAAACCAGCGCGCGTCTTCGATTTCTTCTGCCTGTGGGACGATTTCGCCGCTTTCGTATTCGGCATGGAACCCGAGCATCATCGAGTGCGGGAACGGCCAGCACTGGCTGCCCCGGTACTTGAGGTTCTTGATGCGTACCTGCACCTCTTCCATCACCTCGCGGTGTACGCAGTCCTCGGCAGACTCACCCGGCTCCACGAACCCGGCCAGTGCGCTGTACATACCGGTGACGAAACGCGGTGAGCGGGCCAGCAGGATTTCATCACCCCGAGTAACCAGCACGATCATGCTCGGCGAAATACGCGGGTACAGCCGCAGGTTATCGTGCTCGCAGAACATCGCCCGCTCTCCGCGAATCTGCACGGTGGGACGACCGCAGACACCGCAGAAACGGTGTTCTCTGGCCCATGTGCTGACTTGCGCGGCGTAGCCGAGCATCTGGAAAACAGCGAAATCGCCTTCCAGCATGAACTGACGCAAGCCCTGCCAGGCGCAACCCTCGACGCTAACCGAGCGTTCCAGCACCAGCAGGTAGACAGGCTCACCGTCGAAATAGCCGATGCCGTGCTCGCTCTGCACCGGCAGGTCCTGCGCAGCCAGCCAGCTTCTGGGGAACAGCACCCCATTGGCATCCAGCAAGAAACCCTGATCCCCCTGAACCACAGCCAAACCGCCAGGGGCCTCGACATCCAGAACTGCAGTTGTCCAACGCTCCGGGCGCGACATGGGAAACTCCTTAGCTCAGACTCGAGCCTTTGTCATGTATCAATTATCGAAGACCGGCTTCTGCTTGCTCATCTGCGCAGCCATCGCCAATTTCAGGTCAGGTGATTGCAGCATGGCTGCGTTCCAGATGGCAACGTGTTCGAGACCGTCCTCCACTCTGTGATCACGCATGTAGCTGATCATTTGCTTGGTGCCCTCGATGGCGAGGGGCGATTTGCCGGCTATTTCCCGAGCCACCGCCAGGACACCCTGCAACAGACCGTCCGGGTCATCGAAGGTGCGATTGACCAGCCCGATCCGTTGCGCCTCTTCAGCACCGACGGTACGCCCGGTGTAGGCCAGTTCGCGCAATACACCGTCACCGATGATCCTTGGTAGCCTTTGCAGCGTGCCGACATCGGCAGCCATGCCCATGTCGATCTCGCGAATGGCGAACTGCGCGTCGGCCGCCGCATAACGCATGTCACACGCGGAAATCAGGTCGATAGCGCCGCCCAGGCAATAGCCTTGAATGGCGGCGAGAACCGGTTTTCGGCAATTGTCCACGGCAGTGAACGAGGCCTGCATGTCGCGGATCTTGCGCCGCAACAGACGGGCATTACGCCCGGCATCCTTGCCCATCTGGCTGACGACCGAGGCCAGCAGAGCCAGATCGATGCCTGACGAAAAGTGTTTGCCCGCACCACTGAGCACCACGACGCGTACCTCGTCAGTGCGCTCTATCCAGTCGAAAATGTCGATTATCTCCGTCCAGAACGACTCGTTCATTGCGTTGAGTTTTTCAGGCCGGTTGATTTGTACGTGAGCAATGCTGTCGGCCAGCTCGACCCGGAAACTTTGATAATCGGTCACGACGTGATCCTCAGGCAGATTGGGGTGTTCAGGTGCAGGACTATAACAACAGCACCCGATACATCGTAACCGGGCTGAACTGACATTCGCCGGACCCGCAAACCACCCGCCCGGCTATATTGGATATGGCCGCCCCCCTCAAATAGAGGGAACGGCCGCATCACCTTAAGGTCCAGTAATGAATAGCAACAAAACCTGTGCGGTTATCAGAGGGCGATACTTGAATACGTCAAAAGCGGCAACCGGCATTGAAGGCCTGGACGACATCCTTGCAGGAGGTCTTTCACGCAGTCATGTGTTTCTTCTTGAGGGAGAGCCCGGAACCGGCAAGACAACTGTGGCCCTGCAATTTCTGCAGGCCGGAGCGGCAGCGGGCGAAATATCCCTGTACATCACCCTGTCCGAGACTGAAAGCGAGTTGCGCTCGGGTGCAGCTTCGCACGGCTGGGAGCTCGACGAACATATCAATATCTTCGAACTGACGCCGCCTGAAAGCCTGCTCGACGCCGATCACCACCAGAGCCTGCTCTACTCCTCCGACCTGGAACTGGGTGAGGCGACGCGGCAGATATTCGAGGTGGTCGAGCGCGTCAAACCCACCCGTGTGGTGATCGACAGCCTCTCGGAAATCCGTCTTCTGGCGCAGAGTTCGTTGCGCTACAGGCGCCAGATTCTGGCCATCAAGCATTACTTCACGCGCTACAACGCGACGGTGCTGCTGCTGGATGACCTGACCACCGAGGCGCTGGACAAGACTGTGCACAGCGTTGCCCACGGCGTGATTCGTCTGGAATCACTGACACCTACTTACGGTGCCGAGCGCAGACGCCTGAAAATCGTCAAGTACCGTGGCCAGAAATACCGTGGTGGTTTTCATGACTTCAACATTGCCGAGAGCGGCATTCAAGTCTTCCCGCGTCTGGTGGCTGCCGAGCACCGCTCCAACTACGCGCGCACTCAATTGAGCAGTGGCATCAAGGAGCTGGACGATCTGCTGGGCGGCGGCATCGAGGGCGGCTCCAGCACCCTGATTCTCGGTCCGGCCGGGACCGGGAAATCGCTCATCTCGCTGGTTTTTGCCGCACAGGCGGTGGCGCGCGGCGAGCGTGTCGGCCTGTTCATATTCGATGAGGAAATGGGCCTGCTGTTCGAGCGCATGCTCAAACTGGGTATCGACCTGCGTGCGCTGCAGGCAACCGGCAATCTGGTGGTCGAACAGATCGACGCGGCAGAGCTGTCTCCAGGCGAATTCGCACACCGGGTGCGGCGCGCAGTCGATAAAAAGCAGATAAAGACCGTCGTCATCGACAGTATCAACGGCTATCAGGCGGCAATGCCGGAAGAAAGCGCGCTGGTTCTGCACATGCACGAGTTGCTGCTCTACCTTAATCGCCAGGGCGCCTCGACCTTCATGACCGTAGCGCAACACGGACTGGTGGGCGACATGCGCTCGCCGGTGGACATTACCTACCTTGCCGACAGCGTGATTCTGTTGCGCTATTTCGAAGCGCTGGGTCAGGTACGCCGTGCGATATCGATCATCAAGAAACGTACCGGCACGCACGAGTCCACTATCCGAGAGTATCGCATCAGCTCCAGCGGGTTGAAAATTGGCGAACCGCTGGCGGCCTTTCAAGGCGTACTGCGCGGTGTGCCGTCGTACATGGGCGACAAGAAACCGCTGCTGGAGGATGACGACCTGTGAGTATTCCAGGTCTGTTGTCAGAGCGCGCGATCATTCTCGCCCCACGCGGGCGGGACAGTCAGATTGCCACGCGCATTCTCGACGAAGCGGGCTACCCGGCAACGGTAGCCCGTGATGTGCCCGATCTGGTCAGAGAGCTGAGCGCGGGCGCCGGCCTGGCGATCATCGCCGACGAGGCACTGCGCAACGCCGACATGACCCCGTTGCTCGAACTCCTCGGCCGTCAGCCACCCTGGTCGGACCTGCCGATTGTTTTGCTGACCCATCACGGCGGACCGGATCACAACCCGTCGGCACGCATGGGCAACCTGCTGGGCAACGTGACCTTTCTCGAACGTCCTTTTCATCCGGTGACGCTGGTCAGTCTGGTCATGACAGCGGTGCGCGGTCGAAGACGACAGTATGAGGCCCGGGCGCGCATGGAGGACCTTCACGAAAGTGAAGACCGCCTGCAGAATGCTCTGAAGGCCGGCAGGCTGGGCTCATGGGTACTGGAAGCGGAACACCTCAAGCTGACCTGTTCAGACATCACCAAAAGTCACTACGGCCGCGACGAGCAGAACACGCTTGATTACGAAGAGTGGCTGGCCGCCGTTTACTTTGAAGACCAACCGAGGATGCAATCGGCACTACAGCGCAGCCTGGACACTGGTGTCGACTTGATCATCGAATACCGCAATGTCTGGCCGGACGGTTCACTCAATTGGGTGGATGTACGCGCCCGGGCCACTCGCAGCAAGAACGGCCTGGTCGGCTCACTGGCCGGTGTGACCTCTGACATCACCGAGCGCAAACAGGCCGAGTCGCAACTGCGCCGCCTCAACGAAACCCTCGAACAACAGGTTGAAGAGCGAACCTCGCAGTTGCGTCACAAAGAGGAGATTCTGCGCCAGTCACAGAAAATGGAAGCGGTCGGCCAATTGACCGGCGGTATTGCCCATGACTTCAACAACATGCTGACCGGAATCATCGGCAGCCTGGAGCTAATAAGACGCCGGCTGGCACGTGGCCGCATCGAGGACCTGAATGGCCTTATCGATCTGGGGGTCACGTCAGCCAACCGCGCGGCCGCCCTGACCCATCGGCTGCTGGCCTTCTCGCGGCGTCAGTCGCTGGACTCCAAGCCGGTCGAAATGAATCATCTGGTCAATGCCATGGACGAACTGCTGCAGCGCAGCGTCAACGAGAGCATTCACCTGCAACTGCGTCTTGCGCACGATCTGTGGACCGCAGAAGCCGACCCCAACCAGTTGGAGAGCGCCCTGCTCAATCTGGTACTCAATGCCCGCGATGCCATGCCTGATGGCGGTACGCTGGTGGTCGAGACCTCCAATCAGCAGTTGGACAGAGCCTTCACCAACGCCTACGAGAACCTGCTGCCAGGTGACTATGTTGTGCTGAGCGTCAGTGACAATGGCTGCGGCATGCCTGAAACCGTCATCAGTCGGGCGTTCGACCCCTTCTTCACCACCAAACCCATCGGCCAGGGCACCGGCCTGGGGCTTTCGATGATCTACGGCTTCAGCAAGCAATCGCACGGCCACGTCCTGATCAAGAGCGAGGTCGGCGTCGGTACTACCGTACAACTGTTTCTGCCGCGCTTTAAGGGGCTTGCGTCTGAGGCCGAGCAGACTTTCCAGAGCAATGCGGTTTATGCCGAGAATGGCGAGACCGTGTTGATCGTCGAAGACGACCCGGCAGTGCGAGCGCTGGTCAGTGAGGTGCTCGGTGAACTGGGCTATATCTTCATCGAGGCCGGAGAAGCGGCGGACGCCGTGCCGATACTCGAATCGGGACGGCGCATCGATCTGTTGATCAGCGATGTCGGACTGCCAGGCATGAACGGCAGGCAGCTGGCGGAAATAGCCAGACAACTGCGGCCGGAGCTCAAGGTGCTGTTCATCACCGGCTACGCAGAACATGCGGCGGTGCGCGGAGGTTTTCTGGACACAGGGATGCAATTGATCACCAAACCCTTTGCGTTCGATCACCTGACTTCAAAAGTACGGGAAATGATAGAAGCCTGAGCAATGCTCAGGCTTCAGGTAGCGCAGATTTGTCCAGTTGCCCGCCCACTCGTCATCAAGCCAGCAGTTTCTGAATCTGGGTATGCAAGGTGTCCATGGTGAAGGGCTTGGCGAGAATGGGTGCCTTCAACGCAATCGGGCTGCCCGAATCGAGTATCTCCGCCGGGTAACCGCTGATGAAAATCACCTTCAACTCAGGCCGCAGCATGATCGCAGGCTCGGCAATCTGGACGCCCGAAACGCCGCCCGGCAGCCGATAATCGGTGATCATCAGGTCGAGATGGGGTTTGGTCGCCAGAATCTCGAAAGCCTGCTCGCCGTTCTCGGCTTTCAGGACACGATAACCCTCACCCGACAGATAATCGGCCAGAAGCATCAGGATCAGGGGCTCGTCTTCGACGATTAGTACGACGTTTTCTGCATCAGCGCTCATTGAACTGCCTTTGATCTTATAAATAGCTGCCATTACGACCACGGCACGCTTGGGAGGTTGCGCCAACCTGTGATTAAACTTGACTGCCGGTGGCGGCGACCTTACAGAGGCAGACAGATACGAAACACCGAACCCTTGCCCTCTTCACTTTCCACTTCGATGCGACCGCCGTGCGCCATGACGATCTGATCGGAAATGAACAGCCCAAGACCTAATCCGGCAACAGCGTGATTGCTCGACACCCGCTCGAACTGCTGAAAGATGCGCTTCTGGTTTTCGGCCGTAATGCCAATACCTTGATCCCTGACTTCGATGAACGCCTCGCTGTCCTTGCTGTACACATGCACTTCAATCGGCTTTCGCGCACCGTAGCGCAGCGCGTTGGTGAGCAGGTTGGCAACCACCTGCTCGATACGAAATTCGTCCCAGACGCCGATCACCGGCTGTTCGGCAAACCGGGTGACGCTGGAATCGGCGGCAGCGATCTGTGCGGCAAAGCTTTCCAGCAGTTGCGTGACCAGTTCGCTGAGGTCGAACGGACTCGGCCTGATCGACAGCTTGCCGGTGCGGATCCTCGATACATCGAGCATGTCTTCGATAAGGCGGATAAGACTCTGAATCTGTCGCTCATCGCGATCGACCATCGCGTGCAGCTTCTCCATGGTAAACGCCGCGGCGTTGTCCTTGGCCAGGTGCAGCTTGCGCAGCTGGGTCTCCAGAATAAGGCCGTTGAGCGGCGTGCGCACCTCGTGGGAGACGATGGACATGAAGTCATCACGCATGCGAATCGCGTGTTCCAGCTCGCCCTGAGTCGACTGTAGACGCTGGAGCAAGGCTTCCTGCTCCTGACGACTACGCTCAAGCTCCTCAACCTGTATTTTCATGGCCTTGCGCTGACGGTAAAGATCGACGAACACGTTGACCTTGCTCTTTACCGCGTGAATATCCAGCGGCTTGTGCAGGAAGTCCACGGCACCGCTTTCATAGCCCTTGAAGGCGTAATTCAGCTCGCGCCCGGCAGCGCTGACGAAGACGATCGGAATGCTTTTGGTCTTTTCCGTGCTGCGCATCATCTCGGCCAGCTCGAAGCCATTCATCCCAGGCATTTGAACGTCGAGGATGGCCATGGCGAATTCGTGCTGCAGCAGCAGTGAGAGTGCTTCGTCCGCAGACAGCGCCTTGTAGACGATTCGATCGCCGCGCTTGATCAGCGCTTCGAGCGCCAGCAGGTTTTCCGGCAAATCATCGACGATGAGCAGTTTTGCCTGAATTTCACTTAACATGCGGTTCGTTCCAGCTCGACCAGCAAGCGGCCAATATCGTTCAGGGAAAGGAGGTAATCGGGCGAGTGCAGCGCCAGGCCCGCTTCAGGCATGGTAGACGCCTGGGCCTGCGCGGGGTCCTGAATCACCGTGAAACCACCGTACTTCTTGATCTGCAGCAACCCGTTCGCGCCGTCATTATTGGCACCGGTCAACAGCACACCAGCCAGTCGCGGCGCATAGGCATCAGCGGCCGAACCGAACAGAATGTCGATACTTGGCCTTGAATAAAACACCTTGTCCTCCTGACTCAATGACAAGGAAAAGTCGGACTCCACCGAGACGTGATAGCCCGCTGGCGCAACATACAACGTGCCGGGCACTATGCTCTCCTTGTCGTCGGCTTCCTTGACCGGAATTGCCAGACGGTTCTGAAACACATTGGCCAACTGGCTATGCCGATCATCGGGCAGATGCAGGACCATCAGGATAGGCAATGAAAACCCTTTGCGCAGGCCGCTGAATATCTTCAGCAGTGCTTCCACGCCGCCCGCCGAGGCACCGACCACAATGGCATCGACCACGGGTAACACGTGGCTGGGCGCTTCATCGCCAAACGTGGTTCTCATGATTTCCGGTAAATCCGCTCGGGTTTCACCAGCGCCTCGAAGTCGCCACCGTAGGCGGAAAATTCCAGCGTTTCCTTGCTGCCCAGCGCCAGAAAGCCACGATGACACAACGAATCATGAAACAACCCGAACGCTCGATCCTGAAGCTTTTTGTTGAAATAAATCAGTACGTTACGGCAAGAAATAAATTGCGTTTCGGAGAATACACTATCTGTGGCCAGACTGTGATCGGCAAACGTGACGTTCTCGCACAGCGTTTTGTCGAAGATCGCGTAGTCATAGGCAGACGTGTAGTACTCGGCAAAATCGCGCTGCCCTCCCGCCTTTCGATAGTTCTCGGCATAGGCCCGCACGTTGTCCATGGAGAAGATGCCCTGCTTGGCCTTTTCCAGCGAGCTGGGGTTGATATCGGTCGCATAGATGATGGTCCGCTCCAGCAACCCCTCCTCGCGCAACAGAATAGCCGTGGAATAGACCTCTTCGCCCGTGCTGCAACCGGCGATCCATACCTTGAGTGACGGGTAAGTGCGCAGCACCGGCACAACTTCGTTGCGGATCGCCAGAAAGTGCGACGGGTCACGAAACATCTCACTGACCGGAATCGTGAGAATCTGCAGCAGTTGCATGAACGCAGCAGGATCGTGGAGCACACGCTCCTGCAAGGCGGAGATGGTTGCACAATCGAACTGACGCAACGCATGGATCACGCGGCGCTTCACCGAAGCGCCGGAGTAGTCACGAAAGTCGTAGCTGTACTGAAGATAAATCGCTTCGATCAGCAGGCGCAGCTCGATGTCCATGCTTCGATCAATGGGCATGGTACCGCCCGGGGCTGGCATCGCAGACGCCCCTCCATTCAAGCATCATTCAGATACGCTCCATCTTCGGCAGCCAGACGCGGATCAGCGAAAACAGTCGGTCCAGATCGATGGGCTTGGCCAGGTAATCGTTGGAACCCGCCTGCAGGCAGCGCTCCTGATCATCCTTCATGGCCTTGGCCGTGACTGCAATGATCGGCAGCTTGCGCCAGCGCGGGTCCTTGCGAATCTCGATGGTCGCTTCAAAACCGTCCATTTCAGGCATCATCACGTCCATCAGGACCAGATCGATGTCTTCCACTTCATTGAGCCTGGCAATCGCCTCCAGACCGTTGCGGGCGATTTCCACCACCGCGCCTTTATGTTCAAGGGCACTGGTCAGGGCAAAGATGTTACGCACATCGTCGTCGACCACGAGGATCTTGCGCGCCTCGAAGACCTTGTCACGGCTACGCGCGGTCTTGAGCATCTTTTGCCGCTCGTTGGACAGTTGCGATTCGACCTTGTGCAGGAACAGCGTGACCTCATCGAGCAGCCGCTCAGGCGAACGCGCACCCTTGATGATGATCGAGCGCGAGTATTTCATCAGCTCGGCTTCTTCATCGCGGGTCATATTGCGGCCGGTATAGACGATCACCGGCGGGAAGGCACAGATGTCTTCCATCGACATGCGCTTGAGCAACTCGTTGCCGAGCATGTCCGGCAGCTTCAGGTCGATGATCATGCAGTCGTAGACATGATCGCGCAGCAGGTCCAGCGCCTCCTGGGCGAAGCCTACCGCGGTGATTTCAATATCATCGTCACCGATCAGGCGCGCGATGCTGTCACGCTGCAGCGCGTCATCCTCGACCAGCAGGATACGTTTGACCTTCTGCGTCAGCTTGGCTTCCAGCTTGGCGAACACGTCCTTGAGCTCTTCACGCGTGGTCGGCTTGACCGCGTAGCCAATCGCGCCCATATGCAATGCGGCTTCCTGGCGATCTTCGACCGAGATCACGTGCACCGGAATGTGCCGGGTGGGCGCCAGCTCCTTGAGACGCTGCAGCACGGTCAGGCCCGAATGGTCCGGCAGGCGCATGTCCAGCAGGATCGCATCCGGCGTGTAGCGGGATGCCAGATTGAAGCCATCGTCGGCAGCATGCGCCACCAGACAGTCGTAGCCCAGTTCGTGGGCCAGATCGTAGAGAATCTGGGCGAATCGCACCTCGTCTTCGATCACCAGAATGCAGCGTCGCTGGAAAGGTGCCTTGTCGCGGTCGTCGGCAAATACCGGCACCGGCGTATCCATCGGCACGGGTGCCGGAACAGGCTGCGCAATGACCGGAAGCACAGGGGCATACGGCTGCAGCGCAGCAGGCGCTGGCACGATTGGCAGATCGCTGCCCAGCTCGCGGTCGTCTTGCTCGACGTAATGCTCCGGCAGCACCAGGCTGAAAATACTGCCCTGCCCCGGTGCGCTGGTCACACTGATCGACCCGCCCAGCAATGCCGCCAGATCTCGTGAAATCGACAGCCCCAATCCGGTACCGCCATAACGCCGGTTGGTGGTGCCATCTGCCTGACGGAACGCTTCGAAAATACCCTGCTGATGCTCCTCGGCGATACCGATGCCCGAATCACGCACGATGAAGGCGATACCCGCGCCCGGCTGACGCGAAACGACCATGCTGACCGAGCCTGCTTCAGTGAACTTGATGGCGTTGGACAGCAGGTTCTTGAGGATCTGCTCAAGACGCTGGCGATCGGTGAACAGCATGGTGGGCGCACCGGCCTGGATGTCGACGGTAAACGCGAGTTTCTTCTCGGCGGCCAGCGGCTGGAAGAGCGTCCGCAGACCTTCGACCAGTCGGGGGACGCTGCTGTTTTCCGGGCGCACTTCCAGCTTGCCGGCCTCGACCTTGGAAATATCCAGAATGTCGTTGATCAGGTTCAGCAGGTCATTACCCGCCGAATAGATCGACTCGGCAAACTTGACCTGTTCGGCGGTGAGGTTTTCGCCCGGGTTCTCGGCCAGCAGTTTGGCGAGAATCAGCGAGCTGTTGAGCGGCGTGCGCAGCTCGTGGGACATGTTGGCGAGGAACTCGGACTTGTATTTGCTGGCGCGCTGCAGCTCGTCCGCCCGCGCCTGCAACTCGGCCTGGGCGATATTCAGTTCTTCGTTGTTGCGATCCAGGGCATCGCGCTGATCGGCCAGCGCCTGACTCTGATCGGCCAGTTGCTCGTTGGTTTGCTCCAGCTCGGCCTGCTGGGTCTCCAGGTGGGCCTGGGATTCCTTGAGGATGCGCGACTGCTCCTCCAGTTCCTCATTGGCGGTGCGCAGTTCTTCCTGCTGCACCTGCAGCTCTTCGTTGAGCTGCTGGGTCTCGGCCAGCACTTCCTGCAGACGCTGGCGATAACGGGCGGCTTCGATGGATGTGCCGACGTTGTCCGCCACCAGCTCAAGGAACTCGATGTCCCGCTCGGTCAGGGCGCGCAAAAAGCCCAGTTCGATCACGCCGTTGACCTGATCGTCATTGCTGGTTGGCACCACCACCACGCTGCGCGGTGAACCGTCGCCCAGGCCGGAAGCAACCTTGAAGTAATTATCCGGCAGTTCATCCAGCGTAATGATGCGGTCCTGCTGGGCGGCCTGCCCGACAATGCCTTCATCACTGTGAATGGTCTGATCTTGCTGCTCCTGTTCGCGGGAGAAGCCATACGAGGCTGCGCGCGTCAGGCCGCCGTGGTCTTGGCGAATGTAAACCGCCGCCACCGACGCGCCCAGGTATTGGGTCAGGAACTGGAGGATATTGCGGCCCAGCATGCTCAGCGTCAGTTGCCCCAGAACCTGCTCAGCCAGCTCGCTCTGGCCATTGCGCAGCCAGGCCACTTTCTGCAGACGCTCGGAATTGATTTCCTGCAGCCTGAGGTTTTCGCTGTAAGTATTCGACAGCGAGAGCAGATCCCTGCGACCGATATAAGCAAGAATTGCGCTGACGATCACCACGAATATCAGATAAAGAGTGACGGAAAGAATGGTACTGCGCGTGACTTCAGCATTGCGGTTCAGTCGAAGTTGTTGCTCCATCTCCACGGCCTGATCATATTCGGTACGGATCTGGTCGGTGATGCGTTTGCCACGTCCGGCCAGCACCGGCGTTTGATAATCGCCGTTGGTGCGCCGTAAAGTGATCATCTCCTGGGCGAACGCATTCCACTCCTGCTGCAGCGTGGACAGACGTCTGAACCGATCCAGTTGCGTGGGGTTGTCGTCTACCAGTTTCTCCAGCCCCTGCAGCTCGGCGAGCAACAGCGGCTTGGCGACCTCATAGGGGTCGAGAAAATGCTGATCACCCGTCAGCAGAAAACCGCGCATGCCGGTTTCCATGTCTATCGACAGTTTCATTGAGCGGTTGGTGTTGTTGATCACCCGGTCAGTGTGTTCGACCCACTGTATTGCAGTGAGCAGATAACTGATCAGCAGAATGAAGAAAACTGCGCTCAGTACACCGACACCCAATGGCAAGCCAACGTTACGTCCCAGCAATTTTCGAAAGCGTTGTTCATCGACAACAGACGTCCGATTCATGAAATATCCCTGACGAGTGGATCAAAACCGTAGAGTTTGCCGTAAACCTACGAAAAACACTCTTATTTCCGACATAGAGGATTGAAATTTCACACATAAATGGGCGATAAGCTCACGCCTGTATTCATCAATGACGCCAACCCGTGATTCGCCCTCGCGATTTGCGGTATTTGTGCCTCGATTGAACTTCCACCCGGTTTTTATTTACTGATACAAGGACTGTATCAACAGCCGACAGGCCCTCGCTCGGTTACCCTGAGTCGACGGGAAAGGATGCGCAAAATTCCACACTGTCTGTGCTATCGCCATTATTCAGGTTTAAGGAGTCAACCATGCCCGACACAGCCCGCACCATTCTCGTGGTCGAAGACGACGCCATAGTGCGCATGCTGATTGTCGACGTGCTCGAAGAGCTGGAATACAAGGTACTGGAAGCCGAGGACGCCACGTCGGCACTGGCCTTTGTTGCAGACGATTCCAATCACATCGACCTGCTGATGACTGACCAGGGGCTGCCTGATATGAAGGGCACCGCACTGGCCAAGAAGGTCATCGAACTTCGCCCGCAATTGCCGGTGCTGTTCGCCAGCGGTTACTCGGAAAATATCGACGTGCCGCCAGGCATGCACTCGATCGGCAAGCCGTTCTCCATCGACCAGTTGCGTGACAAGGTAAAAAGCATTCTTGGAAACAGCCTTGACTGATATCGACGCTGCCCTCAACAGCACTGAAAAGCCTGTCAGCACCCGCTTATTGATCATCGGCTACGTATGGCCAGAGCCGCGTTCCTCGGCTGCCAGCGGGCACATGATGCAATTGATTCAATGCTTTCTGGAGCAGGACTGGCAGATCACCTTCGCCAGCCCTGCCACCGAAGGCGAGCACCGCGCCGATCTGCTCAGCCTGGGCATCCGCGAAGTGCACATCGCGCTCAACGACAGCAGTTTTGACGTATTTGTCAGCGAATTGCAGCCTGACGTCGTGCTCTTCGATCAGTTCATGATCGAGGAACAGTTCGGCTGGCGCGTCGAGCAGCAGTGTCCCGACGCACTACGCATTCTGGAAACGTCGGATTTTCAGAGCCTGCGCCACGCACGCCATCAGTTGTTGAAGGATTTGCTTAACAGCGATTGCGCCGAGGCCGGACCGTGCAGCGCCGACGTTTCAGCGCCGCAGCTTTTCCGGCAGATCGCATCCAGTGATCTGGCGCAGCGCGAAATTGCTTCGTTGTATCGCTGCGACCTCAACCTGATGACGTCGGATGTCGAAATCGCCCTGTTGAGCGGCTATTTCGGCCTGCCCGCCGCGCTGCTGCACTGGTGTCCGCTGATGATCGACGGCGCGCCCGACAGCTTCCGGCCTTTCGCAGAGCGTGCGCACTTCCTCAGCATCGGCAACTTCCGCCATGCGCCCAACTGGGATGCGGTGCTGTGGATGAAAACCGCTATCTGGCCGCTGATTCGTCAGCAACTGCCTGACGCTCAGTTGCACATCTACGGTGCCTATACGCCACCCAAGGCCTCGGCGCTACACAATGCCTCGCAGGGCTTTCATGTGAAGCACTGGGCCGAGGATGCGCTGGAGGTCATGTCTCATGCGCGAGTGTGCCTCGCGCCATTGCGCTTCGGGGCCGGCATCAAAGGCAAGCTGATGGACGCGATGCTCTGCGGAACGCCGTCAGTCACGACGCCGATGGGTGCGGAAGCCATGAGCGGCGGGCTGCCGTGGCCCGGCATCATTGCCGATAACCCTGCCGACATCGCTGACGCTGCGGTGAGGCTGTATCAGGACCAGAACCTTTGGCTTGACGCGCAACAAGCAGGTCAGGCGTTGCTGCAGGCACGCTTCCAGCATCGGCAGCACTGCGCGAGCCTGATCGAACGCATCGAAACCCTTCGCATCGAACTCGCGGAGCATCGCCTGGCGAACTTCACCGGCGCCATGCTGCGGCACCATCACCACAAGAGCACCAAATACATGGCGCAGTGGATCGAAGCGAAGAATCGCAACAAGGATGAAAAACCGGCTTAAGCTCAATGAGAAAAGTCGGCGAGCGAAGGCCAGGCAAGGCAAAAACAGGCGAGGAACGGCCGGGGTCGCGTTCGACTCTACGGTTTGTAAATGAGCATTCCGATCGGACTCGCGCACGAGCCTGTTTTTAACGCAGCATCACCGAGCGCAGCCACTTTTCCCGCAGAGCCTATGCCGGTTTGCGCAGCAAATAGGTATCCATGATCCACCCCTTGCGCTCGCGTGCCTCGCCGCGCAGCCGCTTGATCTGCTCGCAGACCTCATCGAGCCGGCCGGCCACCAGTATTTCGTCCGGCGTGCCCAGGTACGCGCCCCAATAGATGTCCAGCCCCTGCCCCACATAACGCTCGAATGTGCAGTGCGCGTCGAGCATCACCACGACGTTGCCGGGCTGCTGCAGCGGAGCTGTCGCCATGCGTCGGCCGGTGGTGACAAGAATCGACTCGCCGATGCGATTGAGCGGGATCCGGTGTCGCGCGACCAGGCTCTGGACGCTGGTGATACCGGGAATCACCTGATATTCGAATACCTCCTTACCCCGCGCCAGAACCTGATCAAGGATGCGCATCGTGCTGTCATAGAGCGACGGGTCGCCCCAGACCAGAAACGCGCCGACCTGATCCACGCCAAGCTCATCAGTCATCAACCGCTCGAAGAGTATCGCGCGCTGTTCGTGCCACCCTTCGATGCCGCGCTCGTAGGCCTGCGGATCATCTTCACGCCGAGGATCCTGAACTTGCACCAGACGGTAGCGTTCATGAGTGATAAAGCGCTGACAGAGCTCTTTGCGCAGCCTCAGCAACTGATCGTCGACATAGCCCTTGTCGAGGATGAAGATCACCTCTGCACGGTTCAGGGCCGCAACGGCCTGCAGGGTGATCTGCTCGGGATCCCCGGCCCCCATGCCGATCAGCAGGATCTGTTTCATCGGTCAACGCCTCCACTGGCAGAGGCCCGATCGTAGGCGATTTTTGCCAATGACCGGGCATTGAACTGAAAAATCAGGCACATTACTCTTCTGGCAACGGATGAACATGACATCGCCAATGAATAAAACAACAAGAATTGCCGACCCTTCCTACGAATTGATGGACGACCACAACGGTCTGTCGATCATCTACCGCGAGCATGGTTTCCCCTGCCCGCTGGTGCGCTGGCATTTCCACAAGGAATATGAACTGCACCTGATCGTCGCCAGCTCCGGCAAGGTATTTGTCGGTGATTACATCGGCAACTTCAATCCTGCCAGCCTGTTTCTCACCGGTCCCAACCTGCCGCATAACTGGATCAGCCAGATCGACGACGGTGAAGTGGTGCCCAAGCGCGACATGCTGGTCAACTTTACCGATGAGCTGCTGGAAAGCGGCAATCAGGTGTTTGCCGAACTCAAGACCCTGACGCCGTTACTGGAGCGCGCCCGCTACGGCATCGAATTTCGCTGCAAACGCACGATTCGTCAGGCGATGAAGCAAATGCAGAAAATCGCCGACTCGCGAGGCATCACTCGCCTGGGCCACTTCTTCATCCTGCTCGAACTGCTGGCCGCCAGTGAAGATTACCAGTTGCTGTCGGGCACAGCGGTTGCCCATACGGCGGACGAGCACAGCGTGGATCGCACCAACCGGGCGGTGGATTATATCTTCGCCCACTATGGCCGCGAGCTACCGCTGGAGGAAGTCGCCGAGTATCTGGGCATGAAGCCGACCTATTTTTCCAGGGTGTTCAAACAGGCTACCGGGCGCTGCTTCGTGGAGTTCGTCAATCGGCTGCGCATCAGCAAATCATGCGAACTGCTCGCCGACGGCGACAAACCGGTCACCGATGTGTGCTTCGAGTCCGGATTCAACAATATTTCCAACTTCAATCGGCGTTTCCAGCAACTCAAGGGCATGACCCCGTCGCACTACCGCCGCCTCGCCGTTCAGCGTCTGACCGAACAAAACCTGTACTGATTTGCCCCGCCCTCGTCCTCATCGTCTACGCTGGAGTTGCGCCGAAGCCGCCCTATGGGCGATTCGACGCTGTTGCCTTTTCACATCCGAGTGCAAAAAAGTATCAGTCAGAGTGCGGCGCAGGATTTGTCTTTCAGACCGAACGCCGGTGTAATCAGTGCACATCTTCCTCACCTCCGGAAGAGAAAAAAACAATAACCATCCTTCTACAGTCCTTTGGGCGTGGAAGAGGAGTGATCAATGAAGAACTCAGCAAAACTTCTGCTCGCCAGTTCCGTCCTCAGCACCTGTTTCGTGTTCAGTGGCAGTGCCACAGCGGGGACCGTGACCATCGCCACGGTCAACAACAGCGACATGATTCGCATGCAACGCCTCTCCAAAACCTTCGAAGAACAGCACCCCGATATCAAGCTCAACTGGGTCGTGCTGGAAGAGAACGTCCTGCGTCAACGCCTGACCACTGACATCGCCACCAAGGGCGGCCAGTTCGACGTGCTGACCATCGGCATGTACGAAGCCTCACTCTGGGGTCAGAAAGGCTGGTTACAGGAAATGAAAGACCTGCCTGCCAGTTACGCGCTGGACGATGTGTTCCCTTCCGTGCGCGACGGCCTGTCGGTAGACGGCAAACTGTTCGCCCTGCCGTTCTATGCTGAAGCCTCGATCACCTACTACCGCACCGACCTGTTCAAGGCCGCGGGCCTGACCATGCCCGAGCGCCCTACCTGGACCCAGATTGCCGAGTTCGCCGGCAAACTGACCGACAAGTCCAAGGAACAGTACGGCCTCTGCCTGCGCGGCAAGGCTGGCTGGGGCGAGAACATGGCGCTGATCACCACGCTGGCCAACGCCTATGGCGGACGCTGGTTCGACGAGCAGTGGACGCCACAGTTCGATCAGCCAGAGTGGAAGAACGCGCTGAACTTCTACGTCAACACCATGAAGCAGTCCGGCCCGCCGGGCGCCTCCAGCAATGGCTTCAACGAGAACCTTGCGCTGTTCAACAGCGGCAAGTGCGCCATCTGGGTCGACGCCAGCGTGGCCGGTTCGTTCGTGACCGACAAGAAGCAGAGCAAAGTGGCCGACAGCGTCGGCTTCACCTACGCCCCGCACGAAGTGACCGACAAGGGCTCGTCGTGGCTGTACTCGTGGTCGCTGGCAATCCCGACCAGCGCCAAGAACACCAAGGACGCTGCCGAGTTCACCCAGTGGGCCACCTCGAAAGAGTACGCCAAACTGGTTGCCGATACCGACGGCGTGTCCAACGTACCGCCGGGCACCCGCGCCTCGACCTACACCGACGAGTACAAAAAGGCTGCACCGTTTGCCAACATCACGCTTGAATCGTTGAAGAAGGCCGATCCCAAGTCGCCAACCCTCAAACCCGTGCCTTATGTCGGCATTCAACTGGTCACCATTCCCGAGTTCCAGGCCATCGGCACTAGCGTCGGCCAGCAGTTCTCCGCAGCACTCATAGGCCAGGCCACTGTGGATCAGGCCTTGCAGAATGCGCAAACCGCTACCGCGCGCGACATGAAACGAGCGGGTTACCCGAAAAAGTAACTGTCACGCACCAGGGCGAAAGCCAATGCTTTCGCCCTGCCGCTCAACTGCGCAACAACTCTGGTGCAATCCGGTTCGGAGCTCCCCATGAATACCTCAGCCTCCCCTGAACGCACGGACCTGTCCGGCGAACAGCAACCGCTCAAAAGCCGACGATTCAAGCCGGGCTGGTTTCTGGTCAGTCCTTCCGTGGCGCTTCTGCTGGTGTGGATGATCGTGCCGCTGGGCATGACCATTTACTTCTCGCTGATCCGCTACAACCTGCTTTCCCCTGGCGAAAACGAATTCGTCGGCTTGGAGAACTTCCAGTATTTCGTGACCGACAGCGGCTTTTTGCCGGGTGCCGGCAATACCCTGCTGCTGGTCGGCAGTGTGCTGGCGATCAGTGTGATCCTCGGCGTGCTGATTTCGGCACTGCTGGAGGCCAGTGAGTTTTTCGGTCGCGGCATCGTCCGTGTGCTGTTGATCTCGCCGTTCTTCATCATGCCCACGGTCAGCGCGCTGATCTGGAAAAACCTGATCTTTCATCCGGTGTCCGGCGTACTTGCGGCGGTGTGGAAGTTCTTCGGCGCCGAACCGATTGACTGGTTCGCCCATTACCCGATGCTGTCGATCATCATCATCGTGTCGTGGCAATGGCTGCCCTTCGCCATTCTGATCCTGATGACCGCCATGCAGTCACTCGACCAGGAGCAGAAGGAAGCAGCGCGGCTGGACGGCGCCGGTCCGCTGGCGATCTTCTGGCACCTGACCCTGCCGCACCTGGCGCGTCCGATCGCCGTGGTGGTGATGATCGAAACGATCTTCCTGCTTTCGGTATTTGCCGAAATCTTCACCACAACCAACGGCGGACCGGGCTTTGCCTCGACCAACCTGGCTTACCTGATCTACATCCAGGCGCTGCTGCAGTTCGACGTCGGCATGGCCTCGGCGGGCGGGCTGATTGCCGTGGTCATAGCCAACATCGCGGCGATCATCCTGATCCGGATGATCGGCAAAAACCTCACCGACAAGTCATGAGGACCTTGCCATGATGACCCTCAAACAATCACGCCGTCTGCAAAGCCTGCTGCTCGGGGCCCTGTCCTGGATCATCGCTGCGCTGGTGTTCTTTCCGATCTTCTGGATGGTTCTGACCAGCTTCAAGACCGAGATCGATGCGTTCGCGACACCGCCACAGCTGTTCTTCACCCCGACGCTGGAAAACTACCTGCATATTCAGGAGCGCAGCGATTACTTTCATTTTGCCTGGAACTCGGTGCTGATTTCCTTCAGCGCCACTGTGCTGGCCATGCTGATCGCGATTCCTGCGGCGTATTCCATGGCATTTTTCGAGACCAAGCGCACCAAGAGCACACTGCTGTGGATGCTCTCGACCAAGATGCTGCCGCCGGTGGGCGTGCTGATGCCGATCTATCTGCTGGCCAAGACCTTTGGCCTGCTCGATTCGCGGCTGGCGCTGATCATCATCTATACGCTGATCAACCTGCCGATCGTGGTCTGGATGATTTACACCTACTTCAAGGATATCCCCGGCGAGATCCTCGAGGCCTCGCGGCTGGACGGGGCCAGCACCCGCCAGGAGATCTTTCGCGTACTGATGCCGATCTGCAAGGGCGGCCTGGCTTCCACCGCGTTGCTGTCGCTGATCCTGTGCTGGAACGAAGCATTCTGGTCGCTGAATCTCACCTCATCCGCCGCAGCGCCGTTGACTGCCTTGATCGCTTCCTACTCCAGCCCTGAAGGGTTGTTCTGGGCCAAGCTGTCAGCGGTCTCGACCCTGGCGTGTGCGCCCATTCTGATTTTCGGCTGGATCAGTCAGAAACAACTGGTTCGCGGCCTGTCGTTCGGCGCTGTCAAATAGCCCGGCCCAAAGAACAAGAAGGAATCCAACATGGCTAACCTGAGCATCCGCAATCTGCAAAAAGGCTTTGACGGTCACCAGATCATCAAGGGTATCGACCTGGATGTGAAAGACCGCGAGTTCGTGGTCTTCGTCGGGCCTTCGGGCTGCGGCAAATCCACCCTGCTGCGGCTGATCGCCGGGCTTGAAGAAGTGACGTCGGGAACCATCGAACTCGATGGCCGTGACATCACGCAGGTCACCCCGGCCAAGCGCGACCTGGCCATGGTGTTCCAGACCTATGCGCTGTATCCACACATGACCGTCGGCAAGAACCTGTCGTTTGCACTGGATCTGGCGGGCGGTGACAAGGCCGAGATCAAGAAGAAGGTTGATGAAGCCGCACGCATTCTGGAGCTCGGGCCGCTGTTGGAGCGCAAGCCAAAGCAGCTGTCCGGCGGGCAACGCCAGCGTGTCGCGATTGGCCGGGCCATCGTACGCAACCCGAAGATTTTCCTGTTCGACGAGCCGCTGTCCAACCTCGACGCCGCGCTGCGCGTGCAGACCCGCCTGGAATTGTCGCGCCTGCATAAAGAACTGCAGGCCACCATGATCTACGTGACGCACGATCAGGTGGAAGCCATGACCCTGGCCGACAAGGTTGTCGTCCTCAATGGCGGCAAGGTCGAACAGGTCGGCTCGCCGCTCGAGCTGTATCACCATCCGGCCAACCTGTTCGTTGCCGGCTTTCTCGGCACGCCGAAAATGGGCTTCCTCAAGGGCAGGATCAGCCGGGCGGACAACACCAGCTGCGAAGTCGAGCTGGATGCCGGAACGCGCATCAGCCTGCCGGTCAATGGCGCAGGACAGAGCGTCGGTGCCGCAGTGACGCTGGGCATCCGCCCGGAACACCTGAACCTTGCCCAGGGCGACGATTGCCAGCTGCAGGTGATTGCCGACGTCAGCGAACGTCTTGGCAGCGACACCTACTGTCACGTGCGCACCCATTCGGGCGAGGCGCTGACCATGCGTATTCGTGGTGACCTGGCCAGCCAGTACGGCGAGACGCTGAACCTGCATCTCGACAGTGCCCAATGCCACCTGTTCGACGCTCAAGGTCTGGTGATTGCCAAAACCTTGCAGACCGCCGCAGCCTGAGTTCCGGAGAGCCCGTCATGAAACTGAACAAAAACAATCTGTCCCAACTGGACGCCGATATCGCCCTGCCCGCCTACACCGTCGACAACACTCGCCAGGGCATTGCCCACATCGGCGTCGGCGGCTTTCACCGGGCGCATCAGGCGTTTTACACCGATGCGCTGATGAACAGCGGCGAAGGCTTTGAATGGAGCATCTGCGGTGTGGGCTTGCGTCCTGAAGACAAGGCCGTGCGCGATGCACTGGCGCAACAGGACTACCTGTACACGCTCTATGAACTGGGCGACACGCCCGACACCCAAACCCGTATCATCGCCTCGATCAGCGGCATGCTGCTGGCCGACGACAACCCGCAGGCGCTGATCGACAAACTGGCCAGCCCGGACATCCGCATCGTCTCGCTGACCATCACCGAAGGCGGTTATTGCATCGACGACAGCAACGGTCAGTTCATGGCTCATCTGCCGCAGATCCAGCACGACCTGGCGAACCCGGATCAGCCAAAAACGGTATTCGGCTTTCTTTGCGCCGCACTGGCTCGACGCCGCGCGCAAGGCACACCGGCCTTCACCCTGATGTCCTGCGATAACCTGCCACACAACGGCGCAGTGACACGCAAGGCATTGCTGGCATTCGCCACATTGCGCAATGCCGATCTGCATGACTGGATCAAGGAAAACGTCAGCTTTCCCAACGCGATGGTGGATCGCATCACGCCAATGACCAGCGCAGCCCACCGGCTGCAACTGGCGGATGACAAACACATCGACGACGCCTGGCCGGTGGTCTGCGAACCATTCGTGCAGTGGGTGCTGGAAGACAAGTTCGTCAATGGTCGCCCGGCGTGGGAAAAAGTCGGCGTGCAGTTCACCGATGACGTGACGCCCTATGAAGAAATGAAGATCAAACTGCTCAACGGCAGTCATCTTGCACTGACCTACCTGGGCTTCCTCAAGGGTTATCGTTTTGTACACGAAACCATGAATGACCCGCTGTTCGTGAGCTATATCCGCACCTACATGGACCTGGACGTGACCCCGCAACTGGCGTCGGTGCCAGGTATCGACCTGGAAGGTTACAAAGACACGCTGATCGAGCGCTTCTCCAACCAGGCGATTGCCGATCAGCTGGAACGGGTCTGTTCGGACGGATCGTCGAAATTTCCCAAGTTCACCATTCCGACGATCAATCGTCTGATTCTGGACGAAGGCAACCTTGCGCGCGCTTCACTGGTGGTCGCCGCGTGGGCGCTCTATCTGAAAGGTGTCGACGAGAACGGCGCGACCTACAAAATCCCTGACCCGCGAGCCGAGTTCTGTCAGGCGCTGGTGGCTGATGACGCGCTTATTACTCAGCGCTTGTTGGCAGTGGAAGAAATCTTTGGCTCGGCCATTCCGCAATCGGAAGCATTCGTGGCGGCCTTCGAGCAGAACCTGGATGATCTGCGCACACTGGGTGTGAGTGGCACACTGGAAAAACTTTTGGTTGCCAAGGCCTGAGGGAATTCCCATGTTTCTTGGAATCGATTGCGGGACCCAGGGCACCAAGGTGTTGGTGCTCGATACAGAACGCGGCACCGTACTGGGCGAAGGCTCGGCGCCGCACAGCCTGATCAGCGACCATAATGGCCGCCGTGAACAGGACGTACAGCAATGGCTGGACGCGCTGCAACAGGCAACCCGCGATGCACTCGCAGCGGCGGGCATTTCCGGCCAGCACATTCAGGGCATCGGCGTCTCAGGCCAGCAACATGGCTTGGTGGTGCTCGATGCTCAGGGCCAGGTACTGCGCCCGGCCAAACTGTGGTGCGACACCGAGTCGGCACCGGAGAACCAGCGCCTGCTGGACTACCTGGGCGGCGCGCAGGGGTCGCTGCAACGCTTGGGCCTGGTTATCGCCCCAGGTTATACCGTGTCCAAGCTGTTGTGGACCAAGGAGCAATACCCGGATCTGTTCGAGCGGATCGACAAGGTGCTGCTACCCCATGACTACCTCAACTATTGGCTGACCGGCCGCTGCTGCACCGAGTTTGGCGACGCATCGGGCACCGGCTACTTCAACGTGCGCACTCGCGAGTGGGACCTGCCATTGCTCGCGCACATCGACCCGAGCGGTCGTCTGGGCAAGGCACTTCCACAGCTGTTGCAAGCCCACGAATCGGTGGGCGTACTGCGTCCTGAAGTCGCCAGACTGCTGGGCCTGAACCCTGACGCTCTGGTCTCCAGTGGCGGCGGCGACAACATGATGGGCGCGATCGGCACAGGCAATATACAGCCAGGGTTGATCACCATGAGCCTGGGGTCTTCGGGCACGGTGTATGCCTACGCCGATGAGGCGCGGGTCAGCGAGCATGAGTCGGTCGCGACTTTCTGCTCTTCCTCCGGCGGCTGGTTGCCGCTGATCTGCACGATGAACCTGACCAACGCGACGACCGCCATTCGCGAGTTGTTCACCCTCGACATCGCCGGCTTCAACCAGGCAGTCGCCCAGGCGCCGATCGGTGCCGAAGGCGTACTGATGCTGCCCTTTCTGAACGGCGAACGCGTGCCCGCCCTGCCCGATGCGACCGGCAGCATCGTCGGGCTGGACAGCACCAATCTGACCCAGGCCAACCTGTCTCGTGCGGTGGTCGAAGGCACTACCTTCGGCCTTCGCTACGGGCTGGACCTGTTGCGCGACAGCGGTATCAAAAGCGAAAAGATCCGTCTGATCGGTGGTGGCTCCAAAAGTGCCGTGTGGCGGCAGATCGTGGCCGACATCATGAACACCCCGGTGATCTGCACCGACCACTCGGAAGCCGCTGCGCTGGGCGCTGCCATTCAGGCAGCCTGGTGCTGGTCGCGCGCCAACGGCAAGGCTCAGGACCTGCAGCAACTGTGCGAACGCTGCGTGAGTCTCGACCAAGGCAGTGAGACGCATCCTGTGGTGCATAATGTGGCCGCCTATCAGCAGGTCTATCAGCGTTATCAGGCGCAATTGCGCAAGGTTTGAAGCGTTTTTTCATGGAGCACTTATGTTTCTGGTTTGTGGCGAAGCACTGTTCGATATTTTCACCCGTGCGGATGACAGCGGTTCCCTGAACAGATTGGGGTTCGATGCGATTGCCGGCGGCTCTCCGTTCAACGTTGCGATTGGCCTGCGCCGTCTGGGCGTGGACGCAAGCTTCCTTGCCGGGCTGTCCACCGATTACCTGGGCCGCCGTCTGCGTGCCGTGCTGGAAAAGGAAACGGTCAATACCGACCACCTGATCGACTTCGACGCACCTACCACTCTGGCCATGGTCGCCGTGGGCAGCGATGGATCGCCGACTTACAGCTTTCGAGGCGACGGCTGCGCGGACCGGCAGTTGCGTCTGGAACACCTGCCGGAACTCGACGGGCAGGTACGCGGCATTCACGTCGGCTCGTTTTCACTGGTGGTGCAGCCGATTGCCGACACGCTGTTGGCGCTGGTCGCCCGTGAAAGCAGCACACGGCTGATCTCGCTGGACCCCAACGTGCGCCTCAACCCGGCACCGGACATTCAGCGCTGGCGCAGCCAGGTCGCAGCGTTCGCCGAGCATGCGCACCTGATCAAGGTCAGCGACGAAGACCTGCACCTGCTGTACCCGGACAGCGATCCACAAAAGATCGCCGAAGGCTGGCTCGGCAAGCGTACGCAACTGGTCATCGTCACTCGCGGCACGCAAGGCGCCAGCGTCTTCACCCGCCAGCACGGCACCTGGTCGGTGCCGGCAAAAACCGTAGTCACCGCCGATACTGTCGGGGCTGGAGATACTTTTCAGGCCGCACTGCTGACCTTCCTCAGCGAACGCCAGCTCGACACGCCACAAGGCTTGTCGACGCTGTCACGGGAAATACTGGACGAGATGCTGAATTTTGCCGTCGGCGCGGCAGCGCTGACCTGCACAAAGGTCGGGCCGGATTTGCCGTACAGGCATCAATTGGGGTGAGAGGGCTTAAACGCTACCTCCATACACACGCATCAACTGCGGTGTATGGGCGGTAGTCTTCGTGGGCAAGCGAAACATCGCCCGGCTCAAGAAAAAGCCATCAAAGTCGCCGAACAAACATCAAGCCACCATACCGGCCTTGATACCTCTGATGCGGGTGTTGATGTCATCCGCAACGTCGTTCTGCTTGTCCTTGAGCGCGTCCTGAACCTTCTGGTCAATCGCCAGTTGGTCCTGAGGTGCCATGGCGTCATAGTCTTTCTGGGTAATACCCGTCAGCTTTTCGCGCACTTTCTCTTCGGCTGTCTGCTTCAGAGAGTCCATGAATTTCTGTTGTACCGAATCTGTCGATGACGTGTCAGTGGTGCTGGTGGTGCCAGCCACTGAACCGATGACACCGTTGTCACGGTCAGCCGTCTTTTCTGACAGTGACGTATCACCGGCGGACTTCAGGTTGATCATCATCCGTGCAAAGGATTCGTTGTAACCGCTGTTTTCCTGCTTGCTGTCTTGCGATGTCGAACTGCTGGTCTGCGCGGTAACCGGTGCCGAACCTGATGTCAGGCCAGCGGCAGCGACCGAGCTGAAGGCGTCCTGAGACACCTCATCTACGGTCTTGCGCCCGACAACAGCCCGGGAAACAAGCTGCTCAAGCGCACTCGTGCCAATAATCATCTCTCACCTCCTGATGAACCTGTTGCGCAGGTTCAAAAGCAAGTCCAGTGCCAACTGTCTTGAAAACCAATAACCTGTTGATTTTAAAAGCTTAAATAAAAACCAGGCAAATCGAGCGCGTCAAAGAACGGATACAGCCTGCCGTCTGCGGCAAACACTGGCCGAGCGTCAGCCTGCCGCAAGGCCGGTGTTGATCTCCAGCAGCTCAATCGGCAACGGCTCGGAAAAGTAGTAGCCCTGCGCCTGTGTGGCGCCGATTTCGCGCAGCAGCTCGAGCGTTTCAAGGTCTTCGACGCCTTCGGCCACCACGGTCAGATCGAGGGATTCGGCCATGCGCACAATGGCACGCACGATAGCGCGGCTACGCACACTGGAGGTCAGGCCGAAAATAAACGACTTGTCGATTTTCAATCCGCTGAAGTGGTACTGATGCACGTAGCTGAGCGAAGAGAAGCCTGCGCCGAAATCGTCGAGCATGACCGACATGCCTTGCTCGGCCAGGAGCTTCATTGACAGGCGTGCCTGCTCGGGATCGGCCACCAGTGCGCCTTCGGTGAGTTCCAGGCACAGACGTTCAGGCGCGACATTCTGCTCGGCAAGCAGTGCCAGTACTTCCGCGGCGAACGCCGGGCGGGTGATGCTGTAACTCGAACAGTTCACATGTACGGGTGGCCAATGACTGTTCTCGGGTTGCGCCAGGATGGAAATCACACGCTTGAGCATATAAAGGTCCAGACGGCCAATCAGGCGCAATCCCTCGAGCGCAGGCAGAAAGCTCTCTGGTCCGACGATCCGCCCATCCGGCATACGCCAGCGGATCAACGCCTCGAACGCCAGCAACTTTCCGCTATTGACGCAGATCACCGACTGAAAATAGGGAATCAACTGATCCGTACGTTTCAGCGCCGTGCGCAGCGCACCTTCCTGCTCGACCTGATCAGACACCTCGCGGCGTAACGCCTGATTGAACACCGCAAAGCTGTCCCGCCCTCCGTTCTTGACCCGGTACATGGCGGTATCGGCATCGCGCAGCAGGTCAGCCGGTTCCTGATGGAAGCGACTGTCGGCACCCACCACACCGATACTGCAGGAAGAGAACACCGTGTGATAATCGATCACGAACGGCTGCTCGAACGCCGTCAGTATTCGCTGAGCGATCTCCGTCCCGGTCTGCAGCGGCGTGTCGATGCTCAACACGGCGAACTCGTCACCGCCCAGCCGCGCCAGCAGGTCCCGTTCGCGCATGCAACTGCGCAGGCGCTCAGCGGCCTGCACCAGAAGGATGTCGCCGCAGTGATGACCCAGGCTGTCATTGATCATCTTGAAGCGATCCAGATCGATGAACATCACGATCACTTGCTGGCCATTGCTGCAGAAGTCCTGCCATGCCTGCCTCAGACGATGTTGGAGATGGCTGCGATTGGGCAGCCCGGTGAGTGAGTCATGGGAGTTTTCGTGCTGCAGCCTGGCGTTGGCCTGGTCCAGCTCACGGGTCCGGTCTCGAACCCTGGCTTCAAGCAGAACATTGGCGGTATGTATCGCTTCTGCCGCGCTGCGCCGGGACAGTGCCGTATCGATGTGACGAGAAACAAAGGTGAGCAGCTCCTGATCGCGCAAGGTATAGCTCACATCCTTGGAATAACTCTGCACCACCAGCACGCCGCGCACCTGCCCACCTTCGAACAGCGGAATGCCCAGCCATGAAGAGCAACGACCGGATTGTCGCTGTACCTCGATCTCGCCAAGGCCTTCCAGCCTGCGAGCTTCCTCGTAATCGATCAGGCACGGTCGCCGCTGGCCTATCACATACTCGGTAAACCCCCGCTGCCCGCGCCGTGAGCGCGGCGGCGCGGGCTTGAACTCGTCAATGTAGTACGGAAAGGTCACTTCGCCCGTCGCACTGTCGTAAAGCGCGATGTAGAAATTGAGCGCCACCAGCAACTCGCCGACGATCATGTGCAGGCTGCGAAAAAGCTCGTTCATGTCACCGGGCTGACTGGAAAGCTCGGCAATCTGGAACAGGGCATTCTGCAGATGCTCGGCGCGCTCGCGGTCCCTGACCTCCTGACGTAACGCGTCGTTGGCTGCAGAAAGCTGTTGCGTGCGCAGAGCCACTACCTGCTCCAGGTCAGTGCGATGCAACTGCCGGTCCAGTGCCATGGCCACGTGGCGCGACACCACGGCGAACAATGCACGATCCTGGGCACTGTAGACACGAGACACGTCATAAACCTGCATCGCGACCATGCCAAAGACTTCGTCCGATGCGTTTTTCAAGGGCGCGCCCATCCAGAACTCGGGTAGACGTCCAACGCTGTAAAACCGGTTGTCGGCTTTGGCCTGTTCGATGCAGGCAGCATCGAGAAACAAAGGCTGCCCGCTGCTCAAGACATACCCGGTGAGCGACATCCGGTCAGCGTCGATAAACTCGAACGTCTCGTGTGCCATTGCCTCGTCATCGAATCGGTCAATGTAATAAGGATAGGTGATCTTGCCGCTTTGCCGGTCATACAGCGCAACGTAGAAGTTCTCGGCATCGATCAGAGTCCCGAGTTGCTCATGAATGCCTTGCAGAAAAGCGCTGCGGTCCAGCGTAGTGCTGGCCAGCAGGCTGATTTCATACAGAACACGCTGCGTGTTCTGCGCGCGGATCAACGCCGCGGTCTGCAACAGCGAGCCCAGCCTGACAGCCAGATCCAACAGCAAGGGATGGTCTTTTTCAGCCATCGGTGCCAACACCCAACCCAGCACGCCCTCGCCCTGCCCTGCGACCCGGCAATGCAGCTGCAATTGAGCGCAATACGCCTCGAAGTCCTCAGCGGCAATGTGTGCTGGCCAGACAGCGGTGTCGTCGCCTTGCCCGAGCAGGCATTTCAGTTCACCCGCGGCGTAGGCAGCCCAGGCAATGGCTCCTGTCTGCTCCCTTGCCACGCTTATGAGGGCTTCGATAGAGGCCTGACAGGAGAATCGGTCGCGGTTGGCTGGCAACGCGCTGCAAGGAGCAATTGAGGTGCGAGCTACGCTTGAGCAGAGGCCCGTGGCCAAAAGTGAGACTGTCATGGAAACACCAGATGCATGAGCCGACGGCGGTCATCCTTTAAACCATGACCAAAGATTACAAGCGTAAAAACGCATTGTTGCAAAGTTCATACCTTTTTGGCAGACCCTTCGGCGTACCGATGACGCTTGTGTGACGCGGGGCACTACATGGCTGCCCCATGGGTCAGATTCATGTGCATCGCCAGACAGCGAGGTCAATGAGCGAGGCTCGGCTATGCTGTCGTACGGCGTTACACTTATCCCCATTGAACAGGTGACAGTAATGGTCAAGACATACAGCTACGCAGCGCAATCGGCTCAGGACACACTCAAGCCCCATCAGTTCGAACGTCGCTCGCCCGGCGCTGACGATGTTCAGATCGACATCCTTTACTGCGGCGTGTGCCACTCCGATCTGCATACTGCGCGCAATGAGTGGCACAACACACTCTATCCTTCTGTTCCGGGTCACGAAATCGTCGGCCGGGTCACGGCGATCGGCTCCGACGTCAAGCAATTCAAGGTCGGCGACCTGGCTGGCGTCGGTTGCATGGTCGACAGTTGCCAGCAATGTACATCGTGCGCCGAAGGTGACGAGCAGTACTGCGAGAGCGGCTTCACCGGCACCTACAATGGCCCGGTGTTTGGCGGCGAGAATACATTTGGCGGCTACTCCGACAAGATCGTGGTCAAGGAAAAGTTCGTCTTGCGCATCTCACATGATGCCGACCTGGCCGCCGTCGCGCCGCTGTTGTGCGCAGGTATCACCACCTATTCCCCGTTGCGCCACTGGAAGGTCGGCCCTGGCAAGAAAGTCGGCATTGTCGGGCTTGGCGGTCTCGGCCACATGGGCGTCAAGATCGCCCACGCCATGGGTGCCCATGTGGTGCTGTTCACGACCTCCCCCAACAAGCGCGAAGATGGCTTGCGTCTGGGCGCCGACGAAGTGGTGGTATCCAAGGACGCGGCACAGATGGCTGCTCAGGCCAACAGCCTGGACTTTATCCTCAACACGGTTGCAGCACCACATGATCTGGATGCATTTCTGTCTCTTCTCAAGCGCGACGGCACCATGACACTGGTCGGCGCGCCGGCAGAGCCGCATCCGTCACCTGCGGTGTTCAACCTGATCTTCAAGCGTCGCAGCCTGGCTGGCTCGTTGATCGGAGGCATACAGGAAACCCAGGAAATGCTGGATTTCTGCGCCGAGCACGGCATTGTTTCCGACATCGAAATGATCAACATGCAGGACATCAACGAGGCTTACGAGCGGATGCTCAAGGGCGACGTCAAGTATCGCTTCGTCATCGACATGGACAGCCTCAAGAAGGAGGCGGCTGCCGACTCGAACGCTGCCTGATGCGTACCTGGCAGCCATGGACGGCTGCGATTTGATGTGCCGTACGTCGCCCCCCGTTGAACCGATCGCCGCCAATCGCCCACTGATGTCCATACTCTAGTTGCAGGACTCTGATTGCAGGCATCGGCACACCACCTGCTGCGCGATCCGCTTTGGCCGTTTCCCTTTACGGCCTGAGCGGCCCGCCCTAAAAAATGAACTATTCATTACATTTTTGTGACTATTACTGACAGTCTTTGAGTCTCAAGTTCACGCAGTCCTTGCAGATACTCATGTCAACGGACGTTTAACAGGCCAACGGATTATGAAACAACGCGCGACAGTCATCTGCAAACGTGACGGCCAGGTCCTCTATGTGCGCAAACCGAAATCCCGCTGGGCGTTACCTGGTGGCAAGATAGAAGCGGGTGAAACGCCCTTTCAGGCCGCAGTGCGTGAACTGTGCGAGGAAACCGGGCTTGCTGACCTTGATCTTCTGTATCTTGATGTGTACGAGAAGGATCAAGTGGCCCATTACGTTTTCACCGCCCAGGTCCCAGCCTCCAGCGAGCCATCGCCGCAGAACGAAATTGCCGCCTGCAAATGGCTTGCGCCGCAAAAACTTGGTGACTTGAAAGCCAGCAGTGCGACCAAAACCATCGTCAAGTCATATGCAACCGAGTCCGAAGTCGTTCCCGGTACCCGGAGCCACGTTACAGGGTAATCGGGACAATCGGGTTGAACGGTATGGCCTGATGCTGTTCTGAGACAGCAGACGGTTCATTACTTTCTTCCCCGTCTCAGGAGACCCCTATGACTCAGACCGCCCTGGTTGTTGGCGCAAGTGGCATTGTCGGCAGCGCAATCACGCAGTTGTTACTGGACAACGATTGGCAGGTTGCCGCCCTCTCCCGTAGCCCGTCAGCGCGGCCCGGCGTGATCCCGGTAGCTGCAGACCTGCAGAACCCGGAGTCCGTGAGTGCGGCTCTGGCTGATGTGAAGCCCACCCACGTGTTCATCACTACATGGTCGCGTCAGGCCACTGAAGCAGAAAACATCCGCGTCAACGCTGCAATGGTGCGAAACGTGCTGGACGCTGTGCGGCCCGCTGGCAGTGTCAAGCATGTTGCGCTGGTGACCGGCCTCAAGCATTACCTCGGCCCGTTCGAAGCGTATGGCAAAGGCACCCTGCCGCAAACGCCGTTCAGGGAATCGCAGGCACGCCTGGATATCGAAAACTTCTACTACGCCCAGGAAGACGAAGTCTTCGCTGCCGCCGAGAAGGATGGCTTTACCTGGAGCGTCCATCGCCCGCACACCGTGACCGGTGTTGCCGTCGGCAACGCGATGAACATGGCGACGACCCTGGCCGTTTACGCCTCGATCTGCAAAGCCACGGGCCGACCTTTCGTGTTCCCGGGCTCACGCGTGCAGTGGGACAGCCTGACCGACATGACCGATGCGCGGCAGCTGGCCCGCCAGCAACTGTGGGCAGCAACCACACCTGCAGCGGCCAATCAGGCGTTCAACATCACCAATGGCGATGTGTTTCGCTGGAGCTGGATGTGGGGACAGATCGCCGAATACTTCGGCTTGCAGCCAGCCGATTTCCCCAGCGAGCCAGCCCCGCTGGAAACGCAGATGGCCAACGATCAGGCGGTCTGGGATGACATCGTTCGCGAGCATCAGCTCAAGGAAAGTGACATCAACCGCCTGATTTCACCATGGCACAGCGATGCCGACCTCGGCCGTCCGATTGAAGTAGTCACTGACATGTCGAAGAGCCGCAAACTGGGCTTCACGGCGTTCCAGGCCAGTGATGATGCGTTCTTCGACGTGTTTGAAAAGCTGCGTCGTGACCGCCTGATTCCCTGAGGCAACTTGCCCTCTCTTGCCAATGCTCGCGTTGGCACGAGAGCCGGCACTGGCTACGGGTAAAGCGAGCACAACAAAAAAGGGTCAACCTCTCGGTTGACCCTTTTTTTACCGCCCAGCAGAGCGGATTTTGTTTGGTAGGCGCGATTGGACTCGAACCAACGACCCCCACCATGTCAAGGTGGTGCTCTAACCAACTGAGCTACGTGCCTGCTGTGGGTCGGCATTCTACGGATATTCGAATGCCTGTCAAACGCTTTTTTGCAGTAACTCTCTGAATACGTGAATTTTTTAAGGCCCGTGTCAATGATCGCGCAGCATCAGAAATTCCGCCCGTCCTTCCAGAGCCCTGATCAAGCGACCTCTTTGTGTTCACGCCCTTTTCGAAACCTTACCTAGCACGTTTACTAGTATCACTCATCACCCAGTCCCAATAACCTTGCTAGCGTCATAGGCGTCGAACTACACGTTAAGCAGGAGAAAAATCATGGACGATGACGTAGCCGCAATAGTGGTTGATAACGGCTCAGGCTCGGTTCAGAGCAACAATGAAAGCAACGCTGCCTCCGCAGACGGGGCCGCTATCACGAATCGCTACGCAAGGCTGAGAAGTGACGGGATCGTCATTATCATTCAAAACATACCGGGCCCGCCCCCGACGCCGGACTGGAAACTATGCAAGGCAGATACAAAGGTGGGCTCGAAGTACTGATAGGCCACTGATGAGATCTTTAGGTTCCTGGCTAGCCGGCGGCGTCAAAAGCCTGTCGGCAGTCAAACGCATCGTGGCCATTGTCTATGACAGAATCCAGTCTACTGCCTGCAGCAATCCAGACAGAGCGTTTGTTGATTCGCGTTGCAAAGCCAGGTGACGGCATCGTGTTCAATCAGGCCGTTACCGAATCGGCCGAGCATCTGCAGAAGTGGTTGGCCTGGGCAACGCCGACTCCTGGTATCGATCAGTCCGAACTGATCTGCCGCCATGCCTACGCCCGGTTCCTCCTGAATGAGGATCTCAGGGCTCTTCTCTTTCTGAAAAACAACGGCGCATTAGTAGGAAGCAGCGGCTTGCATAATGCCAACTGGCAGTTGCGAAGCTTTGAAGTAGGCTATTGGGGCAGAACTCAATACCTTGGCGCCGGCCTGATAAGTGAGGGCGTTGCAGCATTGGTCAGCTATGCGCTGGACAACTTGATGGCTAATCGCGTGTTTCTGACAATGGATGAAAGAAACCTGGCGAGCCAGAGACTCGCCGAGCGGGTCGGATTTGAGTACGAAGGCACACTTAGACATGATCGTATGAGTATTCAGGGAGGATTGCGCAACACGCGCGTCTACTCGATCATTGGCAACTGACAGCACAATAAAAAAGGGCCAACCTTTCGGCTGACCCTTTTTTTACCGCCCAGCAGAGCGGATTTTGTCTGGTAGGCGCGATTGGACTCGAACCAACGACCCCCACCATGTCAAGGTGGTGCTCTAACCAACTGAGCTACGTGCCTGCTGTGGGTCGGCATTCTACGGATATGCGAATACCTGTCAATCTGTTTTTTTTGCTAACCCTATGAAATACAGCGTTTTTTGCCAATCAACAGCCAACGGCTCTTTTTGCCCGCTGCTGGCAGAGCTTCTGTATCTCGGGTACGATTGCCGCCATCGTCAAGAATATTAAACGGAGTCTCAGGATGGCAAACACGCCCTACCCGCAGTCCTACTATGCGGCTTCAGCCAATGCCGCCCCGGAACGTCCCGTGCTGCAGGGCGAAGTCGAAACTGACGTGTGTGTCATCGGAGCCGGTTACACAGGCTTGTCCAGCGCGCTGTTCCTGCTGGAAAACGGATTTCGGGTCACGGTACTGGAAGCGGCGAAAGTCGGCTTCGGCGCATCGGGGCGCAATGGCGGGCAGATCGTCAACAGCTACAGCCGCGACATCGATGTCATCGAGCGAACTGTGGGGCCACGCCAGGCGCAATTGCTCGGGCAGATGGCCTTCGAAGGCGCGTCCATCATTCGCGATCGGGTTTCCCGTTATGGCATTCAGTGCGACCTGAAAGATGGCGGTGTATTCGCAGCGCTGACCAGCAAGCAACTGGCACATCTCGAGGCCCAGCAGCGGCTTTGGGAGCGCTACGGGCACACCGGCCTCGAGCTGATGGACAAGCGCCGAATCAATGAGGTCGTGGCCTGTGATCAATACATCGGCGGCTTGCTGGACATGACCGGCGGGCATATTCATCCACTTAACCTCGCACTGGGTGAAGCCGCGGCCGTTGAAACACTGGGTGGCACCATTTATGAGCAATCAGCGGCGATTCGTATCGAGCGCGGGGCAAACCCTGTGGTGCATACGGCGCAAGGCAGGGTCCGGGCCAAGTTCATTATCGTGGCCGGCAATGCCTACCTGGGCAATCTGGTCCCGGAGCTGGCGGCCAAGTCGATGCCGTGCGGCACTCAGGTCATCACCACCGAGCCATTGAGCGATGAACTGGCCAAAACCCTTCTGCCGCAGGATTACTGCGTCGAAGACTGTAATTACCTGCTGGATTACTACCGCCTCAGCGCCGACAAGCGCCTGATCTTCGGCGGCGGTGTGGTATACGGCGCCAGAGATCCCGCCAATATCGAAGCCATTATCCGGCCGAAAATGCTCAAGGCGTTTCCGCAGCTCAAGAACGTAAAGATCGACTACGCGTGGACTGGCAACTTCCTGCTGACCCTGTCTCGCCTGCCTCAGGTTGGACGACTGGGCGACAACATCTATTACTCGCAGGGCTGCAGCGGACACGGTGTGACCTACACCCACCTGGCCGGCAAAGTACTGGCCGAGGCGCTGCGCGGTCAGGCAGAGCGCTTTGATGCGTTCGCCGACCTGCCCCACTACCCGTTCCCCGGCGGCCAGGTGCTGCGCACCCCGCTGACTGCACTGGGCGCGTGGTATTACAGCCTGCGTGACCGACTCGGTTTCTAGGTTCGCTGAACGTAAAACGGCACCTTCTCGGTGCCGTTTTTGTTCCTGCCGCGTTGATTTCATTTAACGCCGCGTGCCAGCGTTCTTTTTGCCTCGCCCGCCGCCTGCTCCTGTCCTGATGTGGATAACGCTTCAGCCGCCTGCAGCCAGCGCTGCGCATCGACATTGGCCGGCAACTGCCGGGGCGACTGGATCAGCACCGCCCAACTGCCCGCGTCTTTCCAGGCCGACGCGAAGCTGCTGAAGCTCATTGAGTAACGACGATCCATGCCTGCGTTGAGCAGCACGGTCTCTTTGACACGGTTGTAGCCGATCAACACCGCATAACGCGGCCCTTTCCACAGCGCTGAGCCCTGGGCGAAACGCAGCATGACCGGATAACCCGCCGAGACCTGAGTCAGCAGGTCCTGCAACTGACCATCAAGCGGGTACACCATGAAACCGTACTCACGCGCGACCTTCTGCATATTCTGCTCGAGCCGGTCCTCGGCGCCCGGCAATTGCAACGGCTTGTCGAGCAAACCAGGCGTCGTCTGCACCTGCTGGTTGGCCAGCATACTAGCCAGCACCATCGGCCCGCTTTGATAGGCATTACCCCGGAAGAACGGGATCGACGTCAGTTCGACCCGGTCCGGAAGGCGTTTCATCTCCGGCGTAACCATTGACGAACAACCGGCAAGGCCCATCAGCAAGGCCGCAATCAGCCATGAACGCAGCGCACCGGGAGTACCGGTAAAGAAAGAAACCGACAGCATGTTCACTCACTTCAACTGTTGTCGGGCAACCCGCGACCCGACCTGAACACCGATGATAGAGCCGACGGGGTTCCGGGGATAGCCGCGCGTCGCACCTCGGCCAGTAGAGTGACGAAAATAATTCATAGCCCGATGCCACTGGTCAATTAACCGAAACATGCCCCGTACTAGACTGTCAGTTATCAAGACCGCAACAAAAAGCAGGAATGTGGAGGCACTTATGAGCCTGGAATTGACAATAGTGATGCTGATCGCTTCGTGGCTTGCCGTCGCCAGCGCGATGCTGTGGGGGGTGATGCGTGTATCCCGTCGCCGTCATCAGCCGCGCAGCGTCGAACCGCGTGCGGTACAACCGGCTGTACTTGCAAAACACATCAAGGCCCCCGCTGTAACAGCCAGCTGATTTACAGGGGTATGCGCAGCGCTTAGCTGATCTGCCTGCGTCAGCGTATTTGCCCGCACCTTGAATGCAAAAGGTCGACCCTGTTGCCAAGGTCGACCTTTTTTACGGCTTCGCCAGTTATCAGTGCGTGGACACCTGGTTAACCGCTTTCTTGCGTCTTGCCCTGCGTACCAGCATGTTCAAGGCTTCAACGGCTGCCGAGAAGGCCATGGCCGCGTAGATGTAACCCTTCGGAACATGGGCGCCAAAGCCTTCGGCGATCAGCGTCATACCGATCATGATCAGGAAGCCCAGAGCCAGCATGACCACCGTCGGGTTGTCGTTGATGAATTTCGCCAGCGGGTTGGCTGCGACAAGCATCACCACGACCGCAGAGATGACCGCGATGACCATGATCGGCAGGTGTTCGGTCATGCCCACGGCAGTGATGATACTGTCGATGGAGAACACCAGGTCCAGCATCAGGATCTGTACGATCGCCGCGCTCATGCTCAACATCACCACCGAACCCAGGGCTTTCTCTTCCTCGGTCTTGACGTCCATGCTGTGGTGAATTTCCGTGGTTGCCTTCCAGACCAGGAACAGACCACCAGCGATCAGAATCATGTCCTTCCATGAGAACGCCTGGCCGAATACCTCGAAAACCGGCTCTGTCAGTTGCACGATGTACGCAACGGTACTGAGCAGGCCCAGGCGCATCACCAGCGCCATGCCGATACCCAGCTTGCGAGCCTTCTCGCGCTGATGCTCAGGCAGCTTGTTGGTGAGAATCGAGATGAAAATCAGGTTATCGATGCCCAGTACGACTTCCATCACCACCAGTGTCGCCAGCGCGATCCAGGCTGCCGGACTTGTCGCGAGTTCCAATAGGTATTCCATAGATCACTGCCCTGCCTGCGCCAATAGTTGTAAGTCAGATTTCTTTATCAGACGTGTTTTCGGTTTCAGCCGAGTTTGGTGGTGGTTCCTGTAACGAAAGTTCCTGCCTCGCCTCGTCCAGCGCCTGGGTCGCGGCTTTGTGGGTATCATCGACCACCTGTTTTGCACTGTCAGCGGCGGCGTTCACCACATGCTTGGTGGAGGACTCTAGCTGATCGCATCCTGCTGCTACCAGCAGTGAACCGCTCAGTAATACAGCGTAAAGGACTTTGTTCATGGGCTCCTCAATCAGTGAAGCCAGGCGACATATTCAGCCCGGCGTTGGAGCGGATTCTAGACATCTTGAAACATAAGGAAAATTCGATTTTATAAGGCATATACTTCGGTTTTACCGAATCGGCAGAAAATATGCTCAATTACCGCCAACTTCACTACTTCTGGGTCGTGGCCAAGACCGGCAGCATCGTGCGCGCCTGTGAACAGCTGAATCTGACCCCGCAGACCGTCAGCGGGCAGATCAGCCTGCTGGAGGCGTCATTGGGGGTCGATCTGTTCCAGCGCGTCGGGCGGCAACTGGAAATGACCGAAGCAGGTCGCCTCGCCCTGCCCTACGCCGAACAAATGTTCCAGCTAGGCAATGACCTGGAAAACCTGCTGCGCTCGCAGCCGGATGAACAGCAATTGTTGTTGCGCATTGGCGTAGCAGACGTTGTGCCCAAGTCCATTGTCTACCGCCTGATCGCTCCGACCATGACGCTGGATGAGCCCATCCGCATCACCTGTCGCGAGGACAAGCTGGAACGACTGCTGGCAGACCTCGCCATTCAGCGTCTCGACCTGGTGATTTCCGACAGCCCTATGCCGCCGCATCTGGACATCAAGGGCTATAGCCAGAAACTGGGAGAATGCGGGGTCAGCTTTTTCGCCACGCGTGAAATAGTGGAGCGTATCGGGACCGATTTTCCGCAGTGCATGCATGGCGCACCGCTGCTGATTCCAGGTCAGGAAACCGTGGTTCGAGGCAGACTGATGCGCTGGTTTGCCGAACAGGGCATTCAGCCGCGCATCATTGGTGAATTCGATGACAGCGCGCTGATGAAGGCGTTTGGCAAATCCGGCAGCGGCGTGTTCGTGGCGCCCAGCGTGATCGCCGACGAAGTGGAGGACCAGTATGGCGTACAAGTGATTGGTCATACTGACGCGGTGACCGAATCGTTCTATGCCATTACCGTGGAACGCAAGGTCAAGCACCCCGGCGTTGTCGCCATTGCCGAAAGTGCTCGAAACCAACTGTTCACCGATGCAGGCTAAGCAGGGAGCGGCCCCGGATCAGGCTTGATCAACAACAGCGCCAGCACAATCGCCAGCACGATGATGCCCGCAGCGGCAAAACCGACGTTGCCCAGCCCCAGGTGATCAATGACCCTGCCGCCAATCATCGCGCCGATGCCTATGCCAAGGTTGGCGCCGGCGATGTTCAGTGACGCCGCGAACGCAGGTGCCTGCGGCGCGGCCTTGATCAACCGCACATGACTGACCAGAAACAAGGCCGCCTGGGTGATGCCCCAGACCGCCAGCGCGAGTGGCAAGGCCACCACCGAATGGATACTCGGCACCACCGCGACCATGCCGACCACCATGAAGGCGCAAAACACCAGGCTGGCAATCAACGGGTGGCGGTCGACCATGCGCCCGCCCAGCGAGTTGCCCAGCAAGCCGACAGCGCCAAAGCCCATCAGGCACCAGCCCACCAGAGCGCCGTCGAAACCGGCAAGGCGCTCGAGCATGTCCGCCAGGTAGGTATATGCCGTGAACATGCCACTGAACACCAGCACCGAGAGCAGCACGTGCCCCTGCATCATCCGGCTGCGCAAGATGCCGAACTGTTTAAGGATTGATACCGGGTTCAACTTGGCAGGCGTCTTCGGCAGATAGACCGTCAGCAACAGTGCCTTGGCAAACGCCAGAACGGCCAGCACCAGAAAGGCCGTGCGCCAGCCGAATGCGTCGGAGATCAGGGTGCCGATGGGAATGCCAAACACCGTGGCGCAAACGATACCGAAACCGATCCTGGCAATCGCCCGGCCTGCAAACTGCGGACCGACAATGTCCACGGCAGTCTCGCTGGCCAGCGCCCAGAACACCGGCAACCCCAACGCCGGAATCAGCCGGGCGATACCCATCACGGCGATATTGGGCGCCAGCGCCGCCAGGACATTTGCAAAACCGAACAGCACCAGGATGCTGACAAACAGGCGCTTGCGCTCGAAGCGCGAAAAATAGGCGGTCAGAAAAGGACCAAAGGCGGCGACGGTGAACGCAAACAGCGTCACCAGCAGCCCTGCCTGCGAGACCGTGACATTCAGGTCGCGGGCAACGGCTGGCAAAAGACCGACGATGACGAATTCTGTGGTCAGCACGGTAAACCCGGCAGCTGACAGCAGAAGGATGGGCAACAACATGAATACTCCAGAACAACAACAGAGCCCGCTGCAACAGCGCGGCCTGCGGGAGGGGGATTAAATAGCTTGAAGGTGACTGTCACGCCAATGCTCCGCACTGGCATGCAGTTAGTGAGACTGAGCCCGAAAAACGGGGAGGGTGGGGGAACACTCCGGTAATTCTCGCTCCCACGCTCCGCGCGGTAATGCATTTCGTGACGCTCTGCGTCACCCAATGCATACCAACTCGGAGCATTGGCACGAGAGTCAGTTGGCTTTGTGTATAACGTTGAGGGCCGAGAACATCAACAAGGCTTCAGCCCTCCACTGTTTAGAACTTGCCCATGAAATCACGCTTGCCGATTTCAACGCCGTTATGGCGCAGCAGACCGTAGGCAGTCGTGACGTGAAAGAAGAACTGTGGCAAGGCGTAGCTAAGCAGATAAGCCTGACCGTTCAGGCGTTTTTCCTTTTCCGTGCCGGGACGCAGGACGATTTCGATGCCTTCCTTGCCGTCGACCTGATCCGGGGTGATGCTGCCGATGAACGCGAGTGTCTTGGCAAGCAGTGCCTGCAATTCGGCAAAGGTGGTTTCGGTGTCATCGTATTGCGGGATCTCGACGCCTGCCAGGCGAGCCGAGGCACCCTTGGCAAAATCGACGGCGATCTGCACCTGACGGGTGAACGGCAGCATGTCCGGGTACAGTCGCGCCTGCAGCAAGGCTGGCGGCTGAATTTTCTTCTCGGTCGCGTAGGCTTCGGCTTTGGTCAGAACGTCGCTCAGCGCGTTAAGCATTTGCTGAAAGACAGGAATGGAAGCGGCGTACAGGGAAATAGACATGACATATCCTGATTGAGAAAGGCGCAATTATAGACCTACATGACGCCAAACGCCGTGACACTTTTCAGCGCCCCTGCAGATCCGTGCAGCAGACACTGGCAATAATTTCCGCCACGCCCTACGCTGATCCACCGCCATCACTCAGGGAAGCGTCATGTCCATCGAATCGTCCTCCACCGAATCCTCCCCGAATGCCGAAGCGTTACAACTCAACGGCACTGAAGTGCGCATTCTGGGCTGCCTGATCGAAAAACAGGCGACCAACCCGGAAACCTACCCGCTGACCCTCAATGCACTGATGACTGCCTGCAACCAGAAGACCAGTCGTGACCCGGTCATGAACCTCACCCAGGGTCAGGTCGGCCAGAGCCTTCGAGCCCTGGAAGGCCGCGGCCTGACGCGGCTGGTCATGGGCAGTCGCGCCGATCGCTGGGAGCACAGGGTCGACAAGGGGCTCGAGCTGGTCCCGGCGCAGGTGATACTCACGGGTCTGTTGCTGCTGCGCGGGCCGCAGACCGTCAACGAGTTGCTGACCCGCAGTAACCGCATGCACGATTTCGAAGACAGCGAGCAGGTCGTCCACCAGCTGGAACGCCTGATCGCCAGAGGTCTGGCGATGCTCGTGCCGCGCCAATCGGGCCAGCGCGAAGACCGTTATATGCATCTGCTCGGTGACCCTGAATCGCTGCAGGAGCTGCTTGTTGCTCGCCAACAGGCACCGGAGCGACAGTCGGCAAGCCCGGCGGCCAACTCGCGTATCGATGAGCTGGAGGCACGGGTCGCGGCCCTTGAAGAACGCCTGGCCAGACTGGAACACGCCGAGGAGTAATGTGCCCTGCCCGACCTGACGGCTAGCCGGCTCTGGCGAAGGCTGCAGCCTGCTGATACTGCTCGTCGGTCGGACGCACCCCGGTATAGAGCACAAACTGCTCCAATGCCTGGATCGCCGCCACTTCATCACCACTTACCACACGCTTACCCAGTCGATGTGCCGCCTGGATCAGCGGCGTGTCGGCGGGGGTAGCCACCACATCGAAAACCGTTTCAGCGGCTTCGATGGCTTGCAGGTCAAACGACAACTCGTCAGCTTGCGCGCCCTGCATTCCTAATGGAGTGACATTGACCAGCAACGGTGGCCGCGCGCTGCCCAGCTCCGCCTGCCAGCGAAAGCCGCACGCCTCTGCCAGGCGCCGGCCAGCCTGCTCGTTGCGGGCCACGATCAGACCCTCAGTGAAACCCGCGTCACGCAGCGCGAACGCAACTGCCTTGGCCATCCCCCCGCTTCCGCGCAGGGCAAAAGCGCTGCGCGGCACCGCATGGCTCTCCATCAGTTGAGCGACGGCGATGTAATCGGTGTTGAACGCCTTGAGATGTCCGTCGGTGTTGACGATGGTATTGACCGACTGGATAGCGGCGGCCGAGGCGTCCAGCTCGTCGACCAGCTCGATACAGGCCTCCTTGAAGGGCATCGAAACTGCGCTGCCGCGAATCCCCAGCGAGCGTATGCCGGCCACGGCGGCGGCAAGGTCATTGGGGGCGAAGGTCTTGTAATAGAAGTTCAAGCCCAGTTGCTGGTAAAGATGATTATGGAAACGCACACCAAAGTTGCCAGGACGGGCGGCCATGGACATGCACAATAATGTCTCCCTGTTAGCAGTGACGGGCATCGGTGTTTCCTCCAGACGGTAATGGCTTGAATCTTCGGTAGAAGCGTATGCTACGCGCCAGTGAACGCGAGGACATACGCGGCGCACCTTACATAAAATTTACTCAGCACTTTCGCAGATTCTTACAATTTCGGTGTCATAGTGTTATCCCGTGGCAGTGCTTGAGAGTGATGCAGGCGCGCGACAACGGGTTGAGAGCGAGGAACAGTCATGATTCGTCAAATCCCCAAGATCGCCTTGTTTGTAGGTGCCCTGGCCCTTGCTGGCCAGGCGAATGCTGACCGTGGCTGGGGTGGCCCTGCCGTGGTAGGTGCTATCGTTGGCGCTGCCGTTGTCGGGGCGGCGGTATCTTCAGGTCGCGACAGAACGGTGTACGTCGAACGCGAGCCAGTGTATGTGCAGCAGCGGCCGGTCTACTACGCGCCGCCACCGGTCTATTACCAGCCGGCCCCTGTCTATCAGGTTGTTGAGCGCTACCCACCGCCTCCACCGCCTGGCTACTACCATCATTATTACGGGCCACCACCAGGCCCCGGCTATTACTACGGCCCGCCACGCGGCCGCTGGTAACAGAACAAAAAACCCGCCTTTTCAGGCGGGTTTTTCGTTGCTGTGCTCACACTATGGGCTGCCAATGCAATGCGCCAAACCCTCGTTGTTATCAATGACCACTATTGAGAGCGTCGATTTCTGACTTGCTCGCCTGCCCTCTACAGTAGCGCCATGGATTGAGGAGGCACTTATGACCAAGGTACACATCATGTCCGTCGTCGGTAGCGCAGTTCCAGCCCCGCTCAGAGAGCGCGGCCTGCTGGCCTGCTGGTACCTGATTCAGGATGGCGAACCCGTCAGCGGCCCGCTCGCGTCATTGCCTGTTGCAGAGGCACTGTCCCGGCAAATGCAGTGCCAGCCCCTCAACAGCTGACTTCTTCTGCAAACCTCGTGCGTTGCTCCGCACATCCCTTGCCCGCCTCTTCGATGGCGGGCTTTTTTTTGCCACGGAAAAAGCCGGTGACCAGACTTAGCCGCGCTCGGCCATGGCCGCGTTGACCTGACAGCGATGGGTGAGTTTCTGCAGGCGTTTCTCCAGCGCCATGAACACCACGCGATCGGTACGGCCACTGTCGAGTTCATCGATCAGGTCATTGGCGACCTGACGCAATTCGTAAGCCAGCACCACGCGGTCATCGTTCAGGTCCTGTTTATGCGACTCGAACAGGCGATGCAGGTAATCCTGCAAGGTGTATTTCAGGCTGTGCCGGTCACTGGCGCGCAGATGGGTCAGGTTGAGGCTGATGCGACCCTGCAGTTCGCTCAGCTCGCCACACAGGTACTGCATGCGCCGCGCGTAGCCCACTTCCCGGTCACGTATCTGCTTGTGCGCCAGTTGCGCTTCCTGCTTGCGCTGGATGGCCGGTACTGCAACGGCGGCCATCAGCCCGACAATCAGGCCGATCGCCTGCATCCAGCCCGCCCAGTCGCTTGGACGTGAGGTAAAGCCGACACCCAGCAGCAGAATGACGATCAATGACGCGATGATCACCAGTACTGCGTAATCCTTGCTGACAAACCCCTTGAGCATTGCATGACTCCTGAATCGGTGACCTGAATGGCATGGAATGCTAATCGGTGCGGGCCGTGCGCACCACGAATATTCAATTGAGATTCGGTTTTTGGCAGGTTGCAGAGCAGAAAGCGACTTAACAGCAACTTAATGAACGACCGATTGCGTCATTTATTGCGCAAACGCCTACCCCAGCCCATCGACATACGGCAAAGTCTGCTCATAAAATGCAGCGTTTTGACGCGATCCCTTCCATTTACCACCTTTTATCGAGTGAGCCTTGCTCTTGAAAATCCGTCTGTCTCTTTTGGGCCTATTATTTGTACTTACCGGCCCCGTGCTTTCCACCCCTACGCTGGCAAACGAACCTGCCGTCCTGAGCCGTGATCCTTCCAACCTGCACCTTGCCTCGGGCAGCGCAATGGTCATCGACCTGCAGACCGACAAGGTGCTGTATTCCAGCAACCCGGATGTGATCGTGCCGATTGCCTCGGTCACCAAGCTGATGACCGCGATGGTCGTGCTGGATGCCAAGCAGCCGATGGACGAAGTCATTCCGGTGAACATTTCCCAGACACCGGAAATGAAAGGCGTCTTCTCCCGAGTTAAGCTCGGCAGTGAAATGAACCGTCGGGACATGTTGCTGATCACCCTGATGTCCTCGGAAAACCGCGCGGCGGCCAGCCTGGCGCACAGCTATCCGGGCGGCTATCCGGCGTTCATTCTGGCGATGAACGCCAAGGCCAAGGCGCTGGGCATGAAGCATACGGCCTACGTCGAACCCACCGGCCTGTCGGTGTACAATGTGTCGACCGCGCGCGACCTCACCAAGCTGGTGATGGCGGCGCGCAAATACCCGCTGCTCAGTGAACTGAGCACCACCGAGCAGAAGACCGTGACCTTCCGCAAACCGACCTACACCCTCGGTTTCAGCAACACCGATCATCTGGTGCGCAAGGACAACTGGGACATCAAGCTGACCAAGACCGGCTTTACCAATCAGGCCGGTCACTGCCTGGTGCTGCTGACCAGCATGGCCAACCGCCCGGTTTCAGTGGTGATTCTTGATGCGTTCGGCAAGTACACACACTTCGCCGACGCCAGCCGCATACGCAAGTGGATGGAGACCGGCCAGAGCGGCCCAGCGCCCGAAGTGGCCCTGCAGTACAAGAAGGACAAGAATCTGGTCATGAGACAGACCGGTATTCAAGCCAGAGACTGAGTCACACAGGCAACGAAAAACGGTCGCGATGCTTGCACATCGCGACCGTTTTTATTTACCCGAACAACACTCAGTTGTATTGAGTGACCAGCTTGGTATTCAGGTAGGCCTCAATGGCCTCGGTGCCACCTTCGGAACCGTAACCGGAATCCTTGATCCCGCCGAACGGCACTTCCGGCAAGCCGATGCCCTGATGGTTGATCGACAGCATGCCCGCTTCGATATAGGTGCTCAGCGCCTGGGCAGTCTTCATCGACGTGGTGAAGGCATAGGATGCCAGCCCGAACGGCACGCGGTTGGACTCGGCGATGGCCTCCTCCAGCGTGTCGAACGGCACCAGTAGCGCTACAGGGCCGAAAGGCTCCTCATTCATGATGCGCATGTGCGGCTTCAGGCCACTCAACACGGTCGGCTCGAAGAAATAGCCAGGTCCTTCGAAAGCCTTGCCACCGGCAGACAACGTCGCACCACCACGCACCGCGTCATCGATCAGATCGACCAGCGCAGGAATACGTCGATCATTGGCCACCGGGCCCATGGTAGTGCCCGCCTCCAGGCCGTTGCCGACCTTGATTTCGCGGGTCAGGCCGACGAACTTCTCGGTAAACGCGTCGAGCACCTTGCGTTGCACCAGAATCCGCGTGGGCGACACGCAGACCTGTCCGGCGTTACGGAACTTGGCCGTGGCCAGCACGCGAGCGGCGAGGTCGATATCCGCATCATCGAACACCAGCGCCGGTGCATGACCGCCCAGCTCCATGGTCGCCCGTTTCATATGTTTGCCAGCCAATGCGGCCAATTGCTTGCCGACCGGCGTGGAACCGGTAAACGTGACCTTGCGGATGACCGGATGCGGGATCAGGTAACCGGAGATTTCTGCCGGATCACCGTAGACCAGACCAATGACGCCGGCCGGCACACCGGCATCGGCGAAGGCGCGAATTAGTTCGGCTGGCGACGCCGGCGTTTCTTCCGGGGCCTTGACGATGATCGAGCAGCCCGCAGCCAATGCCGAGGACAACTTGCGCACCACCTGGTTGATCGGGAAATTCCAGGGTGTGAACGCAGCGACCGGGCCGACCGGCTCCTTGATGACTTTCTGTTCGATGGACACGCCCCGCGATGGCACGAGACGGCCATAACTGCGACGCCCTTCTTCGGCCAGCCAGTCGATGATGTCCGCCGCCGACAGGGTTTCCATGCGCGCTTCGGCCAGCGGCTTGCCCTGCTCCTGCGTCATGATTCGGGCGATGCTGTCTGCACGCTCGCGAATCAGGTTCGCCGCTTTCTGCATCAGCTTGTAGCGATCATAAGCCGAGGTCGCGCGCCAGGTGGCAAAGCCACGCTCGGCCGCCGCCAGGGCTTCGTCAAGGTCGGCGATGCCGGCATGCGCCACAGTGCCCAGCGCCTCGCCCGTCGCCGGGTTGATGACTGACAGCGTGCGGTTGTCGCGGCTCGCGCGCCACTGACCATCGATATAAAGCTGTACGTCTGGATACATGAACAATTTCTCCATAAGTCGCTGAAAAGGAACGGTGTGGCCGATGGATCAGACTCGCTGATCAGCACCGGCCATCGGCAAAAATGCCAAGCGCTGCGGCTCGTCGATTTTGCGACGCGTCGTGACGCGCGTCGACAAGCTCACAAGACGTTTAGGGCCGATGGTCCCATTGGCCTGCGCTATGCTGCACTCACGACGATACTTTACTTACATAGCCTGGGCTCAAGTCACCAGTCAGGGATGACGTGATCATGAACGTACAGTCTGCCGCACTGCATCATCATACGCCCCGCCTGAATGTCGTTGATCCACGCGGTCTGGAGATTCGCGCGATTGACTTTTGGCGCAACCAGGCCACGGATACGCCGCAACGACTTGTAAACCGCGTAGCTCATGATGCTGCCGGGCATCCGGTCAACTGCTGGGATGCAAGGCTCTGGGAAAGCCAGGCTGCCGTCAATCTTGCTACTGTGTTTTCCCTGAGTGGTCAGGCGCTTCTCAGCGACAGTGTCGATGCCGGTTGGCGGCTGATGTTGGCCGGTGACAGCGGCGCGGTCGTGGCTGGCTGGGATGGCCGTGGGACTGAGCGGAGCGTGCAGTATGACGCCCTGCTCAGACCCGTTGCCATCATTGAAAACGGACGCTGCGTCGAGCGGCGGCAATACGGCGGGCCGGATACCAAGGGCCATAACCAGTGCGGCCAATGTATACGCCATGATGACCCGGCTGGTTCGCGAATGGATGACGAGTTCGCCCTGGCGGGTGGTGTGCTTGAACAGACGCGGCATTTTCTCTTCAATCCTGAAAATGTCGACTGGCCAGAACCGCTGGTAGAACGTGACGCCCTGCTCGAATCAGGTCCAGGCGCGACTACGCGCTGGGCACACAGTCCGCTTGGCGATGTCATCTCGCAGACGGACGCCCAGCGTAACGTCCAGACCTTTGCCCATACTGTGGCAGGTCATGTTGAGGCCATTTCACTTAGCCTCCCCGGACAGACAGAGCAAGTTCTGGTTCACAGTATCGATTACGACGCTCAAGGCTACGTAACCTCGGAAACTGCTGGCAACGGCGTTGTGACCAAGGCGTTGCATGACGCCGCAAATGGCCGTCTGATCGAACTCAAGGGCACACGGGCAGATGGCCAACTGCTGCAACATCTGCTGTATGACTACGACCCGCTGGGCAATGTCCTGCGTATTAATGATCGCGCCCAGCCGACACGGTGTTGTGCAGGTCAGCGCATTGAGCCGGTGTCGACTTATCAATACGACACGCTTTATCAGTTGATCCAGGCTACCGGCAGGGAGGCCAGGAAAATCAACCAAGGCCCTGTTTTTCCATCCTTCCAGACTCCCCTCGATCCGACGCAGCTGGCCAATTACACGCAAACCTACCGCTATGATGCGAGCGGCAATCTGCTGCAACTGACCCACACGGGCACCCAGTCCCACTCGCGCACCCTGGTCACTTCGCAAACCAGCAATCGCAGCCTGCCGGTCATCAACGATCGACCGCCGGATGAAGCGGCCATCGCTGCCGCGTTCGACGCCAATGGCAATCTGAATGAGTTGCAAGCCGGGCAAGCGATGAGCTGGGACTCGCGCAATCAGTTGCAGCACGTGCGGCCAGTGGTTCGGGCAGCGGGTGACGACGACAAAGAGCGCTATGTCTACGACGCCAGTGGGCAACGCCTGCGCAAAATCCATACGACCAAGGCGAAAGCCGTTGTCCACAATGCCGAAGTGCGCTACTTACCAGGCCTGGAGGTGCACAGCAACAGCGCCACAGCCGAGACTTTGCACGTTATCGTCACCCAGGCCGGGCGCAACGAGGTACGGGTGCTGCACTGGCAGGCGGGTCAACCCGAAGGACTTGAAAACGATCAGGTTCGCTACAGCTTCGCCGATCATCTGGGGTCCGGCACCCTTGAGGTGGATAAAAACGCGCACATCATCAGCCAGGAAAGTTACTACCCGTTTGGTGGTACCTCGTGGTGGGCAGGACGCAGTACGGTTGAAGCCAGCTATAAAACCATTCGTTATTCCGGCAAGGAACGCGATGCAACCGGGCTGTACTACTACGGCCTGCGCTATTACGCGCCGTGGTTGCAGCGATGGATCAATCCGGATCCGGCGGGCACAGTGGACGGGATGAATCTGTATCGTTTTGTCCGGAATTCGCCTTTGCGGTTTGCTGATCAACAGGGGGCTGCTCCCTACGATGTACCTATTACAGTTGTCGTCGCAAACGACCTCTCCAAGTTCAATCCTGAGCAGCTATCCAAAATGTATGACGCCAGGGATGTTGCCGTTTCGTTATTGACGTTCACGCGTTCCGAGCTGTCAAAGGCCTCACCGAGGCGAGACGTAAAAAAGGCATTCGACGCAACCTTCGGTGCGCTGGATCCGAGCGCGCGCGCTGCTACGAGTATCGACGTGGAAGATTCGTTGCGGCAGATGCAGGAGCTCATTGAGCCCATCGGCAGTCCGGAATCTGATTTGACGCTGTTTCTTTTTAATGGACCCGAGCACATTCTCGCATCGACTCATTTTCAAGGCGAGTTTGATGAATCGGTCGAACGGATTGGGGTGTCGGCCTCCCTGCTTGCCAACTACGATGTGCTGGAAGTTGCACGATCCATTATTCATGAGGCCTCGCATGTCCGCCTGAATACAGTGGATGCGTTTTATTATCTGACGGATCCTGACAAGCTCCTCGTCGACGGAGCGGATACCGCACAGGTCAAGGCGTGGTCTGGCGAGTTGCGAAAGTCATTAAGAAAAATCTCGAAGCATGGCCCCAATGAAAAACGATTTGATCCTGCCGACTATACAGTCGCCATGCAGGCGTTGACCGAGAATGCGCACACCCCGGCACAGCGAAAACAAGAGTTCTTGAGCAACACGACGACCCGGACTTTATTATTGCAGATGAATGCCGACACGCTTTCGTCGCTGGTCATGGCGACCGGCCAGCCTACCCGATATGCGCAAACACGGATGAATCAGCCTGGAAATTAGACGATCAATGGCAGTACCCGCTCTTGTGCAGATACAGCGTGCCATTGACGCCTGAAAAAACGGTGCCTGTTTGGGCACCGTTTCAACAAAAAAGGCGTTGTCGGGGTAATTACAGAATCGGCTTGCCGCCGGTCACTGCATAGCGCGAGCCGGAAATGTAACTGGCTTCGTCCGAGGCCAGCAGCACATAGATCGGCGAAACTTCCACAGGCTGCCCCGGGCGTCCCAGCGGTGTCTCGCTACCGAAGCTTTTCACGTCTTCGTCAGTCATGGTCGCCGGGATCAGTGGCGTCCAGATCGGGCCGGGAGCAACGCTGTTCACGCGGATGCCCTTCTCGCCCAGCAACTGCGCCAGACCGCCAGTGAAGTTGGCAATTGCGCCCTTGGTGGTCGCGTAGGCCAGCAGCGTCGGCTTGGGCATGTCCGAATTGACCGAACTGGTATTGATGATCGAGCCACCCCGCGGCATATGCGGAACCGCAGCCTTGCAAATGCGAAACATCGCGGTGATGTTGATATCGAAAGTCTTGACCCACTCTTCGTCGGAGATTTCGTCCAGCGTTTCATGCGTCATCTGGAACGCAGCGTTGTTGACCAGTACATCGATGCGACCAAACTCTGCAACGGTCTTGCTCACGATGTCTTCGCATTGCTGCTTCTGCGCCAGGTCGCCTGGCAACAGCAGGCATTTACGGCCCGCCTCTTCGACCCAGCGCTTGGTTTCTTGCGCGTCCTCATGCTCGCTCAAGTAGGAGATCGCGACCTGCGCGCCTTCACGTGCAAAGGCGATCGCGACTGCACGGCCGATGCCGCTGTCCGCGCCGGTGATCAGCGCGATCTTGCCCTGCAGGCGTCCGGAGCCCTTGTAGCTCTTTTCACCGCAATCGGGATAGGGGTCCATCTTGCCCTGCAGGCCTGGAACGTCCTGTGGCTGACTGGCAAATGGCGGCTTTGGGTATTCTTCGTTCATTTGAATAAATCTCTCTGAATAAAACGTTGTGGCTGAAGTGCTGATGCCCTTGTGGATCGCCTGTGGCGGATACGACAAGGGCTCTCAGGCCATGCCTGGTCAACTGCGCTTATCACGCACCTGGCTTGAGCACGACCTTGGTCCAGCCTTCATCACGCGCGTCGAAGTGCTTGTAGGCGTCAGGGCCTTCTTCAAGTTTCAGGCGATGGGAAATGATCTGCGACGGTTTGGCGCGACCGTGGTGGATCAGCTCGGCAAGGCGACGGTTGTAAGCCTTGACATTGGCCTGACCGGTGCGGATCTGCTGGCCTTTGAACCAGAACGAACCGAAGTCGAAGGCCATCTTGCCTTCCTTCGCGAGGTCGCTTTTGGCGCCCGGATCCTGCGGCACGAAAACGCCCACGACACCGATTCCACCCGTCGCCTTGGTCGAGGCAACGAGGTTGTTCATGGTGACGTGGTTGGCCTCGTGACCGTGACGGTCGCAGCACTGATAACCGACGCACTCACAGCCTCGGTCAGTACCTTTACCATCGGTCAGATTGAGGATCTGATCCACTGCGCCCTGCTCCAGCGAGTTGATCGGCGTCGCGCCCATCTTCGCCGCGAGTGCCAGACGATCTGGATGGTTGTCGACCACGAACACCTGCGAGGCGCCCTTGATCATTGCCGAGTGGGCGGCCATCAGACCGACCGGACCGGCGCCATAGATGGCAACGCTTTCGCCTGGCAGCAGCCCGGCCAGCTCGGTGGCATGCCAACCGGTAGGAAAGATGTCCGAGAGCATGACGTAGTCTTCTTCACGCTCGGCGGCATCTTCGGGCAACAGCAGGCAGTTGAAGTCGGCATACGGCACACGCAACAGCTCGGCCTGGCCACCTTCATGATCGCCCATATCGGCAAAGCCGTAAGCCGCACCCGCGCTGCCAGGGTTGGCGGTCAGACAATAACCGGTCAGGCCCTTCTCACAGTTTTCGCAAAAGCCGCAGCCAATATTGAACGGCAGGCACACCCAGTCGCCCACTTTGATGCGGTCGACGCCGGCGCCGACTTCAATCACCTGGCCGAGGTTCTCATGGCCGAAAATGCGCCCGGTCTCGAAAGACGTACGGCCTTCATACATGTGCAGGTCCGAGCCACAGATATTGGTGGAGGTCACTCTGACAAGAGCATCTGTTGGCTTCTGAATCTTCGCATCCGGTACGTTTTTGACACTGACGTCACGCGGACCGCCATAGACGATGGCTTTCATGTTCGGAGTCTCCTTGGTGAAAAATTCGATGGGGCTTTTTAGGCTCTGTACGAAAAGTGGCTGCGCTCGGTGATGCTTCGTTAAAAACAGGCTCGGAATGCTCATTTACAACACGTAGACTCCGCTTCCTCGCCTGTTTTTGCCTCGCCTGACCTTCGCTCGCCGACTTTTCGTACAGAGCCTAGGGCTCACCGTATATCTGTCACAACCAGAAGACGCCTGTTCAAAGCGATTGCCTTCGCACCTGACGAATGGTCATTGATGAGTGCGAGCTAGAGCTGTGCGCGCGTGTGGATCGAGGAAAATGAGGTGAACGACAAGCCCGGTAGCCGCCGCAAATAAAGGATTTGCATGCACAATCTTATGGTATACCATCAGACGAAATACAAAGACATCTGCTCCGGGAGTCGTTCATGAGCTTTGAAATTCGCAAGATCGTCACGTACACCGAAGAAACCTTCATCGAGGGCGGCAAGGCCACCGACAAGCCGGTCACCATGATCGGGCTGGCGGCGGTGATCAAGAACCCCTGGCTGGGCCGTGGTTTCGTCGAAGACCTGAAACCGGAGATTCGCGCCAACTGCTCCGCACTGGGCGAGCTGATGGTCAAGCGCCTCACCGATGCGATTGGCGGAGCGCAAAATATCGAGGCCTACGGCAAGGCTGCCGTGGTCGGTGCGGAAGGCGAAATCGAACACGCATCGGCCGTGATTCATACCCTGCGCTTTGGCAATCATTACCGTGATGCCGTCAAGGCCAAGAGCTACCTGAGCTTCACCAACAAACGCGGCGGCCCGGGTACGTCGATCCAGATACCGATGATGCACAAGGACGATGAAGGGCTGCGCTCGCACTACATCACCCTGGAAATGCACATCGAGGATTCACCGCGTGCCGACGAAATCATCGTAGTCCTTGGCGCCGCCAATGGCGGACGCCTGCACCCGCGAATCGGCAATCGCTATATCGACCTGGAAGAGCTGGCGGCCGAAAAAGCCCAGTAACTCATGAAGGGCTCGTGGCCCGATCATCTTTAACCTCTGCGCAGGAGCGATCCATGATTCAGCTCACCGCTGAACACACCCCGGCGGGTACCAGCTATCTGGCTACCGGCCAAGGTCACCCCGTGGTGTTGATTCACGGGGTGGGCCTGAACAAGGAAATGTGGGGCGGCCAGATCGTCGGTCTGGCCACGCATTACAAGGTCATCGCCTATGACATGCTCGGCCACGGTGCCAGCCCCCGCCCCGACCCGGAGACGGGCCTGCCGGGCTACGCCGAACAACTGCACGAGTTGCTGACGCATTTGCAGCTGCCGCACGCGGCGGTCGTCGGTTTCTCGATGGGCGGTCTGGTGGCGCGTGCGTTCGCGCTGGAGTTCCCTCAGCACCTGTCGGGGCTGGTGGTGCTCAATAGCGTGTTCAATCGCAGCGCGGAACAGCGTGCCAGCGTCATTGCGCGCACCAGCCAGGCGGCCGAGCATGGTCCGGACGCCAACGCGGGCGAAGCGCTGTCTCGCTGGTTCAGCCGTGAGTATCAGGCAGCCAGCCCGGCGCAGATTGCGGCCATTCGGCACAACCTGGCCAGCAACGATCCGCAGGGTTACCTGACCACGTACAAGCTGTTCGCCACTCAGGATATGTACCGCGCCGAGGATCTGGGCGATATTCGCGCACCGACGTTGATCGCCACGGGCGAACTTGACCCGGGATCGACGCCGGAAATGGCCCGCGAACTGGCCGCGCGTATCCCCGGTGCCGACGTCGCGATATTGCCCGATCAACGCCATATGATGCCGGTTGAATCGCCACGTCTGGTCAACCAGGTGCTGCTCGGTTTCTTCGAAAAGATCGGCCTCGACAAACCGGCTTCCGCTCACCATTCGATCAAGGGGATTGTTGCATGAGCCTTACCCGTTTTCAGATGTGCATCGACGGCCAGTGGGTCGACGCGCTGTCCGGCAACACCTTCGAGAGCCTCGACCCGACACTGGCCGAACCCTGGGCGCAACTGCCGGATGCTGACGAAGCCGATGTCGAGCGGGCCGTTCAGGCCGCCCAGAAGGCCTTCGAGGGGCAGGCCTGGCGCGGCCTGACGGCCACGGCACGCGGCAAGCTGCTGCGCAAGCTGGGCGACCTGATCGCCGATAACAAGGAGCAATTGGCGCAGCTGGAAAGCCGCGACAACGGCAAACTGATTCGCGAGACCCGCGGGCAGGTCGGCTACCTGCCGGAGTTCTTTCATTACACCGCAGGGCTGGCTGACAAGCTCGAAGGCGGCACCCTGCCCCTCGACAAGCCGGACCTGTTCGCCTACACCGTGCACGAACCGATGGGCGTGGTGGCCGGGATCATCCCCTGGAACAGCCCGCTGTACCTGACCGCCATCAAGCTGGCGCCAGCACTGGCTGCTGGCAACACCATCGTCCTCAAACCTTCGGAACACGCCTCCGCCACCGTGCTTGAACTGGCGCGTCTGGCACTTGAAGCCGGCATTCCGCCTGGCGTGGTCAACGTCATCACCGGTTACGGCCCGACCACTGGCGCGGCCCTCACCCGGCACCCGCTGGTGCGCAAGATAGCCTTCACCGGTGGCGCTGCCACTGCGCGACATGTGGTGCGCAGCAGCGCGGAGAACTTTGCCAAACTGTCACTGGAGTTGGGCGGAAAATCACCCAATATCATCTTCGCCGACGCCGACCTGGACAGCGCCATCAATGGCGCCGTCGCCGGCATCTACGCGGCGTCCGGACAAAGCTGTGTTTCCGGCTCGCGACTGCTGGTGCAGGACGAAATCTACGACGAGTTCGTCGAACGCCTGGCCGAGCGCGCCAGCCGGATTCGTATCGGCAATCCGCAGGATGAAGGCACTGAAATGGGCCCGATGGCCACCGCCCAGCAACTGGCCGTGGTAGAAGGCCTGGTGGCCGACGCGCTGGCCGAAGGTGCACGCCTGCGCCTGGGCGGCAAGCGACCGACACTGGACAGCAAGGGCTGGTTCTATGAACCTACGCTGTTCGAGTGCGATCACAATTCGATGAAGATCATGCAGGAAGAAGTGTTCGGCCCAGTGGCATCGGTGATTCGTTTCAAGGACGAAGCCGAAGCGCTGGCCATCGCCAACGACTCCCAGTTCGGCCTCGCCGCCGGAATCTGGACCCGCGACCTGGGACGCGCACACCGTCTGGCGCGGGATATTCGCTCAGGTATCATCTGGGTGAATACGTATCGAGCCGTGTCGGCCATGGCGCCTATCGGTGGTTTCAAAAATAGCGGCTACGGTCGCGAGAGCGGGATAGACTCCGTGCTGGCCTACACCGAACTGAAAACGGTGTGGATCAACCTTTCGCAGGCGCCCATGCCTGATCCATTTGTCATGCGTTAAAGAGGCCGCTGCGATGATAGAACCCGGTATTTACAAAGAAGTCATGGCGTCATTCCCTTCGGGCGTGACCATCGTCACCACCCTGGACCCAGAGGGTAACCTGTTCGGTATTACTGCCAGCGCATTCAGCGCGCTGTCCATCGACCCGGCACTGGTGCTGTTCTGCCCCAACTACGAATCGGACACTTACCCGGTGTTGCGCGACAGCAAGAAATTCGCGATTCACCTGCTGTCTGCCGATCAACAGACAGAAGCCTATGCCTTCGCCAGCAAGGGCAAGGACAAGACCAAGGGCATCGAGTGGCAGTTGAGCGAGCTGGGCAACCCGTTGCTCAGCAACGCCACGGCGATTATCGAGTGTGAGCTGTGGCGCGAATACGACGGCGGCGATCACGCGATCATTGTCGGTCAGGTGAAAAACCTGATCCTGCCGGCGACACCGGTCACACCAATGGTCTATCACCGGGGCAAGATGGGTGCACTGCCAGCCATCGTCTGAGGCGGCTCAGGGCGGTTTTGGTGGTTGCAGGCATGGGCGTGATAAACTCGGCCGCGACCCGGGTTCATCCGTCCGGGCCATGCAGCAGCACGCGCAGTGTGCGGGTTGCCGACATGAGCGAGACTTTATTTCCAGTCACGTTTTTACTTTGACAGCCCCATTCCGAGCACACCCGATGAAACGCCTGCCTCTCGACGACACCTTCAAGGTCAACCGCAACCCCGTCACGCTGCGCGAGATCGTGCTGGACAAACTGCGCAGCGCAATCATGAACTTTCAGCTGTTGCCGGGTGATCGTCTGGTCGAGCGTGATCTGTGTGACCGCCTCGGTGTGAGCCGCACCTCGGTGCGCGAAGCACTGCGCCACCTGGAATCCGAAGGTCTGGTCGAGTTCGCCGATGCCAAAGGCCCGCGTGTTGCAATTATCACGCTGGCTGATGCGTGCGATATCTACGAACTGCGTTGCGTGCTGGAAGGCCTGATCGTTCAGTTGTTTACCCTGCGCGCCAAGCCCAAGGACATCCGTGCACTGGAAAAAGCCCTGGAGGAAAATCGTCAGGCGCTCAAGGAAGGCGAACTGCAGCAGGTGATCGACTCGGTCCAGGGTTTCTACGATGTATTGCTGGAAGGCTCGGGCAACCATGTGGCCGCGACCCAGCTACGCCAGTTGCAGGCGCGCATCAGCTACCTGCGCGCCACCTCGGTATCCCAGGAAAACCGCCGCGGTGCCAGCAACAAGGAAATGGAGCTCATGGTCGAAGCGATCAAGAGCGGCGACCCACTGGCAGCGCATCAGGCGTCGGTCGATCACGTACGCAACGCCGCGCGCGTGGCGCTGGAATACCTCAAATCCAAGCAGGACGAAGACAGCAAAGTCCGCGACATCGTCGCCCCCGTCGCGCTGAAAGAACCTCGCATAGGTCGCTGAAATGGCCACACCGCGCTTCTGTCCCCAGTGCGGTAGCGCTGATCTGGCTCAGCGTGTGCCGTCGGGCGATACACACGTGCGGCTGGTCTGTGGCGGCTGTCAGTACATTCACTACGTCAACCCGAAGATCATCGCGGGTTGCATCATCGAGCAGGAAGGCAAGTACCTGCTCTGCCAGCGTGCCATCCCGCCGCGCCCCGGCACCTGGACACTGCCTGCCGGCTTCATGGAAAGCGGCGAAACCACCGAGCAGGCGGCGCTGCGCGAAGTCTGGGAAGAAACCGGTGTACGCGCCGAGATCCTTTCGCCCTACTCCATTTTCAGCGTGCCGCGCATCAGCGAAGTCTACATCGTGTTCCGTGCCATCGCGCTGGAGGTAACCGGCCGGTTCGGCCCGGAAACCCTGGACTACAGATTCTTCGCCCCCGAAGACATCCCGTGGGACAGCATCTATTACCCCGCCATTCGCCAGATACTGGAACGCTATATCGAAGAACGTCAGGCGGGTGTCTACGGCATTTATATCGGTAACGACGACACCGGCAAAGTGCACTTCATCCGATGAACGCCTGAAGCTTTCAGCTCGCAACTGAACGCTTAAAACTGCCCCTCGACGATCACGATCTCGGCCTTTGAAGCGCCCTGCCTGTGGCTCATCGCATGCTGGTACTCGGGCGACCGATAACAGGCCACCGCTTTCTCGTAGGATTCAAATTCGATAATCACCGTGCGCTGCGGCGTATCACGCCCTTCGAGCGCCTCGGAACGCCCGCCGCGCGCAAGGAACCTGCCACCAAACAGCTCGAAAGCCGCGGGCGCGCGCTGGGTGTATTCGCTGTACTGCTGGGGGTCGGTCACATCAACGTGTGCAATCCAATAGGCTTTCATCGCGATCTCACTGTTTCATTGATAGGCAATCTGTGAAATATTCTGTCTTATGGTATACCACGATTCATTCACCCATAAAACCGGGAAACTGACTATGGCGTTCGATCGCATCGAAGACATCATTGAAGACTACCGCCAGGGCAAGATGGTGTTGCTGGTCGACGATGAGAATCGGGAAAACGAAGGCGATCTACTGCTCGCCGCCGATTGCTGTTCGCCGCAGGCAATCAGTTTCATGGCCCGCGAGGCGCGCGGCCTGATCTGCCTGACGCTGACCGACGAACACTGCCAGCGTCTGGGCCTGGAGCAGATGGTGCCCAGCAACGGCAGCGTATTCGCCACGGCGTTCACAGTGTCCATCGAAGCCACCACGGGGGTGACCACCGGTATCAGCGCGGCAGATCGTGCGCGTACCGTTCAGGCCGCCGTCAACCCGCACGCAGTAGCGGAAGACCTGGTGCAGCCAGGCCATATCTTTCCATTGCGCGCGCGTGACGGCGGCGTGCTGACCCGCGCCGGACATACCGAAGCGGGCTGCGACCTGGCCCGCCTGGCCGGTTTCACGCCAGCGTCGGTCATCGTTGAAGTCATGAATGATGACGGCAGCATGGCCAGAAGACCTGACCTGGAAGTGTTCGCCAAAAAGCACGGCATCCGCATCGGCACCATCGCCGACCTGATCCATTACCGCCTGAGCACCGAACACACCATCGTCAGGATTGGCGAGCGCGAACTGCCGACCGTGCACGGCACCTTCCGTCTGTTCAGCTACGAAGACCGCATCGAAGGTGGCGTGCACATGGCCATGGTGATGGGCGACATCCGTCGCGACGCCGCCACACTGGTGCGCGTGCATGTTGTCGACCCGCTGCGTGACCTGGTGGGTGCCGAATACAACGGCCCTGCCAACTGGACACTCTGGGCCGCCCTGCAACGTGTCGCGCAAGAAGGTCACGGTGTGGTAGTGGTGCTGGCCAATCACGAATCGTCTCAAGCGCTGCTGGAGCGCATTCCGCAGCTCACCCAGCCGCCCCGCCAATACACCCGCTCGCAATCACGCATTTATTCCGAGGTCGGCACGGGCGCACAGATCTTGCAGGACCTGGGCGTCGGCAAGCTGCGCCACCTTGGTCCACCCCTGAAATACGCCGGGTTGACCGGCTACGATCTGGAAGTGATTGAAAGTATTCCGTTTCCCGGCTGACCACGTAAACGCCTGGCGCGCGCGCCAGATAATCCGCCGCCTGCAACCACAGGCACTGATCAGAAAACCCACCGTGAAGGCGTTTTGACAGGGCAAAACGCTTGCAGAAAGTTTGGAATACCATAATATGACATTCCATAAATACAAGATCTGGTCAGACGCGCCCGGCAAGGGACAGCACTAATAACAGCACCTGACCCGTACAAGGTTTCAAGGCCCATTGGACCTACTGCTCCCGATTACGCGGGCAAGAAAAGCCCGCTCAAAACACAACAAATGAGGGCGTAAAAATGGTGTTGAACAAACGTGCAACAGCAGTCCTGGCCGCAGGCGTGCTGGCTTTCTCGAGTGTCGCCGCTATTGCCGCCGAGAGCGTCAACTTCGTGAGCTGGGGTGGCTCCACGCAGGACTTCCAGAAGGAGGCCTGGGCGGCTCCATTCAGCAAGGCCAGTGGCATCACCGTCGTGCAGGACGGTCCTACTGACTACGGCAAACTCAAGGCCATGGTCGAAAGCGGCAACGTGCAGTGGGACGTTGTCGATGTTGAAGCCGACTTCGCCCTGCGCGCCGCCAGCGAGGGCCTGCTGGAGCCCCTGGACTTCACCACCATCAAACGCGACGAGATCGACAAACGCTTCGTGACTGACCACGGCGCCGGTTCGTTCTTCTTCTCCTTCGTGCTCGGCTACAACGAAAGCAAAGTCGGCGGCAAGGCGCCTGGTGACTGGGCCGCGATGTTCGACACCAAGACTTACCCTGGCAAGCGCGCGCTGTACAAGTGGCCAAGCCCCGGCGTGCTGGAACTGGCCCTGCTGGCCGATGGTGTAGCCCCCGACAAGCTTTACCCGCTGGACCTCGACCGCGCCTTCAAGAAACTCGACACCATCAAGAAGGACATTGTCTGGTGGGGCGGCGGTGCGCAGTCCCAGCAACTGCTGGCATCCGGTGAAGTGTCGATGGGGCAGATGTGGAACGGCCGGGTCTACGCCCTGCAACAGGATGGCGCGCCGGTGGGGGTGAGCTGGAAGCAGAACCTGGTCATGGCGGATTTTCTGGTCGTTCCCAAGGGCGCAAAAAACAAGGACGCCGCGATGAAGTTCATCGCCAATGCGACCAGCGCCAAAGGCCAGGCGGACTTCTCAAACCTCAGTGCCTATGCCCCGGTCAATACCCAGAGCGTTGCGCGCCTGGACTCTACGCTGGCACCTAACCTGCCGACCGCGCACGTTGCCGATCAAATCACTCTCGACTTCGCATACTGGGCCAAGAATGGCGCTGATATCGCGACACGGTGGAACGAATGGCTGGTCAAGTAAAAATGACAGCGGTTGCTCCTCGTCAATCCATGCCGGCCGGGGGTGCTTCCAGCACCGCTGGCGCGGCCAGCCAGAAGGCGCCGGGCATGCTGCCATCCCCTTCCCTCGCGCAGCGCTGGCGCGGCAGCCGCAATCTGCTTCCGGCGCTGATCTTCCTCGGGCTGTTCTTCTTCGCCCCGCTGATCGCCCTGCTGCTGCGGGGCGTGCTTGAACCGGTGCCGGGCCTTGGCAACTATGAGCAACTGTTTGCCAACTCGGCCTACTCGCGGGTGCTGCTCAATACCTTTTCCGTAGCGGGCCTGGTGACGCTGTTCAGCCTGCTGCTGGGCTTCCCGCTTGCCTGGGTGATCACCCTGGTGCCACGCGGCTGGGGACGCTGGATTCTGAATATCGTGCTGTTGTCGATGTGGACCAGCTTGCTGGCCCGCACTTATTCGTGGCTGGTGCTGTTGCAGGCCTCCGGGGTCGTCAACAAGGCCTTGATGGCCATGGGCATCATCGATCAACCGCTGGAAATGGTGCACAACCTGACCGGTGTGGTGATCGGCATGAGCTACATCATGATTCCGTTCATCGTCCTGCCGTTGCAGGCGACCATGCAGGCCATCGATCCGATGGTGCTGCAGGCGGGTTCGATCTGCGGGGCCAGCCCGTGGAGCAATTTTTTCAGAGTGTTTCTGCCACTGTGCCGTCCGGGGCTGTTTTCCGGAGGCCTGATGGTGTTTGTCATGTCGCTCGGTTACTACGTCACCCCGGCGCTGCTCGGCGGCGCGCAGAACATGATGCTGCCCGAATTCATCGTCCAGCAGGTGCAATCGTTCCTCAACTGGGGGCTGGCCAGTGCCGCCGCTACGTTGCTGGTGCTGATCACGCTGGTGCTGTTCTACTTCTACCTGAAGCTCCAGCCGGAATCACCGGTCGGCGCCAGCAACGCGAGGTAAACCGCCATGCTCCTGACACCCAATGCCATGAGCCCCGGCTTGCGTACGGGCCTGTACCTGACCACCGCCCTGATCGCGCTGTTCCTGTTGCTGCCGATCCTGTTCATCGTCCTGCTGTCGTTCGGTTCATCGCAGTGGCTGGTGTTTCCGCCGCCCGGCTGGACGCTGAAATGGTATCAGCAGTTTTTTTCCAATCCGGACTGGATGGCCGCGGCCATGTCCAGCTTCAAGGTCGCGATCCTGACCACTTTCGCCTCGGTGGCGTTGGGCCTGCCCACTGCGTTCGCGCTGGTGCGTGGCCGGTTTCCGGGGCGTGACCTTCTGTACGGCGTCTTCACACTGCCGATGATCGTGCCGCTGGTGATCATCGCTGTCGCGGTCTACGCGCTGTTTCTCAAGCTCGGTTACACCGGCACGCTGTTTTCCTTCGTCGTCAGCCATGTGATCGTTGCCTTGCCGTTCACCATCATCTCGATCATCAATTCGCTGAAGCTGTTCGACCAGTCCATCGAGGATGCCGCGGTCATCTGCGGCGCTTCACGCTTGCAGGCCATCTACAAGGTGACCTTTCCCGGCATCCGGCCGGGCATGATGGCCGGTGCGCTGTTCGCGTTCCTGGTGTCGTGGGACGAGGTGGTGTTGAGCGTGATGATGGCCAGCCCGACCCTGCAAACCCTTCCCGTGAAAATGTGGACCACCCTGCGTCAGGACCTGACGCCGGTCATCGCCGTCGCCTCAACGCTGCTGATCGCCCTGTCGGTGCTGATCATGTTCATCGCCGCGACCCTGCGTCGCCGCAACGAAGCCAGGAGTACTTCATGAGTGCCGTGATCAAAGCCCCCGCCCATCAGCACCAGAACACACTGGTCAGCCTGTGTAATCTGAACAAGCACTACGGAAATTTCGCCGCTGTCGACGACATTTCTCTGGACATCCAGGACGGTGAATTCCTGACCTTCCTGGGCTCCAGCGGCTCGGGAAAAAGCACCACGCTGTCGATGCTCGCCGGCTTCGAAACGCCCAGCTCGGGCGAGATTCTGGTGGGCGGCAAATCGCTGGTGAATGTGCCGCCGCACAAGCGTGACATCGGCATGGTGTTCCAGCGCTACTCGCTGTTCCCGCACCTGTCGGTACGCGACAACATTGCCTTTCCGCTGGCGATCCGCAAGTTGCCTGCGGCCGAGCGCGAGAAGAAAGTCGATGCGATGCTCAAGCTGGTTCAGCTCGAAGCCTTCGCTCATCGTCGCCCTTCGCAACTGTCTGGCGGCCAGCAGCAGCGGGTCGCCATCGCCCGGGCGCTGGTTTACGAGCCGCGCATCCTGCTGATGGACGAGCCTCTGGGCGCACTGGACAAGAAACTGCGCGAAGACCTGCAGGACGAACTGCGTCAGTTGCATCGCCGGCTGGGCATCACCATCGTTTACGTGACCCATGACCAGGAAGAAGCCATGCGCCTGTCCCAGCGCATCGCCATCTTCAGCCATGGCAAGATCGTCGGTCTGGGCTCGGGCTATGACCTGTACCAGGATCCGCCGAATGCCTTCGTCGCCTCGTTTCTCGGCAACTCGAACTTCCTCAGGCTCAAGGCCCAGGGCAATGCCGTGGCGACCTTCGAAGGCAGCACACTGGCGATTCGCCTGACCGCAGGGCTGAAGACCGATCAGGACGTGCTGCTGATGGTGCGCCCGGAGAAAGCCCAGGCACTGAGCGTGTCCCAGGCAGCCGCCATACCGCTCGAAGCAGGCTGGAATGAGGTGAACGCCACGGTCACTGAAGTGCTTTTCCTCGGCGAGAGCCAGACGTGCTCGGTGGTCACTGCCGGAGGCACTGCCATGACCGTCAAGGCGCTTTCCGCGAACGGCATGTCACTCAAGGGGGGCGACCCGGTGCGCGTGCGTTGGGCAGCCGCAGACGCGTGCATCTACACCGAGTGGACCGACAGCGACCTGAACAAGGCGGCCGGCACGCACTGACGCTGCGTGGCGTGCCTCAGTGGTTGACGGGCGAAGGATGCAGGGCAAGGTAGTCGCGCAGAAACTCCACCGTGACGCGCACCTTGGCCGAACTCATCAGCGGCGAGGTGTGCACCGCCCAGATGTCTGCATCCTGGCGGTAATCCGGCAACACCTGAACCAGCCGGCCCTCGGCCAGGTCAGTGCGCACATCCCACAGCGAACGCAGCAACACCCCGCGCCCGTCCAGGCACCACTGACGGGCGATTTCGCCGTGGTTGGTAGACAGGCTGCCGGTCACCTTGACGGTTTCGGCACCCTGCGGCCCGTTGAGGTGCCAGATGCCGAATGGCCGGTCGCGCTCCTTGATCACCAGGCAATCGTGATTGGCCAGTTCGCCAAGATTGAGCGGTGTGCCGTGAAGGTTGAGGTAGCCGGGGCTCGCGCACAGAACCCTCCAGTTGCTGGCCAGATGCCTGGCGCGCAGGTGCGGGGCGATTTCGTTGCCGACACGGATATCCAGATCGACGCCCTCCTCGATCAGATCGACCAGCCGGTCCTGAATGTCCAGACGGATATCCAGCTTCGGATAACGCGACGCCAGCTCAGACAACGCCGGCGCGACGAAACGCCGGCCGAAGCCCTGACTGCTGACGACCCGCAACAAGCCACTCGGCTCGCCATGCAATGCCGCCACCTCTTCGCCCATCTGCTGCACTGAGTCGAGCATACCCCTGGCCCACTCGTAGACGCGCTCGCCATCCTCGGTAATCGACACCTGCCGGGTCGAGCGGTGCAGCAACACCACACCCATGCCCTGCTCCAGCAAACGAATACGCTTGCTGACATAAGCAGCGGACATGCCCAGCTCATCCGCAGCCCCGACGAAGCTCGAGCGCCGGGCCACATGAACGAACACATTCAAATCATCGAGGCTGGGGTATTTATTCACGATTCGTGTTTTCTCAGTGCATTAATCAGCTGATTATCTTTATATCGTGCGCTTATAGCATGGATGGCCTGTGCAACTCATTGATTGCACATCCGCAATGGATCGATTCAGAGAGAACGCCGCCATGAACAACAAAAAACTGCGTATTGCTGCCATCGCCGGTGACGGCATCGGCCTGGAAGTGCTACCTGAAGGGGTACGCGTGGTGCAGGCCGCTGCCGCACGGCACGGGCTGGAACTGGAGTTCGAATACTTCGAGTGGGCCAGCTGCGATTACTACCTGAAGCACGGCAAGATGATGCCGGACGACTGGTTCGAACAGCTCAAAGGCTTTGACTCGATCTTCTTCGGCGCCGTCGGCTGGCCGGAAAAGGTCCCGGATCACATCTCGCTGTGGGGCTCGCTGCTCAAGTTCCGCCGCGAATTCGACCAGTACGCGAATATTCGCCCGGTGCGTCTGTTTCCCGGCGTGCCCTGCCCGCTGGCCAATCGCAAACCGGGCGACATCGACTTTGTCGTGGTCCGGGAAAACACCGAAGGTGAATACTCGTCGCTGGGCGGGATCATGTTCGAAAACACCGACAACGAATTCGTGTTGCAGGAATCGGTATTCACCCGTCGCGGCGTCGACCGCATTCTCAAATTCGCCTTCGAGATGGCCAGCAAGCGCGAGCGCAAGCACGTGACCTCGGCGACCAAATCCAATGGCATGGCCATCAGCATGCCGTACTGGGACAAACGCACCGAAGCGATGGCCAGCCAGTACCCCGGCATCAGCTGGGACAAGCAACACATCGACATTCTCTGCGCCCGTTTTGTGCTGCAACCCGAGCGCTTCGACGTGGTGGTGGCGTCCAACCTGTTCGGCGACATCCTCAGCGACCTCGGCCCGGCCTGCGCAGGCACCATCGGCATTGCGCCGTCAGCCAACCTCAACCCCGAGCGTCACTTCCCGTCGCTGTTCGAACCGGTTCACGGCTCGGCCCCGGACATCTTCGGCCAGAACATCGCCAACCCGATCGCGATGATCTGGTCGGGTGCGCTCATGCTCGAATTCCTCGGCCAGGGCGATCAACGCTTCACCGCGGCCCATGACGAAATCATCACCGCCATCGAGCAAGTGATCGCCAACGGCGACGTCACGCCGGATCTGGGCGGCACGCTTTCGACTCAACAAGTCGGTGCGGCGATTGCCGAGCGGGTTTGTGCAGGCCGTTAAACGCTCGCTGGCTCGTTGCGCTGTTCCAGCAACTCGACGAAGCGAGTCAGGCTGCGTGACACCGTGCCGCGGCGCCAGATCAGCCAGGTCTGCAGGTAGCGAAACTTCTCGGACAGCGGCCAGATACTGACCGTGGCGAAGCCGGGCATGCTATCCAGCATGCTGCGCGGCATCAGCGCCAGCCCGGCACCGGCGCTGACGCAGGCGAGCATGCCGTGGTAGGACTCCATTTCATGGATCTTGCCCGGCACTGCCGCGTCATCGGTGAACCAGCGTTCAAAGTGATGGCGGTACGAGCAGTTGGCACGAAACGCATAGATACTCTCTCCGCTGACATCCCGCCCGCGCTTGACCGGCGCATGATTGAGCGGCGCAATGATGACCATTTCCTCTTCGAAGACCGGCACGCCGTCAAGCGATGGATGCTGAACTGGCCCGTCGACGAACGCAGCGACCAGTCGACCGGCCAGCACGCCGTCGATCATGGTTCCGGACGGGCCTGTGGACAGGTCCAGCTCGACCTTGGCGTTCTGCTGGTTGTAGGCGGCCAGCAGCGCAGGAATCCTGACCGCAGCCGTGCTTTCCAGCGAGCCCAGTGCAAAAGGCCCCTGTGGCTCCTCACCGGAAACGGCGGAACGCGCTTCCTGCACCAGATCCAGGATGCGTCGCGTGTAGTCGAGAAAATTCCAGCCTGCGGGAGACAGGCGCAAGCGGTGCTTCTCGCGAATGAACAGGTCGACGCCCAGATCCTGCTCCAGTTGCTTGATGCGCGTGGTCAGGTTCGAGGGCACCCGGTGGATGTGCTGCGCGGCGGCGCTGATGCTGCCATGTTCAGCCACCGCCTTGAAGATCTCCAGCTGAACCAGATCCATATCATTCTCCAAAAATGAACGTTATGCTCATTATTATTCAGTTTTAGAAAGCATTGCACGTCTATATTCTGGTCACACTTCCACCTCAACAGGATGGCGCAATGACTACTGTCACCAGCAACACCCATGCAATCTCGATCAACCCTGCCACCGGCGAGCAGATCGGCCACTATGCCTTTGAATCCGCCGCCGCGCTGGATCAAAGCCTGTCGCGGGCGGCTGCCGGTTTTGCCGGCTGGAAGCGCACGCCGGTTCAGCAACGTGCGCAATTGATCGTCGCCATGGGTCAGGCCCTGCGTGATGACGTCGACAACATCGCACGCATGATCAGCCAGGAAATGGGCAAGCCCGTCGCCCAGGCCAAAGGCGAGGTCGAGAAATGCGCGCAGCTGTGCGACTGGTACGCGGCGCAAGGCCCGGCGATGCTGGTGGCCGAAGCGACTCAGGTCGAGCATGACAAGGCGCGGATCGAATACCGTCCGCTGGGCCCGATTCTCGCGGTAATGCCGTGGAATTTCCCGATCTGGCAAGTGCTGCGCGGTGCGATTCCGACCCTGCTGGCCGGTAATACGTACGTGCTCAAGCACGCGCCCAATGTCATGGGCTGCGCTTACCTGATGCTCGATGCGTTCAAGCGTGCCGGCTTCCCGGAGGGTGTGTTCGAGGTCATCAACGTGACCCCGGAAGGCGTTTCAAGCGCCATTGCCGACCCGCGCATCGCAGCCGTCACCCTGACCGGCAGCGTGCGTGCTGGCCAGGCCATCGGTGCCCAGGCCGGTGCGGCACTGAAGAAGTGCGTGCTGGAACTCGGCGGTTCCGACCCGTTCATCGTGCTCAATGACGCGGACCTGGATCAGGCTGTGAAGGCGGCGGTGATTGGCCGCTTCCAGAACACCGGGCAGGTCTGTGCAGCGGCCAAGCGTCTGATCATCGAGCAAGGCGTGGTCGAGGAGTTCACCCGTAGGTTCGTCGAGCAAACGCGTCAACTGGTAGCGGGCGATCCTCTTTCCAGCGAAACCTACATTGGCCCCATGGCGCGCTTCGATCTGCGCGACGAGCTGGATGCCCAGGTGCAGGACACGCTCGCCGAAGGCGCCACGCTGTTGCTGGGCGGCAAAAAGGCCGAAGGCCAGGGCAATTATTATCAGCCTACCGTGCTCGGTGACGTCACCGATAAGATGACTTCGTTCCGGCAAGAGCTGTTCGGCCCTGTAGCGTCGATCATCACCGCGCGTGACGCACAGCACGCCCTTGAGCTGGCCAATGACAGTGACTTCGGCCTGACCGCAACGATTTATACCCGCGACCTGCAGCTGGCCGAGCGCATAACCGAGGAACTGGAAACCGGCGGTGTGTTCATCAACGGCTACAGCGCTTCAGACCCGCGCGTGAGCTTCGGCGGCGTGAAGAAAAGCGGCTTTGGTCGTGAGCTGTCGCACTTCGGTGTACGCGAGTTCTGCAATGCGCAGACCGTATGGCGGGATCGTCAGTGAGGGTGCAGAAGATACAAAGCCCTTGCGGGACTGGCTGGTATGGCGATCCGCGTTGCTCACCAAGGAGCAGGTGTAGCCGCTGAGTATTTGCTGATCAGTCAGTCCCCCTTCGCGAGCAAGCTCGCTCCCACGGGAGCCATCTGTGGGAGCGATGAGTGTGCTTATGTGGGAGTGAGCTTGCTCACGAAGAGACTGATGCAGCTGCTGAGTAATTTGCTGATCAATCAGTCCGCCTTCGCGAGCAAGCTCGCTCCCACGGGGGGGCATCTGTGGGAGCGATGAGTGTGCTTGTGTGGGAGTGAGCTTGCTCACGAAGAGACTGATGCAGCTGCTGAGTAATTTGCTGATCAATCAATCCGCCTTCGCGAGCAAGCTCGCTCCCACGGGGGGGCATCTGTGGGCGCGATGAGTGTGCTTGTGTGGGAGTGAGCTTGCTCACGAAGAGACTGATGCAGCTGCTGAGTAATTTGCTGATCAATCAGTCCGCCTTCGCGAGCAAGCTCGCTCCCACGGGAGCCATCTGTGGGAGCGATGAGTGTGCTTGTGTGGGAGTGAGCTTGCTCACGAAGAGACTGATGCAGCCGCTGAGTAATTTGCTGATCAATCAATCCGCCTTCGCGAGCAAGCTCGCGCCCACGGGGGGGCATCTGTGGGCGCGATGAGTGTGCTTGTGTGGGAGTGAGCTTGCTCACGAAGAGACTGATGCAGCTGCTGAGTAATTTGCTGATCAATCAGTCCGCCTTCGCGAGCAAGCTCCCACGGGGTCATCTTTGAGAGCGATGAGTGTGCTTGTGTGGGAGTGAGCTTGCTCACGAAGAGGCCGTTACGGCAGGCGCAGATCGTCAGGGCCAGACATCGCGATTACTCGTCGTCTGTTTCTACCACCGCAGGCTCACCAATCGTATAGAAATGCCCACCCGCGACGTAATGCAGGCTGCGCCATTTCGGATCGGCTTTTTCAAATTCCCAGTGCCCGTCTTTGAACACACGGGTATCAGCCCATGCGCCCACCACTTCGCCAATGAACAGGTCGTATGCCTGCTGATTGTGCGGCTCGGGAATGACCTGACAGATCAGCCACGCCGAGCAGCCTGCGACCAGCGGCGAGTCGTGACCGTCGATGCGGAACAGATCCACATTGGCCTTGTCCAGCTTGTCCGGGGTGAAGACCTTGCTCTGGGTGCCGACGTCGAAGGTCATCTGCAATTGATCCAGATTGGGCACCTGCAGGGCAAAGTAGCCACTCTTCTCCACCAGCTCGCGGGTCTTGGTCATCTTGTCGATGACCAGCGTCACCTTGGGGGGCGAGAAGTCCAGCGCACAGGCCCAGGCCGCAGCCATGACATTATGCGTGCCCTCGTGGCTGGATGAGACCAGCACGGTCGGCCCGTGGTTGAGCAAACGGTAGGCTTTTTCCAGCTCGACAGGACGAATATGATTGTCCACTTGAAACCCTCGAAAACATGATTCGTGCCGCTACCGGCAAGGCAGCGAAATAAGGCATTGTGCGTGCATCAGCAGAACTGCAGGGTGCGACGGGTAAACCGCGCGCGCCCTCTCCTTTCACCCACTCATAAGGTTTCGGATTGAGCAGCATAGACAGCCAGATCCCCGAAGTGTTCGCCCTGGTCCTTGCAGCGGGCCGCAGCAGGCGCTTTGCTGGTGACAAACGACAGGCGCTTCTGCCGAGCGGTCGAACACTGCTCACGGCAAGCCTGGAAAACGCGCAAAATGCATTCGGCAAAACGGCGGTGGTATTACGCCCTGATGACCAGGCGGATGCGCTGGGGATTGCCTCGAACGTCACGATCATCCGCAGCGAAAACGCCGAACTGGGGATGGGCCACAGCCTGGCAAGCGCGGTTGCGGCAGTGATGGATTCCTCTGCCGATGCGGTTGCCATTGTTCTTGCGGACATGCCCTGGATACAGCCGCAGACACTGCATGACCTGGCCAGAATGGCCGATCCCCAGCGCATCGTCCTGCCCATGCACGAGGGCCAACGCGGCCATCCGGTGATCATCGGCCGCCGGTTCTGGCCAGCGCTGCTCAAGCTGGAAGGCGACCAGGGCGCGAAGGCCCTGATCATCAACAACCCCGAGGCGTGTGACCTACTGCATTGCGATGATCCTGGCATCCTGCGCGATGCCGACACCCAGTCAGCGCTGGCACAAGCCTGCCGGCAACACCTTACACTTCGGCACGACTGACACCGTTGGCCACCCGCAGGATGTCAGCCATCACCGCAATGGCGATCTCGGAAGGTGTTTTGCTGCCCAGGTTCAGGCCGATGGGCGCGTGGATCCGGTCCAGGACCTGAGCGTCAAGCCCGCCAATCCGCCCCAGACGCTCCAGACGTTTGCTGCTGGTGCGCATCGAGCCCATCGCGCCGATGTAGAAGGCCTCGGTACGTACCGCCTCGAGCATGCTCAGATCATCAAGCTTCGGATCGTGCGTCAGCGCCAGTACGGCCGTCGAACTGTGGCAGCCGCCCTCGGCAATAAACACCGCAGGCAGCACGCCGCGCACCTCGACACCCGGCATTGAAAACCCCGATGTGACCTCGACACGAGGGTCACAGACGATCACCTCATAACCCATGGCAACGGCAAAACTGGCGCAGAACTCTGCCACCGGCGACAGACCGGCGAGCAGCACGCGATACACCGCGCCCATGCGGATACTGATGCTTCCGCCATCGACCTGCACACGCGACTCGCCCATCGTCGCAGGCCCAATCGATCTCTGCACGCCGCCCAGTTGCACCTGCCTGCTGACCAACTCGCGTCCGGCGAGCGCCTGCTCGATGGCCGCCAGATGTGCATCGGCTTCAGGCCCTGGCGCGATGAACTCGATCAGCACATCCAGCACACCGCCGCACGGCAAGGCCCGCGTTGGCGCAAAACCGCCGTCGCCGTAGCGAACCACCTGATTGACCGGCTCGAACTGCCCCGCGACGACGCGCTCGAGAAAGTCCTCTTCCACGCAACCACCCGACAGAGAGCCGCGATGCTCGCCGCTGCCCAGCGCCACCAGCATCGCACCCGGCCCGCGCGGGGCCGAGCCGAATGTGGAAAGAACCGTGCACAGCCAGACGGCCTTGCCGCTGGCCAGCCAGTCCCGTGCCTGTTGTACAACCTGCAAATCAAGCTGTTTCATCGTTACAACCCTGCCATCAGTTTTTCCTTGCTGATCGGCAGGCTGCGCACCCGTTTGCCCGTCGCGTGATACACCGCATTGGCCACTGCTGCGGCCAGCCCGGTCACACCGATCTCGCCGATGCCTCGTGCGCCGAATTCACCCAGGTTGTAGTCCGGATAATCAAGCAGCAAGACGTCGATGTCCGGTTGATCCGCATGCACCGGTACCACGTACTCGGCGTAGTTGTTATTGACCGGCATGCCGCTGCGCGGGTCGTATTCACCAGCCTCGAACAAGGCCATGCCGATGCCCATCACAATCGCGCCTTCCACCTGATTGCGTGCCGCCAGCGGGTTGACCACTTTGCCCACGTCAATGGCGCTGACCACCCGCGAGACGCGCAGGCTGGAAATACCCGGGTCCCAGCGCACCTCGACAAAATGCACACCGAACGAGCGGAATGAGTACTTGCCCGCCTCGGGCATGCCGCTTTGAAAAGTGCCCTCGGCACGCGATAAACGCTGGCCGTTCAGGACATCGACGAAGCTCGCCCGTTGCTCACCCATGACCAGTTGACCGTTCTCGACCTTGATCGCTTCGGCGTCCTGCCCGGCGAACACTGCATCCTTGCTGACGGCGTACTGGCGCAGCTTCTGCAACGCTTCGCGGGTGGCACCGGCAATCGCCGGCATCACGCTGGCGGTGACCCATGAGCCGCCGGACACCGGGCCTGCCGGGAACGACGAGCTGCCCAGTTCCACTTCGACGCGCTCCATGGGGATACCGGTCAACTGACTGACAGTCTGCGCGACAATGGTGTAGGTGCCGGTGCCGATGTCCTGCAAGCCGCACTGAGCCAGCGCCGTGCCGTCGGAACGCAGAATGACCCGCGCATCGGTAGGCACCTGATAGGCTTCCCAATTGCAGGCGCCCATGCCGTAACCAATGATTTCATCGCCTTCGCGCATTGAACCGACTTCAGCCTTGCGCGCGTGCCAGCCAAACCGTTCGGCGGCCTTGTCGATGGCTTCGGGCAGGTGGTTACTGGACCACGGCAGGCCTGCGCTCTGATCCTTGTCAGAGAGGTTCAGCTTGCGGAATGCCAGAGGGTCCATGCCACTGGCCAGGGCCATTTCATCAATGGCCGACTCCAGTGCAAACAGGCCCGGGGCCGCGCCCGGCGCGCGCATGGAGGTCGGCGTACCGCGATTGATGGGGCTGATCTTGTGGCTGACCAGCACGTTATCGCAGGCATACAGGCTTTTGGTCACGCCGCCGCAGTTTTCGGTGTAGTCATCGAGCATCGAGGTGTTGTTGAACGACTCGTGACGAATCGACACCAGCTTGCCGCTCGCATCGGTGGCCAGACGCAGGCGCTGGCGAGTTTCCGGACGGTGGCCCACGGTGGTGAACATCTGCGCACGCGGCAACACCAGTTGCACCGGGCGCCCGGTGACTTTGGCAGCGGCGCACGCCGCGACCGAATGCGGCCACGGCCACAGCTTGCCGCCAAAGCCCGAGCCTATGAAGGGCGCACGCACTTCCACCTGGTCGGGGGAAAGGTCGAAGACGTTGGCCAGCAGGTTGCGGTGATTGACCACGCCCTGAGTGCTTTCATAGACAAACAGCTTGCCGTCCTGCCACCAGGCGGCGCTGGCGTGCATTTCCATCGGGTTATGCACTTCTACCGGCGTGGTGTAAGTCTGATCGACTTTCACTTTTGCGCCCTCGAAAGCGCTGTCCGGATTGCCGCGATTGTGCCCTGCACCGCCATCGCGGGCGCCATTGACGCGCATGCCTTCGGCAAGGTCCTTGACCGCCGGACGCTGGTCATACTCAACCGTCACGCGATAGGCCGCGGCCCTCGCCTGCTCGAAGCTCTCAGCCACCACAAGGGCCACGAACTGGCCAGGATAATAGACGCGGTCATCCTCAAACGGCAGGCGATGCTCGTCCGCCTTACTGGCCGAGAGCATCTTGGCAAAGCTCAGTTTGGTATTAGGAGTACGGTGCAGCGAGGGGAAGTTGTCGTGGTGAAAGATATCGACCACGCCAGGCATCGCCTTGGCCTGCTGATCCTTTATGGCCACCACGCGACCGTTGGCGATGGTGCTGTAGACGCCATAGGCGTAAAGCATCTTGCCCATCGGATGGTCTGCGGCATAGCGCGCCTGACCACTGACTTTCTTGCCGCCGTCGATACGACGCTGCGGCACACCAATGATGTTTTCGCTCATGAGAAATTCCTAGGCCGTGAGGTCACGAAGGTTGCGGACGATGACCTGCTGACCCAGCGGGATCTTGAAGGCGTTGTGTTCATAGGCCCGCGAGCCTTTCATCGCCAGCGCTGCGACCTGCGCAAAGGTGTCCAGATCGGCACGCTGACCGATCAGCGCACGCTCGGCGTCCAGCGCACGCCACGGCTTGGTGCCCACACCGCCCAGTGCAATGCGCGCATCGGTAATACGTTTGCCGTCCATCACCAGAATCACGGCACTGGACGCCAGGGCGAACTGGTAAGAAGTACGGTCGCGCAGCTTCAGGTAAGACGAGCGGCTGCCTGACAGCGGCGCGTCGAGGGTCACATGGGTGATGAGCTCGTGTGGCGCCAGCGCATGTTCGCGCTCTGGCGTATCACCAGGCAGCAAATGAAAGTCAGCGAACGGGATATCCCGCGAGCCATTGGCGCCCTGAACGGTAACCTGCCCGCCGATCGCCGCCATGCCGACACACATGTCTGACGGATGCGTGGCAATGCAATGCTCGCTGGTGCCCAGCACTGCGTGCACACTACGGTTCATCCCGCCAATGGCTGCACAACCGGAGCCCGGTTGGCGCTTGTTACAGGCTGAAATACCATCGCGAAAATACGGACAGCGCACACGCTGCATAAGATTGCCGGCGGTGGTCGCCTTGTTGCGCAATTGGGTCGAAGCACCGGCAAGAATCGCTTCGGACAACACCGGGTAGCGCTGCTGCACCAGCGGGTGGCTGGCCAGGTCGGTGTTGCTGACCAGCGCTCCGATGCGCAAGCGGCCATCAGGCAGCGACTCGACCTGCTTCAACGCCAGATGGTTGATGTCCACCAGTTGCTGCGGTTGCATCACGTCGAGCTTGACCAGGTCCAGCAGTGTGGTGCCACCGGCCAGATAAAAGCGTTGCCCTTCACCGGACGCTGTGCTGAAAGCCTGCGCGGGCGAAGCGGCGCGAGCATAGTCGAAAGTTCGCATCAGGCAGCACCTCCCATTTTCGAGCGCGCAGATTGCACGGCAGACAGAATGTTCTTGTAGGCACCGCAACGGCAGATATTGCCGCTCATGGCCTCTCTGACGCTGGCGTCGTCGGACGCAATGTTCGGGTCTTTGAGAATCGCAACTGCGCTCATGATCTGTCCGGAGGTGCAATAACCGCATTGGTAAGCGTCGTGTTCCCAGAACGCTTCCTGTACCGGGTGCAGCTTGCCGTTCTCGGCCAGCCCTTCGATGGTGGTAATGCTGTCGCCCTGATGCTGAACGGCGATCGACAGACAGGAGTTGATTGCCAGGCCGTTGACCAGCAGCGTGCAAGCGCCGCACTGGCCGTGGTCGCAGCCCTTCTTGGTGCCCGTCAGTTGCAGACGGTCACGCAGCACGTCGAGCAGAACGGCATTGGCTGGCACGTTCAGGGTATGAACCTGGCCGTTGACCTTCAACTGGATGCGTTGCTCACCCGCTGCGGGCGCGTCACTGTCTTCGACCACGGGGGCCGCAGGTGCCAAAGGCGCCGCCTGCAGCAGGCCGTCGGACGGGATCCAGGTAGACAGCGTGGCCGCAGCAATGCCGGAGGCACCAAACTTCAGAAAGTTTCGGCGCGAGGGCTGCACGGCGCTGCTGTCGACAGCAGTTTCCTTGTGCTTCTTGGGTTCGGTCATCAGGATCACTCGGTAATAGCCGTCACTGCTGTAAAGCGACGGGCGTTATGGTGTGGTCAGCGGCCCGGGCGTACTCCTGCCCACTGACGCGCTGCCTTTATTTCCAAGGGTAATCAAAGCCAAAACGCTATCACCCGTTACAAGTGTTTAACTGGTCTGCGCTTCTAAAGTTCCAACTGTTTGACGGACGTCTGTATCCGAACATTGCGACCACGGGCATGGCAGCCATATAAGGACCCTAACAGGAGGTGGGAGCGCTGATTAGCCAGGCAAAGTCGCACGCCGTTATGAGCCAGGCTCATGAATGCACGAGAGCCGGATGAGCGCGCTGTTCGGGGAGATGTTCAGATCGAGCGAAGGCCATATCCGTCCGACGGCTAAAGACCCGGGCGAAAATGCCGATACAGATAGGCAGTGGAAGGACGTGAAGTGTCTAAATCAAGGCATTCGTGGCCAATTTGATGATGGCACCTCGCAACCGGGGTGCACATTATGCGAAAATACCGCGTCTTTGCCGGTATGCCACCGAGGGTGTGTCGCAGTACGCGTACATAAAATTGCGCGTCAAGCGTGCCTCCATGCTCCGACGCGGCGTCTCAGACTCCGTGAACAGGCTGACCAGGTGTGTCTTCGCAAGTGGCTCAGAGGGCAAGGCCCTCGGGCATCGCAGCACACCAACAGAGCAAATGTCACTCATGACGCTGAATCCAATGATGATAAGAAGTCAGCGCAGCAGGACATAAATTGAGGTCTCGAGCGGTATTATATTGGCCTTGTATGTCCACCTCTAGTCCCCGTGGGTGCGAGTGTTTGTCGCAGGCTTCGCTGCATGTGACAGGCCGTTTCCCCAGGAGTAGTCGGCGGATGGCGTTTATCAGATGGATGACAGAATGTTTAAGAAAGTGAACACGGCCCTCCTGGGTCTGGCCATTTCCATGGGCCTGATGCCCGTGCAGGCGGCTGAAACCAAGAAAGTCGACGTACTGCTCGTCGGCGGCGGCATCATGAGTGCAACCCTCGCTGTCTGGCTCAACGAGCTGGAGCCAAGCTGGTCGATGGAAATGGTCGAGCGTCTCGACGGCGTCGCCGAAGAAAGCTCCAACGGCTGGAACAACGCCGGTACCGGTCACTCGGCGCTCGCCGAACTGAACTACACTCCCGAAGACAAGAACGGCAACGTCGACATCTCCAAGGCCATCGAGATCAACGAAGCGTTCCAGATATCCCGTCAGTTCTGGTCCTGGCAGGTCAAGACCGGCGTCCTGAAGGACCCGCGCTCGTTCATCAACTCCACACCGCACATGAGCTTTGTGTGGGGTGACAACAACATCCAGTTCCTGCGCAAGCGTTACGCAGCATTGCAAGCCAGCCCGCTGTTCAGCGGCATGCAGTACTCCGAAGACCACGAGCAGATCAAGAAGTGGGTCCCGTTGATGATGGAAGGTCGTGACCCGGCGCAGAAGCTGGCCGTGACCTGGAGCCCGATCGGCACCGACGTCAACTTCGGCGAGATCACCCGCCAGTTCGTCTCCAATCTGAAAGCCAAGCAGAATTTCAATCTGCAGTTGTCGAGCGAAGTCGAAGACATCAACCACAACGACGACGGCACCTGGCGCGTCAAGTACAAGAACCTGAAAGACGGCACCGTTACGGAAACCGACACCAAGTTCCTGTTCATCGGTGCCGGCGGTGCGGCTCTGCATCTGCTGCAGGAATCCGGTATTCCTGAAGCCAAGGAATACGGCGGCTTCCCGGTCGGCGGTTCGTGGCTTGTCACTGACAACCAGACCCTGGCCATGCAGCACATGGGCAAGGCCTACGGTATCGCGTCGACTGGCGCGCCACCCATGTCGGTTCCGCACCTGGACACCCGTGTTCTGGACGGCAAGCGCGTGATCCTGTTTGGCCCATTCGCGACCTTCTCGACCAAGTTCCTGAAAAACGGTTCCTACTTCGACCTGCTGACCAGCACCACCACGCACAACGTGTGGCCGATGACTCGCGTCGGTATCGAACAGTACCCGCTGATCGAATACCTCGCCGGTCAGGTGATGATGTCTGACGACGATCGCTTCGCTGCTCTGCAGCAGTACTTCCCGAACGCCAAAAAAGAAGACTGGCGCCTGATGCAAGCCGGTCAGCGCGTACAGATCATCAAGCGTGACGAAGAGAAAGGCGGCGTTCTGAAGCTGGGTACCGAAATCGTTGCTTCCAAGGACGGCAGCATTGCCGGCCTGCTGGGTGCTTCGCCAGGTGCCTCGACTGCAGCGCCGATCATGCTGGGCGTGCTTGAGAAAGTCTTCAAGGACAAGGTAGCGACTCCGGAATGGCAGGCAAAACTGCACCAGATCGTGCCTAGCTACGGCACCAAGCTGAACAACAATCCGGACCGTGTTGCCGAGGAATGGGCTTACACATCCGAAGTTCTGCAGCTGACACCGCCACCACCGGTGAACAAGACAGGTAATGCTCCAACACCTGCACCTGCTGCCCAGCCAGCGAAAAGCAATCCAGCCAGTGACATGGCGCTCTAAGGCTTTCACAGCTTGAGCAAAGCCCCGCCAGACCTTGTCTGGCGGGGCTTTTTTTTGCCCGCCGTTGCGCAGGCAAACCCTGCCGACATGAAAACATGTCGAACTCTTCGCGTCGTTCGTTCCTCCAACCAGGACGACACACAGAGAGGAACTGCAATGAGCAAGCATACTGACAAGCCTTCCAGCCAAACGCCTGAACAGTCCGCGCCAACGACAGACCAGTCCGGCAAGCCGGTCGATGTGGTGCGCAAGGACATTGCGCAGGAAAATCCCGAAACCGAAGGCGTGGACAAGGTCATCACCCCGACGTCCATCAAGGAAAAAGAGCAGGATGCCGAAACGCTTCGTGCTAAAAACCGTGAGCTCGAGCGCAAGTTGAACGGCAAGGGCTGATTGCCCAAGCGGGCCTGTAGCAACCCAGCACTTGCCGATAATTCGCTAAAAAATGGCAGGCAGGGCCTCAAAGGCCCACACCTGCCAACTTGCAGGCATTTCCCCGACATAGTCAGTTAAAGCTACGCGTCCAACGGGCACCTGTTATGGTGACCCACTTCCTTCTATCTCTGGCTTGTATCAGCAGAGCGCATCATCCAGGTCTCCACGCCGCACTTTCGCGGCAACCTCGCATTTTCTTGCGCTGTCCATCCGGGCCGCGGGCCGCCCAAATTCCCGCTGCGGCCGACAAAAATCCATCTGAATCGCGTTTAGCGTCGAACGACTGCACGTCGTACCAAGCAGTGGCTGGCTGTTCCCGGCTGAAACACCCTGTGGAGTTCACGCAATTGATCAAGGACATGCTGGATGCAAAGCCTGACGCAGCGCTTGAGGCTGCGCTAGCCGAATGTGCCAGAGAGCCGATTCGTGTTCCTGGCGCGATTCAGCCGCACGGCATCTTGCTCAGCGTTGCAGGCGCTCCCCTTTGCATTGAACAGGTCAGCGCCAACTGCGCAACAGCACTCGGGATGACCGCTGACGAGTTGCTGGGCAAGCCTCTGTCATGGCTGCTGTCGCCTGAACATTCGGCCCTCATCGACCATGCGTACAGCCACCCCGCTGCCCCGAACCTGGACCCGATAAAACTGACGCTCGGAACCGCCCACTACAGCGCCTCGCTGCAGCGTATCGACGATGTCCTGATTATCGAGCTGGAGGACTTCGTAGAAACCGATCACGGGCAATCCAGAATCCTTGCCCGGGTATTGCGCAACCTGCAGGCCGCCACGACGCTGGAAACGCTGTTCGATATCAGTGTGCACGAGATTCAGGCGCTTACCGGCTACGACCGGGTCATGATTTACCGGTTCGAGCCCGAGGGCCATGGCAAAGTCGTCGCCCAGGCGCTGACCGGGCCATTGCCCAGCTATAGCGGCCTGAACTTCCCCGGTTCGGACATTCCCGCCCAGGCGCGGGAACTGTATCGGCTGAACTGGATTCGTGTGATTCCGGACGCCACCTACGTTCCCGTGCCCCTGATACCGACCTTGCGTCCGGCAACAGGGCTACCGCTCGACCTGGGTTTCTCGACGTTGCGCAGCGTGTCCCCGGTGCATTGTGAATACCTGAAGAACATGGGCGTGCGCTCGTCAATGAGTATCTCGTTGCTCGATGGCGGCGAGCTCTGGGGCCTGGTTGCCTGCGGTCACCCCGAACCGTTGCGGGTGTCCAGAGAGCTGCGCGATGCCTGCGCGATGATCGGTCAGTTACTGTCGGTGAAAATTTCCGCCATTGTCGCGACCGATGTGCAGCGCGAGCGGGAAGCGAAAGTTGCCCTGCTCGGACAACTGGCAGACGCCATGAGTCGCGCCAATCATGAAGTGCTCGACGGACTGGTCAGCCGGCCCGAGCTTCTCATGTCGCTGACCCTGGCAGACGGTGCGGCTGTGCTGATTGACGATCAGGTTCATCTGTTCGGCACCTGCCCTGCAATCGAACAAGTGCGTGAGCTGTACACCTGGATACGCGACACCGGCCTGGCGGATCAACGCACCAGACAGCGGGCGACGGGCTTGCAGGGTCTGGGGGTTTTCCACACCAACTCCATGCAGAGGGAGCTTGCCGCCAGCGCCGTTTACAGAGACGTCGCCAGCGGCGTCATCGCGTTCACGCTACCCAAGCCTATTGATAACGCTGTCATGTGGTTTCGTGCCCAACTCACCTCCACGATGAACTGGAGCGGCGACCCGACCCATCACGTCAGCACCCGTCCGGAGAGTCCCGCGAGTCATCGTCTGCACCCAAGGCAGTCTTTCGATGTCTGGGAGCAAGAGGTTAACGGCATTGCCAGACCGTGGTCGCGCGCAGATCTCTATGGCGCTGAAGACATACGTCGCTCTGCTCTGGAAAGCGATCTGGAGCGTCAGGTGCAGCGCGAGCAGGAGGCGGTTCGTTTGCGTGATGAGTTGGTCGCCGTGGTCTCCCATGACCTGCGCAACCCAATGTCGATCATCATTATGCAGTGCGGCATGATGCAACGCTGGGCGTTGGGCGACACGCACTTCGAAAATCGCAATATCCGCCGTTCGCTGGGCACCATCGAGAAAGCCACGACGCGCATGAACAGCCTGCTGGAAGACCTGCTCGATACCGCGCAGATCGAAGCCGGCCGCTATCATCTGTCGCGCCTGCCGCTGAGCGTCACCAGTCTGCTGGAAGAAGCCTGCAGCCTGTTGGTGATGCTGACCACCGAAAAGAACATCGAGCTCAACTGCACCGCCGCGCAAGGCCTGGTGGTCGATGCGGACGCGGAACGAATCTTTCAGGTACTTTCCAACCTGGTCGGTAATGCCATCAAGTTCACCCCGAAAGGTGGCAGAATCAACATCGATGCGGTCGCCCATCAGCACGAGGTGCTGTTCAGGGTGAGTGATGACGGGATCGGCATCCCGGTCGAACACCTGCCTTTCATTTTCCAGCGCTACTGGTCCGTCAAGGAAGGCAACCCACGCGGCAACGGCCTGGGACTGTATATATGCCAGGGCATTGTCACGGCTCACGGCGGGCGTCTGTGGGCTGACAGCTCACTGGATTCGGGAAGCGTATTTTCTTTCACCCTGCCCATGCATCAGGGGCTGGATACCGTTGGCGAAACGACATTTTTAAAGCAGAGCGGTACGACTCACCGGCTGGCGCAGTCCATTTCCAGCAAACTGGAACGCCAGCAACTGGAAGATCGTCTGACCCGCGCCGGGTTGCTGAATGAACTGAACCATCGAGTAAAAAACACCCTGGCAACCGTCCAGGCCATAGCCTCTCTTACTGTCAACAGCTCTGCGTCACTGGAATCCTTTCACAAGAGCTTCGGTGCGCGCCTGTTCGCCCTGAGCCAGGCGCACGATGCACTGGCGCGTGCAGAATGGATTTCCACCGAACTGGTCGACCTGATAGAGCAACTGCAGGAGGTTGACTCGGGGGTACACAGGATCAGTTTCGAAGGCGACCCGGTGACCCTGGAGCCGCGCTTTTCACTGACGCTTTCCATGGTGCTCCATGAACTGATGGCCAATGCAGTGCAACACGGTGCGCTTTCTTCAGCAGCAGGTCAGGTGACGGTGACCTCGACGCTGACTGCCGCCCCCTCCCCGCCCACGCTGAAGATCGAATGGAAGGAAACAGGCGGCCCGCCGGTCGTCGCAACCACTGTGAAAGGCTTTGGCTTGCGCTTGATACGCCGCAGCATAGAGCGAGAACTCAAAGGCCAGGCCGACATTCAGTTCGCCCGTACAGGGATCATCTGGTCAATGCGGATTCCCTGGCCAGACAAACCGGAAAGCCACTTATGAGTTCAGAATCGGACGATCAGACCTCGCTCCCCAAAGTGCTGTTGGTGGAAGACGAGACCATGCTCGCCATGTTGATGGAAATGCTGCTTGAGGATCTGGGTTTCGCGACCGCTTACCACGCCAGCACGCTGAACGAAGGCATTGAATATGCACGTAACGGCGAGTACGACCTGGCCATCCTGGATATCAACATTATCGGCGGTAACTCGTTCCCGATAGCCGCCGCCATTGCCGATCGCGGCATACCCTTCATGTTTTGTTCCGGGTACGGGCGGCTGGGGATCCCCGACACGTGGCTCGACCGACGTTGCGTTGCCAAACCGTTCAGTGCCGAGCAACTGAGCGAAGCGTTGAATGAGCTGCTTCAGGTCTGAACACCGCAGCCGCTCTTGCCCGTTACTCAGCCCTATTGCACTTAACCAGTGCCTGCAGCGCGAGCGCGTCACCGACAGCGGCTCCGCTGGCCGTGTTGTCAAAGATGCACCAGGTCTCGATTCCCTGCGCTACAGACGCCGACGCTCGCCCGGCCAAGCCTTCCAGATGCTCGACGGTATAGGCGCTGTGATAAATTTTCGGTGCACCGTGCAGGCGCCAGTAGTGAGCACCCTGCCACCCACCGGGCAGGTGCCCATCGCTGATCACTGACGGATCGGCAGCCACCTGCGCAATGCGATGCTCGATCAGCAGCGCCTGAGCCTGCCGCCAGGATTGATGGCGCGGCTCCAATACAACCCTCCCGGCGTACTGATTGCGTAATGCTTTGAAAAACCCGTCAGCTATCTGTGGTGCATAGTCCAGAGAGGGCGGGAGCTGGACCAGCAGACAGCCCAGCTTGTCACCCAGCGCAGTGCATTGAGAAAGGAACGTAGCCAGAACGGCCTCGCACTCGCGCAGACGGAGTTCGTGGGTAATGAGTTTCGGCATCTTGACCGAGAAGCGAAACCCGGCGGGCACCGACTGCGCCCAGCGTGCGTAGGTCTCGGCACGATGTGGACGATAGAACGAGCTGTTGATCTCGACCGCGTTGAAGCGCGAGGCATAGCGCTGCAAGTGGCTGCCTTCGTCAGGGAAGTCGGGCCAGTGCTCACGCGCCAGGCTCCAGCCTGCACAGCCGATATAAAGTCCCGGCATCATCAATACAGCACCTTGCCGGCCTCACGCATGAAGATTTCAACGGTCTTGGGGCCGACACCGGCGAACTCGCAGAGTCGCTTCTCGAAGTGCGCCCGGTCCTCACTCACTTCGCGGATTCGGCCTATCTTGCCCGCGTATTCGTCATTGAGCTTGGCGCACAGCGCAGACAATCGATACGCAGTTGACTCGTCGTAGCGCACATAATGTGCCTGTCCCAGCATAGTGACCAGCTCTCGGTGGGTCCAGTGAGCAAGCTTGCGCGGGGTGTCACGCTGATGCTTCTCGACGATAACGCGATAGGCCTCGCAGGCAATGTCGGCCTGAATGCGCTTGCCCATCAGAAAGCTGGCAACGAACCACTTGAACAAGGCCTTTTCGAGGTCCTCGCTGAAACAGATATTCAGCTCTGCAGCATCAATGGTTCGTTTCATGACGTCTGTTACACCTCGCTGACGTTGCCACCGGACACACCGTTCAAGCGCGCCTCTTGTGGTACAACCGACCCTTGCTCATCAGCGAGGGTTTTCAAATAACATCGAACGGGCGACAAACGGTATTCAGATTGACTGCCAGGTGTTCCAAGTCGCTGCGGTGCTGGCTGCCGATCAGGGCGCACCAAACAGCATGGTCCAGTACACACCGTAATCAGCGTTGGTAGCCGTCGCATAGGCCGCGCCGACCTCGGTAAACATCGGGTTCATCAGGTTGGCGCAATGCCCCGGGCTGGCCAGCCAGCTCGCCATGGCCTTGCTGGCCGTGCTCTGCCCTGCAGCAATGTTTTCACCGATCTGCCGTCCGCCGTAACCGGCAGCACGCGCGCGGTCCGCCGGCGAGTCATTATCAAAACCGCGATGGGTAAAGTAATTCTCGCTGGCCATCGACTGGCTGTGCCCCTGCGCGGCGGTTTCCAGTGTGATATTCCAGCTCAACGGCCGAGCCGACGGAAAAGGCTGCTTGCCACACATGCGTGGCTTGGCACGCGCGGCATTGACCTGCGCCAGCAGCGCCCGGCCAGCGGAGCGCGCGTCTTCAAGGCTCTCGTCGATCAACGGCTTCGCCAGCACTACACGCCAGTCACCCCCCTGCCGAGTGATGCCGATGTCAGCGTATTGCGGGTCGAGCAACGCGCCGCAGTAGCGGCTCCTGAGCATCTCGAACGCTGCATCGGCGCTTTGCGCGCCGGCCAGTCGCAAGGTCCGCACAATGACCGCCTGATAGCCGGATGCCTTGATTGCGTCACGTAAGTTACCACTGAAACCGATGGGCAATGCCACGCTGGAATTGAGCGCCAGGGCTCTGGAGATGTTTGTCGTACGCGCTTCGCAACGCTGCGGCTGGCCGCGAAAATCATTGATTGCCTGGACCAGTCGCTGCTCTTCGGCAGCACTGACAGGGCTCGCGTACATGGGCAACAGCGGGACCAGGTACAACCAGATACGCCAGGAACAACGGGGCAGTGCGGGCATGAGAACGGACTCGGAGAGGAAAAGGCGTGGCATGCATTTCAGAGCCCGAATAAGACCCGAAAAAGCGCTCATGGTTCACGCTGCACACTTGAGTACGGTACCGCCCGCCATGCGCTCAAAGCTTGCCGATCTCGCCAGTGGCCTCACCAATGCTGGCAAGCGTTACTTCCATGTCATCGATAGCCCGTTCAAGTGCCGCGAACGATTGTTCAATGACCTCCCTGTCGTCCACTGTCTGATGACCGCGCAGGCTCTCTGCACGCTCGAGTTCACTGAGCTGCAGATCAGCCACTTGCTTGCGTAACGATTGCAGGGTTGCCCAGACTGACCTGAACTGTTGCTGGCTGCTATGACTCATGTTCGCCTCTTGGCTGATCCGTCAAATGTCTCATTGAGACCCCTCCCCGACGCAATGCTCCACCTTTTTTGCCAACAGCGTTCATTTCAGCATCAAGTCGGCAAACAGTGCCGCTGGTCCAGGCCAGCCGCCATCGTTTTGAATTTACCTGTCGCGCGACGCTCTGCTGTTGATACCCGCACCTGTAGAGAAAGCAATCCTTGACCATGGCCACTGCCGAGACTTCATCGCTGCGCCGGGCAATCACGGCGCCCATGCTGACCCTGTTCATTCTTGGCGACGTGCTGGGTGCTGGCGTCTACGCATTGGCCGGCACGATAGCCGGACGCGTCGGCGGAGCCATCTGGGCGCCCTTGCTGATTGCCCTGTGCTTTGCCTTGTTGACTGCAGCGTCCTACGCCGAACTGGTGACCAAATACCCGCGTGCGGGTGGTGCCGCGGTGTACGCCGAAAAAGCCTTCGGCAAGCCGCTGCTGTCGTTTCTGATTGGCTTTTCCATGGTCGCGGCAGGTGTTACCAGCGCTGCCGGGCTGGCCGTAGCGTTTGCCGGCGACTATTTTCAGGCGCTGCTAGACTGGCCTGCGCAGTGGGTCTGTGTGGCATTTCTGGTCATCGTCGGCCTGCTCAATGCACGCGGTATCAAAGAGTCGCTTTCAGCCAATCTGGTGATGACGGTCATCGAGCTGAGCGGCTTGCTGCTGGTCATCGCAGCAGCAGTGTGGTTCGTCAGCCAGGGGCAAGGCGTGCCGCAACGGGTGTTCGAACTGGACACCGCCTCACCTGCCACGGCGATTCTCGGCGCATCGCTGCTGGCGTTCTATTCGTTCGTGGGGTTTGAAACCTCGGCCAATCTTGCCGAAGAGATCAAGGACGTGCGCAGGGTCTATCCACGTGCCCTGTTCGGCGCGCTGCTGGCGGCGGGTGCGGTGTACATGCTGGTTGGCGTGGGCGCGGCGATGGTCCTGCCCGTTGATCAATTGAAAGATTCGCAAGCCCCCCTGATGGACGTGGTCAGTGCCTCGGGGCTCGGCATACCTGCGCCGTGGTTTGCAGTCATTGCGCTGATTGCGGTAGCCAACGGCGCGCTGTTGACCATGATCATGGCCAGCCGACTGACCTTCGGCATGGCTCGCGAAGGCCTTTTACCTGCGGTGATGGGTTCGGTGCTGCCCAAGCGGCGCACGCCGGGCCTGGCGATTCTGGCGACTACACTGGTGGCCATTGCCCTGTCCTTCACCAGCACCCTGACTATCCTCGCCGAAACCGTCGTGCTGTTGCTGCTCTTCGTATTTCTCAGCGTGAACATCGCCGTGCTGGTACTCAAGCGCGACAAGGTCGAAGCCGGGCACTTTCAGGTCCACTGGGTTATCCCGCTGCTGGGCATTCTTTCGTGCCTGTTGCTGCTCACTCAGCAAGGTCCGGAAACCTGGCTGCGGGCAGGCATCATGCTGGCGGTCGGTGCTGCGCTTTACGGACTGACCCGGCTGGGCAGCTCGGCGCTCGCTTCGCATTCCCGCTAAGACTCGTCAAGCACGAATCAAGAGCGCACTCACACTTTTGGCGGTCGATGAAGCGCAGTAACAGACTGAATCATGTATGAAGCCGGGAGCTGGTTCAAGAGAACCAGCGCCCGGACGACTTAGCGCCTTTTCATGCGGTCGATGATCACCGCCAGCAACAGGATCGTGCCGCGGATCACATACTGATAGAAGGTGTCGATGTTCTTCAGGTTCATCGCATTCTCGATAATCGCCAGAATCAGCACCCCGGCGATCACATGACGGATCATGCCGATGCCGCCACTCAGCGAAACCCCGCCCAATACGCAGGCAGAGATGATCGTCAGCTCGAAGCCCTGTCCGATCATCGGCTGCCCCGAGGTCATGCGTGAGGCCAGCACCACACCCGCCAATGCACCAACCAGCCCGTGGACGGCGAAGATGATGATCTTGGTACGGTCTACGTGTACACCCGCCAGCAGCGCGGCTTCCTGGTTGCCGCCGATGGCCATGGTGTTGCGCCCGTAAGTGGTGTAGTTGAGCAACCAGCCGAAGAATATGAAGCAGGCGATGGTGATCAGAATCGGTACTGGCACGCCGTACACCTGACCATTGCCAAAGATGAAGAAATCCTCGTTGGAAACGCCGACTGCCTTGCCGTTGGAGAAAATGTACGCCAGGCCGCGCACGATCTGCATCGTTGCCAGGGTCGTGATCAGGGCATTGATGCGCAGCTTGGCGATCACGATGCCGTTGATCAGGCCCACGACCAGCCCGAGCGCCAGGGCTGCCGAGACACCCAGAAACACACTGTCGGTGTCACGGATGACGATACCGGCGATCACCCCGGAACAGGCCAGCACCGAACCGACCGAGAGGTCGAAGTGCCCGGACGCCAGGCAGAAGAGCATGGTGCAGGCAGCGATACCCACGGTGGAAATCGCCAGGCCCAGGCCGCGCATGTTCAGCGGCGACATGAAGTTATCGATGAACACGGCACACAGCAGGAAGATCCCCACGGCAGCCAGGAGCATTACCCAGTCATCGGCAAAACGACGCAGGTTCATGCCCTGACGGGGAGCCTGCAGGCTGGATTCGGTAGACATACGCACCTCTTTTTTATTGTTCATGGTCAGGGACCGATTTTCAGCCGCGCGTGCGAGGCAGAGCCAATTGCAGGAGTCGCGACTCGTCAGCCTCGTCGCGATTGAGTTCACCGGTGATTGTGCCTTCGCTCATCACCAGAATGCGGTCTGAAATACCCATCACTTCCATCAGATCGCTGGAGACCACAATCACCGCAATACCGTCCGCGGCCAGGTTGTGAATGATCTCGTAAATCTCGGACTTGGCCCCGACGTCGATCCCGCGAGTCGGCTCGTCCAACAGCAGGACTTTCATGGGCATCGACAGCCAGCGGCCAAGAATCGCCTTCTGTTGATTACCGCCCGAGAGGTACATGATCTGCTGCTCGGGCGATGGCGTCTTGACGTTCATCGACTTGATCTGGCTGCGCGCATTGTCACGCTCCCAGCGGCCCTGAATCAGGCAACCGAGATTCACATGCCGCGGACGCGCACCAATGTTGATGTTCTCCGCGACGCTGGACAAAGGCACGATGCCTTCCTTCTTGCGGTCCTCGGGGCAGAGCAGGATGCCGGCCTCGATGGCATCACGCGGTGACTTCAGTGTCAGCGGTTTGCCGTCCAGTTGCAGGGTGCCTGCAGAGCTACGGGTAAGCCCCGAGAGCAGGCGAAACAGCTCGGTACGACCGGCGCCGACCAGACCGAAGAAGCCCAGCACTTCGCCTTTCTGCACGGCAAAAGTGACCGGTTCATGCAGGCCCGGCCCCAGCAGACCGGTAACCCGCAGGCTTGGCCCCTGATGCTGGCGCGGACGGTAGTTGTAGATGTTCTGGATATCGCGACCGACCATGCAGGTCACCAGTCGGTCATGGTCGAGATCGGCCATCTGCTCGAACGTCTTGACGAAGCGTCCGTCCTTGAACACCGTCACCGCGTCACAGACACGGAAGATTTCTTCCATACGGTGCGACACGTAAAGAATCACTCGGCCCTCGTCGCGCAGGCGGACGATGATTGCCATCAGTCGGTCAATCTCACGCGCTGACAGGCTACTGGTGGGCTCGTCGAAGGCAATGACATGGGCATTGCGCGACATGGCCTTGGCGATCTCGACCAGTTGCCGCTGGCCCAGCGAGAGGTCGCCCAGACGTGTGCGCGGATCAATCTCGTCAGCCAGCCCTTTGAGCAGCTCGCCGGCGCGGCGATACATCGCACCGCGATTGATCAGACCGAAACGATTGGGCATGTGCCCGAGCAGCAGGTTCTCGGCAACGGTCATTTCCGGCACCAGGTGCAGTTCCTGGTGAATCACCGCCACGCCCGCCGCAATGCTCTCGGCGGTGGACTTGAACTGATAGCTCTGCTCGCCGATCTGCAAGGTGCCGCTACTGGGCTGATAAGAGCCGCCGAGAACCTTCAGCAGCGTGGATTTACCGGCACCGTTTTCACCCATCAATGCATGGACGCTGCCAGGACGCGCTTCGAAACTGATATCCGAAAGCGCCTTGACGCCGGGGAAGACCTTGCCGATGCCGTTGAAACGCAAGGCACCGCCTATGGGTTGAAGCTCGATAGCCTGTTGCATGAACCAACCTCCTCGCTCGTGTGAGGGGCCTGAACATCAGGCCCCTCGTTCAGCTCACTTCCACAGACCGATCTTGGTCAGTTCAGCCTGAAAGTTTTCGCGAGTGATCAATGTCACGTCATCCATAGCGGTGTACTTGGGCGGCTCGACCCCTTTGGTGACCCAATTGAACACGTATTCGGCCGTCCGGTAGCCTTCCTTGTCAGGGCTAGGAAGCATCGAACCAAAGAAGCCGCTTTCTTTTTTCTTCAATTCATCGATGGCATCGGTGCCATTGATCCCGATCCCTATCACGTTTGCGGCAGCGAAGCCTGCGCCCGAAGTGGCACGTACGCCGCCCAGTACGGTGTTGTCGTTCATGCCACCGATAATGAGGTTCTTGGCTTCGCGTGGCAGCTTCGGCAGAGCCGAGTTGGTAGCGTCCATGCCTCCAGGAACATCAAGTGTCTTTTGCGGAGAAAATAGAATGTGGTCGGCTGGCAAGCCTGCTTTTTTCAACGCATCCACCGAACCGTCAGTGCGCTTCTTGCCGGTATCGAGTTCGCTGTAGGTGTTGATGATCGCGTAGGTGTTCTTCCAGTCGCCCTCATCCCATTTGCGATTCTTCGCTTCAGTCGCCATGGCGGCGCCCTGCTTCTGGCCAACTTCGAAAGCCGCCATGCCGAGATATGGCACATCCTCCATCGGTTTACCCCCCGCATCGACGAAGCGGTCGTCCACGGCCATGACCTTCATGCCATTAGCCTTGGCCTTGGCGACGATGGCAGGGCCCAGCGAAACGTCAGGTGGGCAGATCACGAAACCTTTGACGCCGTTGGCAGCCAGGTTGTCGATCGCGGACAGGGTCTTCTCGCCATCGGGAACGGCAATCTTGATGACGGTGAAGCCAAGCTCTTTCCCGGCTTTTTCGGCGAATTGCCACTCGGTCTGGAACCAGGGTTCTTCAGCCTGCTTGACCAGAAAGCCGATTTTGACTTCTTCGGCAGCGGATGTGATGCCACTCATGCCCAGAATGGCAGTAGTGACGGCGGCACAGCACAGGGAACGAATCCCGTGACGACTCAACATAGCTAACTCCTTATTTTTATTGAATAGCTACAGCGACCAGCGAGGTGGCGATTGCAAACGCCGAAGCGTCCAGAACCGATCAAATAGTCATACCATATAACGAGTGACCGCTATGTAACCTAATGTCACCCTTGCCTCCTGCATCATGCTGGCGTCGCAAAAAAGACGCCGGCGCAACATTTTTCTCAACAGTTCATCCGGCGAAACGCTGACACGGCGTGCCCTTGACGCCGACCTGCGCCATCAGCAGCGCGCCGTCAAAGCGACCATTTGCATCGGCAGGTGCGGCACTGGTGACGTACAACGTCTGCAGGTCAGGACCGCCGAATACACAACTGGTGGGATGGCTGACTGGTAACTCGACAACCCGGTCAACGCTGCCATCCGGCGCAAAGCGGATCAGGCAATTGCCACCCCAGCGCGCATTCCAGACATACCCTTCGGCATCCATCGCCGAGCCGTCGGGTGAGCCTCGATGGTGTTTTGCCGCCCATACCTGGCGTGGCCCCAAAGCACCGTCTGCGAGCACCGGATAGTGATAAATGACGTCGTCCAGGGTATCGGCGCTGTACAGCACGCTACCCTCTTCATTCCACAACAGGGTGTTGACGATGCCCTGCCCGTCCAGCAAACGGGTCACGCGAGCATCAGGTTCAACGCGGAACAACCCGCCTGAACGACGCACCAGAGGCACGTCGCCGCCCTCGGCATCGATGTTGTTCTGCATGCTGCCAAGCCAAAGGTGGCCGCGCGCATCGCACCGCGCTTCGTTGGCGCGATTGCCAGGTGTGGGGTCTGCCACGCAGAACGGCACTAAAGAAGTCTTGTCGGAGTCCAGGTCCAGGCGATAAACGCCGCTGGCCAGTGTCACCAGTGCATCACCCTGCTCGGTCGGAATAAATGCAGAAACCGGCTCCGGCATGCGCCATTGGCGGATCTGCCCGGCGACCAGCCGACACGCCAGGAACCCGGAAATGTCGACCCAGTACAAAGCCTGCTCCTCGGCATCCCAGAAGGAGCCTTCGGCCAGCTTGAAACGGTGCTCGGAAACGGGCAGCCAGTTCATGAAAAATGTCCTTTGTTATTGTTGTAAAGGCACTTTTGGATGTTTGTGTCGCTGTCTTGTCCAACCTCTGCCTGCGCTGACCCGTTGCACGGATTTCAGGCTGCATGGCAAAAAAAACGGCAGATCGGCTAAGGTGAGTCACAAGCCTTCAGCGACGATGGCACTACTAAATAGTATTACAATTTATTTTTCAAGCTTCATTTTATAGGCTATACATCCATGCATCGGCTTGAATCCGATCAAATAGTCTTACCAATAACAATAAAAGCAGGCAGATCAGATGAAAAAACATGCGCTCCTCAGCACCCTTGGACTGTCCTTGATGATCAGCACCCTGACCGCACAGGCCGCGGCACTCTCCAGCGAACACAGCACGTTTGGCCAACTGCCCGACGGCTCTGCCGTCGAAAAATACACCCTGCGCAACAGTCACGGCGTGCAGGCCAGCATCATCACCTACGGCGCGACGCTGCAATCGCTGCTGGTGCCTGACAAGGCCGGAAAGGTCGAAGACATCGTCCTGGGTTTCGACGATGTGCAGGGCTACCAGAACAACGGTACGGTTTATTTCGGCGCGACCATCGGCCGCTTCGGCAACCGGCTGGCAGGCGGCAAATTCAGCCTGGATGGCAAAACCTATCAGGTCCCGCTCAACGACAAGACCAACGCGCTGCACGGCGGCACGCAGGGCTTTGACAAGCGCCTGTGGAAGGCAGAAGAAACCAAGACCGGTGATTCGGTCGGCGTGAAACTGACCTATCTGTCGCCGGACGGTGAGATGGGTTTTCCAGGGGCCCTGCTGACCGAAGTGACCTACAGTCTGAACGAAAAAAACGAGCTGAAGATCGACTACCGCGCCACCACCGACAAACCGACGGTGCTGAACCTGACCAACCACAGTTATTTCAACCTGGCCGGCGCTGGCAGTGGTGATGTGCTCAAACAGGTCGCCACCCTGCACGCCTCGCACTACACCCCGGTCAACGACAAGCTGATCCCGACCGGCGAACTGCCTGCTGTGGCTGGCACGCCCATGGACTTCCTCAAGCCCACCGCGTTTGGCAAACACATCAAGGATGACCATCAACAGCTGAAATACGCCGAACCCAAGCAAGGCGGGTTTGATTTCAACTGGGTGCTCGACACCAGGGGTGACGTGAAGAAACTGGCCGCCGAGGTCAGCGATCCGCAATCAGGCCGCAGACTGCAACTGTTCACCACAGAGCCCGGCGTGCAGCTGTACACCGGTAACTTCCTGGATGGCAGCATTCACGGCAAGGCAGGCAAGGTCTACCCGCACTGGGGTGCCTTTACCCTGGAAACGCAGCACTACCCCGATGCACCCAACCAACCGAAATTCCCCAGCACCCGACTGGATCCTGGCAAGGCCTACACCCAGACCACTGTGTTTAAATTCCTCAACGACTAAAGCGTTGAGCTGCCCGGCGCCCGCAATCAGGGCACCGGGCAGCTTCAGGCTTACTGATTGCGCTTCATTGCCGCAGTCAGGGTATCGACGTTGTAACGGAACATCTTCGCGTAGGTTGGCGCCGGGCCGTCGGCTGGCGACAAGGACTCCACGTACAGTTCACCCCCTGGTTGAGCGCCACTGGCTTCGGCTATCTGCTTGACCAGACGCGGGTCGCTGGAGTTTTCAAAGAAGTAGGCACTGACATGTTCGGTCTTGATCTGACGGATCAGTTTCGACACATCGGCGGCCGACGCCTCAGACTCGGTAGACAAGCCCAGCGGCGACAGGAAGGTCACACCGTAGGCATCGCCAAAGTAGCCGAACGCGTCATGGGAGGTGAGGATCTTGCGTCTGGCAGCCGGAATCGAACGGATCTGATCGCGAGCGTAGGTATCCAGTTGCTGCAACTCAACGATGTAGCGATCACCATTGGCCTGATACACGCTGGCCCCTTCCGGATCGGCTTTCTTCAGCGCCGCGACGATGTTGCGCACATAAATCACGCCATTGGCCGCGCTGTTCCAGGCATGCGGGTCGACAATGCGTTTGCCGTCCTCATCCATGCTGCGCGTCTTGATGCCCTCGGACAGCACCACCGGCTGCCCCTTGTAGCCTGAAGCCTTGATGAGACGATCCATCCAGCCCTCCAGATGCAGGCCGCTGACAAATGCCAGATCGGCGTTTTTCAGCGCCTGGGCGTCACTCGGTGTCGGCTCGTAGACGTGAGGATCGCCGTTCGGACCGATCAGCGATCGAACGTGCACGCGTTCACCGCCTACCGTACTGACCATATCGGCAATGACCGTGAACGAAGCAACGGCTTCCAGCGGTTTGGCCTGGGCGAGGCTGGCGAATGCCGACAGCGCCAGTGCAGCCAGGGAACTCAACATCATCAATCGTTTCATGACGTACCTTTTCAGTGAGCCAGGTGAGGTTTGGGGAACAGCCGACGCACGATGCCCGTGCGCCCGAACAACAGGGAGATGCCGTAGAACGCACTGGCCGTGAGCACGATGGCCGGCCCCGAGGCGACGCCTAGGTGGTAGGAAACGATCAGCCCGATCAGCCCGGACAAGGTCGCCAGCAGCGTCGAAATCACCATCAGGCCACTCAGCGAGTTGGTCCAGAAACGTGCGGCGGTTGCCGGCAGCATCATCATGCCCACCGCCATCAGCGTGCCCAGCGCCTGAAAGCCTGCGACCAGGTTGAGCACCACCAGCAGCAGAAACAGAACGTGGTACAGCGAGCCGCGCCCGCCGACCGCGCGCAGAAAGCCCGGATCGAAGCACTCCAGCACCAGCGGCCGATAGATGATCGCCAGCAGGATCAGGGTGAAGGAGGCAATGCTGCCGACCATGTAAATAGCGGTGTCATCAATGGCCAGAATGGTGCCGAACAGCACGTGCAGCAGATCGACGCTGGAGCCGTGCAGCGAAACAATCAGCACCCCGGCGGCCAGCGAGGTCAGATAGAAGCTGGCAAAGCTGGCGTCTTCGCGTAACGAGGTCAGTCGACTCACCAGACCGGACAGCAAGGCCACTGCCAGCCCGGCGATCAGGCCGCCGAACCCCATTGCCGGCAACGACAGCCCGGCGACCATGAAGCCCACCGCCGCGCCCGGCAGCACCGCGTGGCTCATCGCATCGCCCACCAGGCTCATGCGCCGCAACATCAACAGCACGCCGACCGGTCCCGAGCCGATGCCCAGAGCCAGACACGCCACCAGCGCGCGACGCATGAAACCGAATTCGATAAACGGCTCAACCACCAGGCTATAGAGCATCATGCGTCGTCCTCGGCATCACACAACAAGGCATCCGGGCTCCAGTACTCAGCCATGTTGCGCGCCTTGCGCAGGTTGGCAACGCTGAGCACTTGCGCTGTCTCGCCCCAGGCGATGGCTTCGCGAGCCATCAGCAAGGTTTGCGGGAAGTGCTGACGGACCTGTTCGATATCGTGCAATACAGCAATCACCGTGCGCCCCTGCCCGTGCCAGGCACGCACCAGCTGCAACAGATCACGCGTGGTGCGCGCGTCGATGGCGGTGAACGGCTCATCCAGCAGGATCACCGAAGCGTCCTGCAACAGCAGTCGGGCGAACAGCACCCGCTGAAACTGACCCGATGACAGCGAGCCCACGCTACGCCCTTCAAACCCCTCAAGGCCGACGGTCATCAGCGCCTCGCCGGTCAGACGCGCATGATTGCGCGTCAGACTGCGGAACGGACCGATACTGTGCCAGGCGCCCATCGAAACGGTATCGGCGACACTCAGTGGAAAGCTGCGATCGATTTCCGCGGCCTGCGGCAGATAGCCTATCGTGCGGGTTGCAAGACGCCCCCGATCGACGCGCCCCTGAGCAGGCTTCATGGTTCCGGCGATGGCCTTGATCAGCGTCGATTTGCCCGCGCCGTTGGGCCCGACGATAGCGGTCAGGCTACCGGCCTCGAAGCGCCCGCTGATGTGGTGCACTGCCGGCCGGCGTTCGTACGCCACAGTAAGGTTTTCCAGAGCGATGGCGGCACTCATGGAACTGCCACCGACCAGCCAATGGCCAGCCAGAGCAATGTCAGTATCGCCAGGGAAAACAGGACCCGCTTCCAGGCCGCCTGGGCCAGCACGGAGCCTGCTATCGAAGCGCTTGCTGTCGAAGCGTCAGAAGGATTTTTCAAGTAAAAATAACCCGCAACTATTTGTTACAGTATTACATACCAAACGCGCAAGTGTTATTAAATAAAGTTCATGCTGGCACCTTGCTTTCCAGTCGTGCAGATAAACGCCGGGACGGATCCGATTCGGCATCGCCGCGCAGAACTCCGCCGTGCGGTACTTGTGACACTGCACGCGCCCCTATACTGTATATACAAACAGTCAAGGGGCACTTCATGCAGCTTATCGACAAGCTCAGCATTCTGGCAGACGCCGCCAAGTACGATGCGTCGTGCGCCAGCAGTGGAGCACCCAAGCGCAGCTCGCAGGACAAGTCCGGGCTCGGCTCTACCAATGGCATGGGCATCTGCCACAGCTACACGCCGGACGGGCGTTGCGTGTCGCTGCTGAAGATTCTGCTGACCAACTTCTGTCTTTACGACTGCCAATACTGCGTCAACCGTCGCTCCAGCGATGTGCCCCGTGCGCGCTTCACTCCCGAAGAAGTGGTCACGCTGACGCTGGACTTCTATCGCCGCAATTGCGTGAGCGGGCTGTTTTTGAGTTCCGGGATCATTCGCTCTGCGGACTACACCATGGAGCAACTGGTCGAAGTCGCCCGGCTGTTGCGCGAGGTGCATGAGTTTCGCGGCTACATCCACCTCAAGACCATCCCTGACGCCGATCCTGCGCTGATCGAAAAGGCTGGTCGTTATGCCGACCGCCTCAGCGTCAATATCGAGCTGCCGACCGACCTGAGCCTGCAGACCCTCGCACCGGAAAAAGACGTCGCGTCGATCAAGCAAGCCATGCAGACGATTTACACCGGCGAGCAAACGGTGCGCAACGAGCCTCGCTCGCCGCGCTTTGCGCCTGCCGGGCAGAGCACGCAGATGATTGTCGGTGCCGATGCCACCGACGACAGCACCATCCTGCACAGCGCGCAGTCGCTGTACAGCAACTTCAAGCTGCGCCGGGTCTATTACTCTGCGTTCAGCCCGATACCCAACAGCCCCAACAGCGTTCCGCTCGCGGCACCGCCCCTGATGCGCGAGCATCGCCTGTATCAGGCTGACTTTCTGCTGCGCGGCTATGGTTTCACTGCCGGTGAACTGCTCGACGGCCCCGGTGATCTGGCGCTGGACATCGACCCCAAACTGGCCTGGGCGCTGGGCAACCGACAGGTTTTCCCGCTGGACCTGAACCAGGCCGACCCGGCACTGATCGCCAGGGTGCCGGGCATTGGCATCCGCACCACGCAGCGGCTGGTCGAGTTGCGCAGACAGCGGCGCATCCGCTACGAAGACCTCACCCGCATGCGCTGCATACTGGCCAAGGCCAAGCCGTTCATCATTACCAGTGATTACCACCCGCCGCATGCGGAAACCACCAGCGAGTTCCTGCATCACCAGTTGCGCGACCGGCCTCAGCCTCAGCAAATGGGCCTGTGGGGATGATCTGCCTCGACTGCGACGACCTGTTCGTCACCTGGCGGCAACAGGCGCGCTGGCTGTTGAGCCACGAAATCGACCCCAGTCAGGTCAGCTGGAAGTCGCCGGATGCCGCCGACCTGTTCGGCAGTGAAGAAGACTACCCCAAGGAGGCCGGGCCGTTTCAGGCACGGGTTCCGCTGGAGCTGGTGCAACTGCTAGAAAGCGCCTCGCGTTACCGGGGCGATCAGCGCTGGAGCCTGCTGTACGAAGTCTTGTGGCGCGTGACCCATGGGGATCGCACGGCGATGATGGCCGGTGACAGGCTCGGCAGTGAATTGCATCGCCGCCTTAAATCGGTAAGGCGCGAGGCCCATCATCTGCACGCCTTCCTGCGGTTTGTCGCGCTGCGGTCCGTGGCTGACGACGAAGCCCTGATGCGCCCGCAGTACGTGGCCTGGCACGAACCGGCGCACGATATTCTGCTCAGTGCCAGCGAGCATTTCATCGGCCGCATGGGTCAGCACCGCTGGATGATCGCCACGCCTCAGGACGGCGTGTATTACGACGGCCAACAACTGATTCATGAGCGACGCTGCCCGCAAGCCTGGCAGACCATGGCCAGGCAGGTGGAAGACCCGCATGGCGAACTGTGGCTGACCTACTACAGCCACATCTTCAACCCTGCGCGCCTGAACCCCAAGGTCATGGAAGGCCACTTCCCTTCGCGATTCTGGAAGAACCTGCCGGAAGGCCCGCTGATTCCGGCCCTCATCACCCAAGCCCGCACCGGCAAGCAGCGTGATGGCCAGGCGAGCGACATCGCCGCCAGACGCGGCAAGAAGATTGCGCTGAAGGACTGAGAGCGAGGCACAGAGCCCTCCTCACCCGCCCGCTGAACGGACACACGCCCCTTGCGTCGGAGCACAGTGCCCTGACCGACGACGTAGCGGTCCGCTGCCAGGACCAGCGATTGAACCAACCTCTGCCACGGCGGCTCACAGCTGTGGCATCCGCACGCTGCCTGCACGCCAGATTATAATGTGACCCGTCACGAGAGGCAGGCCACCCGAGGTTCAAACATGCTCGACAGCCCAACCCGACATCTGCTCGACACGCTATGCCAGACGATGGCCGACAGACCGTTTCTGGTGGTGACCGGCGCAGGCATCAGCACCGCATCCGGGATTCCGGACTACCGCGACAAGGATGGCGTGCGGCGCGGCAAGCAGCCGATGATGTATCAGGAATTTCTCGGCAACCCTGCAGCGCGCCAGCGCTACTGGGCACGCGCCATGCTCGGCTGGCCACGGATCCGCGCGGCACAGGCCAATGCTGCGCACCGGGCCCTGGCTGCGCTGCAGGCTAAAGACACTATCACAGGACTGATCACCCAGAACGTCGACGCACTGCATACGCAAGCCGGCAGTCGGGACGTCATTGAGCTGCACGGCAGTCTGCACCGGGTACTGTGTCTGGATTGCCAACAGCGCAGCGAGCGGGCAGCCATTCAAGAGCAGATGCTGGAGCAAAACCCTTATCTGATCGGCGTCCACGCAACACACGCACCGGACGGCGACACCCTGCTCGACCCGGCTTTCGAGGCCAGCTTCAAGGTGCCCAACTGCCCGCACTGTGAAGGCGACAAGCTCAAGCCCGACGTCGTGTTCTTCGGCGAAAACGTCGCCGCGCAGACCGCTGCCAAGGCTACGCAGAGTGTCGAGGAGGCCGAAGGTCTGCTGGTGGTCGGCACCTCGCTGATGGCCTGGTCGGCATTTCGCCTGTGCAAGGCCATGGCCGAACAGGGCAAGCCGGTCATCGCCATCAACCATGGCAAGACCCGGGCCGACGAACTGCTTGAAATGAAAATCGAGGCGTCCTGCGAGCAGGTATTGCCGTGGCTCGCCGAGCAGCTGGTTTCGCGCTAGAACAGCCCTAACTGCCCACCAATCAGGGTGCTGAAATCGTCGTCCACGAACGGCAGGATGGCATCTGCCAGCGGTTGCAATTGACGAGTCACGTAGTGATCGTAGTCAATCGGGGCGTGACGAATTTCCAGCGGCTCCGGCCCGGCGGCGGTCATCACGTAGCTGATCCAGCCACCACTCTGATATTGACGCGGTCGTCCCTGCTGATCGTTGTAGTCGTCGGCCAGCCGCGCGGCGCGCACATGGGGCGGCACGTTACGCTGGTAGTCATCGAGCTTGCGACGCAAGCGCTTGCGGTAGATCAACAGGTCATCCAGCTCGCCTGAAAGGGTGCGCTGCACGTAGTCACGCACATAATCCTGATACGGCTGACGCTTGAAGATCCGCAGGTACAGCTCCTGCTGAAACCGCTGAGCCAGCGGCGACCAGTCGGTGCGTACGGTTTCGAGGCCCTTGTAGATCATCTCTTCGGAACCGTCAGCACGGGTCACCAGACCGGCATAACGCTTCTTGCTGCCCTCCTCCGCACCGCGCACGGTGGGCATCAGGAAGCGCCGAAAATGCGTTTCGTATTGCAGCTCAAGGGCACTGTGCAAACCGTACTCGGCGTGCAAGTGCTCGCGCCACCACTGGTTGACCTGCTGCACCAGCGCCTTGCCGATGCTTGCTGCCTCTTCCTGCCCATGAGGGCGACCCAGCCAGACGAATGTCGAGTCGGTATCGCCGTAGATCACGGTGTAGCCCTGCGCCTGAATGAGGTCGCGGGTCTTGAGCATGATTTCATGCCCGCGCAGGGTGATCGATGAAGCCAGGCGCGGATCGAAAAAGCGGCAGCCGCTCGAACCCAACACACCGTAGAAGGCATTCATGATGATTTTCAATGCCTGGGACAAGGGCGCATTCTGGTCGCGCTTGGCGGCTTCCCGCCCCTGCCACACGCGCTCGACAATAGCTGGCAGGCTGTGACGGGTGCGCGAAAAGCGCGCGCCGCGAAAGCCTGGCACCGACTCGCTGTCCGCTGGATGCCTAAGGCCTTCGATCAAACCCACTGGATCAATCAGAAAGGTACGAATGATCGACGGATAAAGGCTTTTGTAGTCCAGCACCAGCACCGACTCATACAGCCCTGGCTGGGAATCCATGACAAAACCGCCAGGGCTGGCCTCCGGCAGGCGCTCGCCCAGGTTGGGCGCAACGAAACCCTGGCGATGCATCAGCGGGATATACAAATGGCAGAACGCCGCAACCGAACCACCACTGCGATCGGCAGGCAGGCCGGTGACCGTGGCGCGCTCGAGCAGAAAAGTCAGCAATTGGGTCTTGGCAAAGATGCGCGTAACCAGTTCGCAGTCCTTGATGTTGTAACGTGCCAGCGCCGGCTTGTCCTCGGCGAACATGCGGTTGATTTCGTCCATGCGCTGATAAGGCGTGTCGATAGCCTTGCCTTCGCCCAGCAGGGTCTGCGCGACGTATTCAAGGCTGAACGACGGAAAACTCCAGGTCGCCGAGCGCAGCGCCTCGATTCCATCGATGATCAGCCGGCCGCTCACGTCGGCAAAAAAATGGTTGTTGCGACTGCCGTGCTCACGCCAACCCATCGCTTCACCGCCACGCCCGAGCCTTAATGGCACTTGCAGGCGCTGGGCATGCTCATGCAGCACGCGCAAATCGAACTGGATAACGTTCCAGCCGATAATCGCGTCAGGGTCGTGCAGCGCCAGCCACTCGTTAAGGCGCTCGAGCAACTGCGCGCGGGTATCGCAATAGTCGAGCTGAAAATCCAGCGCCTCGTCGCCACCATTGACCGGGCCCAGCATGTAGACCTGGCGCTGACCACAGCCCTCCAGCGCAATCGAATACAACTCGCCGCGGGCCGTGGTTTCGATATCCAGCGAGACCAGCTTCAGGTTGGGACGGTAATCGGGTGCCGGCTTGATCTGCGCGTCGCAGAGCACGCCATCGGCATCCGGCGTGCCGCCAAACTGCACCGGCGCAGTGATGAAGCGCTCCATCAGGTAGCGTTCTGGCGGTCGAATGTCCGCTTCGTAGACGTCTACATTGCCCCTGCGCAGCAGCTTTTCGACGTTCATCAACTGACGGTGCTGCTGGCAGTAAACACCCAGCACCGGGCGGTGACGGAAATCACAGAGTTCCAGCGGGCGCAGCTCCACGCCACGCTCGCTACGCAACAACGATCGGGCTCGCTCGCCCTGATCGGCGGGAATAAAGGCAACCGAGGGCTGGCAAGGCAGGCGGATATGGCGCGGGCCCTGATCGGTGGCCAACCAGAAGTCGACCTCGGTCCCGGCGGGCGTGTCTTGCCAGTGCCGACTCAGGATAAAGCCCTGCTGTACATCCAACGCTGTTACCTCGACCGCTCGGTGAAACGAATGATTCTACTTGGCTATGAGGCCAAAGGCGCGTCTGGCAGGCGAATTAACGGCACATTGAGGGCGCGGATAATTGATTCCTCCTATTCCAGTGATCCTTATTTACTGCTTGCTCGTTTCTGCCCACTGGATGATTCTGTAGTGGTTCTGGCAATGCACTACAGCCATCCAGATCCCGATCACGGAGAGCCCCATGAAAACCGTCGCCCAGCTACTGAAACTGAAAGACCTGCAGAACCAGCAAGTGCATACCATCGGACCGGATCAGATGGTGCTCGAAGCACTCAAGTTAATGGCTGAAAAGAACATTGGTGCGCTGCCGGTGGTCGAGGGCAACGTGGTGGTCGGCGTCATCAGCGAACGTGACTATGCGCGCAAGGTGGTCCTCAAGGGGCGCTCGTCGGTGGGTACACCGGTGAGGGACATCATGAGCAGCAAAGTGATCACTGTTGACTCGCAGCGCAGCGTCGAGGCGTGCATGGGCATCATGACCGACAGCCACCTGCGCCACCTGCCGGTCGTGGAAGGCGGACAGTTGCTGGGCCTGCTGTCCATCGGTGATCTGGTCAAGGAAGCCATTGCAGAACAGGCTAGCCTCATTCAACAGCTCGAGCAGTACATTCGCGGCGAATGAACTGAGCAACACATCAGGCGCAGCGCGCTATCGCCGCGCGCCACGCCGTTCACTCAGTCGTCCAGCGTCTTGCCAGGCGCCCCGCCCTTGACCGGCTTGCCCGGTTTTTCGGCCGGCGCAGGTTTGGCTGGCGGCTCGGGAGCAGGTGCTGCGGCTTCCTGCTCGCGCATCGGCATCTGATCGATAGTGGCGAAGATTTCCTTGGGGTCTAGCGATTCCGGATTTTTGAGAGTCTTATCGACCTTTTTCTCGCCGTCCTTGCCCACCAGAATGACCTTGGTCCCCGCCCCCGCCCCGAGCTTAAGCTCACGGATCAATGCCATGGTCGACTGCGGGTCCATGCTTTTGCCGTCGCGCTCGCCCATGGTGTTGACCACCGTGAACAACACCATATTGCGCTGTGCAAAGGCCTCACGGTTGGCAGGCTCATCCAGTGACTTCTTGAGCTTGACCAGCACCGGATCTATGGTGCTGGGAGCGATGATGATCAAGGGACGCGACTTGCCGCGCTCCTGTGCCAGAGGGCCGTCGTTGTCAGCGGCAAGCGCTGTACCGGCAGCGACAAACAGGGTGGCGAGGGTCAGGGACCGGATTAACATGGTGGGCTCCTTTCAAATCCATTGGGTAGCCATCGCGTACAGACCGACACGATGCTGGTCTGTTCTACCGCATATGGGTCATCCCGGTACAGCCCGATGTAGTCCTTTTCCTTAATCCGTTGCGTCAGGCCGAGCGTACAAACGAACGATCACAGGCGCTGTCGAGGCTCGCCGCCAAGCCTTGGACGATCTGCGCCACTTCAGCGGCGTCCAGCACCAGGGGTGGCAACAGGCGGATGATTTTGCCCCGAGTGACATTGATCAGCAGGCCATGTTCCTCGGCTGCAATGCGTGTCAGTTCAGGTATGGCCTGGCGCAATTCGATACCGATCATCAAACCCTGACCACGGACGTCCAGCACGTTCGGGTGAGCAACCAGCGCATTGCGCAGCCCTTCCAGCAACTGCCGGCCTTGCAGTGCGGCGTTTGCCACCAGCGCCTGCTGTTCGATGATATCGATCACCGTGCAACCGACCCGACAGGCCAGCGGATTACCGCCGAAGGTACTGCCGTGGCTGCCGGGCGTGAACAGTTGCGCCGCCCGGCCCCGCGCCAGGCAGGCACCAATCGGTATGCCGTTGCCCAGCCCCTTGGCCAGGGTCATGACGTCCGGGACGATACCCTCATGCTGAAAGGCAAACCACTTGCCGGTCCGGCCCATCCCGGTCTGGATTTCGTCGAGCATCAACAGCCAGTCACGCCGCGTGCAACGCTGCCTTAAGGCCTTGAGATACCCGGCGGGGGCCACCTGCGCGCCGCCCTCGCCCTGAATCGGCTCGACCAGCACGGCGCAAATCCGATGCCCATAGGTCGTGCAAATCTTGTCGAACGCCGCCAGATCGCCAAATGGCACCTTGATGTAATCGCCGGGCAAGGTACTGAAACCCAGGCGTACGGCCGGCCCGTCACTGGCCGACAGCGTGCCCAGGGTACGACCGTGAAAGGCGTTTTCCATGACCACGACCAAGGGCCGTTCGATGTCCTTGTGCCAGCCATGCAGACGCGCCAGCTTGAGCGCAGTCTCGTTGGCCTCGGCACCGGAATTGTTGAAAAACACCGCATCCAGCCCTGACACCGCCGCCAGTTTCTGCGCCAGGCGCTGTTGCCAGTCGATGGTATACAGATTGGACGTGTGCAACAGCAGGCCCGCCTGATCACGAATCGCCTCTACCAGCAGTGGATGCGAGTGACCCACGTTGGTCACAGCCACCCCTGCCACGGCGTCCAGGTACTCGCGCCCGCCCTGGTCCCACAGACGTGTGCCCAGACCATGGGTGAAACTCAGGGCCAAAGGTTGGTAAGTGCTCATCAGGCAGGTGGCGGTCATGAGGTGAAGCTCCTTGGGTATGTTTCGGTTTTTGCAGTATCGTTAACCACCCCAAATGGATAAACAGCGAAATACTTCAATCATTTTAAAGCTGAGATTTATAATGGATTTGTTTCAGGCAATGCGCGTGTACGTGAAAGTGGTCGAGGCAGGCAGCCTGACGGCAGCGGCGCAAGCGTGTTCGATTTCCACCACCATGGTGGGCAATCACTTGCGCGCACTGGAGGAACGCCTGGGCGTCAGCCTGTTGCAGCGCACCACACGCCGTCAGCGATTGACGGAATTCGGTACCGCGTATTACGAGCGTTGCCTCGAGGTGCTGGGGCTGGTGGCCGAGTCCGAGCAGTTGGCCGAGCAGGCCCACGGCGACCCCACAGGTACACTGCGCATCACCGCGCCACTGACATTCGGTTCGGAAGTATTGGCGCCCGCTCTGGTCGAATTTTCGCGGCGCTTTCCCGAGGTCAAGCTCGACCTGGTGCTGACCAATCAACGTCTGGACATGATCGACAATGGCTTTGACGTCGCCATTCGCCTGGGCAACATTCCAGAATCCTCACCGCTGATCGCTCGCCCCCTGCAGGATTACACCTTGACCATCTGCGCCGCACCGGACTATCTGGCCCGTCACGGCACGCCGACGCATCCAGAGGATCTTCGTCAGCATAACTGCCTGGCGTTCGCCTACCCGGCGGGAGACGAATGGCGCACTGCCGGCACACAGTGGCGTATGACTGGCGCCGACGGCGACGTGCTGGTGGAGGTAAGCGGTTCGATGGTGGCCAACACTTCCGCCGGTCTTTATCAGGCGGCTCGTGCAGGCATGGGCGTAGTGATGCTTCCGGATGCGCTGGTGCAGCGAGACTTGCAGGAAGGCCGGCTGGTTGCGTTGTTCCCCGACTACCATTTGCCCAGACGACCGACAAACCTGCTGTATGTACAGGATCGCTATCGACTGCCCAAACTGAGAAGTTTTGTGGAGTACGCGACGGGGCTTTGGGGGCGGTAAAGGCTTACCGCCGGAGGGTTAGCAGGTCGACTCCGGCGCGCAGCCTGTGCGGTGCGCGCCGGGGTTTACCGGCAATGAACGTCAGACGCGGAATCGACTGACCAGGCTCTGCAGATGCACGCCCAGACGAGCGAGCTCTACGCTCGACGCGGCAGTCTCTTCACTGGCGGAAGCCGTCTGTTCAGAGATGTCTCGCACATTAAGAACACTGCGATTGATCTCTTCGGCAACGGCGCTCTGCTCTTCGGCGGCAGCGGCGATCTGATGGTTCATCGTCTCGATCGTCGAGATTGCCTGAGTCATGTTATTGATGGAAACACCCGCATTGCGTGTCAGCTCGACACTGTTTGCAGTCAGTGCCTGGCTGTTGTCGAGGATCGTTGCCACCTGCGCTGTACGGGTATGCAGACCGCTGATCAATGCCGCGATCTCTTCGGTCGACGTCTGCGTGCGCTGGGCCAGGCTTCTCACTTCGTCAGCCACCACCGCAAAGCCTCGGCCTGCTTCGCCCGCACGCGCGGCTTCGATTGCAGCGTTGAGGGCGAGCAGATTGGTCTGCTCGGCAACGGCCTTGATGACATCCAGCACGCCACCAATCTTGTTGCTTTCGTTCTTGAGCTCGTCCATCGCGGACTTGGAGTGCGTGACTTCAGTCGCGAGTTTCTCGATCTGGGCAACTGCCTTGGAAACCACGCCGTCGCCTTCGCGAGCTTCTTTCGATGCGTTGACCGCAGCATGTGACGCCTGCTCTGCGTTGCGTGCAACTTCCTGAACGGTCGCAGACATTTCGTGCATCGCAGTGGCGACCTGATCGGTTTCGCTCTTCTGGCTGTTGACGCCGGCGCTGGTCTGCTCGGTGACGGCTGACAACTGTTCGGCGGCACTGGCGATTTGTGTCACGCCGTCGCGCAGGCCACCAATCAACTCGCGCAGGTTGCCGGTCATGCGCATCATGCTGCCCTGCAGCTGGCCCAGTTCGTCCTTGCGGGTGATCACCTGATTGTTCGTCAAGTCACCATCAGCGACACGCTCTGCCAGTTTCAGTGTGTCACGCAGCGGGCCTACGATAAGGTTGGTAATTATCCATGCCGCCAGGGCGCTCATGATCAACGCTGCAATCAGCCAGACAGAGAGCAGCATCTTGGCCTGACTCACATCTTCCACTCTCAGGTTGACCTGGTTCTCGGACAGCTTGTCAGCACATTCAAACAGAATGCCGATGTCTTTGGTGATGCCTGCCTGAGCCAGATCAATCCTGGCCTGCGCCGCGGTGAACTGATTCAAGGTGTTCTGATAGCTGATGACCGAGTCCACAAGATGCTTGATGATCGCCGACTGGCCATCGAAACCTTGCAGATTTTTGAACGATTCGATAACCGTATTCATCGATGTTTCCGCTGGGGCACGGTTCTCCGGCTTCAGCGAATAGGTGTAGCCACGCAAGTCAAAGCGCATTTTCTGGAACAGCGTCATCGCCTGCACGATGGCGTCGCGCTGTGCGGGAGTGCCGTCATCGGATCGGGCAATGGCGTTGAGCTTTTGCAAATCGTCAGCGCCTGCATCGGCATACTGGCCAAACACCGAACGGGTAGCCTCACGGGCAGCGGTCGCCTGCATGAGGTTGTCGTAGTGGATACGGTAATCCTTCAAGGCGTCTGCGGCAGTATTGACCAGCGGCACATTCAACGGGGAGTCGAACACCTTCTGCGCGTACTTCACATGATTTTCGAGACTTTCGAAAGCTTTCAGCCAGTTGCTGGCGCGCTCGGCGTCATAGTTGACCGAATAAGCCAATCGGGCTATCCGGACGTCCCGCGTGAGCGAGCTCAGCTTGCCGATGTCGGAAATACGCTCGCTTCGTTCACTCAGTGAGGTAATGCCTGTCCAACCCGTCAGCGCGATCAGCACCGTCAGTACGATGACCAAAGCAAACCCGAGCACAAGCTTGGACCTGACAGAAATATTGCGCAGAGTGTTTATCACAGGGAGTCGCTCTTTCGTTGGTCATCAGTGGAGTACAAGAGGCCTGTCCTTGCCAGCTAGCTATACAATCTACAAATGTCGGCAGCGAGGCTTCAAACTTTAAAACTGGCGCCAATATTTCGCTTGAAAATAAATCCTCGCAGGCGCGACCAACCCCGATGGCATTTTCATTCCAGTCAGTTAGCATGGGCCGTTACCCACACTTGGGTATTCTGGAGAAGTGCATGAGTCTGGAATTGATCGCCTCAAAAAGCAGCTTGTTGACCATCGAGGAGCGCGCTGCGATTGCCGAGATCGAGGCCACGACCAATGTGCTGCGACTTGTCACTCGCCTGACAGGCATGCGCTTCGCTGGTATCGCCAAATTTACCGACGCAGACTGGATCGCCTGTTCTGTCTATGACCCCACTGACCTGGGTATGGACGACGGCGATGTGTTCGAACTCGAGACCACGCTCTGTAACGAGTTTTGTACCAATCCCCAGGCACTGTTCGTGCCGCAGATCAGCACGAACGGCCGGTATGCGAACCTGCCAGTTGTGAAGCGCTACGCCATCGAAAGCTATGCGGGCGTGCCTATCTACCTTCCCGACGGACAGCTGTATGGTGCGTTGTGCGCTCTGGACTCCAGAACGACGCTGTTTGACGACCCCGATCTGGCGGAAACCCTGACCCTGTTCGCCCGATTGATCGGGTGCATTTTCTTCGCCAACATCAACGAAGGTAGCTGACCCGAGCTCACGGGGTGCCGGGCGGCTCTGCCAGCGCGTACAAGGGCATCGACTCAAGCAAAGCGCTGCTGAACTGGCCTTCGTCGAGTTGCATGCGATGCCGGGGCGGAACGGGTGTCGCAGGGTGATCGCTGTCCAGCAAGGCTTCGACAGGCAGATCGATCCCGAAATGAGGAAATGGCTCCTGAGCCACCCAACCGCCAGCGGCCAGGACCAACAATAGAAAAATACCCGCAATGGGTTCTTTGGGTCTGCACATTCTCGTTTCTCCAGTCCGGCAAAACGATCCGGCTCATGATGAGCCACTCAGTATAAAAGCCAGGGCGTCAACCGGCTCTCGCGGTCGTCGCATTACGCGAAGGGCTCTTCGCCCTGCAACTTGGTGCGGTGCATCATTCGCCCGCACTCGGGGTCATAGGCTTCGGCCCGGTGCATGGTGCCGGTGTTGTCCCAGATCACCAGATCACCGACCTGCCACGCATGGCTGTAACTGAACGCCTCGGACGTGGCCCACTCGCGAAGGCCGACCAGAATTCGCGCACTTTGCGCCAGGCTGAGGCCAACGACTTGCTGCGCGGTGCAGCCCAGAATCAGCGACTTGCGACCGGATCGGTGCTTCCAGACCAGCGGCAACTCCTTCTCGCCGATAGCCTGCATGGCCTCGAGCATCGCAAGGCCAGGCTCCGGATTGTAATAGAGTAACGATGCCCATGGGGCATGAATGACGCGCAGGCTGTCGTAATGTTGTCGGTCAGCGCTCGATACACCCTCATACGCCGCGTAAGTGTTACAGAAACCCGTGTTGCCTCCCCAGCTGGCCGGCACCTTGCAGGACAACAGTGAAGCCAGAATGGGTGAATCGCTGCTCGTACCGTCTATGTGCCAGTAGAGCGAACCTTTGAGAAACTCCGCGCCTGCCGGATTCTCTTTCACATCCAGGCTGATCCGGGTGATGTTCTGCCCATCGCCGGGTTCAGGGCAGAACGCACCCAGCGTGCGAGTGAAGGCTATCTGCTCTGCATCGGAAAAATGAATCTGCGGGAACACCAGCACCCCTCGCTGCTCCAGCAGTTCCCGGATCTCCCCAGCAAAACGCCCCGACAGCAGGTCCTGCTTGCCGTTGAAAACACGCGCGCCAATGCCTGGCTTGATGGGCTCCTGCGACAGCTGAACGAGCGAAGTGGCTAACATGGTGCAACCCTCTTCATAAGTGAACACAACGGTACACTTATGAAGAAGTGGAAGCAATAGCTCTGTTTTGCCGCGGGACGTTTTAAAGGGAATGCAGGTAATTACCCAAGTGATCGTGCAGGAAGAAAGCGAGCAATACTCCGATAAGCATTGCCAGCAAATCCAGCGCTCTGGCCTTGCCCCATATCGGCGTGCGCTCCCGGAGTCGAAAATACCAGGGGCCCGTACAGAGAATCAGACCCTGCCCCAGGAACCAGACAAGAGCGATGAAAAGCCCAGTGCTTAAGAGGCTGTCGTTTCTGACAATCAGAGAACCTGTCGACTGACTCAAGGCAGCAAAATAAAGGCCGACCACCCCGATGACCGCCATCGTCAGCCCAATGGGCCAGGCTGGAAAACCGCGACGCTGTACGTGCTTTTCAAGGTTCGCACGATCTCCCTCCAACAGCTCGATGGTTCTCGGCCATCCTGCGATACGCGCAAGCGTCAGTACGTCATGGCCGTTGCTGTTGGTCGCCGCAGAATCTGCCCCCATGTACAGAAGCGTAGCGACGAAATTGCAATTACCGGCGAGGGTTTCGCGATGGATCATTTGCCAGCCCGAGTCGTCGTAGTCAGTGGCCAGACCCGGATCATCCCGAAGGCCCTCTTCCACGGCACCCTGTGCGTTGAGTCCCATCGGATGCTCAAGCCGCTCCAGCTTGTTCAAGGCACGTTTATCCGATGCACTGTCCAGTGCGCGCGTGAAGCAGACCGGTGACTTGCCCTCTGCTGGCGGAACAAGCATAACGGTCCCCGCCTCACCAAAGTCCAACCCCCACGCCTGGTCATGCTCGACGCGCTCGGCCGCAGACATGCCGGACCGCAGGGCATCGATAGTGAAACCGCCGAATGCGCGACCGCCAAACACATAGACCCAGTCATTCAAGCGGTCCAGGGAAACCGACACAGGGTCCCCGGCATTTATCGAACTCACCCACACAGGCTCATTCATGAGAATGCCCGAGAGGGTCAGGCCGTCGAAATCGACATCCGTGACCCACATGTTCTCAACCGATGGGCTGTCGGGATCGGCTGAGTCAGTCGTGAAGGACACCTTTACGGCAGCCAGGTCCAGCGCTTTTACAATTCGGCGACGCTCCCAGGACATCTCGCGCCAGAAGAATCTGAACGTGCGCTGCGCACTGGCAACCGCGACACGAAAGTCCTCGCTCTCGCCTTCAACATCGTAAATTTTTTGCTCCGTCATTGGCAGGGTCATTCCTTGTTTGATGAGTGCGAACAGAATGGCGGTGTCGCGGCCCTCATTCAATTCGGCTGTTTTAAATACATTACTTCTTGAGTCACTGTGGCGCCAATCTCGATATTAGCTGCTTGCGGCGAGGATAATCCGCTGCCAAAGTGCCTCGAACGAACGCCTGATATGCAATTCAAGGAAAGAATCAACGTGCACGCCCCTGCCCCGCAAATCCTCATCCAGCGCATGGCCGACATTCACCTCGAAGGTGTCACTGCGCTCTATAACGAGCCTGCGGTGTGCCGTCAGGTGCTGCAAATGCCTTATCAGTCCATTGAAGTCTGGCGCAAACGCCTGGCTGCCAGTACCGAGCGACACGTGAAACTGGTCGCGCTCCATGGCAACGAGGTGATTGGCAGCATTGGCCTGGAGCAGTATTCGCGCAGTCGGCAAAGCCATGTCGGCGCTATCGGCATGGGCGTCGCATCGGCCTGGCAGAGCAAAGGCGTCGGCTCGAAGTTGCTGGCAACCGCACTGGACATCGCAGACAACTGGATGAACTTGCACCGGGTGGAACTGACCGTGTATGTCGACAACGAAGCGGCCCAGGGTCTGTATCGCAAATTCGGTTTCGAAACAGAGGGCCGGCTGCGCAACTACGCGGTGCGCGATGGCCTGTTCGTCGATGCCTTGAGCATGGCGCGGCTCAGATAAACCGTGTCCGTCAACACCGCGACTTGAGCGATGCGTTAAAGCATGCAAGGATCAGCCATGAATCAATTTCCCCAAAGCAACCGACATCACCACCACAGCCCGCTTCAAGGTGCTGCGGTTGCTTGTGCTCATCGATTGGCCAGATATAGATCCACGTTCTGACCCATCGGTGAAACCGACCAAGGCGCCCATGGCGCCTTTTTTATTGCCTGAAAAAACTGGAGATCATCACCCATGACCATGCTACGCGGAACCCGCATCGTGACCGGAACAGAAGCCGCAACCCTGCGTGACACAGAAAACCGTTTCCGGAGCTATCTTCATCGAAGCCGGAGCTGAGGAAGCGATAGTGCCGGCCTTATGGGGCCAGGACACCTTTATCGAAAAAGCCGGCGGCAGCGAAATCATCGGCCAGATGTGGGCCTTCGAGGACAAGGCCGGCCGCGCCTGTTGCCTGATACCCGAAGCCACGGCGCTGTTTCAGGAACGCAGCGAAGCGCTGCTTGAGGGGCGACGTGAAGCAATGTTTTTCTACGTGGCACGCTGTTATCGCTACGAGCGCCCGCAAGCCGGGCGCTACCGCGAATTCACCCAACTGGGGCTGGAAATCCTTGGCCCGTCGCCGCAGCAAGCGTTGCTGCGCAGCCAAGCCATCTGCACCGGTTTTCTGGATTCGCTGGGCCTGAACTATGAACTCAATACCGCCGTGAAACGGGGCCTGAGCTACTACCTGGAAGGCAACGGCTTCGAGGTGCGATGTTCACGCCTGGGTGCGCAGCAACAAGTGGTCGGCGGCGGCGCCTATCGGGAGGGAGCTGGGTTCGGCATCGGACTGGAGCGGCTGGTATTGGCGCTTGGGTGCGGCCAATAACGCCCATCCTGTAACTGGCCGTAGAAGCGCAACGCGTTACACTGCGCTTCTACCCAGCCCCGACCCGAGGCCCCCATATGAAAGTTGGTGTGATTTCCGACACCCACGGACTGCTCCGTCCTGAAGCCATCGCTGCGCTACAGGGCTGCGCACAGATCATCCATGCCGGTGACATCGGCAGCCAGGACATCGTCGAGCAACTGACCGCCATCGCCCCGCTGCACATCGTGCGCGGCAACAACGACATGGATGCAGACTGGGCAAACCCCATCGCCGATCACCTGCGCTTCGACATCGAAGGCTGGCAAGTCCTGCTGGTCCACGACATCGCCGACGTCCCAGCGCTAGTGGATGACAGCGTGAAACTGGTCGTGACCGGCCATTCACACAAACCCCTCATCGACTGGCACGGCGACACGCTGTATCTGAACCCTGGCAGCGCCGGGCGGCGGCGTTTCAAACTGCCGGTGACGCTGGCGCTGCTTGAGGTGAGCGCGGATGCGATTGAGCCGAGTCTGGTGCAGTTGGTTGACTGACAAACAGGGCTAACGCTGAGTATTTCTTCACGCAAAAAACAGGGTTTCGATCACGGCGATTATCGTCCCCACGCTCCGCATGGGAATGCCGTTAGTGACGCTCCGCGCCCCCCTGAACGCAAGACTCATCCATGCACCGATAAGCGCTCCAAATGCCGATGCAATACAGGACCTCTAAAGATTCCGCGACATCAGATAATGCTCCCTGCCCCACGCCTCAATACGCTCCAGCACCCGCCAACCGCGCTTGGCGTAGAAGCTGTGCTGATCATGGGTATGCAGATACAACGTGGTGATACCGACAGACCTTGCATGGCTACAAATGCCATCGATCAACTGCCCTGCAATGCCCCTGCCTCTTGCTTCCGGTTTTACCAGAACACACGCCAGCCAAGGCCCCAGATCCGAACGCTCGGCCAGATCGTCGCTGGCCAGCGCGGCACCGCCCAGCAACTCACCATCCTTCATTGCAATCAGGCACTTCCAATGACCATTTGCCTGTCCTTGAGAAAAGTCCAGTTGCCAGTCAGCGAGTGATTGCGATGCAAACTCGTAATCGAACTGCCGATGGAGCCACAGCGCCATCGTGTCGCTGTGGTGCATGTGGTTGCTGAGCCAATCCAGATTGAGCATGCGAGGTCCTTTCAATTAATCAGCGTTCCAGTCCATTCAATGGCATCACAGCTGCGCAGGCATACGAAAATCGCGCAACGCACTCATATCAAACGGATTGGGTGCCCGCTGGCTCGACAAAAGATAGTTGGCGCGCATACCGCCCACGTCGGCCTTGAGCAGCAGAACATCGCGCCCTTTCAAAGGCTCGATCTGCATCAGCTCCAGAAGGCGAAACAGCGACCAGGGACCGGTGTTTTTTTCAATCCCCAGTGGCCTGCCAACCATCCCTTCAATCACCAGACTCGTACGCCCCTCTTCAGCATCAGCAGGCCATTTGAACAAGGTCGGAACGATGGGGCCATGCCGATACTCCAGTGACTGCTCGCCTAGCCGGAACTCTGCGCGGCGAACATTTGGGTCGAGCGTATAGGGTTCAAGGAAAAACTGCACCTGCGGTTCTGGCGTACGATGGGCAAAGAAACTTTTGCGGATTCTATGCACACCCGCCATCTGATCCAGATAAGCACGGCTCATGGGCAGGCTGTAGCCGTCAATGCTGCGCAGTTTGTATCGCCCCGGATCACCATTGACGAAAGGTTTCAGGTAATTATCAAAGAAGCGCTCGGCTATCCCCTGCGAGCCGAAGAACTCGCGAAAATCATTAAGCGCCACATCACTGCGGCTGTGTGCATGAAACGGATAGCGCTTGTCGAGAGACTGCTCGTAGAAACTGTAAAGCTCGGCCTTGTAGCGCTGGTTGAGGTACCGATGAGACTGATACAGCACGAAGCTCCAGGTGTCCTCCGCAAGCGTATTGAACAACCCGCCCAGAGGCTGCGCCAGACCGGTCGCCGCGTTGCGCAGGTTACTCAGTGCATCCCGGTGTCCAGACATCCGTTCCTTTGCCATTTCGTAGGCAGCAAGATCGGGCTGACCTGAGCGCCCCAAAGCAGCCATTTGAATCTGCAACTCATTGATCGCGTTCAATGCGGCAATCAGTTCGGGAGTCGGACCATTATCCCCGTCCAGTAAACGGTGTAAGGGATCAAAACGGCGCTGCAACGATTTCTTTGCCGTCCCGGGCAGACTGACGGTCACCGTCTGCTCAACTGTATCGCCAATCGCGGCCACCTGAGTAACTGGCGATGGTCGCGATCCAGCCTTATCAGCTTCAGCCTTCATTGCGTCGAGACTGTCTGCAAGGACCGGAAAAAGAGTGTTGTCACGTACTTCGATCAGTAATTGCAACAACGGTGAATGGGCTGCCGTCAGCCGGGCCATCTGCACAGCAGCCGCACCAGGCCCCTCGAAGGGTTGCAGCGAAACCCGTCCGATCGCTTCGGCCCAATAATCGGCATAATCCCGGAAATAGAGCTTTTCCAGCTCGACCATCAGCACCCGCAGCTGTTGTGCATCGAACTGCGCGCCTTCACCCAGAACCCAGTTGTCATGCATGAGTTCGGTCACTAAACCCGTACCACGAGTGACGAAATACTGCTCATAACCATGGCGGGTGTAGAGCCCGGGAATTCGGTAGTCAGTATCCGCCAGTAAACCTGCCTGAGGGCCGACGTGGTGGGCCAGACTGTAGTCCGGGAGTGTACTTGCCCTTTCGCGCAATACTCGATAAACGACGCTGGCAACGGACTCGTTGCGCAGAACCTCTCGAGCCTGTGCCACTAGCGCGTCGTTTACAGGGTAGGCAAAGGACTGAGCAAGCAGACGTTCGAAATGCTGAGTCAGCTGGTTCTGAGCCTGCGCATGACCGACATAACGAACTGACCAGTCGGTCGCTACCCACGCTTTCAGCGCAGAGGGTTCCCGGTGCTCGTCCTTGACCAGCATCAGGTAGGCACGCAGGCTATCCAGCAACTGCTCGCGATCCCCCAGACTAGCCATTATGCGCACCTCGATCATGTGGGCCACGCGTGGCAGCAACTGCCTCTGCAGCTCCGCATGATAGGTGCGCCTCAGAACATCGTTGGCAGGCTTGCCCTGATAGAGGCCACTGCGTTCATACAGCCCGACCTCATCGCCTTCCGGAAATACGCGAGCCGCCAGATAAAGCGTGTTCAAGCTATCAAGGACCGTCAGCAGATCGTCCTCGGCGCCCAGTGATGATCTTTGGTGCGCCCATTGCTCGCCCAGAACACGCAGCCTTTCCAGCCGGTCATGATTGGCACTGAAACCGGTCGCCCACAGCACACCGAACACAGACAAGAACAACAACGCCGCGCAACACATACCCCGCTGACGCCACTGAATCTTTCGGCGTGCTGTTTTATCGAAAATCGCGAGATCGGCTTCAGGGAAAATCACATGCCGTAGCAGATCATGAATAAACCGAGCTTTCCCGAGATAGCGGTTCGGTGATCCGGTGTCGCTTTCCCTGTCAGAGGGCTGATCATTCTGAAGAAATTGCGGCGCTCGGGTCAGGTAAAATCCACGAAACTGACTGGCACGCTGATAGCGATTTCCGGAAAATGCCAGCTCGACAAAGACGCTCAGTCGATACGCGATGCCTCCAAGCTGGTTGGGGAACTCAAGCATTTCGCCACGGCGTCGGCTGTCCCGCTCCTGATGAATGCGAGTGATAACCTGACTGCCAAGGCGTTGCAGCAAGGCATCGAACGCCTTGCCAAGAACATCGACGTCACTGCCTTGCTCGCCCTGCCGGAACGTAGTGCCCAGGACCTGTTCACTTTCTTCCCGGGAGAGTTGATCGAAAAAGGCGTCGAAGCCTGCAACCGAGTCGGCTTTGGTCAGTACCAGGTAAACCGGCACATCGACATGCAACTGATGAAATATGTCGTCCAGGCGAGCCCGCACGTCTTCGGCGATTTTCTCCAGACGCTTGTCGTGCTCGTCAAACAAAGTGTCGACTGGCAGTGTCACCAGGACCCCGCTGAGTGGATGCGCGCGGTGGCGGCCTCGCAACAACTCCAATAACGTGGTCCATGCGCTGCCGTCGACGTCGGGCACGGGCTGCTCGAGATAGCGTCCGGATGTGTCCAGCAGGACTGCCTGCTCAGTGAAATACCAGCCACAACTGCTGGTGCTGCGCATATCGTGCGTCAGCTTGCGCCCGCGCCTGTCCAAGGGAAAATCGAGCCCGGAAAAATCCAGCAGACTGGTCTTGCCGCTACCTTTGGGGCCGATCACTGCATACCATGGCAGCTCATTCCGGCCCCGAGTACCCAATACGCCGTACAGGTCCGAATCCTTGAGCACGCGCAAGGCATCCCTGAACCGCCCCACAAGTTCCAGGCGCTCTTTTTCTACCGCGACAGTTCTACGCAGATACTCCTGACCTGCCGGGCTTTCCTCCGCCTGCCTTTTCTGCAAGCCGCGGCGCCAGTTAAAGAATACAACCCCGAGGCCCCAAATCAGCAACAACATGCTGATAGTTGCCAGGCGCGCAACGGGACTCTTCCAGAACCTGTTATCAGCCATCGCCAGCAATGGCCCGAATATCCAGATACAGGCAGCCAGCGTCAGTACCAATAGCAGCGACCAGAACCAGCTGCTGCCCAATAGCGTCATGAGTTTTTTTAACAAGATTTTCACTGCATTTCTCATTTCAAGACCGCCGCTCGATGACTACCGCATCCGCTGACTGATAAGGCCTGAGTACGGCCTCACGCTGCTCGCCGAGTACCCAGGCAAATCCGCAATACAGCGCGGTCAGGCTTATAGCGGTGAACAACACAACCAGCCACGCAGGCATAATGCGCAGCCGGTCGGCTGCGCCGGAGCGTGCGCCCTGCCAGTGAGGCGAAAGCGTTCGCGAAACGTCGCCTCTTACGTGTTTTATCTGCAGATAGAGGTTATGCCGGATATCTTCCAGCTCGTTGCCATTGCGACGATGGGAGCGGTACTTCCCCTCAAAACCGAGTGCCAGGCACAGGTACATCAACTCGAGCATCGAGAGATGCCTGAAAGCGTTTGCGGAGAGCTTTTCAAGCAGTTGAAAGAATTTTTCGCCGCCGAAGGTTTCCTTGTGAAAGCGGCTTAGCAGACTGATCTTCGACCAGTCACTCTGGCTACCCCAAACGGTGTTCAGCACAGCTTCATCCACTACCGTACACAGTACATAGCGCGCGGCCAGCAGTTGATCGTTTGCTATAGCGTTTCGCCTTGCCCTGGCTTCGAACAGTTTCACCTGGTCGGAAAGCTGTACGTTCAGAAGATGGATATCCCCAACGTCATCTGCTGCGCTCAGCTTTGCCACCTGAGCCAGCAGTTCGCTGGCTGCAGCAACCAGTGGATTGACGTGGCTACCGGCCTTTCTTTCCGATACTCGCCGAGTGCCGCAGAGCAACTGCTCCTGCAGACCTTCGAAAAGGTTCGTGTGGTGGGTGTCGGTGAAGTGGCCGCTTTCCGACGCGGTATTGTCCCGGTCGAACGCAGCATGATCTTCGAGACCGCTTTGCACATCCGCCACCCTGTTCAATTTCTGATCGCCCAGAACTGCAGTTCAAGACCGGGAAACTCCCCTGATACATGGAAAGCGAACCCTCCCGACTGATCGATCCCGGTCTGTTCCCGGTCATCGACATCGAGAATGAAATAGCTCTTGGCAGCATGAAAAGGTATTTGCCGAGGCGCCACAGGCAGAGGCCTGATACGTAAACCCGGCAAATGCAGGCTTACCAGCTCGCGAATACGTTCCACCGAGCCGACTTTAAGATGTGAAGGCAGTCGCAGACGCAGTTCTTCGGCATCGCAATCTGCACGGGCAGCAATAATGAACGAGGCATCCCCCAATAACTCACGATCCACCCGAGGCGAAACCAGAACTCCATACTGCCGGGGCTGCAACTCCAGTTCCTGAGCCTGCTGTTCGAGAACCATCGACAGCATCTGACGAATCTCGAACATTACGCCTCTGAATGTGCCGCCCTGGTCATTGTGCTGATAAGTAACCTCCAATCGAGGACGTCTGCTTTCACCGCCAAATGTCGATAACTCGCCCAACAGCGACAGCAGTGCGCGGTATAGCTCTTCAGGGTGGAGGCTTCGAATAGTGAGATAGTGTTGAAAAACCAATGCATTGCGATTGACCAGCTGCAACATCATCAAATCGCTTGCCTCTGCGCCACTGGCCTGACCACGAACACCGATACGTTCGGCAATCACGTCCCCACGGTGATTCAGCAGACCTGCCACTTCCCTCAGGCACGACATCACATATCGGGAACCGCCAGCGTTGATAAAGGCAGGTGAAAACTCGAGGTCCAGCGAAAGCGACTTGTCAGGACTGCAGATCAGAATGTGGCAGACCTTAAGCATGCTGTAGGTGTGCTCTCCCTGGGGCTCCCCCATAAACAATCGGAACTCTGGTCGGGCGCACAAAACTGGCGTGGAACGGTCTTCACCCGCGTTTGAATCGCGGATGCTCGTTGAGTAGCTTGTAAACCGTGCGACCACATCCGGCTGTTCGTGACTGCGCGACTCAATGCAATTACCTGCCATGATCGGCAGTGCCAGGTACGCCGACACGTTTGAAGTATTGGGAGGAATATCCAGCGCCAAAGGACTTTCATGGCCGCGTATATCGAAGACACTGCCATCCGGCAGGATGCCCGAGGCCTGGGCAATCACGATCTGCCCTGAACCCAGAAATTGCGGATCAATTTCCAGGGCTGTAAAGCCCCAGTTGTAGGCGCCTGCCAATCGAGTCCGAATCCGCAACTGATCGTCATAGTAACGATCATGATGCTGAAAGTGCTGCGGGCGAAGCAGCATGCCTTCCTGCCAGACAACCTTGTGCGAATTCATAGCGACTTTCCTGTGCGTGTTGGTCTGTCTGCCAGTTGAAGGCCGGTATCCCCCAATACGAAAACAGCACTGTTCTGTTGGTTGGGGAAGATTTGAATCACCTGACGCCAGCGGGTCTCGGACACGTTGCGGTAAGCCGCGAGCACCGCGACATAACGACTGCTGTCGTCGAGTTTCAGCTTCAACTCAATACTGTCGCCGGGACGAAGTTGGAACTCTTCACTGGCCACCAGATCATTTCCCAGCACCTGCCCGGTACGTTTATAAAGCGAGAGAAAATCCATGCTCTCAAACGTGACTGGACGCCGAAGTTCAAGCAGCTTGAAAACAACCGGAGACGGTCTGCCATTCACATCGGGATTCAGTCGATCATCCGCGTTCAGTCTGATATCCAGACGTGTTTGCGTTGAGTACGACGATAGTGCGGAGCAACCTGAGATCAAAACCAGAAGTACAATCAGTACCTTTTGGAAGACTCGGGTAACACAAGAGCTAACCGAGATCATTTCTGGAAATCCTGACGCAGGGCCGCAATCGAAAAAGCATGCGACGCTGGCATCTCTTTTTCATGCATCGAATCCTGACGCAACGCATTCATTGGGATAGAGGGTTCTGGACTGCCCAGCGCGCGGTATTGATCATCACTGAACTTGAAATGACCTTTGCACCCTCCGAGGCAAATCAGCGCAACGAATGTGATAGGCACAGTGCGCCAACAATGAAAGTTCATTGGAACGTCTCCAGACAAGAAATTAACTAAACGTGATTATTGAATGGCTAGGTACGCCGTCCATGAGCGGCACCGATCTTCAGATGTGCCAGGCGATAAAGCAGCGTGCGCCGCGACACACCCAACGTGCGTGCTGCAAGGCTCCGGTTACCGCCGCTATCGCGCAGACTCTCAAGCAGAACGCCACGCTCGAACTGTTCGATGCGCTCACGCAGAGAAAAACCAACCGGATGGCTTGGCGAGTCGGCGGCAACGGGAAAATGTTCCGATCGCAACTCCCCGTCTTCACATAACAATACTGCACGCTCGACGAATCCCTTCAGCTCTCGAACGTTTCCAGGGAAGGCATAACCCGATAACGCACTCAACGCGGCTTCCGACCACTGCACAGGCTCTCGCCTTGAATTCTGGCAAGCTATACCGGAGAAATGCCGGGCCAGTATTTCGATGTCTTCCACGCGATGACGTAGCGGAGGAAGCTCGATAGGGAACTGCGCCAAGCGGTAATAGAGGTCTTCTCGAAAGCGCCCTTCGGCGACCAATGTCGGTAGATGGCGATGAGTCGCCGCGATGATTCGCACATCCACCTTACGAACGTCGTTGCCGCCCAGTGGACGAATCTCGCCCTCCTGCAAGACCCGCAAAAGCTTTGCCTGTAATTGCAGCGGCATATCGCCAATTTCGTCGAGTACCAGCGTACCGCCATCAGCTGCGTCGAACAGGCCAAGCCGATCACGATCGGCGCCGGTAAACGCGCCTTTGCGATAACCGAAGAGTTCGCTTTCCAGAAGAGCTTCTGGAAAGGCGGCGCAATTCTGTACCACGAGCGCGTTGGAGCGACGAGGCCCGTGTTCGTGAATGGCACGAGACACTATCTCCTTGCCTGTACCGGTCTCACCGGTCAGCAACACTGTGCAGGTACTGTCGAGAATCTTGCTCAGCAGATAGGTGGTTCGATCCAGGGCAGCGCTACGCCCTATAAGTCCAAAGCGCTCTGCCTGCAGGGCGCACCTGCGCGGATGAAGCCTCGCGCCCACTGGCCCGGCTGATGAATGCAGAACGGATAATTGAGAAATCACAAACGACCCTAGCGCGCCCAGGGATTCTGCGTAGCCTTCCAACTCTCCAGAATGCCTGCTCACACAGACCAGCACCCCGACAGTTGTCCGCTCACGATTGTGCAGCGGAACGCACAGCAGTGATTTCCACTCTTGCGCCTGTACCGGTAAAAAGCGGGTTCCGTAAAGACTGCTGCTGATTTTCGGCACGCTGACAACCCGGTTCTGAAGCAGACAGAACTGCAGTAAAGGCTCGTCCCGATAGTCTTTAAGTGAAGTCGTTTCCTGGTCAGGCTGAATGACGCTGTCGATGGCTTGCGCAGCAAGGCAGAGGCGCTTATGGCTCGCGTCGAGCAGAAACAACTGGCTTGCCTGACAGTTACTGAGCTCGGCAGCAGATAGTACAAAATCATGCTGCAACGACTGGCTGTCGGCTGATCGGGAAAGCGCCGAGTATCGCGAAACCAATGTTTGCGCATAGCCTAATGGGTCGTGTAACGAATGAAAGGACGAGACCACCTTATTCGAACTCACAGACAACACCACCTGAACTGTCCAGTGTTGCGTGAACCCTGACGACTTTGTCACCACGGCTCATGGCGCCAAGTAAATGGTCTGCTATCAAAGGGGTCAGACCGGACTCCAGTAACTGATCGATCAGCCGGGCGCCGCTGTCGTCTTGCGTACACTGTTCAAGCAGATGACAAACCAGATCATGCGAATGGCTGAAGGTCAGGCCACGGGATTGAAGTCTCTCGCCAAGACGAACCAGTTTTAGCTCGACCAGTTCACGCAGCGCCGCCCCCATGATCGGGTAATAAGGCACAACCCGCATTCTAGCCAGCAATGCCGGTTTGAAATGCGCACTCAGTATCGGTTTCAGCCTGGTTTTCAGTTCTGTGACATCAGGTCGTCTGCCCTCGTGGCAGCTTGCATGGATCAGATCGGCACCCAGGTTGGAGGTCATCAGAATGAGTGTGTTGCGGAAATCGATTTCCCGGCCCTCTCCGTCGTTGGCCGTGCCTTTATCGAAAATCTGGTAGAACAGATTCAGTACATCCGGATGAGCCTTCTCCACCTCATCGAGCAGAATGACTGAATACGGTTTGCATCGAACGGCATCGGTCAACATGCCCCCTTCGCCATAACCAACATAGCCCGGAGGAGCGCCGATCAATCGGGAAACGGTATGCTTCTCCTGAAATTCGGACATGTTGATCGTCGTGAGAAAACGCTCGCCGCCATATAACAGGTCAGCCAGAACAATGGCTGTTTCCGTCTTGCCCACTCCGCTGGGTCCGACCAGAAGAAATACGCCTGTTGGGGCACCGGGTGCATTCAAATCCGCAGCCGATGCCCGGACTGCCTTTTCAATGGTCAGCATCGCCTGTTCCTGACCCCGGATGCGCATACGCAGTTCTGAGGAAAAGCTGTTGATTGCCGGGCTGTGCTCCTGAGCCAGACGCGATACAGGAATCCCGGTCCAGCCACCCACTACTTCAGCTATCAGCCTGGGGCATACTTCAAAGCTCACGAGACGGTCGTTCAGTTGAGTATCGCTCAAGGTCTGTCTAACCTGGGTCAACTCGGACTCGAGCGCGCGTATGGACTCACACCCACTCGCCTCAGCCGACTGTGCTGCTCGTTCAGCCAGTTGTTTGCGCAATTCCAGCAGACGCTCGACGACTGCCCGTTGATCAGCCCACCTACACTCCAGTGCTACAGCCTCGCTCTGCAGCCGTGACAGATCGGAAGCCAGCGTATCCAATGCCTTGTCATCAACCGACAGACCGGCATTGGCATCACGCAGCACTGCGTCGAACTGCCTCTGCTGACGCGCCATCTCGCTTCGTAGATATTCAAGACGCTCCGGCACGGCGACCAGACCGATTCGTGCTCGAGCGCAAGCTGTATCAAGCAGATCGATTGCCTTGTCCGGCAACTGTCGCTCGGTGATATAGCGCGCCGAAAGCCGGGCGGCGGCGACTACAGCATCATCGCGCAGATAGACACCATGAGTACGTTCATATAGCGGAGCAAGCCCGCGCAGAATGGTGATGGCCTGCTCTACTGTAGGCTCCAGCACCCGGACCGGTTGAAAGCGACGTGCAAGCGCCGGATCCTTTTCAAAATATTGTCTGTACTCGGCCCACGTCGTCGCTGCAATTGTCCGTAACTCGCCGCGTGCCAACGCCGGTTTCAACAGATTGGCCGCATCCGAACCACCCGCCTGCGCGCCGGCGCCGATGAGTGTGTGGGCTTCATCGATGAAAAGAATAACCGGCCTGGATGAGGATTTGACCTCGTCAATTACGCCCTCCAAACGACGCTCGAACTCGCCCTTGATACTGGCACCCGCATGGAGTAGCCCCATATCCAGAGACAGTAATTCAATGTTTTCTAATAGATCGGGGACTTCCCCGTGAACGATTTTAAGCGCCAGCCCTTCGACAACCGCAGTCTTGCCGACACCCGCCTCGCCCACCACAATGGGGTTGTTCTTGCGTCGACGAGACAGGATATCGATCATCTGACGCAGACAGTCATCACGGCACAGCACAGGATCGAGCAACCCCTCCCTGGCCTGCTGCGTCAGGTTATGAGTGAAGCGTCCGAGAAGCGAATCACATTGATTCACTGACGGTTTTGTTACCTCCGGCATCTGTTCGGCAAGGGCATGATCGCGAAAGCGCTCGATATTAATCTTCGCCAATAATGGCTGGTATGGACGGTCGGCATAGCGCAAGGGATTACGCAGCAAGGCAAGAATCAACGCAGACTGATCAATCAGGCTTTGGCCCAAATCCAGATTGGCAATCAACAACGCGTCCTGAAGCCATTGAACAAGTTCGGCAGAAAATGCCGGGCTCCGGGTAGCATTTTGCTCGACTGGCGGGTGAAGAAACCCTGCAAGTTCGTCAGCCCTAACCTCGGCGTCCAGTAGCGCACGGGCAAGCATCCCATCAGGTCTTTCCAACAGGGCAAGCAACAGGTCTTCAACCAGAATTTTGCTGCTGCCTCTCGAAACGCAGCGTTCGGCCGTTCCCTCCAGTTCTCCGCGTGTAGGCGCATCGAGGGCATTGACGAGTTGCTGCAAATCTACATCGATCATGAGTCGTCCTTAATGTATCGGTCTGTTGAGCATGACCAGACCCAGGGCATGCTCGCGCCCGAGCCAGGTGGTCCAGCCCAGGTGACAGGTGTTCGATTGGCCAATGCGCAGTTCTCTGATGTCTTCATGGCGCAGCTCAAGACAAACGTCGTAGTCCAAAGGGTCGCGTAATGTGAATCGGACAAGAGCGCCCAACGGACGGTAGCCGGGGCCGATGGGTAAAAATTCGTGGAACCGCTCCCAATCGAGTCCTTTCACGTGTACGCGAAACTTGCCACTCCGATCAGGGACCCGATTACCCAGCACAACAGCGCGTCCTAACTGATGATTGGTCACTCCAAGGCAATTAAGCTGAGCGCTGCGAACATCGACGGTTCGCTCAACGCACTGCTCGATAAACAGCTGAGCGTGCTTGAAGTAATAACGAAGCACCGACTCGATCAAGGCGGCCGAATGAGCGCGCAGGCTCAAAAGCCCCAGATAGGGCAACAGCCGTTTCCAGTTCAATTCGGGAGTTTCGCGAATGCGCTGCCCGTGCAGGCCGATCAGTGCAAACAGCTGTTCGGAAAACGGATCTGTCGCGCCACGGGTGAACATGGCGTGATAGCGATACTTGCGCCATACGGGGAGCATTAACATCTGCAATCGACGATTAAAGATATCCAGAAAATCGCGAGTCACATTAGGCTTGTCCCGCTCACCCAAGGCTTGTTCAGCATAAAAAGCGGGTAATGGAGAGCCGGAACCGACCAGGCTCATCACATTTAGATCAAGTCGTACGTGCAACTGACCCTGCTCGTAAAAAAGCTCCATGCATTCAATATCACTGCCAGGAAATCCAAGACCCGGATTTGCCCGCAATTCGAGAAAATCATGAACGCGGCGCTCATCCGTATCGGGATGGATTTCACGCAAAGTATTGAGAATCAGCGGTATCGCCTGATAAACAGAGTATCGCCGTATGTCCTGACTCAGCCTGGCTAAAGCAGCGGTTGCATACCCATGCGCGGTGCCCATTCGTATCCTCCACCTTGTGTGCTCTTTACATGCAGTTCGTGAAAGGAATTCAGGCTCGCGTAGAGCGCAAAGAATTCGTTGAGGACGGAGGCGAACAAGAACAAACTGCCCTCCCCTGCAAAGCCGTCAGGTTCGACGGTCAACTCCGTCCTGACTCCCCTTACAGGCAGCCCGTCATGCAGGCAGTCGATATGCCGGTGCCGAATGGACTTCAACCCGCCCAGGAGATGCTTGCTGACTTTCTCTGCCTGCGAATCGTAATACCGAGGCAAATCGTACGTTTCGAGAATCACTTTCAGTGCTTCGATATTTTCGAGCGACAAGTAGTTGAGCGACATGTTACTGATCACACGCCAGAGAAAATCCCCGTCCATGGGTGGCGCAAATGTTTTCGTGGCAGGCGTTATATTTCTGAAACGCAAAAAGTCAGGGGTGCCCTCACATGGTTTACATAGGCCTCCTGCCTTGATTTGCCACGGGAGGTCGCCGTTAGTGCATGTCATCTCAATGGACATTGTCTCGTCAGTTCGCCCAGCTCGAAGACCGAAGCTTAAAAATGTATCGAGCCCCTTGTGCTGCAGCGAAGTACGATGCCTCACGCTGTAGTAAGGCGAGTCACTATCCACATCGACCGCAGCGTCATGTTCAAACGATTCGAAGGGTACGTAATTCTGATAGCCCAGGCCTCCAGGCTGCCAGCCAACCACCTTATCGACCGAGTAAACACCACAACCGCCGTGTGCGTAATGCGCAGGAATGAGCAGATATTCGTCCTGCCGGGCATCCGCAAGAATGGGCAAGGCATCCTGTTTGAACAGGTTCACGACCGGCGTGCAGTAAAGCTTGATGTTTTCGAGGGTAGGACGAAGGAGTTGCATGTCCTTTCCTTGCACATCAAAAACAAGTTGTAGCCCGCGCGCGCGCTTCAGCAGGTCGTCAGTCAATGAGTGAATGACATCGAAACCGAGAACATCGACAAAAAGAAACTTCTCAGGGAAAAAGAAATACTCTTGCAGGTAGCGATAGCCCCGAAAGGTATTTAGTGGGTAGGGAATCAACGACTCCTCTTCAGCGAAGCCTACAGGTTTCACTTGTTCCACAGGAATGATCAGTTCGATCGCTTTGCCTGAAGAGTTCAGTAACGGTTCGCCCATCGCATCAAGAGGCAATAATGTGATGCCCTTGAGCTTCTGCATCATCGCGAAGTAAATAGCTTGGCTGACGCGACGCTCACCCGCCAGGTGCAAGCGCAACTGACTGAACTTTACCTCGCCTAAATGGCTGCCTCCATTCATCGCCAGACACAGCTTCAGCGTTGTCCCGCCCCCGCTTGACGAACAATAGAGGTGAGTCAGTTTCAACGGTAATACCTGAGTGGCAAAGCAGGTACGGAAATGGCACACCTGATCATTCACTGGTTCGCTTTCTACAGGTGTTGCTCGCTCCACCACGAAACCCGGGCCGGAGCCGTCCAGAGCGTCAAACTGAAGCATGCTCACCGAGGGCAGAGGTCGAAGGTAATTGGGCCATAACAACTGCATGAGGGAGTGGGTCAGCTCAGGTAAGTCTTCATCCAGTTTTTGACGCAAACGGCCCGTCAGGAAAGCAACTCCCTCGAGTAAACGTTCTACGTCCGGGTCCTGGCCCGCCTGCCCTAAAAAAGGAGCCAACGCCGGATTACGTTCGGAAAACCGACGTCCAGACTCTCGAAGAGCCGTCAGTTCTTCTTGATAATAGTGGTTAAATGACACCGTTTTTTCTACCTGGCCGGTCGTAAATCGATAATGAAAAATCTGGGTGTAAAACTGTGGATAATTGGCGCACCGCTTCGCGAGGCGAAAAACATACTCAAACAATGCTTATTTTGCCGTCGCCACCGAGCAGTGCAGAAAATCGAATGGACTTCTTTACACCTGCAATGTCCAGAGCCGCACCGATCGAGAATGTTCGCCTCAGCAGACAACCTCCGTATTCTTCCACCGTCACGTGAACATCGAACAATCGTGGTTCATATGTTCGAATCATCTTTTCGATGATCATGCGAGAGTGCCTAAGCGTATCGTCAAGGCTCAGCCCCATATTGTTCAAGTCAGGCAAACCATAATCAGGCAGCATCTTTACGCTACCGGCTCGCGTACCCAGCATCTTGGTCAGATGAGCCGATATCAACATCATTAACTGCTCCTCTTTGTCAAAAGACTGCTGTTGCAGTACGTCACCTGCCAGGCGTTGAAAGAGGCTACCTTTTGGATTCATCATCAACAGATGATCTACTCTTTATCCATTTTGCCGACCAGCGACAGCGTAAAGTCAGCGCCCATGTACTTAAAATGAGGACGAACATTTAGACTGACCCGGTACCAGCCGGGATCACCCTCCACATCACTGACAATGACCTGTGCCGTGCGCAGGGGCCGTCTGCCACGTACTTCTGAACTCGGATTCTCCTGATCCGCAACGTACTGACGTATCCATTTGTTAAGCTGACTCTCCAGGTCCGCTCGCTCTTTCCAGGAACCTATCTGCTCTCTCTGCAGCACCTTGAGGTAATGTGCGAGGCGATTGACGATCATCATGTAGGGCAGTTGAGTGCCTAGCTTGTAATTAAGCTCGGCTATTTTCCCCTCTGGATTGTTGCCAAAAAACTTGGGCTTCTGTACTGAGCTGGCAGAAAAGAATGCCGCATTGTCGCTGCCCTTGCGCATGGTCAATGCGATAAAGCCCTCTTCCGCCAGCTCGTATTCACGACGGTCAGACACCAGTACCTCAGTCGGAATCTTGGTCTCGATTTCACCCATACTGTGGAAGTGGTGTAAAGGCAGGTCTTCAACAGCACCGCCGCTCAAAGGGCCAATGATGTTGGGGCACCACCGAAATCTGGCGAAGCTGTCTGTCAGCTTTGTAGCAAATGCATAGGCCGTATGGCCCCACAGATAGTGCTCGTGGTCGTTCGAGACGTCTTCCTCATAGGCAAACGTCTTCACCGGATTTTCCTTCGGCCCGTAGGGGCTGCGTAAAAGAAAACGCGGTACTGTCAGTGCGAAATAACGCGCGTCTTCCCGCTGCCGAAAGCTTTGCCATTTGGCGAACTGCGGCCCTTCGAAGTGATCTTTCAGATCCTTTAGATCGGGCAGACCGGTGAACTGCTCAAGCCCGAAGAAATCGGGGCCTGCAGCCGCAACAAAAGGTGCATGCGCCATGCAGGCAACGCTTGAAACGTACTGCATGGTCTTGACATCGGGAGCGCTTGGCGAGAAGAAATAATTAGCAATGATCGCGCCCACGGGATTACCGCCAAACTGACCATATTCAGCGGTATAGACATGTTTGTAGAGGCCCGATTGAACCACTTCAGGCGAGTCTTCAAAATCGTCCAGAAGATCTTGCTTGGAAACACTTAACAACTCGATTTTTATATTTTCGCGAAAATCGGTTCTATCAATCAGTAACTGCAGCCCGCGCCATGATGCTTCCAACGCCTGAAATTCTGCATGATGGATGATCTCGTCCATCTGGCGACTCAGCTTGACGTCAATCTCGGTAATCATCCGATCAACCAGCGCTTTTTTGACTGGCTCATTGTTATTACGCGGTTTCAGCAGTTCTTCAATAAATGCAGCCACCCCTCGTTTGGCAATACCATAGGCGTCGTCACAAGGCTCTAATCGGGTATGTGCAATAATCTGATCGAGAATTCCATGGTGAAGCTCACTTGCATCGCGCTGCGGTATGGCGTTTGTGTTCATATGTTAATTCCTGACAATGGGTCCGATGTTACTGTTGCGCCGCGACATCCAGGCCAAGCTCATCCAGCACGTTCTTACGCGATGTTTCATCCGTAATGACCTGCTCGATGGCCTTACGAAAAGAAGGCATGTTCCCCAACGGCCCCTTGAGCGCCATGAGGGCGTTGCGCAGCTCCATCAACTTTTTAAGCTCAGGAATCTGTTCGACGAGACTGGCAGGGTTGAAGTCTTTCATTGAAGAGACCTTGATGCTGACAGTCAGCTCGTCAGCCCCGCTGTCAGCCTGCAAGCGGTCAGGTACATTCAGTACCAGCTCAAGCTCCTGCTTCGCCAACACATCATCGAAATTGTTCTTGTCGATACTGATTGATTTACGGTCCTCAAGCTTTCGCTCGTCCGCGCGCTGTATGAAATCGCCAAGAACCAGCAACTTAAGTGGCAGTTCTATTTCTTCCTGCGCACCACCAACAGCAGGCTTGAACGTCACGTTGATCCGCTCTTTGGGCGCTACAGAGCCTTCTCTGGCCATTCCATTTCCCCTCAATTTATTAAACTGTACGTTAGCCATCAATAAATCTTTCAAGGTCGTGATGACACAACCTCTGGTAAATCACTTCTTTGCGCGCTGCTGCCTTATCGTTCAGCGCCATTCGCTCGTAACAGCTATATAACAAGCGCGACACATCGAGGAAGATCGCGGGCTCCCATGCCGGGAGGCTTGCTGATTGGAGCTCCTGATCAAGATACTCAAGTTGAACCTTCGCCAACTCGTATTTGTTTGCATCGATACAGAGACGTGCGATGCATAGCTTGCAGAAAAATCGCTCTCGCCCGCCTTCCACACCGTTCAAGTGATCATTCACTAATTGCACAGCGGCTTTAAGCCCTTTTGTCTGCAAAACCGGCAGTGCGTCGTGGTACCGCGAATTTCGTTCTGAGGCGTCATGCTGACTTTCGCTGCCACACGCATTTCCGACATGGACCTCGGCAGGCAGGATATAAGCGGCTATCCACTGTAATGTCTCCGCGTCTGCAAACGGCACACCGTCGTGAAAGCGAAGTTCAACAAGGCCTGGAATGCGCTTTAAAAGCAACGCTAACTGAGCTTCCACTTCGCGCATTGCCGCTTCGCCCCCCAGGGCTTTCAGACAGTTCCAGACCATTCGCTGACCATCAAACCAAAAAGGCGACCCTGCAAGACTTGCTTCAACATCCACAATAAGGTCTGCGTAAAGACCCTGTTCGAACCGCTCTTGGTAACTGCTCAATTTGTCAGCGGGCAACCTCCTTAACGGGGTTATTTTTTCACTGTTTCTTTCAGGAAGACTGTCCACTGCATACCAGGTCTGCGAGCGACCCAGGCGGAAAGCTCGCGGATCTGTAGTTTTCTGCTTAAGCCACCATCTGCAAAGGCTACGTACCGAGTTCTCTTGCACACTTAACGTCCGCTGGGCGTCTTTCTCGTTGTCGATGTGAGAGTCGCTTGAAAACAACTGGACCGCAGCCTGCTTGACACGCTCCACCACCTTGACAGGCTCTTTCTCAACTTGCTCAGCGCGCTGAATCATGCGGGCGAGCCGTCTTCGCAACGGCAGCAGCAACGGGGCATCACTTCCCAGATACAGATTAAATATTTTGTCCAGGCCATCAAGCTGTCTGAGCAGTTGCTGGAATTCAGGAAGCTGGTGAGTAATGGAAATATCCTCTCCCAGCACCTTGTCGAGTTTCAGCAAGAGCCATTGCATGGCCGCTGAACGTGTTCGTAATTTTTTGGGATGAAAAAGCAGCCAATGCTCTTTGCACACATAATGAATCAATCCCAGCCCCGCAGATAATCCGCTAACAGACTCGCATTCATATAGAGCCCATGCCAGCCAGCTGGCGACGCGCAGGTCTTTGGACTGATTTGAAAGGATATGTTCGCAGCCCTCTCTGATCCGCAGCCAGTCTACATTCACTTCCCCGAGAATGGCCTGTGCACCGCCCAACTCACGCTCCAAGGCTTCAAACGCCGTAGAAAAACGGATGTCTTCGCCTGCATAATCACCCGTTGCGACAGGATGCCGGGCCAGATCCAGATATCGAATAGAGAGCTTGTCTTTACTGGCCACTGCTCATATTCCCACACACCGTGCATTTCATTGTTAATGATTTTTCTAACCACTCATAAATCCAGACAGACCTTATCGCCATGAAAACCAGCAAGCAAGGTGACACCTGAAAGATATTAAACTTTCGGAAAATTCTTACAAACAAACGAAGAAAATACGTAGGAACGCATATGTTTTATGTACCAAAATATTTAACAACCTAACTATCTATTGACTAAACACGCTGCCACATGATCATCAGAACACACATATATATTCGGCTTAAACCTCACTTAGAAGGCGCCATTAAACGGCCAGCAACCTTGCCAATAGCACGTACAAAATTCATGACCTTCCGCACAAAAAGACCGGATATGAAAATATGGATATATTCGGATATAATCCTGGAAAGCTGCGCAAAAAACTGAAAATAGTGCGCAGAAACTTGCGCAAGTCACTCGAAAAAACCCACAGCGAGCGGCACCCTTATATCTATTTCAAATGGCCAAACCAGCTGGCAATACTGACTTAAGAGATACCTGGCACGTAACTTGTTATAGCGATGCTTCGACCTCCAAGCCGATTTGCTTGTGAGGCGTCACCGACTGTAAGGAAGGACGTTAATGCCTACACCCGCCTATATGACTGTCATAGACGTCAATCAGAAAATACTGACAGCAGGAGCTTTCACAGCAGACTCTGTCGGCAACGTCTATCAGGAAGGCCATGAAGATGAAGCAATAATCCAGGCATTCAGCCATAGCATCATTACACCCTGTGATCCTCAGTCAGGGCACCCTACTGGCCAACGAATTCATGGTCCTGCGTGTGTCACGAAAATTTTCGACAAGACCTCGCCATTGCTTCTGGAGGCTCTTTGCTCAGGCTCAACACTAAGCGAAGTCGAAATCAAGTGGTACCGGACGTCTATCGATGGCAAGCAGGAACACTATTACACCACCACCCTGGAGGATGCGGTCATCGTCAACATCAAGTCCTACATGCACAACTGCCAGGATCCGACGAACTCACACTTTGGACACCTGGAGGACGTTCAATTCAGCTATCGCAAAATAACCTGGGACCACGTAAAGGCCACTACTACCGGGTCTGATGACTGGAGAAGTCCGAAGTCGGCATAACTCTGCTGCCCCGGCGGTTCGACAGGATCGGCGGGGTTTTCATAAACCGGCTAGGCACGGTGGTCCATATGACGCTGAACCCCACTGATAGACCTTATTTCAGCCTGAGCATCGACGGCCCTGAGCATGATTTTCAAATCCTTTCATTTACCGGCCATGAAGCGATCAATCAGCCATTCTGTTTCAAGCTTGAGCTAATCAGCGAGCGCGCTTCGCTCAATCTCGAAAGCCTGCTGAATTGCCCCGCATTTCTGCAGTACACATCCAGGGGCAACGGCATTCATGGAGTGATCGATCAGGTTTCCCAAGGCGATTCCGGCAGGCGTCTTACGCACTACTCAGTCACCTTGCGACCGAATCTGGCAAGGCTTAGGCATCGTACCAATCAGCGTATTTTCCAGAATCGAACAGTAAAGGAGATTATTGAGCAGGTACTGAAAGAACATCACCTGATAGGCGACGCCTACAGCTTCCAGCTCGGTATGACTTATCCCGAGCGCGAATACTGCGTGCAGTATGGCGAGTCCGACCTGCACTTCATCCAGCGGCTTTGCGAAGAGGAAGGCCTGCACTACCACTTCAAACACAGCCACACAGCACATCAACTGGTGTTTGGTGATGACCAGACCGTATTTCCTAAACTAAATCCGGTTATCTATAAGCCGGACAGTGGCCTGGTACCGGGTAAGTCGGTCATCAAGCGCTTCAGGTTGCGCCTGGAAACACGTACAAACAGCGTTACTCATCGCGATTATCACTTTGAAAAACCACTTCTGAAAATGGAAGGCTCGGCATATGACGACGCCCGGCCGGAGCTGGAGCACTACGAGTACCCGGGCGGCTTCATTCATCGGGATCGAGGAGCGCATCTGGCGAGCCGCGCACTTGAGCGCCATCGCCAGGATTACCGACTGGGCGATGGCCAAAGTGATCAACCCACCTTGGTCAGCGGCCATTTTCTACCTTTGTGCGAGCACCCCAACGAGGAATGGAACGACCTGTGGCTGTTGACCGAAGTTCGTCATGAGGGCCGCCAGCCGCAGGGGCTTGAGGAGTCCGCCCATGCATTACAGAACAAGGGGGACTTTCATCAGGGCTATCGCAATACCTTTCTCGCTACACCGTGGCAAGCCTCGTATCGCCCTCCCCGGCATCATCCCAAGCCAAGAATATTCGGCAGCCAGACCGCTGTGGTCACCGGCCCGAAAGATCAGGAAATACACTGCGACCGGCACGGTCGGGTCAAAGTGCAGTTTCATTGGGATCGCGAGGGACAGGCCAATGATCGCAGCAGTTGCTGGGTAAGGGTGTCGTCAGGTTGGGCCGGTCATCACTACGGCAGCATGGTTATCCCGCGAGTCGGTATGGAAGTACTGGTGACGTTCCTTGACGGTGACCCTGACCGTCCATTGGTCAGCGGCTGCCTGTATCACGCAGAGCACGTCCCGCCCTACGATCTGCCTGCACATCAGACGCGCAGTGTATTCAAGACCCTGAGCAGCCCCGGTGGCAATGGTTCCAACGAGCTGCGCATCGAAGACCGGGCCGGTCAGGAGCAGATCTACGTTCATGCCCAGCGCGACTGGGAGCAGAACATTGAGCACGAGCAGAAAATCCGGGTCGGTCATCATCGGCATGAGCGGATCGAAGGCAACAGCTACAGCGAGTTCAAGATCGAGGAACATCGGACTGTCGATGGCGACCGGCTGACCGAGGTAAAAGCGAGCGATCACGTCACGGTGGGCGGAACCCGGCACATCAAAGTGGGTGATGGATTACTGGCCCACGCCGGACAGGAAATCCACCTCAAAGCCGGTAACAAACTGATCATCGAGGCGGGGCTGGAAATCACGCTAAAAGCAGGCGGCTCCTTTATCAAGGTCGATGCCAGTGGTGTGACCGTGAACGGGTCTCAGATAAAGCTCAATTCGGGGGGCAGCCCCGGAAACGGCTCTGGAGCAAACCCGCTACTTCCGGGTAATGCAGAGCGGCCAGAAGCTGGCGAATCAGGTGACATGCTTATCTCCGCACAGCGACAGGCAATGATACGCAGCCCATTTTGTAGCCAATGCTCGCAAGCAACAGAAGAACCGAAAAAATGAATCAAGCCAATTATCTGTTGATTGACGGAGTGCTCAGACCTGACGCCGTAAAACAGCTATACCAGTGCGACGAACCTATCGAGATCGCTCCGCTTTATCTCGGCACACGGTGGGCGGAGATCATGGATTTAGGCCCGGTACTTGTGCGCGCGGATCATCCCTCCGAACTCATAGCGCAGTGGCATCGGCATCCTGAACAGCGTGTCGACGCCTGCATTTTTTTCAGCAATGCATCCTTGAGAATCGTATCTGAACATTTGCAGCGCTTCCTGAGCCCCCTTGATTATCTCGGTCATTCAAGTCTGCTGCGCTTCGCAGATCCGCTGGTGATGCACTACTGGCTATCGAGCTATGACCCTGAACATTTGAGCTCGACGCTAGGACCCATCGATCAACTCTGGGTTCAGTCACCCCTGCGCAGCTGGCAACAAAACCTCGATCCAGCGATCACGACATTTGTTAACGAGCGTGCGCAAAAAGTCTCTCGATCGCATTTTCCTCTGGTGAGCGAACGTCAGTTGCAAGCCTTCGAACGCTGCCATCGATGGCTATTCGAAGGGCGCCTATACGAATGGATCAAAAAGCAGGATCCGCTGGCCTTTCTGGGCCAGAGCGACGATCAAATCGAAATCTGGCTGACGCATGTCGTGGACAGCGCAATTGAGTGGGGGCTGGTCAGTGAGTACGCACTGGCGACCTGGGCCGACATCTGCCACGACTGGGGCCTGGGCTTTGTAAGCTCGCCACAGGGCCACTACCAATCCTGGTGTACTCAACACCCCGAGCAACAGCGCTTGCCCCCGGAACTCCGCGTAAACGTACTCGATGAATACCGTCAGAAAGTTCGTACCGACAGAGATGCCATGCATGACCGATAAATCCGGCACACTAACGCAACGACGTGCTGCAACGTTCGCCAAAACTCCCGCCACGGCCACCAGCCTGTGCCCTTTCCGGGGACCTGACGTGGCTATCGTGCCGGTGCGCTATGCGCTGGACCGCTCCCGCTACGATGCCGCTCCCCAGAAGCTGAAATCGCTACTCAAGGGCAGCCGCTGGGCGGTGATGCCGAAGCTGAAAACACGCAGTTATACCCTTCGCCAGCTGTATGACGGCTACGTGTATGTCTACGACGAGGACGCCAAAACGTTAGATGAATACGCGGTGTCAGCCGCCACCGGCAACCTGAGCCGTATTGTCTGGACCGATGCGCAGCTTGGCAGCGACCAGCGCAGTGGCGGCAGCGATGCCAAGCCTTTCCTGCTCTATCCGCGAAGCAACCTGCTGCGCATCGCCTTTTCAGCACAGCAGTGGACCTGGCGAATTTGCGAACACCTGCGTTCGAACCCGGCAAGCCGCACTTCATGGATGAAAGCACTGGATCTGAAACGCTACTGCATGACCATGGCCGAGCCGCATACCTTGCCGTTGAACCGCATTGCCGAAGCGGTAGCGGACATCGACAAAGAGCATGTGGTTGATGATGGCCGCTTTGCAGACTCGGCGATTCCTGCTGCTCGCCCGCCTTCGGATAGCGATGAAGGTAAGGCGCTGTTTTCACCAATCGGCGCTGACGTTTTCTGGCAAGGCAGCGTTGAAGACCAGGACAGCTCTCTGCTCATTGCCCTTGATGACCCGCTGGCCATTTTCAACGATCTGGGCATGCAACTGGCTGCCGATCAGGCCGCTTACCGCAACTGGCAAGCCGAGCACGAACACAAGCTCCAGATAGCCCAGACCGTCACCACGCTATGTGGCGCTGAAGGCGAACCGGAGAAATTGCCGGCATCGGTGCGCGGCAATGCCGCGCTCACCCATCAGTACCTGAGCGACGTCGAAGCCTATTTTGAACAATGCATGTTTGAACAAGAGCAGATCGGCAACAACACGGCTCCCGGTGGCGTGCTGTTGCTGCCGGATATTTTCAAAAGCCCGGAGATGCGCAGATCGATTGAAATGCGTTACGGCAGCGCGCCCTCCGACGACGCCCTGCAAGCCTGGAAAGATCGCCAAAAATGGCGGCGCGAGGTCGATCTGAGCGGTGCGCGTCAGTACCTTCAGCAGCACCTGCCAACCGGCGACACACTGCTGCAACAGCTGCGTGACACGCAAAGCGACTTTCGGCAATGGTCGACCCATCTGGGCACGGAACCGCTCAAGCTGTTTGTCGACCCCACACACCCTGAAAGCCTGCTTTATCTGCAAACGCTCATGCTCAACCTGCAGATCATCTACGCTCAGGAAAACGCCGCCAGCGCCTGGCTCGCCGAGCAGGAAGCCAACGACAGCAGCCTGTTTGGCACCTTGCGCTACGGCTTCTCACCGGCGCTCAAACACGCGCTGCATCAGGAGGCCAACGCGCTGCTGAACGGCCTTGGCGACGTCACCAACCTGGCTACCCGCATCGGCGAACTCAACGGCACGCTCAATCACCAGGGCTTTGCCGAAAAGCCGTGGATGAAGGCGTTGAAACAACCTGTTCAGGACACCTTCAAAGCCCTCGGCCAACTGGCCAGCAACGCAGGCAAAGCGACGTTCGAAAGTATCCTGCTGGCCTGGGTGCCCATCGACAGCCGTCTGGCGGTGGGCAAGCAGCAGAACATCGTCGCACTGATTCGCACACTGCTGATCGGTCAGATCCTGCTCGATTCGAAGGCACGTATTGCGATCGATCACAACATGCTCGCGAAGCTGAAAAACTGGATCAGCGAATGGCGGGTACTCAACAAACAGATCAGTGATATCCGTCGCAGCTGGCTCTACCCAACCGCTTACAACCCCCGCAAAAGCATCGCCAGCCACCTGCGCGCCCTCGAGCAAAAGCTTCGTCTGCACGAACTGAGCATGCCCGCCCTGCTCGACTTTCAGAACAACCAATACGCCAAGCAATTACAGGACGAGATTCGCCTGCACTTCCAGTCCGGCAAAGCCATCGCCAAAGACTGGCTGAGCACCGCCAGGCGCTGGCTCGATGGCCTGGGTGGGATTGCCGGCTCGATCACCTGGGGCGTGATCATGCTCAACTTCATCAACACCGCCTTCACCTATCGCGACCTTACTCGGGACGGAGACTTCAGTGCCAAGGATATTGGCAAGGTGACGTATGGGCTGGGGTATAGCTTTAACCTGTTGATGGCGGTGTTTGTTGAAGCACCGTGGGCGGTTATCAGGGATGCGAAGCCGGTGCTGATCGATGGCAAGAATGTCGGGATTCTGGATCGCTCTGCGGGTTATTGGAGGGCGAAGGGAAATGCGGCGTGGAGTGATGCGATACGTGGGTTCAGGGTTTCGATGGTGGCTATGGGTGGGTTTGGGCTGGCGGCGGTTACGCTTGAACTATTTGATGTCACAAATGATTTTTACGCAGCGAAAACATCAGAGGAAAAAAACGCAATTATTGTAAAGGGCATTTCTATATTCGCAATGGGAGTAGGCTCAACTTTTCAATTGATGGCAGGGTTGTCCCCTGCAAGCACCTTCACAATTGTTGCGATGAGTCCATGGTTCAGTGTGGCGCTGCTCGTAATAGGTTCTATATATCTTTTTACTACAATGGCTTTGAGTTATATCAAGCAAGACAGTGTGGGCTGGTGGCTACGCAAGTGCTGTTGGTCGAGAACCCTAGACTATCGCTACCCCGAGACTGCCAAAGGCGAGAGTGAGGAAGTACGCGCATTGATGGAAATTCAATTGTCTCCGCAGGTTCACGTTAAAAGCACCGTGCATTATGAGAATCGTTATCTTGGCAAAGGCGATTACTACAGCGTAGCGGTACAAAATGGCGCCGGAGTACAAGTACGCTTGCCAAAGCTGGTACGCGGGGAGTCCGTGCACTTCAACATCGTCAGCAGCAAGCGACCATGGGGCGTGCTACCTGTAGAAAAAATAGACGACCCGCTGCATCAAACTTTTCTGGACCGTGGGCAATTCAGGAAGGCCGAACAGTTCGGGACGCTTACCAACAATCCAACTGGCAAGGCGAGTGAAGATTTCACCTATCCTCTCATGCCACCTGAAAATGAAGACCTCATCTGGGAAACCTGGGTACCGCTCGACAAGGACGCAACATATCTTGAGCTGCAAATCTGGTACCCGGCCAATCTGATCAATCCTGGCGAGGACGATAGAAGCTATCTGTTTCAGATGGAGCTTGGCACAAAAGGCGATACTGCTATCGATGGTTTGGCTGCTGTGGAGCTTGAAGTGAAGGCATCAAGCAGGATTGGCACACTGACTCTGGAAGTAGCAGAGGGTACACCTGTATGAATCAGCAAGAAAAAGCCTTGTACCTGCCAAAAAGTAAAGACGTTCTGAACTGGAAAATCAAAACATTTGCGAGATCGCCTAGAGAAATGATGATAACTCAGTCCATATTCATTGCGATCTACATGACAGGAAGCACACTTTACATGTGGGGAGGCTGGATAATGTTTTCAGACAGCCTCTACTCATTAGTCGGCACGATACTCGCGCTTGCCGGAATTCTTACTTATTACCTATGCCTCCTCATCCGCCAAAAAACCATCTACAACTACACCGTCACCACCCACCACGCCCACCTCGAGTACTACCTCCACTACCCCGACTTCGCCTCCTCCTTTTTCAAAGGCATCGCCATAGCCGTCATCCTGTTGTTCGTCATGGTAGCCATCCTAACCGGCTCGCTGCTCTTCCTGATCGGCCCCGTGGCCATGGCATTCATCGCAGCCATCAAGCTACTCAACTGGGAAAACCCCATCCACCACGAACAAAGCCTGCCATGGGGCGAGTACAACTTCGTCACTGTCGACCGCAAACGCTTGATGATCATCACGCACCGCACGGACGTCACTCTCGGCTTCGAAGCCCGCTTCCAGCACGAGGTACTGTTCAACAAGTACCTGAGCTTTCTCCACACCGCGCTCCCCTCCACGGCCGAGTTCACCGAAAAAGCCTGGAAGTGGTAGCACACCCAAGTTAACGTACATGCCGGAATTCAAGCCCTACCCACCAAGGCCTCACCATGATCCAGATCCGCCCCATGACACCGGAAGATTTCGAGCGCTTCTGGCCCACCTTTCAAGCTGTCGTCATCGCTCAGGAAACCTACGCCTACGACCCTGCCCTCACTCAGGAGCAGGCTCGCGATCTGTGGATGAAGGCGCCGTTGCACACGCTGATTGCCGAGGAAGATGGCCAGCTGTTGGGCAGCTATTACCTGAAGGCCAATGCGGCAGGCCCAGGTAATCATATCTGCAACTGTGGCTATATGGTGACGGACGCGGCGCGAGGTCGTGGTGTGGCGCGGTTGATGTGCGAGCATTCGCAGCAACTGGCGCGCGACAGCGGGTTCCTGGCGATGCAGTTCAATTCGGTGGTCGCCAGCAATGAGGTGGCGGTCGGGTTGTGGAACAAGCTGGGTTTCGAGACCGTCGGGCGGTTGCCCAAGGCCTATCGTCATGCCCGATTGGGCCTGGTGGATTGTCTGGTGATGTTCAAGTGGCTGGCTGATGAGCCGGTGGCCAAAGAGCCTGCGCAGCCCAAGCTGATTGGCCGCAAGAATATCGAATCTGTGGTGTCGCGTCCGCGTCGAAAATAAGCATGACGCGCACATGAAAAAGGGGCCTGCTCAGCATGAGCAGGCCCCGTTTTGCATTACAGCTCGGTGCTTATTTGCCAGCCCCCATGTCGGGCTGTTTCTGCAGCAACACCCGAGTCACTCTGCGCTCTTCGACACCGACGACGTGCAGGTTCCAGCCCTGCCAGCTGAGGCTGTCGCCGGTAGACGGCAGGCGATCCAGCAGGCTCATGACCAGACCGGCCAGGGTCTGATAATCCTCGGTCGCCTTGGCCTGGAAGCCGGTGCGCTCGCGAATCAGGCTCAGGTTCAAGGCACCCGATACCACGAAGTCCTCGCCCTGCTCGACGATGTCCGGGCCTTCCACTTCGCTGGCGTCAGGCAGCTGGCCAGCGATGGACTCGAGAATGTCGGTCATGCTCAACACGCCGATGAAGTCACCAAACTCGTTGACCACAAAGGCGATGTGCGTCGATTCCTTGCGCATCTGCTCCAGGGCATTGAGGATGGTGAAGCTTTCCAGCAGGTTGATGGCCTTGCGCGACATCAGTTTCAAGTCGGGCTCGTTGCCGGACAACAGCTCCTTGAACAGCTCTTTCTTGTGCACGAAGCCCAGCGGCTCATCGATACCGCGCTCGCCAATCAGCGGCAGACGCGAGTAGGACGAGTGCATCAGTTTCAGACGGATCTTCTCGGCGCTGTCGTTCAGGTCGATACAGTCGACTTCCGCCCTCGGCGTCATCACCGTGCGAATCGGCCGCTCTGCCAGCTGCAGCACGCCGCTGATCATCACGCGCTCACGACGGTCGAACACCGGCTCGCTGCTTTCACCATCCAGCATGTCGGTGATTTCCTCATCGACGTCACCAGACTCCAGCTTGCGACCGCCCAACAGGCGCATCACCGCATGAGCAGCACGCTCGCGGCGCGGCAGGTGACCATGGGCCGACTTCTTGCTGCGCTTGCGGGCGATCTGGTTGAACACCTCGATGAGGATCGAGAAGCCGATGGCCGCATACAGATAGCCCTTGGGAATATGGAAACCCAGGCCTTCGGCGGTCAGGCTGAAACCGATCATCATCAGGAAGCCCAGACACAGCATGATCACCGTCGGGCGGCTGTTGACGAATTTGGTCAGCGGCTTGCTGGCAATCATCATCAGGCCGATGGAGAAGATCACCGCGATCATCATCACCGACAGGTGTTCGACCATGCCGACGGCGGTAATCACCGCATCCAGCGAGAACACGGCGTCCAGTACGACGATCTGCGCAACGATAGGCCAGAACAACGCATAGCCCGCATTACCGGCGCGCTGGGCGACATGCCCTTCCAGGCGCTCGTGCAGTTCCATGGTGGCCTTGAACAGCAGGAATACACCACCAAACAGCATGATCAGGTCGCGACCGGAGAACGTCTTGCCGAACACCTCGAATAACGGCTCGGTCAGCGTCACCATCCACGAGATGCTCGCCAGCAGGCCAAGGCGCATGATCAACGCCAGCGACAGGCCAATGACGCGCGCCTTGTCGCGTTGTTCAGGGGGCAGTTTGTCGGCCAGGATGGCGATGAACACCAGGTTGTCGATGCCCAGCACCAGTTCCAGCACGATAAGGGTCAGCAGGCCAAGCCATGCCGTGGGATCAGCGATCCATTCCATGGTTTATGCAGCCTCACGATAAAAATGGCAGGGGTGGGTATGGGTCACTGTAGACCAGACGCCATGGCTGAACGTCAGGCATGGCGTTGCAGCGTCAGGACGCGAAGGTCTGCCGGAATCCATGCAGTGCAAGAGGTTAAGTAGAGAGACGTTCGAATGAAGCGGCCTGCTCGGTAACAGTGAAATCACCGGCCAGCCATACGCGATAGAAGGAGTACAACTCGGAGGCTCCTGGAGGGTATTCATACAGTCCTGAAAATCATTACGGGCGCTGATCGTACAATACCCATAGATGTTTCGTACGTTGAGAAAGTATTACAAGACTTGACCGCAGAGCATGCTCGTTGCCGAGCCGTAAATAAGCACAGGGCGACGTTTTGTCACACCTCCAAGCACTACCAGTTGTCTGACAACCGAATGGCGCGGGTAGATGCGCCAATCCATTTGTTTTAAAATGTTTCCATAACGTCAGGCATGCGCAGTGCTTCTCGCGATACGTTTCACATCGCCCTTCACTGCTCGCCTGATCAGAATCATAAAAAGAAAGCCCGTCATAGACGGGCTTTTTTCGTTTTCAGCTTTTGCATCCGATGCCCTCGACGGCATCCCGGCAACCCGTTTTCTTAACCTTTGAGGTGATTTACCCATGCTGCGCATCGTTGTTGTTCATTTGTTCCAGTGGCTCAAGCGTCTGTCGTCCGCGCTGTTCTTCCGCAGCGCAGAGGACAACTATTCGCGCAGCTTCACACGGGAAGACGATGACGAAGGCCGCTGGACCTTTGTCTCGATCGTCATCGTTCTGACCCTCAGCCTTTATTGCCTGGCGGGCCTGGGTTACTACGCCAAGACCAATATATGGGACGGCTTCACTCAGGAGCAGAAAGAGAACATCGCGCAGGCCATGGTGGTCAGCTCGCAGAATCTCTGACAGTTACTGGATTCGACTAAACGGGGGAAGCGAAAGCTTTCCCCGTTTTCGTTTCCACCGGTTTGTCATGAAGCGGCTTGTCATGAAGCGGCTTTTCTGCGAGAAAGCCCGCTCGCGCCAATCACAGAGCGCGCTGCAACCGGAAGCTTGGCAATGAGCAAAGAATTACAGATTACCGATCTGCACCCCGGCGAGGGCAAGGCAGCGGTAAAGGGTGCACTGATCACCACCCATTACACCGGAACCCTTGAAGACGGGACTGTGTTTGATTCCTCCCACGAGCGTGGCAAGCCGTTTCAGTGCGTGATCGGCACTGGTCGCGTCATTAAAGGCTGGGACCAGGGCCTGATGGGCATGAAAGTCGGCGGCAAGCGTCAATTGTTCGTCCCCGCCCACCTGGCCTACGGCGACAGAAGCATGGGCGCGCACATCAAGCCCGGTGCCGACCTGACGTTCGAAATAGAACTGCTGGAAGTGCTGACCCGCGACGATTGAGCAGCTTGCCTTGCAGATCAGCCTGAATCGGCCGATACCCTGACGCACAGGCACACGCCTGATTGCTTGTTATCGCAGAAAAAGCCATGCTCCGGGTATGGAATTCAAGGTCTTGGCACAGGAACACGTATGGCGCTCAATAAGTCGACTCAGGAGCTGAAGCGACACCTGAAAGGGACAGCAACCAACCTGGAAAACACGGCGGAAGAAATTCTCAAACTCGCCTCTCAGATGAACGATGTGGATGTCACCGCAGTGCTGCAGATGGTCAACCGTCTTTACAGCGATGCCGACCAGCTCAAAGCCTATGCTGATGAGGTCAAGGCCAAGCGGATCGTGCGCGCCAAGCCGCTGTAAATCGCTGCACCCAAGTTCAGACGCGCTTTCTTCGGTCCAGAGGACCTTCGATGCTGCCACAGCCCGCCACTTCCAGCGTCAGCCCAAGGCATCTGAGCCTGCAGAAATGGCGTGGCCGGGTCGGTATGGGGCTGGTTGCGAGCCTGTCGGTTCTGGCCGGCATGACCGATGCCATTGGCTTCATGGCGACCGGCGATTTCGTTTCGTTCATGAGTGGCAACACCACCCGGCTTGCCGTCGCGATCAGTGATGGCGACCTGAGCGTGATGGTGCGTCTGACCCTTGCAATCCTGGCTTTCATTGCCGGCAATGCGCTGGGCGTAGTGGTTGCGCGTCTTGGCGGGCGGCGTGCCCTGCCTTTGCTGCTGGGCATCGCCACGCTGCTGTGTGCGGCTGCCGCATGGCCACTGGAAAGCAACATGCTCGCGCTGATCTGGGCGATTCTGGCAATGGGCATGCTCAACGCCGCCGTCGAGCAGGTCAACGGGCTGCCGGTCGGTCTGACTTACGTGACCGGTGCGCTGTCGCGTTTCGGTCGTGGCCTGGGGCGCTGGATGCTGGGGGAACGCCGGGACGGCTGGCGCGTGCAACTGGTCCCCTGGGTCGGCATGTTCATCGGGGCCGTGATAGGCGCGCTACTCGAGCACCGCCTGGGGCTCAATGCCCTGTTGATCAGCGGCAGCTTGTCGGCGTTGCTGGGACTGGTTTCGCTGAAAATCCCGCACCGCTGGCAACGTCAATACATGCCACGCTGAACCCTGCGATGCCCATCTGCTGAAATACGTTTACCATACGCCGCTTTTCCTGACCGATCTGCGCCATGACCCCTGAAGCACTCGCGATTCTGCAACAGCACCTGATCGACGCGTTGAACAACGTCCCGAATGAAACCCGCCGCCTGTTTCACGGCCGTGGTCGTGTGTGGCCAGGGCTGGAGCACATCACCGTCGACTGGATGCAGGGCGTGGTGCTGGTCTCGGTGTTCAAGGAACCTCTTGAATCCGAGCTGGCAGCATTGATGCAGCTGTTGCACGCGTTGATCGACACGCCCCAGTGGCAGCTGAGCCAGGCGCACACCCTGCTGCTGCAGCACCGCTATCTGCCACAAAGCACTACGCAATGGCTGACCGGCGAGGTCGTGGATGAATGGGTGATCACCGAAAACGGCCTGCGCTACAAAGTCGATTTCGGCAAAAAGCAGAACAGCGGCCTGTTTCTGGACATGCGCTACGGCCGTGAATGGGTGCAGGCGCAGGCCAAGGGCAAACGCATCCTCAATCTGTTCGCCTACACCTGCGGCTTCTCGGTCGCCGCCCTGGCCGGGGGTGCCGATCACGTCGTGAATCTGGACATGGCCCGTGCTGCGTTGAATCGCGGTCGCGAGAATCATCGCCTCAATGATCAGGACCTCAGCCGCGTGACCTTTCTGGGCCATGACCTGTTCAAGTCCTGGGCCAAGGTCACCCGTTGCGGCCCTTATGACCTGATCATTATTGACCCGCCGTCCTTCCAGAAAGGCAGTTTCATGCTCGACAAGGACTACCAGCGTGTCCTGCGTCGATTGCCGGAGTTGCTGGACGAGAACGGTTCAGTGCTGGCGTGCATGAACGATCCCGCACTGGGACCGGACTTTCTGATTCAGCACACCGCAATCGAAGCACCTTGCCTGCGCTTCGAACAACGCCTGGAAAACCCGCCGGAGTTCCCCGACGCTCGCGTTGAGGGCGGCCTGAAGGCGCTGGTATTCAAGGCAGAAGGCTTGAACCGCAGCGGCTGGGCGTAACGGGCCGTGGCTGACAGCCTCTTATACGCCGAAGAGGCTGTCAGGTTTTCAAGTGACTCAGGCACCCAAACGCGCAATCACATCCCCGAGGCCAGTAGAAAGGCCCCTCAGTTCCTGACTGGCGTTCTGGGTACGTTTGACGTTGTCCTGATTGGTCACGGCGATGGCGGTGATTTCAGTGAGGTTGCGCGAGATGTCCTCTGCCACGGAAGTCTGCTCTTCGGCAGCCGTCGCAATCTGGCGATTCATATCGCGAATATTCTCCACGGCCATGGTGATGCGCTGAAGGGTTGCGCCAGCGTTCGCGACCTGTTCCACGCTCTCTTCACTCCGCGCCTGACCGCCCTGAATGGCCTGCACCGCATCACTGGCGCCAGTCTGCACCGAATTGATGATCTGATTGATTTCGGAGGTTGAAACGGCAGTACGCTGCGCCAGTGTACGAACCTCGTCAGCCACCACCGCGAAACCGCGTCCGGCGTCACCGGCCCGTGCGGCTTCGATCGCGGCATTCAGCGCCAGCAGATTGGTCTGATCGGCTATGCTGCGGATCACTTCCAGCACTTTGCCAATACGGCCGCTGTCGGTTTCCAGTCGCTCGATGACATCGGCCGTCAAAGCGATCTCGTTGCGCATGCGGGTGATGGTCGCAATGGTCAGTTGCATGACCCGCTCGCCATCCTGAGCGCTCTGGTCAGCCTCATCCGCAGCTCGCGCAGCATCGGCGGCATGTCGGGCAACGTCCTGAGCGGTGGCAGACATCTCAGTCATGGCGGTCGCGACCTGATCGGTACGCTCGAACTGCTCATGAGTGCCTTGCGCCATCAACTCGGCAATGGCATTCAACTCGCCGCCCGCCGTGTCCAGATCGGTGCTGCTGCGCTTGAGGCGGTTGAAGGTGTCGGCCAGGAAATCCCGCAGGGTATTTGCGGCAACGGCCAGACGACCCAGTTCGTCCTGTCGCGTGACCTCGACACGCGCCCCGAATTTGCCTTCGCTCAACTGGGCAACGTATTCGATAAGCATGCGAATGGGCGCAATCAGGTTGCGATTGACCATCCACAGTGCCAACAAACCGACCAGCAGCGCAGACACCAGCATCACCACGGCACCGACCAGAATGGTACGTTGGGCTTCATGGCTGATGGCAACGGACTGAGCGTCGCTGCTCTTGTGCAATTGATCGACCAGACCAGCCATCTGCTCGCTGGTCGGACGGTCGACGCCTTTGACCGCCATGTCACCCGCGCCAGCGTCACCGCCCGCAGCAACAAACGCATCACGACCGGTCCGGTAGGCCGTACCCAGCGCCTGGTGTGCCTGCTGCAGCGTCTGCACCTGGCTTTTCAGCGCCGCGTCGGTGCCGTGCATTTCAGCAAGCCGACCCAGCGTGCCTTGCACCTTGCGCTCTTGCTCTTCGAACTGCCCCCAGTACTTGTCGCGCTCGGCGGGTGTTTTGCCACGCAACAGGACGTTTTTCCACTCCTGGACCTGAATCTTGAACTCCAGGTTGGCTTCGTCCACCAGTTGCGACGCCCGGACCGGGCCGTCGATAAGGCTGCGATAAGCCTGCACGTTATCGGAGAGAAAGTTGAAGCAGGCCAAGGCAATGACCAGCACAAGCGCAAGGCTACCGCCGAGCAGACCTAGAATTTGCAGTCGCAGGGATTTGGACATCAGGACGATCTCTGGAGAAAAAGAATCCGCGGGATACGCGAAAGTTGCAGACACGTCCCTGTAGACCGATCTTGTGGATCAGGTATATGTGGCCCTTGCGATCAACATCGGCCCACAAAACTTTTTCATTAAAAACAGCGATGATCGGCAATACACCCGATAAAAGAACAAAACAGCAGCGGGTAACCTGCTGGCTAATCAACCTGCCCGAACACCTGGCTGGGCCGCCGCAGCGACGGGTCGAACGGGTTGATTCGGGCACTGATGGCCGTGGCTTCGCGCTTGAGCAATTCGACCACGGTCATCAGGCGATCGGGCCCCAGCCGGTCGGAAATGGTCGCCACGCTGAGCGCAGCCACTGCGCGACCGCTGCGGTCCAGGATCGGCACAGCAAGCCCGGCCATGCCCGGAAGCGCGCCGGTGTTGCGCCCCGCGTAGCCCTGGCGTCGTACGTTTTCCACCTCCGAACGCAGAAATACCTCGTCGTACAGGTGAAAATCCTTGAGCCGTGGCAGGTTGTAGGCAATGACCGTTTCCCGCTCGTCTTCGGGCAGAAACGCAAGAATCGCCAGACTGCCCTGCCCCACGCCCAAGGCTACACGGCCGCCGATGTCGCCGGTGAACGTGCGGATCGGGTACGGGCCTTCGCTGCGGTCCAGGCAGATCGCGTCGAAACCGCTGCGTGCCAGCAGAAACAGCGAGTCACCCAGTGAGGCGGACAGGCGCAAAAGGCTGGGGCGCACCACGTCACGCAGGTTGCCGGTATTACCCGCCTTGGCGGCCAGGGCGAAGAACTCGATGCTCAACCGGTAACGTTTGCTGAGCAGATCCTGCTCGACCATGCCCTCATCCATCAGGCTGCGCAGCAAGCGGTGTGTGGTGGGTTGCGACAACCCGACCCGCTGGGCGAGTTGCGTGACCCGCTCGCCGCCTTCGTCACAATCGCCCAGGCAGCGCAGTACCGCGAACAGACGGGAAACGGCTCCCACGCCGACTTCAGCTTTCTCACTATTCCGATCAATGGAATTATCCATAGCAATATCTCTTTATATTTCCACTAAAAGAATTAATCCAAAGAAAAATGTTATTCAGTGAAATTCTCTGTTGAGCCCATCCTAGCCTTCGCCCTACTCTCAGTCCACAGGGGCGATTTGAACAATCATCGGTAGCCGACGCAGAGCGAGCACCAACGTCCACAGAACTGCATGACTTCATTTCGCATCTGCCCATGACAAACGCGTGCTTCGGCGCGCATGCACAAAGGTGGAAGCAGGCATGGCATTTCTGCAGCTCGAAGGACTTTCCAAACGCTACGGCTCCATTGACGCGGTGGTTGCCACCAACCTGGCTGTCGACAAGGGCGAATTCGTTTCACTGCTCGGCCCTTCCGGCTGCGGCAAAACCACCACCCTGCAAATGATCGCCGGCTTCGTTGACGTCAGTGACGGACGCATTGTGCTCGACGGGCGCGACATCACCCACGCCAAACCCAGCAGCCGAGGCCTCGGCGTAGTGTTTCAAAGCTATGCGCTGTTTCCGCACATGACCGTGGCCGACAACGTTGCGTTCGGCCTGCGGATGCGCAAGGTGCCTGCCGCCGAGTTGCACCCGCGTGTCACAAGGGTGCTGGAACTGGTGCGCCTCGGTCAGCATGCCGAGCGCTACCCGCGCGAGCTGTCCGGTGGTCAGCGCCAGCGGGTCGCACTGGCCCGCGCACTGGTAATCGAGCCGCCAGTGCTGCTGCTCGACGAGCCGCTGTCCAACCTGGACGCCAACCTGCGCGAAGAGATGCAGTTCGAGATCCGCCGCATTCAGAACGAAGTCGGCATTACCACACTGATGGTCACCCATGATCAGGCAGAAGCACTGTCGATCAGCGATCGAGTGGTGGTGATGCAGGCCGGTCGTATCACCCAGATCGACGAGCCTTACAAGCTTTACGAACACCCGCGCACACGCTTCATTTCGGGTTTTGTCGGCAAGGCCAACATGTTGCAGGGTGATCTGGACAGCAGCGGCATCCCGCAGATTCGTCAGGTGCCCGGCGATGGCAGCCTGACCCTCAGCCTGCGTCCCGAGAAGATCGATCTGGTGGCACCTGGCTGCGGACGACTGTCCGGACGCATCGTCACCCGTTATTTCCTCGGCAGCCAGTGGCTGTATCGCATCCAGACCGGCATTGGCGAAGTGACGGTAGTACGTCGCAACGACGGCCAGGTGCCGCTGGAACAAGGCGCGGCAGTCGACATGGACTGGCCCACCGAGTTGCTGCGCGTGCTGGATGCCGACGAGGTGCGCGCATGAGCCTGCTGAGCGAAATGCGTCAGGGCGGCCGCGGCTACTGGCTTTCAGCTCCGGCGCTGGCGCTGTATATCGGCTTGCTGGTGTTGCCGCTGGGTCTGACCCTGGTGCTGTCGTTCAACGTGTTCGACTATCAGGTCGGGGTGAAAAGCGACAGCTACACGCTGGCCAACTATATGGCCGTGGTCACCGACTCGTATTTCTATGAAATCTTCCTGCGCACCTTCTGGATCAGCGCGCTGGTCACCCTGCTGTGCGTGCTGATCGGCGTCCCCGAAGCCTACATTCTCAGCCGCATGGGCACGCCGTGGCGCTCGATCTTCCTGATCCTGATTCTCACGCCGCTGCTGATCTCGGTGGTGGTCCGGGCGTTCGGCTGGAGCCTGCTGCTGGGCGCGGACGGTTTGATCAATCAGGTCATCCAGTTCATGGGCGGTCGCCCGGTGAAACTGCTGTACACCCCGTTTGCCGTGGTCATTGCGTTGGTCCACGTCATGTTGCCGTTCATGATCATTCCGGTCTGGACCTCGCTGCAGAAGCTCGACCCCACCGCCGAGCAGGCCGCGCTGTCGCTGGGCGCCAGCCAGGCGAAAGTCATGCGCCTGATCGTGCTGACGCAGGTCATGCCCGGCGTGCTGTCCGGCTCGCTGATCGTGTTCGGCCTGGCCGCCAGTTCGTTCGCCATTCCCGGCCTGCTCGGCGGACGACGTCTGAAGATGGTCGCCACGGTGATCTACGACCAGTACCTCTCGGAGTTGAACTGGCCGATGGGCGCGACCCTTGCCGTGGCGCTGCTGTTGGTCAACCTGCTGGTCATGCTGTCCTGGAACCGCATGATCGAAGGCCGTTACAAAAAAACTCTGGGGGAATGATCCATGTCCAAGAACGGTCCGTTGGCCCTCTCGTTTCATGCGCTGGTGGTGATCTTCATGATGGCCCCGCTGGTGGTGGTGTGCCTGGTGGCGTTCACCCCGGAAAACACCTTGAGCCTGCCCACCACCCACTTCTCGCTGCGCTGGTTCAAGGCCGTCTTCGAGCGCGCCGACTTTATCGATTCTTTCTACAACAGCCTGATCCTGGCGTTCGTATCGGCGACGCTGGCCACCCTGATCGCGGTACCCGCCGCCCTGGCAATCACCCGCCATACATTCCCGGGCCGCAATTTTTTCAACGCGCTGTTTCTGTCGCCAATCATCATTCCGCACCTGGTATTGGGGGTGGCGATGCTGCGCCTGTTTGCGCTGATGGGCGTGAACGGCAGCTTCACCTGGCTGATCTTCGCCCATGTGCTGGTCATCACGCCTTACGTGCTGCGCCTGGTACTGGCAGCGGCAATCGGCATCGACCGCAGCGCCGAGCACGCCGCCGAGTCCCTGGGGGCCGATCGTTTCACGCTGTTTCGGCAGATCACCCTGCCAATGATCCTGCCCGGCGTGGCAGGCGGCTGGTTACTGGCGTTCATCAACAGCTTCGATGAAGTCACGCTGTCGATCTTCGTCACCTCGCCCGCGACGCAGACCCTGCCGGTGCGCATGTATGTCTACGCCACCGAATCCATCGACCCGATGATGGCCGCCGTGTCGGCACTGGTCATCGCCCTCACCGCCGCCACCATGATCCTGCTCGACCGGGTCTATGGGCTGGATCGCGTGCTGGTCGGCAAACACTAACCGGAGCTTTGACGTTATGGCATTGCTGAAACGACTGACCGAACATGACCGCCCGGTTCTGCCCTTTACCCTTGACGGCCAACCGGCCAGCGGTCTGTTGGGCGACACCTTGCTGACCGCGGTACTGACCGCCAGCGACCACTTGCGCGGCAGCGACTTCAGTGCCGAACCTCGCGCCGGTTTCTGCATGATGGGCGCCTGTCAGGACTGCTGGGTAAGGCTGGGTGACGGTCAGCGCGTGCGTGCCTGTTCGACGCTGCTGGAAGCCGGTCAGGCGGTGATTCGTGAACCGGGGCGCTGCGTATGAGCGATCAGGCCATTGCCATTGTCGGCGCAGGACCGGCCGGTATTCGCGCCGCCCAGACGCTACTGGCTCACGGCATCAAGGCCTGCCTGATCGATGAAGGGCTGCGCGGCGGCGGCCAGATCTACCGTCGCCAGCCGGACAACTTCCAGCGCTCGGCCAAGGCGCTCTACGGTTTTGAAAGTGCCAAGGCGGTCGCAGTGCACGAAGCGCTCGACACGCTGGCAGCGCAGATCGACTACCGGCCGCAGACGCTGGTCTGGAATGCCGAAGATCATCAACTCGATACCCTGCAAAACGGTACCGCTGCCACCGTCGATTTCAGCCACCTGATCGTCGCCACCGGTGCCACGGATCGCATTCTGCCGGTGCCTGGCTGGACCCTGCCCGGCGTGTACAGCCTCGGCGCAGCGCAGGTCGCGCTCAAATACCAGGGCTGCGCGATCGGCCAGCGCGTGGTGTTTTGTGGCAGCGGCCCGTTGCTGTATCTGGTCGCCTATCAGTACGCCAAGGCTGGCGCAAAAGTGCTGGCGGTGCTCGACAGCGCGCCGTTTTCGGCGCAATGCAAGGCATTGCCGGCGCTGCTGGGCCAACCGGCAACGCTGGCCAAAGGCATCTACTACCGCGCGTGGCTGAGCGCGCACGGCATTCCGGTGCATCAAGGCGCGCAGCTCACACGCATCGACGGGGAAAAACGCGTAGACGGCATTCAATGGCAACGTAACGGCAAATCGGGCCACCTGGCCTGTGACGCGGTCGCCTTTGCCCATGCGCTGCGCAGCGAGACACAACTGGCCGACCTGCTGGGCTGTGAATTCGCCTGGAGCGCGATCAACCGGGCGTGGCTGCCGACCCGCGATGAATGTGGACGCAGCAGCGTGTCAGGCATCTATCTGGCGGGCGACGGCGCGGGAATTATGGGCGCAGACGCTGCGGAAATGGCCGGAGAACTGGCCGCGCTCGGGCTGCTGCAAGACATCGGTGTGGTGGCAGACACCGCACGTATCGACACGCTTAAAACTGCCTTGCGACGCATCGAACGCTTCCGCTACGGGCTGGAAACCGCGTTTCCGTTCCCTGAGGACTGGGCCGCCACTGTGGCGGATGACACGCTGGTGTGCCGTTGCGAAGAAGTCTCTGCAGGTGAGATTCGCAGTGCCGTGCAGGATGGCCATTGGGAGATCAACCGGGTCAAGGCCATGTGCCGGGTCGGTATGGGTCGCTGTCAGGGACGGATGTGTGGTCTGGCCGCGGCCGAGATCATAGCCCGCGAGAGCGGCCGGCCCGTCGAGCACGTCGGCCGCCTGCGCGGTCAGGCACCGATCAAGCCGCTGCCCTTCGGTCTAGGGATGCAGCCCATGGAGAAGCAATCGGTGGAGACGCAACCATGAGCACACTGATTGAAACCGATGCGATTGTCATCGGCGGCGGCATTGTCGGCGCCTCGGCAGCCTTGACGCTGGCTCTGAAGGGCAAGCGGGTCGCCTTGCTGGAACGCGATTTTTGCGGATCGCACTCCAGCGGCGTCAATTACGGCGGCGTGCGGCGTCAGGGCCGTCCGCTGTCGCAGTTGCCCTTGTCGCAAAGGGCGCATCAGATATGGGGCAACCTGCGCGAGCTGATCGGCATCGACGGCGAGTACCAGCGCTCGGGCCACCTCAAACTGGCGCGCAGCGAACAGGACATGAACGCCTTGCGCGCCTACGCCGAAGCCAGTCAGGGATTCGGCCTGGATTTGCAGTTGCTTAATCGCGATCAACTGCGCGCGCGTTATCCCTGGGCAGGCGATGTTGCTGTCGGTGCATCGCTGTGCGCCGAAGATGGACACGCCAATCCACGCCTGGTGTCGCCGGCCTTCGCCCGCGCTGCGCGTCGGGCAGGCGCGCAGGTGTTCGAGCAGGCGCCGGTCAGTGAAGTCAGCCACGACGGCAACGTGTTCGTCGTCACCACCGCCAGCGGCCTGACACTGCGCGCCACCTGGCTGCTCAACTGCGCCGGGGCGTGGGCCGCAGCGCTGGCCGCACAATTCAACGAACCGGTGCCGATGTATTCAGGGCACCCGGCAATGCTGGTGACCGAGCCGCTGCCGATGTTCATGGACGTCAGCACCGGTGTCGAAGGCGGCGGCATTTATGCCCGGCAAGTGGCACGCGGCAATTGCATCCTGGGCGGCGGACAAGGCTTTGCCCTCGACCCGGCACGCGCCAGACCGGGACAGGCGGCGGTGCTGGATATCCTGCGCAACGCCGTCGAACTCTACCCGCCACTCGCCAGCGCCCAGGCCATTCGCACCTGGAGTGGCACCGAAGGCTATCTGCCGGATCGCGAGCCGGTGCTGGGTCCGAGCCTGACTCGTCCGGGCCTGCTGCACGGCTTCGGCTTTGCCGGGGCGGGCTTTCAGATCGGTCCGGCAGCGGGTGAAGCGCTGGCCGAATGGGTCTGCGACGGCGCCTCACGGATCTCGCTCGATGCCTTTTCCATCAACCGCTTTCAGCAAATCGCCCTGCAACCCCCTGCCATCGAACCTGTTACGAACGTCATCCCATTGCACAGAGGAAGGTCGTCCCTATGAAAAGCACCAAACGTCTGGCCCTCACCGGGCTGTCCTGCCTGCCGCTGGCTGCCGCACTTCTGTCCACGCCTGCCATGGCCGAAACCACGCTATACCTGGGCATGAACGGCGGGACCATGGAGCGCCTGTATGCCGATCAGGTGCTGCCGGCGTTCGAGAAGGCCAACAACGTCAAGGTGGTGATCGTGCCTGGCACGTCGGCCGATATCCTCGCCAAGGTTCAGGCGAGTAAGGACAACCCGCAGATGCACGTCATCTTTCTCGACGACGGCATCATGTACCGGGCCATTTCCATGGGCCTGTGCGACACGCTGCAACCCAGCGCCAGCCTGGCAGACCTGCCTGCCAAGGCCAAAATCAAGGAACAGGCAGCAGCCGTCAGCCTAGGCGTGACCGGCCTGGCCTACAACACAAGAATGTTCAAGGAACAGGGCTGGAGCGCGCCCACCTCGTGGATGGACCTGGCCGACAAACGTTTCAAGGACAAGGTGGTGTTCCAGTCACTGGCCTCCTCGACCTTCGGCCTGCATGGCTTTCTGATGTTCAACCGCATTCAGGGCGGCAGCGAAAAAGACGTCGAACCCGGCTTCAAGGCCTGGCCGAAAACCATCGGCCCGAACGTGCTGGAATACATCGCCAGCTCGGCGAAGATCTCGGAAATGGTCCAGACCGACGAAGCCGCCCTGTTCCCGCTGACGCCGACCCAGGTCACCGCGCTGAAGATCAAGGGCGTACCGGTGGAATATGCATCGCCCAAGGAAGGCGGCGTGGTGTTGAACGTGGCTGAATGTGCGATCGCCAACAACAACCAGCCGGAGCTGGCGCAAAAGCTGGCGGCCTATCTGCTGACGCCGGAAGCACAGGCGCCTGCGCTGGAGTTCGGTGACCAGATCCCGTCGAACCCGAAAACCCCGACCACTGACAAGACACGCAGTCAGGTCGAGGCCATGGAGAAGTACCTGGAAACAGCAGTGACCATCGACTGGGATCAGGTCAATCAGATCCGTCCCGAGTGGAACGCACGCTGGAGCCGCAGTATCGAGCGCTAGACTTCAGCGGCGACGCCGAGAGGCATCGCCGTGTGTAAAAGACGCATGCTGATTGCCATCCGGCAAATTATTTCAACTTATTACCGTACAAGGGAGTCCCACCGTTACGCCCTCTTCTTCGGGCGCATTTTGACGGTGGTTCTTTCTCTATGAGTTTTATTGTGTGCATGGGCGTGCTTGGCGTGCTGTTGATGCTATTGGCGCTCACTTCCTCTTACCTGCGCTGGATGCCGATGACCACATCGGCCGTGTGCCTGGCGTTCGGCTTCGGCATCGGCCCGATGGGCCTGGATATCGTCGATCTGGATTTCGAGAAGTCCTACGAGTGGCTGGAACGCCTGACCGAAGTGGCTGTGCTGTTTTCGCTGTTCGGTACGGGTATCAAGTTGCGCCTGCCCTTGCGCGGCAAAGCCTGGCATTCAGCCTATTGGCTGGCCGGGCCGGTGATGCTGGCGACCATCGCTGGCGTGACGGTCGCGGGGCACTACATCATCGGCCTGGACTGGGGCGTGTCGTTGTTGCTCGGCGCGATGCTGTCGCCGACCGACCCGGTGCTCGCCGGTATGGTCCAGGTCAACAATGCCCAGGATCAGGACCGCCTGCGCTTCGGCCTGTCCGGCGAAGCGGGCCTCAACGACGGAACCGCGTTTCCATTCGTGATCTTTGCCTTGCTGTACCTGAGTTCCGGGGGCGCGATGAGCGACTGGGTCGAGGGATGGATGATCAAGGACTTGATCTGGGCGGTGCCGGCCGGTTTGTTGATGGGTTACGGCATGGGCCGCGGGGTCGGCCATCTGATGATCTTCCTGCGCATCAAGAACGCCGACAGCACCACCTCGCCCAATGACTTTCTGGCGCTGGCCCTGATCGCTCTGGCTTATGTATTCGCGCAAAGCGTGGGTGCCTTTGGCTTTCTTTCGGTATTTGCCGCTGGGTTCGGGCTGCGTCAGGCCGAGGTACGTGTCACGCGTTCAGAGCTGCCGTCCGAGCATGTCGCGCAACCGGTCCTCGGGCATATGACGTCATCCCTCGAACAGGGCACGGTCGCGCAGGTCGACGACATGAGCGATTCGCAACTGGCTGCCGGCGTGATGATGGGCGATATGCTGGCGTTCGGTAGTCTGGTGGAGCGCGCCATGGAAGTCCTGCTGATCACCCTGCTGGGCGCGGCGCTGGCGATGTACTGGGACTGGCGCGCCATCGGCCTGGGGATCGCGCTGTTTTGCGTGATTCGCCCTGCCAGCGTCTGGTTGCTGGTGAGTCGCCGTCTGCTCAACGTCAGGCAAAAAGCACTGGTTGGCTGGTTCGGCATTCGCGGCATCGGCAGTCTTTATTACCTGTGCTTCGCCTTGTCACATGGTCTGGCACACGACATCGGCCACGTGGTGATCGGCATGACCCTGTCGGTTGTTGCGCTAAGCATCCTGGTACACGGCATCAGTATCCAGCCTTTGCTGGAGCGTTACGAGCGCAGTAATGCCGCCAGTCCTGACTGATCAGCCATCAAGGCAAAGCGCCATAGAGCGTGTCGATGAGCGTATTGGAACAAGCAATTGGACTGCGGCATTTCGACTCGGTTAGCGTGGCGCCCATGCAGCCAGTGCAAGCAGCAATGCGTGCAGCTACTATGTAACTCGTGCAAGGCACTTTGCCAGCCTGCGATCAGGCCTGAACTCGACGCATCGCAAATTGGCTGAACCCTTGTCACGCACTGGCCTCCAAATCCGGTAATACAGCCCACTCGATTATTTAGAAGGTGAAATGTCAGAACCCGTCCTGATGGACCGCTTTGCACGTAAAGTCGATTATCTGCGCATGTCGGTCACCGACCGCTGTGATTTTCGTTGCGTGTACTGCATGGCCGAAGAGATGACGTTTCTGCCTCGGCAACAGATTCTGTCACTGGAGGAGATCCTCCAGGTGGCCGAGCGCTTCGTGGCACTGGGCACGCGCAAGATTCGTCTTACCGGTGGTGAGCCGCTGGTACGCGCCGGCGTGGTGGGGCTTTGTGAAAAGATCGCCGCCCTGCCCGGCCTGCGTGAACTGTGCATGACCACCAACGGTTCGCAGCTGGACAAACTGGCTGCCCCGCTGTTCAAGGCCGGCGTCACGCGTCTCAACATCAGCCTGGACAGCCTTGATCCACAGCGTTTCCGCGAGCTGACCCGTACAGGCGATCTGCACAAAGTGATTGCCGGCATCGATGCCGCCAACGCCGCCGGTTTTGTGCACACCAAGCTCAACTGCGTGGTGATGCACGGTCGCAATGATGATGAGATCAACGACCTGCTGGCGTTTGCCATCGATCGCAACCTGGACGTCTCTTTCATCGAAGAGATGCCGCTGGGCATCATCAGCGAACACAGCCGCGCCGAGTCCTTCTACTCCAGCGATCAGGTGCGCGAACGCATTGCCGAACGTTACACGCTGGTGCCTTCGACTGACTCGACTCAGGGGCCATCGCGCTACTGGCGCCTGGCCGAGGCGCCGGGCATTCGCATCGGCTTCATCTCCCCGCACAGCCATAACTTCTGCGGCACTTGCAACCGCGTGCGCATGACCGTCGAAGGTCGCTTGCTGCTGTGCCTGGGCAACGAGCACTCCGTGGATTTGAAGGCGGTATTGCGCGCCAATCCCGGCCAGCCGGAAAAGCTCGAAAAAGCCATCATCGACGCCATGCAGCTCAAGCCGTGGAGCCACAACTTCACCCACGACGATGGCGTGCAGGTAGTGCGCTTCATGAATATGACGGGCGGCTGACAGCCGCCCTGAAGGATGACGCCTCATACGAGGCGTTGTTTATTTACCGGCCTTGCGAAAGAACAAGGTGATCTGCCCGACTTCGACACCCAGCTTGGTCATCGACGAACGATTGGCCATGGTCTTCTCGTCGATCAGGTACATCCAGTCATCCAGGCTCACGTCATACTCGGTGCCATCCACCGGTAACCTGAGCACATAGTTCCAGTGGAAGCTGTTGCCTGACACTTCGCCATAGGCCTCGCCAACCACATCACCTGCCGTGCCCTTCCAGCGGCCCGGGCCATCGGGACGCAAGCGCCACTCCCGCACCTGCTTGGTGCCATCGCTGTAGCTGAAGGCCTCGTGCATGACCAGCACTTCGCCTTCACTGTGCCCGTCGATCACCACGGTAAAGCGCTTGGTGACTTCACCAGAGCGTTTTTGAAACATTCCCCAGGCCTCGACACGCCCGGTGAAGTACTGGCGCAGATCTAGCTTCGGCGCTTCCTGACTGTAACGGGTTACCGGCACGCCACCGCAGCCGCTCAGTACAAGCCCCACACACAGCATTAACATCCACTTTCTCAGCATGCGCCCTCCTTGATGGGTCATGAGCCGGTACTGCCGAGCAACTGCTCGCGAAGTTCGGGGTTACGGGTTTTCGGGTCCAGCCAGATGGAAAAGAACGCCTTGGCGAACTGGCTGTCGGGCACCACATGCTGGAGCTTGTCACCTACATAAAACCGCGCTTCGCGGCCAGGCAGATAGACGCCGGTAATCTTCATGCCCGGCTGGACGTCGACAAATGACTGGTTCATCTGCTGGCGCCATTCAGTCAGTTGCTGTTCGGTCACCTTCGAACCGGAAATACGCTTGATCTCATCGATACTGGCATCGACCAGATCTTCCCGGTCAATGTCGCGGTGGTAGGTCAGCTCGAGAGCCAGCGGTGCATCCGCGACGAAGGGCTTGGTGGGGCTTAGCAACCTGGCCGTATAGACACGAAAGCCGAACAGGCTCAACTCGCCACCGCCGACGACCTGAGCATTGGGCAATGCCTCACGCCAGTCCGCCGAAGCGCCGGCGCTGAGTAACATCACCAACCATAACCATCGTGGCGCACGCATCGGCAACCTCTGTATAGGCACTGCCACGACTTCAATGGCAGGCTGGGAACGAGACGAGTCAGATGCACTGACTCACTCCCGGAATCTATACCAGCAAAATCACTTTGTACAACCGATAAGGCCTTCGCCCTCCCGATGCCGAAAACCAAAAAGCCTGTTCCCGATCGCGGATCGGGAACAGGCTTCAAGACATACGATGACCTGCTCAGGCAACCTGCGAGTGCGCCTGCCGACGAGTCTTCTGCCACTCACCTTTCAACGCCTGCAGCGTGTCCTCCATGTAGGCACGATCGGCAGCGGCCTTCTTGCCAACATAACCCTGGCCACGACGGAACATCTTCAGGGCTGCGCGTATTTGCGGGTGCGCATCACGAAACTCGTGCTCTTGCGTGAACGGCGACATGGCGTCGACGCGAACTTCACCCGATTCGGCTACCCAGGCGATATGGTTATCCAGCGTGTCTTTGCACGCAGCAAACAGACGAGCCAGTTCATCAATAGTCGGTTGTGTGTCGATATTCATGTTGATGCCCCTTCGCTCATAGACTGTTCAATAATTGATACATCAAGTTCATGCGCCAGAACTTCAGCAACGCAACACGATTGAATGTGCGTTGAATACCGTTCCAGCCCTCAAGGACATGCAGGTAGCCTTGATGAAGAGCCGCTACACAGCGGCATCAGCGCAGAGAGAAGAAGTCACGAAACCCAAAGACCCGGCCCAGGATCGGCAATCGATCCGTTACAAGCATCATGAGGACATTTCGCCAGCTTCTCGCCCTTATCGGCGACAAATGCCAGTTCAGCTCCATCAATCTGCCTTGTGGGCAGCCTACATCCGGGAACATCTCGACGGCTTGCCGAGCCTGTTCATCACACCTTTTGCAGCGCTCCCGATCAGGGAGACAGCTGCATAATGCAAGGGCAAATAGAGTGCGTCAACGATTATGTAGTGATTATTTTTAGTCACTACATAATCGTAAGCGGGACGTGGGGTTACGTGAAAAGGTGACTGAAGGGTCATGGCTGACGGACTATCGATGGTGATCAGAGACCGCGGCACGACAGTATCCGCAGACCAACAAAAAGGCCTGAAAACTTTCGCTTCCAGGCCTTTTCACAACACACTAACAGCTTGTTGTCAGCTCACCTTGAAGCGACCCACCAACCCCTGCTGCTGCTCAGCCAGACGCGCGAGTTCGCGACTGGTGACGGCGGTCTGCTCGGCACCGGCACTGACCTGGATGACCAGCGAGTTGATGTCGTCGACGTTGCGGTGGATCTCTTCGGCCACCAGGCTTTGCTCTTCAGCGGCCGAAGCGACCTGGATGTTGCGGTCGCTGATGGTCGCGATGCCTTCGGCAATTTCTTCCAGCAGTTCACCAGCGCGTACGACGTTGCTGGCACCCTCCTGCGCCTTGCCCAGGGTTTCCTGCATCGACGCGGCAGCGCGTTCTGAACCGGACTGCAGGTTGGCGATCATTTTCTGGATGCTGACGGTAGAGTCCTGAGTCTTCTTGGCCAGATTGCGCACTTCGTCGGCAACCACCGCGAAACCACGCCCCTGCTCGCCGGCACGCGCAGCCTCGATGGCTGCGTTGAGCGCCAGCAGGTTGGTCTGGTCGGCGACGCCACGGATGACATCGAGTACCGAGGAGATCGAGTTGCTCTCGCCCTTGAGCTCGTCAATGATCCGTGAAGTCTCTTCAGCCTGCACCGAGAGCCCCTGAATCAGGCCGATGGTGTTATCGATTTCGGTCTTGCCCTGCAGGGTGCTGTTGTTGACGCGCTGCGACATCTCGGCCGCGTCGGTGGTGCTGCGTGCTACATCCTTCACCGTGGCACTCATCTCGCTGATGGCAGTAGCGACCTGATCAGTGCCCTGGCGTTGTTGCGCCACGTTCTGATTGGTCTGCAACGCCACTGCGGAAGACTGCTCGGCGGCGGTGGCAACCTGTGCCGTGGCGCTGCCGATGTCGCGGATGACATCACTGATCTGTTGCGCCATGTTGTCCAGATTGCGCGAGATCTCGCCGAACTCGTCCTTACCGACATAACGGGTCCGGGCCGTCAGGTCACGTGTGGAGAGTGCCATCAGCGTGCGGTTCACATCGACAACCGCAACCTTGATGTTGCGGATGATCACCGACGCCAGCCACAGCACCACGATCAGCATCAGAACGACAGTGGCAACAGCTACGTACAGGCTGCTTTGAGCGGAGCTACGCGCATCCGTTGCCAGGCCGACGACGTTCTGGCCAAGCTCTGCTTCTACATTGGCCATCATGTCGATACGCGCGGTGGAAAGGTTGAACCAGTCTTCCGGCTTGACGTTGAGCGGGTCACCCAGCGGAGTATCGAAGCCCAGACGCTGCAAGCGCGCCACTTCGAGCGATCCTGGTTGCTGCAAAACGGCATTGAGTTTGGTTTTGAAGGCTTCAGGTGACCAGCGCTGGAACGCTTCGAAATACCCCGAGAACTCGCCCAGGTTGCGGCTGAAGCGTGATAACAGTGCGGCGTCAAACCGGTTCTGATTGAATGCCAGACCAAGCAATACACGCTCGCGACCGGCACGTTCCTTCATATCCACGAACTGATTGAGCGAGCTCAGACCGCGCAATATTTCCGGATCCTCGATACTCGATTCCATTGAGTAAGAGAAGCCTATGAGTGTCTTGATGATGTCGGTGAAGCGCGTACCGGATTCTGTATTGTTGATCCCGAGCGAATCGACCTTGAGGCGCAGAGCGATCAGCTCCTCGAATGCGCGGTTGACCTTATCAGGTCCGGGAATACCGTCGGTGGACTGGGCGCGCATCTCACTTATCGCCTTGTCGGTTTCCTGACGAAACGTTTTCAGCTTGTCCTGCATGGACTTGCCGCCGCTACCCAGAAATACGCCGCTGGCGCCACGTTCGCGCTGGAGAGTGGTGACTACGTCACTCACTTTCTGTGCGGCACTGGTGGCTGTCACTGCGCGCCTCATGTCACCGAGGTTTTCGCTTTTGTCAGCGACGAACAGACCTGCGAAGGCCAGGAAGCCCACCAAGGGGAATATTAAAATAAGCAGCAGTTTCATACTCAAAGGAGCATTTCTAAGCATTGCAGACCTCATGACGTGCAGACTTTTCTATAAAGACTTTCCAGGGCGTAACGTTCTGTAACGTCGACGTTTTTTTGTCGCCAGGGACTGTTCGGTAATCAGCCTGCCGTAGCCGGTCCTGCTCCCGTATGACTGTCTCGGCTGTCTGCCGAGAAGCTTTACCTGTTATTTGAATTTATTAATTCAAATAACCAAGTCAATAAAGTAGAGGGGGCGAGAAGTTTGGATCCATAAAGAAATGACCGCCTTGGGCAGTCATCGCAAGAAAAGAAATATAGAGACACCGAAATGGTCACCTGTAACAGCGGTGACAATCTCGGCGAATAGAAGTTGCAACTTTTCCTATTCATCCCATAGGTTTTTATAATGTATTAACGCAGGTTGGTTTTCGCCAGTTCCACCACTTCACTGCCGCGCCCGCTCATGATCGCGCGCATCATGTACAGGCTGAAGCCCTTGGCCTGGGCCAGCTTGATTTTCGGTGGAATGCCCAGTTCCTGTTTGGCCGTGACAACGTCGATCAGCACCGGACCGGGATGATCGAACGCCTTGCGCAAGGCGGCCGGCAACTCTTCGGCGTTCTCGACACGCAGGCCCAGAATGCCTGCACCCAGGGCAATACCGGCGAAGTTGGTTTCATGCAGGTCAGTGCCGTGCGGCACATAACCACTGGCTTTCATTTCCATGTCGACAAAGCCCAGCGAGCTGTTGTTGAACACCACCATCTTGATAGGCAGGTTCAGCTGACGAATGCTCAGCAGATCGCCCAGCAACATCGACAGGCCGCCGTCGCCACACAGGGCGATGACCTGACGATCCGGATGTTCAGCCTTGGCCCCTAAAGCCTGTGGCAAGGCATTGGCCATCGAGCCGTGGTTGAACGAGCCGAGCAGACTGCGCTTGCCGTTCATGTGCAGATAGCGCGCCGCCCAAAGGGTCGGAGTACCGACGTCGACGGTAAAGATCGCATCGGCGTTCGCCTGCTCGTCGACCAGTCGAGTGAGGTACTGCGGATGAATCGGCGTGCCATCTGGCGTCGGGGTGGCCAGCTCGTCCAGTTCTTCCCGGGCCTTGGCGTAGTGCTTCAGGGCCTTGTCGAGGAAACGGCGATCGGTATGCGGCTTGAGCTTTGGCTGAAGCGCTTCCAGGGTTTCCCGCACCCCACCAACCAGACCCAGCGCCACCGGCGTACGGCGACCAAGCTGGGTCGGATCGAGGTCGATCTGGATGATGTCGGCTTTTTCGGGGTAGAAATTCCGATACGGAAAGCTGCTGCCCAGAATGACCAGTGTGTCGCAGGACAGCATGGCGTGGTAGCCGGAGCTGAAACCGATCAGGCCGGTCATGCCGACGTCGAACGGGTTGTCGTACTCGACGTGCTGCTTGCCGCGCAATGCGTGAACGATCGGCGCGCCCAGCGTATCCGCCAATGCCAGAAGCTGCTCGTGAGCACCCTCACAACCCGCACCGCACAGGAGTGTGATGGCTTTGGAAGCGTTGAGCATGTCGGCCATCGACTGCAGGTCGTTTTCGGCAGGCACGACCTTGGGCGCTGTGGCTTCGATCCATTTTGCCGCAACATCCGGCGCATCGCTGAGCGCCACGTCGCCCGGCAAGACAATCACCGCCACACCTTTCTGGCTGATCGCGGCACGCATGGCACGTTCCAGCACGCGCGGGAACTGCTCGGGGTTGCTGACCAGCTCGACGAAGTGGCTGCACTCCTTGAACAGCTCCTGCGGATGGGTTTCCTGAAAGTAATCCAGACCGATTTCCGAGGAGGGAATATGCGCAGCAATGGCCAGTACCGGCACTCGATTGCGGTGGCAGTCATACAGGCCGTTGATCAGGTGCAGGTTGCCCGGTCCGCAGCTGCCGGCGCAGACCGCCAGCTTGCCGCTGGACGCTGCCTGGGCACCGGCAGCAAAGGCTGCGACCTCTTCATGACGGGTGTGCATCCAGCGAATCGAATCGGTGCGTTCCAGGCTGTCGGTCAGGCCGTTGAGGCTGTCACCGGACACCCCCCAGATGTGCGAAACACCTGCCGCTGCGAGGGTTTGCGCGAGGTGGTCGGCAATGGTCTTGGACATGCGGGGTTCCTTGTCGAGGCAATGATAATGAGTTCGATAAAACGCGCGCAGCGCTCTGCCACGCCTGTTGTGGTCGACCCGATGCATTCTCGACAGTTCAGAAAACCTGAGCCCTGTTCAGGGCTCGGTCATTCGGCCAGCGCTTTGAAACGCTGATCAGGCGTGCGGGTTGCCCGGTGCCTTGACGGGTGCTGCGTACTCCGGTTTAAGCTTGCCCTCGCTGTCGAGCAGCCAGGCATCAAGAATCTCCCGCACCACAGGACCTGCTACCCGGCCACCCGCCTCGCCGTTCTCGATGGTCACCGACACGACGATCTTGGGATGGTCAGCCGGCGCGAAGCCGACGAACAAGGCGTTGTCACGGTTACGTTCCAGTGTTTTCAGACGGTTGTAGCGCTCACCCTGCTTGATCGCCACCACCTGCGCCGTACCACTTTTGCCGGCGATGCGGTACTGAGCGCCCTTGGCCGCATCCCGCGCAATGCCGCGCGGGTCGTGCATGACCATCTGCATGCCGGTATTGACCTGATTCCATTCGTTGGGATCGTGCAGCACGATGTTTGGCATCGGATGCTCGTCGACGGGTGCCTTGTCACCGACTTCCATCGCCAGGTGCGGGCGATGCCAGACACCCTTGCTGGCAATCAGGGAAGTGGCCTGAGCCAGCTGCAACGGCGTGACCTGCATGTAGCCCTGCCCAATGCCGAGAATCACCGTTTCGCCAGGGAACCATGCCTGGCGACGCGTGGCCCGCTTCCATTCGCGGGACGGCATTAAGCCTGCAGACTCCTCGAACATGTCCAGCGACACCTTCTGGCCGATGCCGAACATGGTCATGTAGTCGTGCAGCCGGTCGATGCCGAGCTTGTGCGCCACGGTGTAGAAATAAGTGTCATTGGAACGCATGATCGCGGTGTCCATGTCCACCCAGCCATCGCCACTGTGGTTCCAGTTACGGTATTTGTGGTCGAAGTCCGGCAACTGGAAATAGCCGGGGTCGAAGACCTTTGTCGAGGCCGTCACCACGCCGCTGTCGAGACCGGCAATCGCCACTTCCGGCTTGACCGTCGAGCCCGGCGCGTAGAGGCCACGCAGCACGCGGTTGAACAGTGGCCGGTCGATGGAATCGCGTAGCGCCGCATATTGTTTGAAGCTGATGCCGGTGACGAACAGGTTGGGGTCGAAGCTTGGTTTGCTGACCATCGCCAGCACGTCGCCGGTTTCCGGGTCCAGTGCGACCACCGAACCGCGCCGATCACCCAGCGCGTTTTCCGCTGCGGCCTGCAAATGCGCGTCCAGCGTGAGGGTGATGTTCTTGCCCGGCACCGGGTCAGTGTGTTTCAGCACGCGCAGCACGCGGCCCTGGGCGTTGGTTTCGACCTCTTCATAGCCTACGTGGCCGTGCAGCTCGGACTCGTAGAAGCGCTCGACACCGGTCTTGCCGATGGACTGCGTGCCGCGGTACTCGTTGTCGAGATGCGCCGCTTCCTTTTCGTTGATACGCCCGACGTAGCCGATCGAATGAGCGAAATGGGCGCCCAACGGGTAGTGACGGACGAACTGCGCCGCCACGTCCACGCCCGGCAGCAGGTACTGATTGACCGCCAGCGTTGCGATCTGCTCTTCAGTGAGTTCGTAGAGCAATGTTGCCGGCTCGAACGGGTGACGAACCTGCTTCAGCTCCTTGTCGAACAGAATCCGGTCTTCGTCGGGCAATTCCAGCAGGGTCATCAGTTCATCGATCACCTTGTGCCAGTCGCCAGCGCGCTCACGGGTCAGGGTCAGGTTGAAGCTGGGACGATTGTCGGCAAGCACTTCGCCATTGCGGTCAAAGATCAAACCGCGCTCGGGCGGGATCGGCAGCACGTGAACACGGTTGTTTTCGGAAATGGTCGAGTGATAGTCAAACTCTGTCACTTGCAGGAAATACATGCGCGCGACCAGACAGGCAGCCAGCACGCCCACCAGCACTGCGCAGGCAATCAGGCGCTGATTGACCAGCCGCGTCTCTTTTTCGTGGTCTTTCAGAGGAATTGGATTGGGCATTTCTACAGCTTCTCGGTGAAGGGCAAACGGCGCAACTGAACTTGTATATAAAGATTTCGGCGCGCACCATACCAAGAAGCGGCTGATTACAGGCGATCGAGCCGACAATCGCAGGATGAAAAATCTGTCAGAAAAGACTCATTCGGGCGTGGTATGCAGCGTATTCGACGCTTCGCGGGCGTGCATGATGCGCGGCAGATTGGTCTCGATCCAGGTGACGAGGGTTTCAACCTGCAAGGCGACCTCTTCGCCCATCGGGGTCAAGCGGTACTGAACATGCGGTGGCACTACCGGCAACGACTTGCGGCTGACGAAACCATCATGCTCCAGATGCTGGAGCGTTTGCGCGAGCATTTTCTCGCTCACCCCGCCAATCTTGCGGCGAACTTCGCTGAAGCGATGCATGCCACCCCGCAACACCACCAGCACCAGCACACCCCAACGGCTGCAGACGTGATTGAGCACCACCCGCGAAGGACAGTCAGACGCCAGCACCTGGCCCTGACGAACCAGCGCCAACAGCGTCTCGGCCGCTTCCGGCTGCAGGCCTTGCTGCACAGTATCTGATCGCGGGGCACTTGATTGCGGGGCGGATTCGCTCATGACACTTACCTTTTTGTACGTACTTACTAAAGGTAAGCATCATGACTATGCTGGCGCTTCCTTTCAACCTGATTCAAGGAATCATTCCATGATCGTTGTCACCGGTGCCACCGGCCAGCTTGGCCGCCTCGTCATTGAACAATTGCTCAGCCGCGTACCTGCTTCGCAAATCATTGCAGCCGTGCGCAGTCCGGAAAAAGCCGCCGATCTGTCCAGGCAGGGCATTCAGGTTCGTCAGGCCGACTATTCGCAGCCTGCGACACTGGACAGCGCATTTGCCGGCGCCGACAAGGTGCTGCTGATTTCCTCCAGCGAAGTGGGCCAGCGTTTGCCGCAGCACAAGGCGGTAATCGATGCAGCCAAACGTGCCGGCGTCCAGCTGTTGGCCTACACCAGTGTTCTGCATGCCGACACCTCGGCGCTGAGCCTGGCCAAAGAGCACCGCGAAACCGAAGACTACCTGCGCGCCAGCGGCCTGCCGTTCGCCTTGCTGCGTAATGGCTGGTACACCGAGAACTACACCGCAGGCATTCCAGGCGCACTGGCCCATGGTGCGGTCATGGGCTGTGCCGACGAGGGTCGTATCAGTTCCGCTTCGCGTCTGGATTACGCCGAGGCGGTCGCTGTGCTGCTGACTTCGAAAACAGCACAGGCCGGTAACGTGTATGAACTGGCAGGCGACGAGTCCTACACGCTGTCCGAATTTGCAGCGCAGCTGTCAACGCAGAGCGGCAAGTCCCTGCCTTACGTCAACTTGCCACAGGCCGAATTCGAAGCAGCGCTTATCCAGGCAGGCCTGCCTGACTTCGTGGCCCAGCTGCTGGCCGACTCCGATGCCGCGGCTGCCAAGGGCGCCCTGTTCGATGACAGTCGCCAGTTGAGCGCGCTGATCGGCCGCCCAACCACCCCGCTCTCGGCAACCATCGCCGAGACACTGAAAGGCTGAGCACAGCAAACCCGATCGAATGATTTGCAACAGTGAGGGTCCGAGTTATTACGAGGCATTAAGCCATCGCCTGATACCAAAGACTGGGAGTCTTCACATGAACAGCAAATCGTTGATCGCCTGCATGACCTTGCTCGGCTGCTTTTCCGCCGTCACCCTGCCCG
>Ga0308164_10000166_pt1 | contig 171355 bp, 146 predicted proteins | sample PhyTR2_FD_201031 | JGI IMG/M metagenome (GOLD analysis project Ga0308164, IMG submission 201031) | Phyllosphere microbial communities from UC Gill Tract Community Farm, Albany, California, United States - DLSLT.R2 | ecosystem: Host-associated > Plants > Phyllosphere > Unclassified | place...
TGCCAGAAAGTATGGCGTAACCAAATTTGGTATGAGCCGCTTTGTCAATGGTTTTCTCGATCTGCTCTCTATCTTTTTTGTAGGTAAATTCGGCAAACGTCCCATGCACTTTTTTGGTTCTATGGGGGTCCTTAGTTTCCTGATCGGCACAATCATGACTTTATGGATTATCGGTGAGAAACTCTATCATATTGCTGCGGGCATTGCTTACAAAAGAGAAATTACAGATCAGCCCGCATTTTATATAGCCTTGCTGGCAATTATTCTTGGTTCACAGTTATTCCTTACCGGCTTTGTGGCAGAACTGGTAACCCGGAACGCTACAGAACGCAATCACTATCTGATCGAAAAAGAGATACGCTAATATGTTCTTCTCTATTATAATACCTTTATATAACCGTCCCCAGGAGATAGATGAGCTGCTGGCTACACTTTGCGTTCAAACATATACACAATTTGAAGTACTCATTATTGAGGATGGCTCCAGAGACACCGCAAAGGAAATTGTAGAGGGCTATGCAGACCGTCTGGATATCAGGTATTTTTTTAAAGAAAATGCCGGACAGGGCTTTGCCCGGAATTACGGCTTTGAGCGCGCAAAGGGAGATTATTTTGTGATTTTTGATTCAGACTGCCTCATCCCTGCCGATTATCTTGAGATTGTCAGAGATTACCTGTTTGATCACGATCTTGATGCCTATGGCGGTCCGGATGCTGCGCATGATAGTTTTACCCCTGTACAGAAAGCTATTAGTTATGGTATGACTTCGGTTTTTACTACCGGTGGCATCAGGGGAAATAAAAAACACGTAGGTCAGTTTCATCCCCGCAGTTTTAATATGGGGGTATCCCGTGAAGCATGGGAAAAAGTTGGTGGATTTATCCTTACCAGGTTAGGAGAGGATATTGAATACAGTATCCGTATTCATGAGAATGGTTTCAAAATTGGTTTAATTCCCGGGGCCAGTGTATTTCACAAGCGGCGCACCAGCATGTTCCAGTTTTACAAACAGATCCATTTTTTTGGTCGGGCCAGGATCAATATTTATAAGCATTTTCCGGCAGAGCTTAAACTGGTCCATTTTTTTCCCGCCGTGTTCACAATAGGTTTCATCAGCATAGTTTTGCTTAATTTCATCTATCCGCCACTGGCAGTATATGGAAACGCCGGCCTCCTGGTGTATTTTATGTTGATATTTTTTCATTCCCTGTTAATCAATAAGTCATTAAAAGTTGCATTTTTGAGTATTATATCCTCATTTATTCAATTGACAGCTTATGGTCTGGGGTTCATCCAGGATTTTTTCAAAAGAATAGTACTCAAACAACAATGATAAATTTTTTAAAAGATAGCACGTTCACAGTAAATGAAGTAATAGGGAAGTCCTGGGACGTTACCAAGAGAAATTACTTCTCTATCGCTACCTTATGTTTTCTGATGTTCATCACTTCAAATGCATCTGGCTTAATGGCCTTTCTGATTAAGGATGTAAATATAGGGCTGAGTGTGCTGATGGCTTTCTTCTTTATTATGATGTATTTCACCATCAATCTTTCGCTGCTGAAATACATTTTTCATCTGCTGGATGATGAAGAACATGAAGTGAGCATTGTCAGTACCCTGCCAACCCGCCAGCAAATTATCAGGTTTGTGGTCAGCATGTTATATTTTATGCTTGTTATCATAGGAGTTTATGCTATTGTAATTTTTGTTGCCTTCCCTTTTATTTATACAGGAATCCGTATTGCCGTGGTTACCAATGTGGCTATTGCCGTTGGTGTGGTAGCTATATTTATCACCTGGGTCAGAATATCTTTCTTCCCCTTCTTTATCATTGATAAAAACCTGCCGCCTTTCGCATCCCTTAAGTTCAGCCTGGCTATTACCAAAGGTAATTTCACTAAAATATTGCTGCTGCTATTGGTGCTTGGTGGTTTTTACGTATTATCACTGGTACTGGTAGGTTTGCAGATGCCTGTTCTGGCTTTTTGTGTAAATATTTTAAGTTCATTTTTAATTGTGCCATTATCTAGTGTGGCCCTCACTATTGCTTACCGGAAAATGATGGGTGAGTATGATGGTGATGCCGAGCCAGACATTATTCATAATATAGTTTAAATAGAGGTATGGGACTAAAAGCAGCGTTAAGCAAACCATTTGCGGCTTTTGTAGTGTGGGGGGTAAACCGCTGGAAAAAGAATGCCGTTGCAGCGCAGCAGCAGACGTTATTAAAACTACTTGAAGCGGCCAAAAATACCAGCTTCGGTAAAGACCATAATTTTGCTTTAATCCGTGATTATGCAGACTTCAAAAAGCATGTTCCGGTCAGGGATTATGAAGAGCTTCGGCCTTATATAGACAGGGTGGTTGCCGGAGAAAGAGACGTGATGTGGAAAGGAAAGCCTGCTTACTTTGCCAAAACATCTGGTACAACCTCCGGGGCCAAATATATCCCTATTTCAAAAGAATCCATGCCCCAGCACATTAAGGCAGCCAGAAATGCGCTGTTAACTTATGTTCATGAAACCGGGAAAGCTGATTTTGTTAATGGTAAAATGATATTCCTCCAGGGCAGCCCTGTTATGACCGAGAAGAATGGTATTAAAGTAGGCCGCCTCTCTGGTATAGTAGCAAACCTTGTCCCTGCCTACCTGCAGAAAAACCGGCTCCCTTCCTACAAAACTAATTGTATCGAAGATTGGGAAGAAAAAGTAGGGGCCATTGTCGAAGAAACCTATAACCAGGATATGACGCTGATTTCGGGCATCCCGCCCTGGGTACAGATGTATTTCGACGGTCTGACACAAAAAACCGGCGGAAAGCAGATTAAAGATATTTTTAAAAACCTCCAGCTATTTGTCTATGGAGGTGTTAATTACGAGCCCTACCGTGCAAAAATAGAAGCCAGCATTGGCAAAAAAATAGATTCTATCGAAACCTATCCGGCCTCTGAGGGATTTATCGCCTATCAGGATAGTCAGCAGGATAAAAGCCTTCTATTACTGGCCGATGCAGGGATGTTTTATGAATTTATCCCCGCAGATCAGTACTACGATACTAACCCGCCTCGTTTAGGTCTTGCTGATGTGGAACTTGATACTAACTATGCCCTCATTTTAAATACCAATGCCGGTCTTTGGGGCTACAGTATCGGCGATACCATTAAGTTTGTATCAAAGAGTCCCTACAAGATTCTTGTTACCGGAAGAATCAAACATTTCATTTCTGCCTTTGGCGAACATGTAATAGGCGAGGAGGTAGAGCATGCCCTGTTATCGGTCGCAAACGAAGAAAATGTGGGTATTACGGAATTTACTGTAGCCCCTCAGGTAAATCCGGGTCGGGCAGAATTGCCTTATCATGAGTGGTTGGTAGAGTTCTCCAGCCCGCCGGCAGATCTTGTTGCATTCAGTAAAAAAGTAGATAAAGCATTGCAAAAGAAAAATATTTACTACTTTGACCTTATTGAAGGCAAAATTCTGCAGCCGCTGATTATCCGGCCACTGCCAAAAGATGCTTTTGTAGCTTATATGCGTTCTGAAGGAAAGCTCGGCGGACAAAACAAAGTTCCGCGCTTATCTAATGACAGGAAAATTGCAGATGGCTTAATTAATTTGACCAATAAAATTTGAAAAATATATCCATACTGGGATCTACCGGTTCTATCGGTACCCAGGCCCTTGAAGTAATCAGGGCAAATCCCGAACTATATAAAGTTGTTGCCCTTACTGCAAATGCCAATGCTGAGCTTTTAATCAGTCAGGCAATGGAATTTAAACCAGAACTTGTTGTTATAGGTGATGAAAAGCTATATCATGTGGTTAAAAATGCATTATCTGGTATCAAAGTGCTTTACGGAGAAGACGCATTGTGTGAGGCCTCTGCTTTAACCAGTGCAGATATTGTTTTAACAGCCATCATGGGTGCAGTAGGGTTAAGGCCAACTATTGCCGCTATTGAAGCGAAAAAAACGATAGCGCTGGCAAATAAAGAAACTCTGGTTGTTGCTGGTGAAATGATTACCCGCCTGGCTGCTGCTAATGGTGTAAAGATTATCCCTGTTGATTCAGAACATTCTGCCATTTATCAATGTCTGGTCGGAGAGCAATTGAACGACATTGAGAAAATCTACATTACTGCTTCCGGCGGCCCCTTCCGCGGTAAAGACCGGAATTTTCTTTCAAATGTTACCAAAGAACAAGCCTTAAAACATCCTAACTGGATTATGGGCGCTAAAATAACAATAGACTCAGCTTCATTAATGAACAAGGGCCTGGAAGTTATTGAAGCTAAATGGCTGTTTAACCTCGATGTAGATCAGATCGATGTCATTGTGCACCCGCAGTCTATAATTCACTCGCTGGTACAGTTTAATGATGGCTCTATCAAAGCTCAAATGGGCCTGCCAGATATGAAACTTCCAATTCATTATGCCATGGCTTATCCGCAGAGAATAGAAAGCAAATTTCCACGTTTTAACTTTATGGATTACCCGGAACTAACTTTCTCCAAACCAGATCTCATTACTTTTCGTAACCTTGGTTTAGCTTATGACGCACTAAGAAAGGGGGGGAATATGCCCTGCATTATAAATGCTGCCAATGAGGTAGTAGTAGATGCGTTTTTAAATAACCAGATCGGATTCCTTGAGATGAGCGATGTTATTGCACAGTGTATGTCAGACCTGCCATTTATCGCAGAACCGGCGCTCAACAATTTTCTGGAAACAGACCAGCATACACGTATATTTGCCCGTGAGCTTGTAACAAAAAAACATTTGGCAATCTAAATCACATTAAAACACACACTAGAATAATATATGAACGGATTAATTATGGTTGCCCAACTACTTTTGGGATTATCAATATTAGTAATTTTACATGAGTTAGGCCACTTTCTTGCGGCACGTGCCTTTGGGATTAAAGTAGAAAAGTTCTATTTGTTTTTCGATGCATGGGGAGTGAAATTATTTAGCATCAAACGTGGAGATGTAGAATACGGAATCGGATGGCTGCCACTTGGCGGTTATGTTAAAATTGCCGGTATGATAGATGAATCTATGGACAAAGAGCAGATGGCATTGCCACCTCAGCCCTGGGAATTCCGGTCTAAACCCGCATGGCAGCGTTTAATTGTGATGCTTGCCGGTGTTTTTGTAAATATCGTGGTAGGTATATTCATTTTCTGGATGCTGACATTTAAATTCGGCGAAACCTACATCGCAAACAGCTCCGTACAGAGCGGTATCAATCCAGGGGTAATTGGTAAAGAAATCGGATTAAAACAGGGTGATCGTGTACTTGCTGTTAATGGCACCAAGGTAATCAGGTTTGATGAGTTATTAAGTTCAAAGGTACTGCTTGGAAATACCACGCTTACTATAGAACGTGATGGTAAAGCAATAGATATTAAGGTTCCTGATAATATTCTTAATAAGGTTTCAGATCTGGGTATTGATGAATTCATTAGTAGGGCACCCTTATTAACCAGTACGGTAGATACTGTAGCCAAGGGCAGAAATGCAGAAAAAGTGGGCATTCAAAAGGGAGACCGTATTGTGGCTGTAAATGGTGTACCGGTCAAATACAATGTAGATGTATCTAAAGAATTAAAAAAACTTAAAAACCGTAAATTCAGCTTAGATGCTTACCGTGGTCAGCAATTGGTACATTTTGATGTCGCTACTGATAGCACAGGTACAATTGGCATTGGTTTCAATACAGATGAAATCAGAGAAGAAACTATAAAATATGGCTTTTTTCAGGCTCTGCCTATTGGCGCACATCAGGCATGGGTTTCCTTCACTGATAATGGCAAGGGTATCTGGAAAGTGTTAAGCGGCAAAATCAAAGCAGATAAAGCATTCTCAGGACCTGTAGCCATTGCGCAGAAGGTGTATGGTGGTGTATGGATTTGGTCACACTTCTGGGCTTCTACAGCCTTAATATCAATCGCACTGGCATTCATGAACCTCCTTCCTATACCTGCCTTAGATGGCGGCCATGTGGTATTCCTTTGTGTGGAGATGGTTAAAGGCAAACCTCTTGGAGAAAAGTTTATGGAAACTGCACAGATTGTTGGTTTTGTTATGCTCTTATCTTTGATGGTCTTTGTTATTGGTAACGATATTTTTAAAGCTTTCATCAAGTAATACGCATAACCAGGTTTTTGGAACCAGGTTAAAGAAGTCATAATGTACGATCAGAAGGAAAACCAGGTGTTTTCTCTGTGTAAAAAAATAGAAAAACCGGATAGAGCTGTTCCGGTTTTTCTATTTTTGAACAAATCTGAAAATATGTCGACGCTATCCATTTTTAAAAAAGTTGCTATTGCCGAAGGTATATCTTACCTCGCGCTGTTACTGATTGCTATGCCTTTAAAATATTTTGCAGGATTGCCACTCGCAGTTAAATACACAGGCTGGGCCCATGGCTTACTTTTCGTATTATATGTAGCCTTGGTAATAATGTGCTGGATGGAATATAAATGGAAATTTGGGAAGACACTACTTGTGATGGTGTGTTCCTTATTGCCTTTTGCCCCATTTATTATTGAAAAACGCCTGCATGAAGGTACTGAGAACCAAGGTGCTTAAAATAAAGAGCGTCTTTTAGTAAATCTTTTAAAATAAGGCTTGGAAATATAGGGTCTAATATATACATTTGCATCCCGCTTAATAAGCAATGCCCAGTTGGCGGAATTGGTAGACGCGCTGGTCTCAAACACCTGTGGGAAACCGTGCCGGTTCGACTCCGGCACTGGGTACGACTTAAAAGCCTTAGAGAAATCTAAGGCTTTTTTGGTAGTTAATTATTCGTATTGATCAGGTTGACCATTACTTTGACCATCATTTCTTTTTCATCTGATTTACTTTCCGCTATCATCAGAGTTAACGCTACCAAGGCATTGTCTGCAAGACGTTTGGTACCATCACTTCTGTAAAGAATTCCATTTTTCTCCATAAACCAAACGAAAAGATAAGCCGCTATACGTTTGTTCCCATCAGAGAATGAATGATTTTTGACCACAAAATATAATAGGTTAGCTGCTTTTTCTTCTACGCTGGGATACAGATCCATACCGCCAAAGGTCTGATAAATTGCGGCAATAGATCCTTTAAAGGATTCATCCTTTTCATTCCCAAATAATGAACTGCCACCAAATTTTTCCTTCAGATCATGGATTGCCTGTTTAGCTTCTGCATAATTTATGATGAATAATTCTTCAATTGTGGTTCCTTCAATGGTTAGCTCCTGATGATCATATTTATCAAGAATGTCTAAAGCATATGCATAATCAGTCACTACCTTTAATAATCCTATTGCTTCATCGTTGTTTAATGATTTGTTTTCAAGTACATTGCTTAAGAGAGTTACAGCATTCTTTAAAGAATTTAATTGCTCATTTTTGTCTCTTAAACGGGTTTCATTGATTGAATAGCCTTTCAGGAGATGGTCTTTTAGAATCCTGTTGGCCCAAATGCGGAATTGAGTTCCTTCATTTGATTTAACTCGGTAGCCCACTGATATTATAACATCCAGACTAAAAGCAGTTAAGGGTTTGTCTGAATTTGCAATATGCAAAAAATGCATATTGCTTTTCTTATCTAATTCTCCATCTTTAAAGATGTTTCTGATATGTCTGGATATTACAGATTGGTCCCTTTGAAATAGATCAACCATTTGAGCTTGAGTAAGCCAAATCGTTTCATTTTCCAATTTTACATCAATTACCGTTTCACCATTTTCCGATTTATAAATAACAATTTGATCGTTCTTCATTTTTTCTATGTTTAACAATTACAAGCAAACTTATATCTAATTCTGCATAAGGTATTTAAATTTGTTTTGGCAAGAATTCCAAAATCCTGCGCTATTTTGCTGTATTTGAACAATTTGATCCAAACCAGGTTGACCATTACCTTAACCATCATTTCTTTTTCATCAGATTTACTTTCAGCAATCATTAGTGTTAATGCAACCAGTGCATTATCTGCAAGTCGTTTGGTGCGGTCACTTCTGTATAAGATATCATTTTTTTCCATGAACCAGACAAAGAGATATGTGGCAATACGTTTATTTCCATCTGAGAACGAGTGATTTTTGACCACAAAATATAACAGGTTAGCTGCTTTTTCTTCTACGCTTGGATAGAGATCCAAACCACCAAAAGTTCCATAAATGGCTGCGATAGAGCCTTTAAACGATTCATCTTTTTCATTCCCGAATAAAGAACTCCCACCGAATTTTCTTTCAGATCATGGATTGCCTGTTTAGCTTCTGCATAATCTATGATGAACAATTCTTCAATTGTAGTTCCTTCGATGACTAGTTCCTGATGATCATATTTATCAAGAATGTCCAGAGCATATGCATAATCAGTTACAACCTTTAGTAATCCTGTTGCCTCATCGTTGTTTAATGATTTGTTTTCGAGTACATTACTTAACAGTGTTACTGTGTTCTTCAGGGATTTTAATCGTTCTGCTCCCTAAACGCTTTTTATTAATTGAATAACCCATGAGCAGATGATCTTTTAAAATCTTATTGACCCAAATCCTAAACGCCGTCCCTTGTTTTGAATTAACCCTATATCCGATTGAGATGATCACATCTAAATTATAATATTCAATAATTCTTTCTACATACCTATTTGCTTCTATTTGAACTGTTGCATTTTTTGCAACAGTTGCTTCCCTGATGAGTTCTTCTTCTTTATAAATATTGTTTAAATGCCGTGATTTGCTGTATTTGAACTATTTGAACCAAGTCTTGCTTGAAGCGGTTTGACTTTAGTCCGGCAAGGGGTACGACTTAAAGGCTTTAGAGAATCTAAGGCTTTTTTGGTTATTAATTATTTAGTATTCCCCGTTAGTTTATTATTTCGGTTGTAATTGATGAGATGTTACAAATCATTAGACTTTTAAACCATCAATAATGCCCTTTGAAAATCTGACTACAACAAGTACCAATCCAACTACTTTTTATAGCGCGGCAACCGGGAATTTTGTACCTGAACTTTATATGGTTTTAGAATGCTTAAATAAGAATTATGAAAAAGAGAAAATTAGGGAATAGCGGATTAGAAGTTTCTGCATTAGGTTTTGGCTGTATGGGTTTGAACTTTTTAGATGGCAAAGGTCTGGATCAAAAAGATGCCATTACACTACTGCGCAACTCCGTTGAAAGGGGGATCAACTTTTTTGATACCGCAGAAGCTTACGGACCTTATACAAATGAAGAACTCGTTGGTGAAGGATTGCAGCCTTATAGAAAAGACGTCATTATTGCAACAAAATTTGGTTGTAAAGATGCCAGACCTATAACAGGTTTAGACAGCAGACCTGAGACCATCAGAGCAGTAGTAGAAGGATCTCTAAAAAGGTTGAGAACAGATTATATCGACCTGCTTTATCAGCACAGAGTTGATCCGAATGTTCCAATAGAAGATGTGGCAGGTACGGTAAAAGACCTGATACAGGAAGGTAAGGTAAAGTATTTCGGTTTATCGGAAGCAAGTGCAACAACTATTCGCCGGGCACATGCTATTCAACCTGTTACGGCGTTACAAAGCGAATACTCTTTGTTTTGGCGTGAGCCCGAAAATGAGATTATACCATTATTAGAAGAGTTAGGCATTGGTTTCGTGCCGTTTAGTCCCTTGGGCAAGGGTTTCCTCACCGGTACAATAAATTCAAAGTTAGCGGATGTAGACCGCAGAAATATCATTCCTCGTTTCACTGAAGAAAACATCAAAGCCAATCTGGTTTTAGTGAATGCGCTTTCAGAAATTGCTGAACAAAAGAATGTTACTACCGGACAATTAGCATTGGCTTGGCTCTTAGCTCAAAAGCCCTGGATAGCACCAATACCAGGGACTACAAAATTGCATCGTTTAGAGGAAAACATAGGCAGTACAGATATAGTATTAACATCTGATGAACTTGCAAAGATCAATACCACAGTCAATGGAATTACACTCGTGGGAGAGCGCTATCCCGAAGTTTTAGCGAAACAAATAGATAGATCTTAAAGCAACCTTTAAGCAGAAATAAAGTCTGTGTGCAAGTCAGGTTATCGGCTTGCAAACATTGCTTTACACAGAACGCCAAAGCATATGTCCATCAAATTAATTGATTACATTTATAATCAGAAACATGCAACTACAATCCAACCTTAATCATATTAAAAGTATATCCCAACTAGTTCGGATATTGGGGCTTCCTGCACCATTGCACCCATTGGTTGCCCTTGTTGATTATACTAATGTTTCTGTTCACCTATTTCCAAGGGGGCAAAAAACAAGTTTAGATTTTTACAAAATTTCCTTTAAACCTACGTTCGTAGGGCAAATTAAATACGGGCAGGCCTATTATGATTTTGCAGAAGGCGGACTAGCTTTTTTGAAGCCAAGACAAATCGTTTATCCACCAGAAGATCCGGCAAGCTATGAAGGTATAGCATTGTATTTCCATCCAGACTTCATACGAAATTACCCTTTAGGAAACACAATACAACAGTATGGCTTTTTCTCGTACGATGTGTCAGAAGCTTTATTCTTATCAGCGAAAGAAAAAGAGGTTATCGCCAATTTATTTGCCTCAATAGCCAATGAATTGCACAACAACATTGACAATTTCAGCCAGGATGTTTTGGTGTCGCAAATAGAATTGTTGTTAAATTACAGCAATCGTTTTTACAACAGGCAGTTTATCACGCGGAAAGCAATTAATCACGATATCGTAACGTCTTTGGATAACCTTTTAGACAGGTATTTCAAGGAAGAAAACAGTCTGAAAAACGGTTTGCCATCCGTTAAGTATATCAGCACAGAATTAAAGCTGTCGCCACGCTATTTGAGCGACATGTTGAGTACATTGACAGGGCTAAACACACAACAATACATTCAGAACGTAATCATAGAGAAAGCTAAAGAAAAATTATCTACTACCAATCTTTCCGTTTCGGAAATTGCTTATGAACTGGGCTTCGAACATTCTCAATCGTTTAACAAACTTTTTAAGACAAAGACAAATGTTACGCCTTTGGAGTTCCGAAATTCATTCAATTAAACGGGCATAAAGCGGGTACTAAAAGCCAATACCACGATTTTTGTTTGATAAAAGGAGGTTGGGAGTGATGCTGCAAACATTTACGCAAGATTTAACAATACACGAAATATAAATTTAATGTACCCTAATTTCATTGCCCACCTTCAAAGATACATCACCTTAGATAATCAAGAGATTGACCTTCTATTATCTCTGATAAAGCCAGTAACTATCAGGAAAAAAGAGTTCCTGCTTAAAGAAGGTCAAGTCTGTAAGGCCAATTATTTTGTAGAAACGGGTCTTGTCAGAATGTTTTTCATCAATGAAAAGGGTATTGAGCATACCACTCAGTTTGCACTGGAGAACTGGTGGATAGCTGATTATATGAGCTTATCCAACCGGAGCAGTTCACATTTTCATATCCAGGCGGTTGAAGCAGCAACAGTAATTGCTATAGAACAGCATAAGGAAGACCAGCTGCTGGCTCAGCTCCCACAGTTAGAACGCTACTTCAGGCTTATGATGCAGCGTGCCAATGGAGCAGCCCAAATGCGCGTCAAATTTTTTCAGGACTTCTCAAAAGAAGAGAACTACCGGCAATTCGTATCCCTGTTTCCTCAATTTGTACAGCGTATCCCGCAATATATGCTTGCTTCTTATCTAAGGCTTACGCCAGAATACCTGAGCGAACTACGAAAAAAAAGCATATGATTTCATTTCTTAAACCAGCTTAAGATTTTTGTAATGAAAATCGGGCATCTTTGGTTAATCAATTAATAATCAAAGAAATGGAACACAGAATTAATTTTGCAGCTATTGAACCAGCTGCCTACAAAGCACTGCTTAGCCTTGAAAGTTACCTGGCAACTACTACCATCAGCAAGACATTAAAAGAACTGATTAAGATCAGGGCTTCCCAAATTAATGGCTGCGCCTTTTGTATCAATATGCATACTATTGATGCCCGCAAACAGGGTGAAACTGAACAGAGAATCTACCTGCTTAATGCCTGGAGGGAAGTTCATGACCTTTATACTGATGAAGAAAAAGCTGTTCTGGCTTTAACAGAAGAAATGACGCTAATTACTAATGGGGGAGTTTCAGAGGCAACCTATCAGCAGGTAAAATCTTTCTTTGATGACAAACAGCTAGCACAGATTATGATGGCTATCATTACTATTAACAGCTGGAACAGAATGAGTGTTGCCACACAGCTTGCGCCTCAATAGCTTTAAAATCCTTTCATCCCCGCTAGCCTTAGAGAAATCTAAGGCTAGCGGGCTAAGTGCTGATATCAATATAGTCTATCCATATAGCTTCCCTGTCTAAAGTACTGGTAAACTCATTCCAGATAACCTCTGGCCGGTACCTAACCATAGCTTTAAAATGAACGGCACCATTGAGCCATATTGTTATTTCCTTTCTAATATCCACCATATCTGGAGAGATATAAATTCGTATTCTACCTACCCTTGAGCTTTCTATCTTAAAAGTGTTTTTCTGATAAGTCGCCCTTAAGGCTCCAGAACGCTTTTTGTAATTAAAAGCTTGGAGGCTGGTGTCGCGTACAACTGGTTCATCACTTTTATTCAGCAATACCCACTTATTTATTTGGAAGTTCGATGGAATATGCCAGTTGGCTCGTTTTGCCAGTGTATCAAGTGAAGTGATACTTATCCAATCGCAGCGCCCATATTTTGTATCATCACATTCCCATTGTAGTGCTGATCTGAAAGAATTTCTTTTTCTTTTAACCAGATCATCAAATAACAGTTTGAATGCCGGCTCAGATTCATGAAAGGCGGGAAACCAATGAGGAAAACCGTTAAACCGGTGGTCCTGATAATCTGCTCCAAGCATTTTCATCAGATGATTTAAAGAATCATTTGCACTAGGTGGATAATAGTAATCCTGATCAGTGGATACATTAAAGAATGACCTGTTTAATAAATTACGTACATAAGTACCGCCAGTTGCTACACGCGGTCTGGTATTAAATCCATAAAACCCAGCAAAGGCCGAAGGCTGTTTCATAGCATAAGAAAAAGCTCCCGTCGCCCCATTAGAATGTCCTGAAATAAATACTTTTTCATCATCAACATTCACTACGTTTTTTATCTGTTTCAGAATAGCAGGAACCATGAAAAAACCTTTATCTGGCGACATCCAGTTGTAGTCTCTGTTACCATTCGGATAAACCATGATCACATTATGCCGATCCGCGAATTTTGTATAATACCGGTTCCATCCGCTTGTATCTTCTCCGTCAGAATATTCCCAAACTCTCGTATTACCCTGTACTGCCCCGTGAAGAAAAAATAATAATGGATATCTATGTTTTTCATGATAGTTTTTGGGCAATACAACTAAAAAAGAATTATGCAGGGTGTCATTTAACTTTATCTGCATCGATATAAGTTGGCTGCTTATCCGGGGATAGCTATTATATGTTTTAATCTGGTTATATAAGTCTTTCCCTGCAGACCTCGGCCTCAATTTTGATAAAAGACCCTGATTTTCAAGATTCCTTTGATAGGCATTAATTGAATCTATTTTTAGTTTTTCCTGTGACCATGCCTTGAATTGCAAAAATATCAGCAGGAGGAGAAAAATATATCTGTTCATATCTTTAATATTTCATGCTAAAATGAGCCTTTAAATACTCAAAAATCACCGCTATCAAGCCATAATCCATGAATATCTTATAATTATTGACGAGTGTCCTTTTTTCAATGACGAATGTAGTGCAGCAATAAGCCTGAGATTTTATATTTGAAGATGGATCGGAAGCGCCTAATCTTACTACATATTATTGTATGGGCTTTGCTGGTCGCAGGCAATTTACTCAGAAGCTTTTTTACTGATATATCATGGCATGTATCGTTTTGCTATTCATTGCTGATTGAACTGGGGTATACTTTAGTTTCAGCAGCCTGTTTTTATCTGAGCTACCTATGGGTCGCACCAGTGTTGGTTATCAGGCGTAAATATGTTCAGGCATTCTTGTATACCATAATTACGTTTGCGATTACAGTATTTGTCAGGTTTGCGCTTGAATTTTGGGTGTTTAAACCAATGTTCCATTTTGATAATTACTTCGGACGCATTCCCGGAATGTCGTCTTATCTCTCTAATATTTTTTATTTTTATATCCCAAGCTATTTTATCTACGGTCTGATGTGTTTTTTTGTTGCTCATTGGTTTAATAGCCAGCAAAGGCAGCAAGATCTTCAACAGCAAAGGCTGCATGCAGAACTTGCCTTTTTGCGTTCACAGGTAAATCCACATTTTTTATTTAACACTATAAATGATATTTATTCTCTGGCTTATCAAGGTTCGCCGCTAACAGCAGACGCACTACTTAAATTATCTGTTATACTCCGGTACATGTTAAGGGGAGGCATTGAAGAATTTATGCCGCTAAACCGGGAGGTAGATTATATTGATAATGTTATCGAACTGCAGAAAATTGCATGCAAAGGAAATGCGCATATCATTTTTATTAAAGAGGGTGTTATTGGCGAACAGCCCATTGGCTCATTGCTTTTCATAGCATTTATAGAAAATGCTTTCAAACATGGCGTTCTAGATGATCCTGCTACAGCTGTAAATATCTACCTCCATGCCGACAATTCCACTATAACGTTCTCCATGAGGAATAAAATCAGTGAAGCTATGGAAGATGAAACACCAGGTATAGGGTTAAACAATGTCCGCCGCCGACTTGAACTTTTATATCCGGGCCGTCATACACTAGCTATTAGTGATGCTGATGGTTATTTTGCAGTCGAATTATTTATAGAAACTACTATATGAAGATCAGATGCCTGGTAATCGATGATAAACCTCTGGCCGTCGACCTGCTGGTTGAGTATATCAAGAAAATCCCTTACCTGGAATTGGTGGGTTCTGTTACCGATCCTGTAAAAGGCCTGGAATTATTGAGAAATACCCATGTGGATCTGGTTTTCCTTGATATTCAAATGCCGCAGCTAAGTGGAGTAGAGTTTTTACGTCTGGCCGGTGGAAAAGTTAAAGCTATATTCACTACCGCCTATGTTAAGTATGCTATTGAAGGGTATGATCTTGATGTTTTAGATTATCTGTTGAAGCCTATTGCATTTGACCGTTTTTATCAGGCGGCGGAGAAAGCACTCAGAAATTTTCAAACTACAGCACCAGAGTTAGCTGCCATCAATGAACATCCGGCTTCCAATTCATATTTATTTGTTAAAGCAGAGCATCGTATTCATAAAATCAGACTGGAAGATATCATATATATCGAAGGCCTGGAAAATTACGTTTCCATTCATACTTTAAGCGCCCGTATCTTAAGTTTACAGACTTTAAAAAAAATGGAAGAACAGCTTCCTCCTAAAAATTTTATCAGGGTACATCGCTCATTTATTATTTCTGTACAGCACATCTGTTATATTGAAAAGAGTAATATTATTCTTTTAAACGATGTTTCAGTACCTATCGGAAACACCTATCGCGAAAACTTCTTTAAGTCTGTTGATCCAAACCTTTAATCTGATTAGTTGTTCATCAGAAACAGTTAGTACGGTTTTAACTAGCCGGGCAGCTCCTGAAACAATATAATTATGACAGAGGGAATCAAAAAACAAGACCTGAGCCCCGAAGAGCTCAGGCTTTTCGGTGATCTGATGCCAGAAGATCTCGAAGAAATAGTAGAAACCGGTCTTAACAGAAGGCACTTTATGAAACTTATGGGGCTGGCCTCAGCAGGCCTGCTGGCCAGTCACCTTCTCGGTGCAGAACAGGTCTTTGCCCGTCAGGTGCCAGATCAGGTAGCTGATAACTTCCCGCCCCAATTTATAGAAAACGGGCTGCAGGTAAGTTTTAAAGTGAATAATCAACAGAAAAACTTACTTGTAGATTCACGGATGACCTTGTTAGATACCCTGCGCGAACGTTTACAATTAACCGGGTCTAAAAAAGGATGTGACCATGGGCAGTGCGGCGCATGTACCGTCATATTAGATGGTGAACGTGTGTTATCATGCCTCACCCTTGCAGCTACCTGTACCGGTAAATCTGTTATTACTGTAGAGGGCCTGGCAAACGGTAACGAGCTGCATCCTGTGCAGCAGGCCTTTCTAAAACATGACGGTTTTCAGTGCGGTTATTGTACCTCCGGACAAATCTGCTCCGCTGTGGCACTAATGAAAGAAGCTAAAGAAGGGCAGGCAAGTTACGTTACAAAAGATGTGCGCCAGGTTCAACAATCCCTCAGTCTCTCCTCTGATGAAATACGCGAAAGGATGTCGGGAAACCTATGCCGTTGTGGTGCGTATCCAAATATAGTTGCAGCTATTACAGAATCACAGAGCGGAAAATCAGTAGCGCAAACCTGGCAGCTTATAGACCAAAATCAATCACATCATGAGACCATTTAAATTTACTCCAGGGCTGGATGTTTCCAATGCAATCCAGTACAGGGCAGCTAATACCAACGCCAGTTTCTTAGCAGGAGGAACAAATCTTTTAGACCTCATGAAGGAAGATGTAGCGCATCCTGATGAACTGATCGATATCTCGTCTTTCCCTGCAGCTGTATTATACGGTTCACATAGCCAAAGTCCCAAAGGCGGGTTATCCATATCGGCCTGGGCTAAAAATACACAGACTGCTAACCATCCGCAGATAAGAAAATCTTATCCGCTTTTAACACAGGCAATACTCGCAGGGGCATCGGCGCAGATCCGTAATATGGCCAGTAATGGTGGCAATCTATTACAGCGTACCCGCTGTTCTTATTTTTACGATACCGCAATGCCCTGCAACAAACGTGTTCCCGGTTCTGGCTGCAGTGCAAAAGAAGGTATTAACCGTATGCACGCAATTTTTGGATGGTCTGACAGCTGTGTAGCAGTTTTCCCCTCTGATATGGCTATAGCACTATCCGCACTGGAAGCATCAGTAGGCATTACCACAAAAGAAGGCCAGGCTCTTATTATACCATTTGATCAGTTTCACCGTTTGCCGGGAGATCATCCTGAAAAAGATAATAACCTGCCCGAAGGGGCAATCATTACACATATTGAATTACCGGAAAATAACTTTGCTGATCATTCTGCCTATCTTAAGGTGCGTGATAGGGCCTCTTATGCTTTCGCATTGGTATCAGTTGCTGCCGCACTGGAAATTAAGGATGACCGTATTCTAAAAGCCAGAATTTCCATGGGCGGTGTAGCACATAAGCCATGGAGGGCCACAAAAGCAGAAGATATGCTCAAAGGTAAAAGGCCAACGCTGGCTAACTTTGAACGGGCGGCTGCCTCAGAGATGAAAGCCGCAAAACCGCTGCAACATAATAAATTTAAAATTGAGATGGGAAAAAACACCATTGTCCGCAGCCTTGAAATGGCTTTAAATACCAGTAACATTTAGCTATGGAAAACCTGAAAGAACAAAAAGCAATCGGCAGCCCCCTCAGCAGGGTAGATGGTATCCTGAAAATCACTGGCAAAGCAACCTATGCAACAGATTACCAGTTTAATAATATCGCTTATGCGGTAATCTTTAAATCCACCATATCATCTGGTACCATTACCAATATGGATACCAGTGCCGCAGAGCAGGCGCCAGGGGTACTGGCAGTTATTAACTACAAGAATATCCCTAAACTCAATGAAAAAGGTGGCCTTCGCGGAGGGTCTCTTTTGCAGTCGCCAGAAGTAGAGTTTTTTGGTCAGCATATCGGACTTGTGGTGGCAGAAACCTTTGAACAGGCAACTCATGCCGCTCATCTGGTAAAAACTACCTATGCCCAGCGGGAAGGTAAAAATGATTTTGATAAACTCGCTAAAAATCCTCAGCTGCCAAAAGATGAAGAAAATAAAGACCTTCTGCGTGGAGATGCCGCTTCTGCTTTTGCCAGTGCAGAAGTTAAAGTAGAAGAGAGTTACGAAACCCCTATAGAACATCACCATCCGCTTGAACCGCATTCTACGATAGCCGCCTGGGAGGGCGATCAGCTGGTACTTTATAATGGTTCCCAAATTATCAATGGCGCTCAAACAGCTGCTGCGGCTACACTTAATATCAGCCCGGCACAGGTACGTATAGTCTCTCCCTATATTGGCGGAGGCTTTGGTTCAAAAGGTGGGCAATGGGCAAATATAGCACTCGCTGCTGTGGCGGCGCAAAAGGTGGGCCGACCGGTTAAACTTACGCTTACCCGCCAGCAGATGTTTAATTCTGTTGGCCTGCGCTCCAGGAATATCCAGAAGATGAGTCTCGGTGCAACAAAAGACGGCAGATTATTATCCCTGGCTCATGATACCATTACCCATGGTGCTATCAAACAGGAATTTATAGAGCCCTGTGGCGATTGTTCCAAAATTATGTACGATGTAGCCAATTCCCGCATCACCTATAGGGTGGCACCAATGAATGTCATCATCCCCACCTATACCCGCGGACCCGGAAAATCTACCGGCAGTTTCGCCCTCGAGTCAGCCATGGATGAGCTTGCCCATAAACTTAAAATGGACCCCATCGCATTGCGGATAAAAAATGAACCCGCTAAAGACCCTTCATCAGGTAAACCCTGGTCATCAAAAACCACCGTACAATGTCTCGAGGCAGGCGCCAAGGCTTTTGGATGGGACAAACGTTTAAGCGAACCTGGTAAGAATATTATAGACGATTATTATATTGGTTATGGTGTTGCCTGTGGTACCTATCCTGCCCGGCAGCAGAAAAGTTCTGCGTCAATTTTACTGCAGAACAAAGGAGGAACCATCACTGCTCAAATTAAATTGGCCGCAGCTGATCTGGGTACGGGTACTTTCACTATCCTTAGCCAGGTAGCGGCAGATGGGCTCGGTTTACCCGTAGAAAATATCTATGTACATATAGGCGATTCGCTCTTTCCGCCGGCGGCAGGATCGGTAGGATCTGTAGGTGCGGCAAGTTATGCTAATGCCGTTAATGATGCCTGTACAAAAATAACAGATGAGCTTATTGCAAAATCAGGTAAACAGTATTTTGTGAGGCCAAGTGCGGCCGACGTTATCCGCGGAGAAAACCTCGCTGAATTTGAGACCCGCGTAGATGCTATGCCGCCAAAAGATGCCGCTAAAGTTTCCTCGCATAGTTTCAATGCCAACTTTGCAGAAGTGCATGTCAACAGGTATACAGGAATGGTAAAAGTAGTACGCTTTCTGGCAGTTACCGGGGCAGGAAAAATACTTAATCCTAAAACCGCACGCTCGCAGATCATTGGCGGTAATGTATGGGGCATAGGTATGGCCTTAACTGAAGAGTCACTTATTGATCCCCGGTATGGAAATTTTGCAACCCGCTCGCTCGGCGATTATCATGTGCCCGCCAACCTTGATATTCCAGAGATGGATGTCATCTTTATAGACGAGAAAGATACTGGCCCAAATACTTTAGGTATAAAGGGAATTGGAGAAGTAGGTATTGTAGGCGTTGCTGCAGCGGTTGCCAATGCGGTGTTTAATGCCACCGGAAAAAGGGTCAGAAGTTTGCCTATTACACCAGACAAGCTTTTGTAGCATGCCAGATACTATTATTCAAGACCATAAAGAAGCTGCCGCCACCAAACTATTGCCATGGGTTACTGCTATAGCCATGTTTATTCAGTCGCTCGATGGAACTATTTTAAACACTTCACTCCCCAGCATAGCGCATGATATGGGGCGTTCTGCTACAGAAATGCATTCGGTTATCGTTACCTATGCTTTAACACTGGCATTGTTTATTCCCCTGTCCGGATGGCTTTCTGATAGATTTGGTTCCAGAACTATGTTTATGATCGCGGTGGCACTGTTTGTCACAGGCTCCCTCTTTTGTGCACTTTCTGTAGATCTGATGACTTTTAATCTTTCAAGAATTGTCCAGGCTATCGGTGCCTCAATGATGGTACCTATCGCCAGACTGGCCATCTTATACCAGTATCCCCGTAACGAGTTACTCAAGACAATGAATTTTATAACGGTCTTCGGTCTGCTTGGTATGGTGGTAGGGCCCAGCCTGGGTGGTTTTCTTTCTGATAATTTTTCCTGGCACTGGATCTTCCTGGTCAATATTCCAATTGGCTTTATTGGTATTTCCATGGCTTACCGGATCATGCCTAATTTTAAACATGCCGTAGGCCGCTTTGATTTCCGTGGACTAGCTTATTTCAGCCTTGCTTTAATTATGATTACCATGGTACTTGAGCTCGTCCAAACAGGATTAACACATTGGATGATGATCCTGGGTATGCTTTTCCTCGCCGGATTATTATCCCTGTTCTATTATATCCACTACAAAAAAACAGAAAAGCCTATTATAGACCTTCGGTTGCTAAATATCAATACCCTTAAAATAGGGCTGTCCGGCAGTCTCATTACCAGGCTGGGCATCGGAGGTTTACCCTTGCTGCTACCATTAATGCTGCAAACCGGTTTCGGTTATTCTGCCTCAGTATCTGGCCTGCTGTTACTGCCTTCAGCACTGGCCAATGTTGCTATCAAGCCTTTTGTTGTCCGTATTATCAAGGCTTTAGGGTACCGTACTGTATTAATCAGTAATACTATTTTGCTTGGGCTCGTATTAATTGTACTCGGGTTTGTAGAGAAAGATACTCCTCTGGCATATTACATCCTGCTGATGGTTTTTTATGGGGTATTTACTTCCATACAGATGTCGGCAATGAATACCGTTACGCTGGCCGATCTCGATGAGAGCACAGCCAGCGGGGGCAATACCATGCTGGTTATCATGCAGCAATTGTCTGTTAGTTTTGGTGTGTCTGTATCCAGTCTGGTGTTCTCTTTTTTCAGCTCTGCCGCATTTACAATGAACCTTTCACAGGCATTCCACTATACTTTTATCAGCCTTGCCATATTCACTATAGGCTCAAGTTTCACCTTTAGCAAACTCAGCAAAAATGCGGGCAGCGGCTATATATAAAGTGTCTATTTTTAACAGATCATGTTATATCAACAATGTGCTGCTATTTTATTTTTAATTCGTAGATTAACCCTATTAAAAACCGGATAAATCGTGATGAAAATCTATTGTTCCTTCTGATTATTACTGCCCTGGTATCTTGTAAAAAAGATGCGGATAAAACCCTTATCAACAAGAATTGGGTGATAGCCTCTGCAACCATAACGCCTGCCAGAACTGTGGGTAATAAAACTACTACAGACCTGCTCGAACTTGCGGGGCCAGGTAGCTGTGAGGCCAATACTATTTTAACGTTTTCAAAAGATCGTAACTTTACCAGCAGCTCTAATGGTGCGCTGTGTGATTTATACGTTGATTCAAAGGCGCCCGCTATAACCTGGAGGAGGGATGGTGATCAAATATTTTTATCATCTGCGCCCAGTTCCCTAATGCTCCAGTCTGGTGAGAAGCTAAGCCATACTACTAATAATATCCAGGCCGACGGTACGGTTTATACCATCCTGCGTGTATATAAAGCCAAATCCAAGTAAGCACCCATACTGCCCGCCAGCCCCCAGATTGTCTTAGACTATTTTAAATCCTGTCATCAGGATTTAAGCTTTTTTTCTCTAGCATATTATAAGCAAAGCAGGCAGTCAGGCTTATGCTTTACATTTATATAACAAACATCTGCTCTTGCTTCCTGTTAATCATGCAGAACCAATCGTAATTATGAACAGAAGAAATTTTGTAGCAACTTCAGCTGTCGCTGCGGCTGCAGTGGTAGCCGGAACTTCTCTTCCTTCTTTTGGAAGCATTTTAAAGCAAAATGATATGAATCAAACAGATGTGAATCAATCAGGGGTAGCAACTAAGCGTTACCGCCCGCTGTCCTTATCCGGACTTGGAGGCGTAGCTGCAGGCAACGGTTTTCATGAAAACCCAGATCAGGAGGTGAATGCTGCTTTAGAAGCAGCCTGGAATAATGGAGTAAGGTATTTTGATACTTCGCCCTGGTATGGACTGGGTTTAAGCGAGCGTCGTTTTGGCCATTTTCTACGCAATAAAAAGCGCGAAGAGTTTACGCTTTCAACTAAGGTTGGACGGGTACTCATCGCAGATAAAGATTTTACAATGCCCGATGGCTTGTGGAAAGGAAAATTAAACTTCAATTACAAGTACGATTACAGCGCTGCCGGGGTCAGGAAAAGCGTTGAAGATAGTTTACAAAGATTAGGACTGCCATATCTTGATATTGTATTTATCCATGATCTTTCCCCGGATAATGAAGATTTTAAAGGTAAGTGGCTCGATTATTTTGAACAGGCCAAGAACGGTGCCATGCCAGAACTTACCAAAATGCGTGAAGAAGGACTGATCAAAGCCTGGGGACTTGGAGTAAATACCATTGAACCTGCTATCAAAGCAATCGAGGTGGCCGATCCTGATATTTTCCTTATTGCCACCCAGTACTCATTGATCAAACATGAAGACGCCTTAAACAAGCTGTTCCCTTTATGTGAGAAGAAAGATATTTCCATCGTAGTAGGAGCACCACTAAATGCAGGGTTTCTTGCCGGCGTGGATAGATATGATTATACTGGTAAATTCCCGGATGGTGCTAAAGAGAAACTGAGCTCTTTAAAGCAGATTGCTGCCAAACATAAGGTAGATTTAAGATCAGCAGCCCTGCAGTTCTGTGCGGCACCGAAAGTTGTTTCAGGGGTTATTCCCGGAGCATGGAAGGCAACTCAGGCAACTGATAATGCCAGTTCATTTAAAGCAGTTATTCCAATAGCATTTTGGGATGACCTGAAAAAACAAAAGTTAATTGCAGCTAATGCCGCAGTACCGGCTGCCTAATCTCAGCAAATTAAATTATGACCGTGTGTTACCTATCGCGGTCATAATTTAATACACTTCCGTTAAACTTTGCAATTACTTAACATCAGGGTTACATTACTGTAATACTTTTGGCGCTGATCCAGATGCACAAATCAACCAACCTGATGAAACGATTAATATTCCTGTTCCTTGCCTTTCCTCTGCTATCTTTCGCAGAAACAACCTTGCCCCGCTTCTTCAGCAATGGTATGGTATTACAGCAAAGTACAGAAGTTTCAGTCTGGGGAACAGATAAACCTGGTACCACTGTCCGTATTATGGCGTCCTGGAGTCAGGCAGGGCAGGTAAAAACTGATCAGTCTGGCAGATGGAAGTTAAGGATTGTTACGCCCAAAGCCGGCGGTCCATATAAGTTATCGGTATCAGGCAGCAGCACACAAAATATTGATAACATAATGATAGGAGAGGTCTGGTTTTGTTCCGGTCAATCAAATATGGAAATGCCGCTGAAAGGTAGGGTTAGTCAGCCTGTTGAAGGAAGCAATGAATTGATCCTCAATTCCGACAACAAAAATATACGGGTATTCAGTATCGCTAAAAATTCCAGCATGAAGCCTCTCGATAATGTAGAAGGGAGTTGGATCAGCGCATCGCCAGAGTCTGCCGGTAATTTCAGCGCAGTAGCCTATTTGTATGGGAAGAAATTAAATCAAATGCTTAAGGTACCCATAGGCCTGATAGTGAGTTCCTGGGGTGGTTCTGCCATTGAATCCTGGATGGATGCCCAGAGCCTGGCTGCCTACCCGGATATGAATAACCATAAAAGCATAGACGAGAAATTTCCCAACCGTACAGCCAATCTATTATACAATGCAATGGTTAACCCTGTTGCAGGTTATGGGATAAAAGGAATGCTCTGGTATCAGGGAGAAAATAATGTTTCAGACGGCTTGAGCTATAAAGATTACCTTTCTGCAATGATCAGGAGCTGGAGAACCGTCTGGAACCTTGGAGATTTCCCTTTCTACTTTGTACAGATTGCCCCCTTTGATTACAAAACTCTTGAATCTGGATATCTCAGAGATGCTCAGCTGCGCGTAATGAAAGAAAGCCCCAATACCGGTATGGCGGTAACACTTGATTTGGGTACCTGCAAACTGATTCATCCGCCTAAAAAGAAAGAGGTGGCTGATCGGTTAGCTTACTGGGCGCTGGCAAAAACATACGGCATCAGGGGGCTTGAGTACAGCGGACCCGTATATACTGGTATCACTGCTATAGACAGCAATAAATTAACTGTCAAATTTGATCATGCCGATAATGGCATATATCTCAGCAAATCAAACATCAGCGGTTTTGAAGTTGCAGGGGCAGATAAAGTGTTTTATCCTGCCAAAGCTGTGGTCAAAAAAGGAACCCAGCTGGTGGTATGGAGCGATCAGGTTAAGAGCCCTGTGGCGTTGAGGTACGGTTTCAGCAATTGTGCGGAAGCTATATTATACAATACCGCAGAACTACCTGCCAGCACGTTCAGAACTGATAGCTGGTAATATTCAAATGAATCCTATGCGGCATTACCTGCGAATAAGATTTTAAGCTTACATTCGGCGCACATTATCCAGCACATTGAGTTTTTTAAATTTTAGTCGTCCCTTACTGGCAGGTATCCTGCATTCTTTTGAACCTGATCATATCACTGCAGTTTCTGTATTAGCCTCAGAACAGGCAATCAGAAAGAAAAAGATATCCTTTGGTGTCATCTTCAGGGCTTCCCAATGGGCATTAGGTCATTCTGTTACCCTGCTCATCTTCGGTGGTATTGCACTCGCTTTCAAGGCATCCCTACATCAGTATGTTACCCATATTTCTGAATGGGCAGAACTTGCAGTAGGGCCTATAATGATCATTTTAGGTATTAAGGCAATTATGAGCAATAGGAAGATGGAGCAGGTCATCAGGCAAACGGATCAAACCACGGCACATTCCCATGTATCTGCCGGCAGCATACACTTACATGGCAAAAACGGAGAGGTAATACCTATAAAACCATTAACTAGATCATTCTGGGTAGGTATGATCCATGGTCTGGCTGGTACAGGTGGTGCCTTAACCACAGCCCTTGTAATAAGTGCAGCTACCATTCAGGCTTCCATAATGGTATTGGTCATAGAATCAGCTGGTATTATCATCACCATGAGTCTGTATAGCTATGTCCTTATCTCAACTATGAGCAGGTACCTCAAGAAAAACCTGGCTGTTTTTTTATGGATAAATGGCCTGGCTGGTCTGGGTTCTGTATCAGTAGGATGTTTGTTAGTTTACAAGAGCTTAGCTTAAAAGGTCTCTGAATAATTGTTTCTATACCCAGCCAATTTACTTCCTGATCAAAACATTTGCTGCCAAATAATGTTGAATGTACAATCTTATCTAGCTATTCATCAATTTGGAAAATACAAAACACATCGCTATTCTTGGCGGGGGGCCAAGTGGCTTATTCATGTTTAAAAGATTAGTAGAATCAGGAAACAAACATATTGCAGTTACAATATTCGAAAGAAAAAAGAAACTTGGTGCAGGCATGCCCTATAGTGCAGAAGGTGCCAATGATGAGCATATCACCAACGTCTCCAGTAACGAAATTCCCATGCTGGTTACCAGTCTGGCAGAATGGATTAAATCTGTGCCTAAAGATACTCTTGATAAATTTCATATAAATCCTAAACGGTTTAACGAATATAAGGTGCTGCCAAGATTATTGTTTGGCCAGTATCTCAGTGCCCAGTTTGATCTGCTGCAGAAACAGGCCAGGGAACAGGGTATGTACTATGAAGTACATTATAACAGTCAGGTAACTGATATCACCGATCATCCAGATACCGGAAAAGTGGAGGTGCTGGTTAATGATCAGGATAAGTATGAGTTTGATGAGATTGTCATCTGTACGGGTCATAATTGGCCGCATAAGTATGAAGGAAAGGTACCGGGGTATTTTGATTCCCCATATCCGCCCGTAAAACTTGCCTTGCAGCTCAACCATCCTGTAGCTATCAAAGGCTCCTCCTTAACCGCAGTAGATGCTATCAGAACGCTGGCCCGCCATAACGGAACCTTTGAAAAAGATGCCCAGGGCAAAGTAAGCTACCGTTTACTGCCAGAAAGCCCTCAGTTTAAACTGATCCTCCATACCAGAAATGGTATGCTGCCTGCTGTAAGGTTCCACCTGGAAGACTCTCATCTTTCTAATGATGCCTTGCTTTCTGATGAAGAAATTGCCGCGCATATCGCCGCAAATCATGGCTTTCTGTCGCTCGATTACATTTTTGAAAAAGACTTCAAAGCACCGATCAAAGACAAACAGCCGGGCTTTTATGAGCAGATCAAAGATATGAGCCTCGAGGAGTTTGTAACCGCCATGATGGAGCTGCGTGAGCGTCTTGATCCCTTTCAACTCCTTAAGGCAGAGTATGTGGAGGCAGAAAAATCTATCCGCCGTAAAGAATCTGTATACTGGAAAGAGATGCTGGGCGTGCTCAGCTTTGCGCTTAACTATCCTGCCAAGCATCTGTCTGCCGAAGATATGCAGCGATTACAGAAAACCCTTACACCGCTAATTTCCATTGTAATTGCCTATATACCACAGAGCTCAAGTGAAGAAATGATGGCTATGCATGATGCGGGTGTGCTCGAACTCATCCCGGTAGGAGATGACAGTAGGGTGGAGGCCGGACCAGAACTTGGTGCCACCTATACCTATACGGATGACTCTGGTAAAGAAGTTTCCGTACATTACCATACCTATGTTGATTGCGTGGGACAGCCCCACCTGGCATTTGAAGAGTTTCCTTTCAAGGGGCTGCTGACCAATAGAACAATTAGTCCGGCAAAACTGCGCTTCCGCTCAGCTGAAGAAGGTCAGAAAGCAATGGACGATGGTAAAGAGGTATCTCGCGACCAGAACGGCGATTATTATCTAGAGGTATCAGGAATCGCTATTAATGATAATTTCCAGATAGTCGATGCCTATGGTGCTTTTAATGAACGTATATATATTATGGCCGTACCTTATATCGGCGGTTATAACCCGGATTATTCCGGGCTTGATTTTAGTGAAGCAGCTTCGGCAGCAATTATAAAACGCATATTCCTATCCTAATGAATGAACAACCAGTTTCAGCGCTCAGATTATTTATGATCCTGCTGGGATCCAAAGCCCCTAACAGAAATGTAGAACAGCACGATTATTTTTTCGGCATCGCCGCCAGCCTTAAAGAACTGGTGCCTGCCATGCGCGCTTTCTGGCCTGAGGCCGGAAACAGTATTCATATCGATGGATGGCGCGAGGTAAACCAGGTTGATGGATATCAGATTAATGTGGTTGCAAAAGCAGATGCCCCTGAGGGCCCGGCAAAAAAGCTTTTTTTTATTAATCTTGGCGGATATACCTCTGGCAAGCTCGAAGAGCAGCATTATACGGTGCTGAGTGTGCATGATGAACGTACCCAGGCTATTCAGGAATCCAAAAAAACGGTATTCTTTAAAACCAATACGCTTAAAGGCGCCGGTTCCCATATTGATGAAAAATACGGTATCGATGTGGATGATATTTATAAGATTGAAGATATCCTTTCTCCGGAATTTAAAGACAAATATCATATCCTGATTACCCCGACAGCAGAACCTGTAGAAGATCAGATCACCCTCGGATATTTTAAATTAGATAAACTTAAATGATAGCCTCTGCTCGCCTTGCCGGATGGGTTGCAGAGAAGCACGACGGACAATTGATTAAACGTACTGATGAGCCATATTTTAACCATGTGCTGGCAGTGGCCGATAAAGCAGGCCAGGCCGTACAATATGGTTATGAAATCGGCCTCTGCCATGATCTGCTCGAAGATACTGCAACCACCGGGACTGAACTGCTGCAAATGCTGCGCAGTCTTGATTATTCTGAGGAAGCAGCCACGCTCATCACTTCCTGTGTGGTAGAATTAACAGATGTATTCACTGCACAGGCATATCCTGATCTGGCAAAAGCTGTACGTAAAAACCGTGAGTTTATTCGCCTGGGTACAATCAGTGCCACAGCGCAGACTGTAAAGTATGCCGACCTGATTTATAACCTGCACTGGGTATTACTGTACGATCAAAAACATGCGTTTAAGTACCTTTTAAAAAAGCAGCAGCTGCTGGGCGAGTTAAAACTAGGTGACCCTCAGCTGCGGGAAGAAGCCTTTACGGTTATCCGTCAGGCGCTCATTAATTTGGGAGTCTTACAGAAGACTTAGGCCACAGCGCATCCGATTTCAAAATCTTTTGATAGGTGGGGCAATCTTCCGTATGTGCGCCCGGAAGGTAACCAATGCTCATAAAGAACTCGTTGACAATCTCGCCACCTGTAAAACGAAAGGTCTTCTTAAACAGCTTAACCCATTCTTCTTTTGTTTTTGGATGGTTTTTTTCCAGCCAGGCCTCAAATGAACCATTTTCTTCCTGCAGCTTCAGAATAGTCTTTGCATTCTCTATTGCCGCATTAATTTTTAAACGGTTCCTGATAATACCGGGATCTGCCATCAGCCTTTCAAAGTCCGCTTCTCCATAAGCTGCCACTTTACTGATGTCAAAATTATCATATGCCTTTCTAAAAGAGTTCTCTTTCTTCAAAATGGTTTCCCAGCTCAGGCCTGCCTGGTTAATCTCCATCACCAGCCGGCAGAAGAGTTCATTATCGTTATGAATAGGAAAACCATAATGCAGGTCATGATAAGCTTTATGCAAAGCTTTCCTTTCATCATTCATATTTTCAATTGCGCTGCAGTAAGACATGTTTTAATATTGAATTATCTAAGGGTAAAACATTGCAAGTTAATGAAAAAAACCGCACCTGTTTAAGTGTGCGGCTTTAGCATGCAATGATTTTTAAGCTATTTATTTCGATACCCCGGTCAGCATTTTAATACTGTCTACTTCAGCCTGTTTGTAAGGCTTACCATCTGGGTGAAAAATCTCGTGGAACCATAACTTTGGTTCACCGCCATCTGGCATTGGCTGGTCCCAGGCATACTTGGTGTTGGTTTTACCCGCAACCAATCCCCAGTTGTATGCAGCAATGTTTTCTTTTTTCAGCAGTGGCATTATGGTACTGAACAAACTGTTTCTCGATCTTGCCATATACTCTGTACAAACCAGCGGGCGTTTAGAAACACTTCTTAAAGTATCTATCCAATGCTGGTGATCTTTGATGTCGCCATAATTGTGATAGGTAGTAATATCAGAATTCCTGATCTGGAAATCTGTCAGTTCTTTCAACTTTAAATCCCATACTCCAGCAGAGAGCGGCTGAATTGGGTTAACTGTACGTCCCCATTCAAATGCCTTTTTCAGCAGGGGCATACTTTTGTTGCCGTTTTTAGAATTGCCCGGTTCGTTATAAAGATCCCAGAGTACAATCCGTTTGTCATCCTTAAAGGTAGTCAGTACATCCTTTACATAGGCTTCAAGTGTATCTACCAGGGCAGAGTCACGATAGATCAGATCGCCCGGGTCTCTTACCCAGCCAGAGTTATGTACCCCTGGTTTAGGTGCCGGTTGTTTTCCGGTTTTATATTCCGGGTTCCAGCAATCGTCAAACAGTACAAATAAAGTAGAAATATGATGCTTGTCGGCAATATCCAGATACTGTGTCATTCTCTTTTTAAAACCCTCTTTATCTTCCTGCCAGGCTGCATGGTGCAGATATACGCGCATAGAGTTCATACCAATTCCTTCTGCCCATCCCAGTTCTTTATCTATGGTTTTCGGATCAAAAGTTTCTTTCTGCCACATCTCTAGCTGGTTAATCGCTGTGCTGGGTATAAAATCACTTCCCCGCAGCCAGCCCCATTTTTTATGCCAGTCGTTAGCCTGTTCCAGGGTCCATATGTCCCGTGGCGCCCCTGGTTTGTTTGGTTCCTGACTGCAAGACTGGAACAGGAGTGCAGCCACAAGTAGTGTAAAACAAAATGTAATTCTTCTCATAATTTATAATTTGGTTATATCGCTTTTGTGCTATAATGATAAGGCTAAATCCTGCATGGCAGGTTATCCATTTAGTTCAAAGATTAATCAATTCGTCTCATTTTAAGCCGCAGGTAAACCTCCTTTACAGTATTTGTTTACTTTAGGAGCTTCACCAATTATAAATAAAAACGTATAACGATGACCTATTTGCATAAACATAAATTGCTACTGATAGCAGTAGCCTCCTTCTGCAGCCTTATTGCCTGCAGTCCCACAGCAAAAAAAGCAGATTCAACTGATAGTTCCAAAGTAGATGCCCCTGCTGTAGAAGACAAGCAGTTTAAGAAAACTGTGGACGGCAAAGAAGTAAGCTTATACACCCTGAGTAATAAAAATGGGATGAAAGCATTAATTACCAATTATGGCGGCAGACTGGTCAGCCTTTATGTTCCTGATAAAGATGGTAAGCTGGTAGATGTAGTTGCCGGGTTCAGCAGTGTTGATGGGTATCAGCAAAGTACAGAACCGTATTTCGGGGCAACTATCGGCCGTTTCGGTAACAGGATTGCTAAAGGTAAGTTCAGCCTTGATGGTAAACAGTATACCTTATTTGTAAACAATGGTGTAAATACCCTGCATGGCGGTAAGAAAGGTTTCCAGGACGTAGTTTGGGATGCTACGCAAAGCGGTACCCAGAGCCTCACGCTTAATTACCTGTCCAAAGATATGGAAGAAGGTTTTCCGGGCAACCTCACTGTTAAGGTAATTTATACCCTTACAGACAACAATGAGTTAGAAATCAGTTATCTGGCCAAAACAGATAAAAACACCCTCGTTAATTTAACCAATCATGCCTTCTTTAACCTGAATGGCGAAAACAGCGGCAGTATCCTCGGCCACCAGGTCCAGCTTAATGCAGATCAGTATACACCTATAGACAGTACATTTATACCTACCGGGAAACTGGAAGCTGTAAAAGGCACACCATTTGACTTTACTGCTTTGAAATCTATAGGCAAACAGATCGAAGATAAAAATGTGCAGTTAGGCAACGGTAAAGGTTATGACCATAATTTTGTGCTTCGCAGCCATTCTAAAACTGATGCCGTTGCTACGGTAATTGGCGACAAAAGCGGTATAGAAATGCAGGTATATACAGATCAGCCTGGTCTGCAGTTCTACAGCGGTAATTTTATGCAGGGAAAAAACACCATGAAAGGAAATCATAAAGATGATTACCGGACGGCCTTTGCCATGGAAACACAGCATTTTCCAGATTCACCTAACCAGCCGTCTTTCCCATCCACAGTGCTGAAACCTACAGAGACCTATAAAACTACATCCATCTATAAATTTTCGGTAAAAAAATAGCGGTCGGTGCAAGTATTATTTCTGTGAAAGAATGTTAAATTAATATGCTAAAATGTTTAATCTGTTATATTTGCGCCCGATGAATAAGATAAAACATTTATTGCTATTCGTTTGCATTGCGGGATGTTTTGCAGCGTGTAAAAAAGATTCTGCAGAAAGTTTTGATGCCGAAGCACAATACCAGGCAGATACAACTGCAATCAGGGCTTTCGTAAAGGCAAATAATATTGATGCAAAGAAAGATGTTTCCGGTGTTTTCTACCAGGTTTTAGATCCAGGTACTGGTACGGTTACACCAACGGCTACCAGTAAGGTTACAGCTGGCTACGAAGGTAAGCTGCTTAACGGAACAGTCTTCGATAGCTCAGCATCGTTTGGTCCCTTTACCTTTAACCAGGTTATTGCAGGATGGGGTATAGGTCTGCCGTACATCAAAAAAGGCGGTAAAATCCGTTTAATTATCCCTTCTTACTTCGGTTATGGTAATCAGGCAGTAGGTAAGCTTCCTTCCAATGCCATACTGGATTTTACAATTACACTTAACGATCTGCAGTAAGCAGAGTTCAATAGTATAGATTGCCCGTTAAAAGGCTGATCTAACACAAAAAGGTGCCCTTGCTGGCGCCTTTTTGTGTTTTAGCACTTGTCAGCATCTGCAAGCCCCCGTATTTTCTTGTCATACATCAAGGAATAGGCTGTTCCTTATCAGCAACTTTGTACAACAAAAGGGAACAATATGATAGACAATACAGTTTTAGGCCTGCACCATGTTACTGCAATTGCTGGTGACGCCAAACGTAATTATGATTTTTATACCCAGGTACTGGGACAAAGGCTTGTTAAAAAAACAGTGAATTTTGATGATCCCGGAACATACCACTTCTACTATGGTAACGAAGTGGGCACACCCGGTACCATTTTAACTTTTTTCCCCTGGGAAGGCATCGGCGCCGGCCGCAATGGTTCAGGTATGGCAACAGATATAGGTTATGCAGTACCGCTGCAGAGCCTGGGCTTTTGGGAAGACCGCTTAAAAGAATTTAATGTAACACATAGCCCAATCAGCGAAAATTTCTCTGATCAGCAAATTGCTTTTACAGATCCGGATGGCCTGCGGATTAATCTGATTGCTTCCGGTATTAATGACCAGCGAAAACCTTGGGTTACGTCAGCTATTTCAGCAGAGGTGGCAACAACCGGATTTCATAGTATCGTTTTAACTTTGAACAGTATCACAGCTACCGCAAAAATCCTGACAGACATATTTGGTTATAAACTGTTGGAGCAGCAGGGGAACAGGTACCGCTTCATCACCGCGGCCATTGAAAATGCCTCTATTGTAGACCTGGTAGAAGAACCGGGTATGCCAAGAGGTCATAACGCTGCGGGTACTAATCATCACGTTGCTTTCAGGGTAAGCAATGAAAAGGTGCTAATGGAGTTCAGAGATAAAATCCTGACAGCAGGCCATCAGATCACACCAAAAATTGACCGTGATTATTTCTTCTCCCTATATTTCAGGGAGCCGGGAGGGGTGTTGTTTGAACTGGCTACAGATAATCCTGGTTTTGCTACTGATGAAACGGTTGCAGAACTTGGCAGCAGCCTGAGGTTACCAGCCCGGTATGAAAGCTCCAGGTCTGAAATAGAAACACTTCTGCCAAAACTTTCTTAAATATTCTGCATACAGGCCGGCAATTGATTCCGGCCTGTACTGTATTTATTGAAATTCGTTTGATGAATCAATCTTCATTTTGGTAAACCCTGCCAATAGATATCACTGCACGTATATTATCGATATCCCCGGCGTAGGCATCTGGTTTAGATTTGAGCACGATATCCGGTTAAAGAAATACCTGCTGCCGGTACTGATTGTCTTTACCTGTAATATTCCCGCCCTGTTTTTTCCATCCGTTGCGCATCGGTTCCCAATTCTGCTTACGATGCTCAGCGTACCCTTCTTTATGGTATGGCTGCGGATTGTTTATAATGCCTGGCAGGTTAAGTGTTAGCGCAGCATATTCTGAAAGGGTGTTTTTATATCTGGTTTGAAATTCGCAAATTTGTTAGGCTATGGAGATCATTTCACTCGACGAATTTTACAAGGATACCTCAATGCTGATTCCGGAGGGGATAAATAAAGAAATAGGGCATTTTAATGTGTTTAAAATCGCAGATCTCCATAATAATAAGTCACGGTCTAAACCAGCTGTGATGCCCTATAACCGAAGGGCTTACTATAAAATCAGTATGATTATCGGTCGCAACCGCGCAGAATATGCAGATAAGGTTATTGATATAGATAAGAATGCCCTGCTTTTTGCCACGCCAAAAATACCCTATAACTACGAACCTCAGGGAGGGGAGCAGGAAGGCTTCTTTTGTATTTTTACGCAAGATTTTCTGCTGCAGAACAAAACCGGGGTGGCGGCAGATGATTTACCGATCTTCCAGCCAGGCGGTTACCCTATCTTTCAGCTGTCTGATGATGATGCCGAAGATATTACCGCGGTTTTCAGGAAAATGTATAAAGAGATGTCTTCGGGTTATGCTTATAAGTACGACCTACTGCGCAATTATGTACTTGAACTCATCCATTACGGGCAAAAATTGCAGCCAGCTACAGCCTTATATCCCAGTCATACTGCTTCAGCCCGGGTATCTTCACTGTTCATCGAACTCCTGGAACGTCAGTTCCCTATAGAGTCTCCCAACCAGAAGCTTAACCTGCGTACAGCTAAAGATTATGCCGACCGCCTCTCGGTACATGTAAACCATCTTAATAAAGTACTGAAAGAGCATACAGGTAAAACCACAACCGCCCTAATCAGCTCACGTATCGTTCAGGAAGCGAAGATCTTACTGAAACAGACCGACTGGAATGTATCTGAAATCTCCTATTGTCTCGGTTTTGAACAGGTAGCCCATTTCTCTAACTTTTTCAGAAAACAAACATCATTTGCTCCTGTTGTTTTCAGATCGTAGTAAGGTTATTTGTTTTTTGCAAACATTGGATTGAAGTTCGCAAACTGTCCATATGCAGCGGCAAGTACCTTTACCTCATCAAATCAAAAAAATAAAGAATATGACAACTCATAACAAAATTGCTCTGGTAACAGGTGGCAGCCGCGGACTTGGTAAAGACATGGCATTAGCCCTGGCAAAAAAAGGAATTGGTGTAATCTTAACCTACAACAGTAAAAAAGAGGAAGCTGATGCTGTAGTGGCTGAAATTGAACAGGCAGGCCAGAAGGCTGCAGCCCTTCAGTTAAATACTGCTGAGGTTAAAACCTTTGATGCATTTTTTGCTGAAGTAGCCAAAGTTTTAAAAAACACTTTTGATACTGATCATTTTGATTTTCTGGTTAACAATGCTGGTATCGGTATCAATAAGCCGTTTGCTACTACTACCGAAGAAGATTTCGATCTGTTGATGAATATCCATCTGAAAGGGGTGTTTTTTTTAAGCCAGAAAGCTCTTGCAGTAATTAATGACGGCGGACGGATTATTAACTTATCTACAGGCCTGGCCCGTTTCAGTATGGCAGGATATGCTGCATATGCCAGTATGAAAGGTGGAATTGAAACCCTCAGCAAATATATGGCAGCAGAGTTAGGTTCCCGCGGTATCGCTGTTAATGTTGTTGCCCCTGGTGCAATTGAAACAGATTTTGGTGGTGGTGTAGTGAGAGATAACGAACATGTAAACAAACATATTGCCGGCATTACCGCCCTGGGCCGTGTGGGCCGTCCAGATGATATTGGCAGTGTTGTAGCCTTCCTGTGTTCTGAAGATGCTAAATGGGTGAATGCCCAGCGTATCGAAGTATCAGGCGGTATGAACCTGTAATACTTTTATTGTACAGCAGCTGAGATCATCAGCTGTTGTATTTAATTGGTTGTTGCGATGCAGACATTACCCTTATTTAATGTGTTCTGTCTGCTCCTGTCTTATTGAAATGGTGCAGTAATTAATAGAGGTAATGCTTATTTCTGATAAACCAGTTCACCATTAACATACGTACGCAGCACCTTTAAAGCATGGATCTTGTTTTCCGGAACTTTCATCATATCCTGGTCCAGGATTACAAAGTCTGCAAACTTCCCTTTTTCAATACTGCCCTTTTCTTTTTCCTCAAAACTACCTTTCGCAGCCCAGATGGTCATTCCACGCAGCGCATCGGCTCTTGACAATGCATTTTCTTTCTGAAAGCCAGCTGCCGGGAAACCTTTTACATCTTTTCTTACCACCGCTGCAGAGAAGGTAAGCATAGGATTAATATTCTCTACGGGGAAATCAGTACCTAATACCAGCCAGCCGTTTTGTTTCAGTAATTCTTCGTAAGCATAAGCATTCTTCAGTCTGTCTTTGCCCAGACGCTGCTCTGCCCAGTACATATCTGAGGTGGCATGCGTAGGCTGAACCGACGGGATAATGTTATTTTCGCCAAAGATTGCGAAATCTGATGGGTTGATTACCTGTGCATGTTCTATCCGCCAGCGACGGTCGTTTTTACCTTTCAGCACCTGAGCATATATTTTTAAAATCACGCGGTTTGCCGAGTCACCAATAGCATGTGTACACATCTGAAAACCTTTGTCAGCTATCAAACGGGCTACTTCCGCAAAATGTTCCTGTTTGCTCAGCAGAAATCCGCTTTCATTTGGTTTATCACTATATGGTTTCAGCAGGCTTGCACCTCTGGATCCGAGTGCACCGTCTGCATATACTTTGAAAGAGCGAACATTTAAATAATCTGTTTTAATGGCACCCTTTTTAAACAGGTAATCATAGTTGGCTGGCAGGTCAGAAAGCATCACATACATCCGCATTTTCAAATCACCCTTTTTCTGCAATGCATCTATCAGGTCTACATTCCTCGCGTCCAGTCCGCAGTCTACCACCGAGGTAAGCCCGGCAGCAAAACAATTTTTCTGCGCTGCCAGTAAGGCTTTATTGGTTTGTGCTGCATCCGGCTCCGGAACTTTGGCGGTAATCAGGTCTACTGCATTATCTACCAGGATGCCGGTAAGTTTGCCATTTATTGTTTCTATTATACCGCCAGAGATTTGCTGACCGGCAGTAATGCCGGCTATCTTTAAAGCTGCATCATTTGCAATCACCGCATGTCCGTCAATTCTCGATAACACTACTGGCCGCGTTGGATAAAGTTCGTTCAGTAATTTGTTGTCAGGGAATTCTTTACGGTCCCAGTCGTTCTGGTCCCAGCCGCGGCCAATCAGCCAGCCCTCTTTATTTTTATCGCCAAATGCTTTTACCCTGCCTGTAATTTCGTCCCAGCTTTCCGTACCGCTCAGGTCCACTGTCTGCAGGCCCTGGCCGTACCGGTAAAAATGGGTATGGCCATCAATAAAGCCAGGATACACAGACTTTCCGGCAGCATCGTATAGTTCTCCATTGTATTTATCCCTGATACTTTCAGAGCTTCCAGCTTCGAGGATCTTTCCGTCTTTAATGGCAAAAGCTTCGGCTGTGGAGAATGCACTGTCCACTGTGTAAACTTTGGCATTGTAGACAATAAGGTCGGCCTGACTCTTGCTGTCGCAGCCACTAAATGTAACTGCTGCCAGGGCTAGCGCAAATGCAGCATAGGTATATTTATACATGTAATATGATTTAAATCTGTAAAAAGGTTCAAGATACTGCAACGGTGTCAACAATCAAAACTGCGTTAAATACCTGTTTTAAATTTTGTGCAAATCTGTGCAAACCAGATCTGTAAAAGGTTGTTAACCACAATATCAAATATAAATAATCTACTATGAAAAAATTAATGACCATGCTGCTACTTGCAGCATTTTCCATCAGCACTTTCGCGGCAGTACTTCCTCAACAGGATACGCTAAAACGCAGTACCCGAAAAACAACTAAAACCACTCCTAAATCAAAGCAAACCAGAACCAAAAAAACCTGGAAAAAAACAAAAAGAGATACTATGAGAGTGGATACACCAGTTCACAGTCAGGTACATTAGAAAAAAGCTTAAGGTTAAGCTATGTGCACCGGCTTGTTTGATCCGTTCAGGCAGGCCGGTCGCATTTAAAAGCATTTATTTATGTAAAAGCTTAACCATAATTTCAACACATCTTATCAGCTCTGCTTCTGTTGACGAAGCAAAGCCCAATCTGGTACCCTGCTGGATGATCTTGTTACCATTGCCAATTTTGTTCTCCCGGTAGTGACTACTTCCGTCAGAAAAATAAAGATCATGTTTAAAAGCCTTAGTGCTCAGCTCAGCCAGGTCAATACACTTATCAAACACCGTCCATACTGCCATTCCGCCTTCGGGAATTTGAAAACTCAGGATGTCCGGCAACCCGGTTTGCAGCAGTTTACAGAACACATCCCTTCGCTGCCGGTATATCCGCAGTGATTTGCGCAGGTGCCGCTGTATTATCCCGTCCTGCAGCAGTTCAGCCACTGCATTTTCCAGCATATGGTCGCCCTGCCTGTCTATAATCCTTCTTAATTTCGATAAATGAGTAATCACGTTGGCCGGTGCTACCAGATATCCTACTCTGAATGCCGGTGCAATAGCTTTGGTGAATGAACCGCAGTAAATTACCATTCCATGCTGGTCGGCACTAGCCAGTGGCATCAGCGGCTTGTTCTGATAATGAAAATCGTAGTCGTAATCATCCTCAAAAACAATAAATCCATATTTTTCTGCCAGCCTGAGCAGCTGGATGCGTCGGTCTGCACGCAAGGCTACGGTAGTAGGGTAGTGGTGGTGGGAGGTTATGTAAACCAGTCTGACAGGCTTTTTCTGGCAGAGTTTTTCCAGCTCATCTACCTGCATACCATATTCATCAACGGGCAGCCTGATCATCTTTGATCCTGCCTGCAGCATATTGGCTTCTGCATTAGACCAGCCGCTTTCGCCGGTTACTACCAGATCTCCTTTTTTCAAGAGTCCCGCGCAGGTTAAATGCATCCCCATCACTGTTCCGCGGGTAATCAGGATGTTATCAATACCAGTATGCAAGCCACGGGTTTCTTTCAGGTAGGCTGCCAATTGTTCCCGCAGCCACAGTGAACCTTTCGGATCTGTATAGCCCAGCCTTGTGTAGCGGTCGCCCCGCAGTAATTGCGAACGGTACGCTCTCGAAAGATCCGCCAGTGGTGCCAGCCTTACGTCTGGAAAGCCATCATCCAAATGATATTTTGCCGTTGGTTCCGTAAATTCAGTATCGAGATGCGGAAAGCTATCCAGCCGGAACCCCGCCTCTTTCGCCGGATCTTTCTCTGCGGTCTTTCCTTGCTGTAGCCGCTGCGGTTTCAACTCGGGCAGATGCCTGGCTGCAAAGGTTCCGCTGCCGGTAAAACTTTCCAGCCAGCCCTGTGCTGTCAGCTCATCGTATGCCCGGATCACCGTTTTGCGGTGAACAGCTAAGCTCTCTGCCAGCTGCCGTGTACTTGGTAACTGTTCAGCCGCATGCAGCCTTCCGGTTCTGAGTAACCCGATAATCTGTCGGCTAATCTGACTATATACCGGCTCAGCGGAACTTTTATCAATGCTGAAGCTCACAAATTCTATGTGCATAATTGGACTACTGTATTTCTTAAAACCGGATGATTATACTAATCCAATAAAGATACAATTTTGTGCTGTTAACCGATAAAGTTATGAAAACCACACCCGCACATCTTATCCCCAGCCGCGCTGCAAAGCGAACACATTATGATGCCGAAACGGTATATCCCATTCTGGATGAGGCCCTGGTCTGTACCGTTAGTTATGTATCGGATGGGAAGCCCTTTTCTATTCCCACTGCCTTTGTCAGGTATGAAGACCAGATCTATATCCACGGTTCAGTAGGCAGCCATTTTATCCGTGAACTGGAAAAGGGCGTCGCCGTCTGTATCGTGATCAGCCTGATCGATGGTCTGGTAGTAGCTAAATCAGCTTTTAGTCATTCAGTCAATTACCGGTCGGTGGTTATCTTTGGTACAGCCGAAAAGATCGGAGATTATGATACTAAGCTGAAGGCATTTGAATGGCTTACCAATAAGTTTGTTCCGGGAAGCTGGGATTACCTCAGACCTGTAACTGTTAAGGAAGTTAATAAAACCACCGTACTGGCGTTTAAACTGGATGAAGTTTCTGCAAGGATGCGCAGCGGCATGCCCAATGATGAACCGGAGGATAAACCATTACCTATCTGGTCGGGTATTATACCTATGGAAACAAAAAAACTGCCAGCCCTTCCAGATGAACTGAGTAAGGATCTGCCTTTGCCCCCGCATTTAGAAACGAGTTTGAAGTAGTACGACAACAGATATTGTCAGCATCGCTAGAATCAGAGGATATCAACGCAAAGATATCCTCTGATCATATGAATATGTGGTGCTTCTCCTCTGGCTACAGGAACTGTAGATTGTTGTTGCTGCTATTGTTGTTGCTGCTATTGCTGTTGTTGCTGTTGCTGCTGGATCAGCTCCAGGTTTCTCCGGTAACTGTTGCCCTGGATAATCGGTGTATCCACCTGCTCAGGTTCCAGTTCTTCAATAGGGTCGTACGTATCAGTAGTACCATTATCATAACTTACAATTACCTGTACCGTCAGTTTATGATTTGAGGGGCCTTTATACACACCCTTAACCGGCGAGCAGTCGTTAAAACTGCGGCCATAGGCAAGGTTCACATAAGTTTCATTCGCTATGCAATTATTTGTAGGATCCAGTCCCAGCCAGCCGTAAGAGGGGATATAGGCTTCCACCCAGGCATGCGTTGCGCCTTCACCTCTGATACCATTTTTATTCGGACAGATATAACCACTCACATATTTTGCCGGGATGTTCACCATCCTTAACATCTGCGCCAGAATATGGGCAAAATCCTGACATACCCCGGCTTTCAGCTGCCAGATCTCGTCCAGCTGTGTCTGCACTGTAGTTACACCCTGTATATAATTAAACTTTTCATATACAAATGTGCAGTAGCTCATGGCAGTTTCGTAAGGTGTAGCATTCAGCTGTATCGAGCTGCTGATCTGGTCACGCAGCTCCTGCAATCCCTCAAAAGCTTCCCATTTGAGATAATCTATATAAGGGACCTGGTAGCGGAGCGACTGGATCTGGTCCCATTCCAGTTCACCAAACATACTGTCTGCCGGCAATTCCCTGGCCATGGTAGATACCGTCAGTTCAGAATAGATCTCCAGCTCGCGGTGCCGCTCGCTGTAGGTGAAAAAACCTACCTGGTTACCATAGTAATCCACAAAGGTATCTACCCTCGGGTTCCCGGATATTTTCAGCGTATGTTCCATTACTTTCTGGTAGTCATCCTCCTTAGGGTAGAGGATAATATGGTTCACACTGTCTTTCACCATAGACTCGTAGGTGTATCTGGTGATATGCTTTATATTAAATTCAGGCATGTTAAATAGTTAAGATAATGAAAAACAGGTGTGGTTAAAGGCATTTCCAATGCCATACAGTTCGGTCTTGATCTCCGCCAGGTAAAGGTGTAAATCTCCCTGTTTCAAGCCTTTGATCGAGCTGTATTTCACTTTGCTCTGCAGGCGGCCAATCAGAAATTCGAGGTCTCCTTTACAGATATGCCCGTCCACCTGCAGGCGCTCAAAGTATTTGAGCAGCTGGTTCAGTGAGTAAATCACCGATCTTGGAAACTCATTGTTCAATACCACCTGTGCCAGTACATTTTCGGCCTCAAAGCCCGTACGGTATGTTTTAAGATAAAGCTCATATCCGCCTATAGATAATAACAGGTGCTTCCAGTAACTGGTATTGGTCAGCAGGTCTGGATTATGGTCAACCGAGCCGAATTTGATATCCAGGATATTGACCGACTGTATACTGCGTTCCAGGTATTTGCCAATCCGCATAAAACTGCTGCCTTCATTTCTGGGCATGGTAATTTCCGTAGTGCCATAAAATAACATTCCCTGTTTAATCAATATGTCAAGTACCGAAATCGGGTCGTCTTTTTTCAACATGTAAATCAGTTTCGGGTCTTTCACCGTATGATAGTACTCGTTCAGGCATTGCCATACATCTTTGGTAATGTGGTCCTGTACACTCCGGGCATTTTCCCTCACCTGGGTAATAATATTGATTACCGAGTTCGGGTTGTTCTTATCCGTTACCATAAACTGCAGCACGGCCCGGCTGTTAAATTTGTTGATCACTGTATCTTCTACTTCAGGTCCACAAAAGATCCTGATTACCGGTCCCCAGGAGAAATCCGATACCGCATCCTGCGATGCGGCGTAATTTATTTTAAGCATGCGCAGCATACCATCCGTTCTTTCTACATAACGGCTTATCCAATATAAACTTTCTGCAACTCTGCTTAACATATCCGTTCTCCGATTTAAATTAAGATAATACCCAGGTATCTTTACTGCCGCCGCCCTGCGAACTGTTGACTACCAGCGATCCCTCTTTCAGGGCAACCCTGGTAAGGCCCCCCGGTACAATGGTAATCCCATCCGGGCCGCATAGAGCAAATGGCCTGAAATCTACCCTTCTCGGCTGCAAAACCCCATGCATGTAGCAGGGTGCAGAAGAAAGGCTGATGGTGGGCTGGGCAATAAATGCCCTCGGGTCTTTCATCACCTCAATTTTATAGGCTTCAATTTCTTCTTCCGTTGCAGCATGGCCCATCAGCATACCATAGCCGCCGCTGCCATTCGTTTGTTTGATCACCATATTATTGATGTTCTCAAATACATGCCTGCGCTCTTCCTTATTTCCCAGCTGGTAGGTGGGTACGTTTTTCAGCAGGGGTTCTTCGTTCAGGTAATACCTGATCATTTCCGGTACATATACATATACCGCTTTATCATCTGCAACCCCGTTTCCAACAGCATTAACAATGGTTACGTTCCCTTTGCGGTAGGCATTCATCAAACCCGCCACTCCCAGCAAACTGTTTGCGTTAAATACCAGCGGGTCCAGGTACTCGTCATCCACACGGCGGTAAATTACATCCACCTGCTGCAGGCCTGCAGTGGTTTTCATATACACTTTGTGGTCCTCCACAATAAGGTCTGGCCCCTCTACCAGTTCTATGCCCATTAAGCGGGCCAGGGTAGTATGCTCAAAATAAGCCGAGTTAAAGCTGCCGGGGCTAAGCAATACAATAGTAGGGTTATCTACCTGTCTGGGTGATAAGGAACGCAGGTTATTATATAATACATTCGGATATTCCGTTACGCTCCTTACTTTGCACTGCGGCAGTAAATCCGGGAACAGCCTTTTGGTAATTTCCCTGTTTTCCAGCATATAACTCACCCCAGAAGGGGTACGTACGTTATCTTCCAGAATATAATAGGTGCCATCATTGTCGCGGATCAGGTCTATCCCGGCAATATGGATATAGAGGTCGTGCGGCACCTTAACATTACACATTTCCCGTAAAAAATGCGGACATGAGTAGATAATATCAATCGGCACAATACCATCCTTAATTATAAACTGGTCGCTGTATACATCTTTCAGAAAAAGGTTCAGTGCGGTTACCCTTTGCTTAATCCCCTTTTCAATAAATTCCCATTCATCAGAAGTGATAATGCGCGGTATAATATCAAAGGGAAAGATTTTTTCAATTCCTTCCCCGCTGTTATAAACGGTAAAGGTGATCCCCTGACTCATAAAAAGCACTTTCGAAAGCTCCTCTTTTTTATTAAGCTCATCTGTAGATTCCTGATCCAGGTAATCCATTACGGTTTTGTATTCAGTTCTTACCTGTTTTGATTCGTCAAACATCTCATCCCAGGTGTTTTTAGGGAGATCATATGATTCTGTATGTCTATTTTTAATCATTTTGCACAGATAATGTAAATTGTTATTTGAAATATATGAAAATACTATGCCATTCGCTATGTTTTTGTTAAATTATCATGATTTAAATAGTTAAATGAGCCAGTTCTTAAATATTTATATAGATTAGGCACATGTTTAAATAAAATCAGATTCAGATTGCTGATTATTATATTTGAACAGATAAGATAAGAAGCTGCAATGACATACTGTTTAGGGATTAAAGTGAAAGAAGGGCTGGTAGCTATTGCCGATACCAGGGTTACCTCAGGTACCGATACCACCGAGAAAAAAAAGATTTATTTATATCAAAAGGATAATTGTTCTTTGTTTATCATGACCAGCGGACTACGCTCCGTGCGGGATAAGGCTGTGCTATATTTCAAGGAGCAGATAGATGCCGGGGTAGAACATAATAAATTATACAAGGCAGTCAATGATTTTGGCGAGCAGGTAAAGCGGGTGGCCAGGGAAGATAAGGAAGATCTTGAAGCTGCGGGTTTCAGGTTTAACCTTAATACGATCATCGGCGGACAGCTTAAAGATGATGAAGAGCATAAGCTATTTCTGCTTTATCCTGAAGGCAACTGGGTGGAGCTTGGCAACGGTGCCCCCTATGTCATTATCGGAAATGCCGGACATGGGAAAGCTATCCTGAACCGTACACTTAGTAATGATTCTTCCATGCATCTGGCATTAAAGGCAGGGTTTTTATCTTTTGATTCTACCCGAGCCAGTGCCAATGATGTTGATTTTCCTATTGATGTGGTGTTGTACCGCAATAACAGTTTTGGAATGGCAGAACACCGTTATACCAAAAAAGACCTGGAGAGTATTTCCGAACAATGGGCGGAGGAATTAAAAACTGCACTGAATAGGATCCCCAATAACTGGATGGATGCTGCGTTTAATGAAATAGACCTGTAAAATGCAACTTGAATGAAATTTGAAGTATCGGCCAAAATCTTTTATGAGGCGCTTGTCCCCTCCACATTAATCTTGAACCTACAGCCTTTTATTGCACCCGAACAAAGGGTAACAGATGAAAAACTTGATGTTTCGCCAGATTCGCGGATGAAAGAACTGAAGGCCCCTGGCGGAGAAAAGAGGTTTCAGGTTATAGAAATCCAACAAGCCGGACCGGTGGTGATCGACTATACCGCAGTGGTAGAAAACGATATCAGGGTAGTGCCCGGGACCCTGCTGGATGATGTGCTGATCAGTGCCATGCCTGTTTCGGTTTTGCCGTATCTTAATCCCAGCAGGTACTGCCAGTCAGATAAGCTTTACCGCTTTGCCTATAATAAATTTGGCGCCATTGAAAATGCTTTTGAGAAGGTGATGGCTATTCGCGATTGGATTTATAAAAATGTAGCGTATGCGGGCTATACCACACCTCAGACCTCCGCTTACGACACCATTACCGAGCAGGTAGGGGTGTGCCGCGATTTTGCACATTTAGGTATTGCCCTTTGCCGGGCGCTTACCATTCCTGCGCGTTATTTTACAGGTTATGCCTACCAGCTGCAGCCGCCAGATTTCCATGCCTGTTTTGAAGCCTATATCGGCGGTCACTGGATTATAGTAGATGCTACTAAGCTCGTTCCTATCAATGGCCTCATCAAAATTTCCACAGGTACCGATGCTGCCGATACCGCATTTGCCAGTATCTTCGGTAACCTGTATTTTCAGAAAATGGAAATAGGGGTAACCCTGCTCAGCAATGAGTTTCACTATTTCGATTCCAACAGCACATTGCAGGGTTACTCTTATGTATAACCCCGCAGCCAGGGCTGGTATAAACTTTCATTGAGGTCAATCTACCGGAAGCTCCCCATATGGTAATTGTTCATACAGGTGCCAAAACCAATAATGAGTACCAGCATGCCCGCTAAAAACCAGATCGCGTTTCGCTTAATGATAGCCAGTAGCGTACAAACCACGAAGTGGAAAAATGCAATCAATAATGCATTGACAGAACCCTGACTTTGGTCTGCTGCCATACAGGCAAATGTATACAGTGCAAATAGGAGCAGGTTATATCCCAGTATCCTCAGGTTAACCGTACTTTTACTCAATTCTTTTTTATCTTCATCTCCTTTATTTTCCCCTTCCCCGGGTGTTGTATTTTCTGTTGTCATACCTTGATCTCATTTCTTAAGGTTTCTAAATAAGCTGCTTTGTCATCCCTGTAAAACAGGTTCATGGTTTCAAACGGAATAATCTGCATGTCTTTATTAACAATATGCACACAAGACTTTTTGATGGCCCTTACATCAAAATTCTGCGCATCTATAAAATTCATGATAATAATCCGGAAGAGGTTGTCATAGCCCAGACCAGGCGCGTCTATATCTGGCAGGCAGCACATGATAGACTTCAGATGCTCCTTTGCTTTCTCCACAGAATTGCCCGTGCTGAACATATGAAGCAAATGCATTTTGAGGTTTTCGTCCTGCTCATAAATAATGGTGTTTTTGGAATTGTCCAGCAGGTCTTCTGCGTTAATCATCCTGGTCAGTGGAAATACTTTGCCGCCCAGTTTCAGCGCATAACCCATCACCAGGGCATCCGGGTTGCAGGGTACAGGAAGAAGATCCTGAGGTGTGAAAATATCCGTCTGTTCTAGTATAGCAGATCTCACTTCAGTAAGGGTGTAACGGTCCGTTCCCGGGTTAAAGTTTTCCAGCCGTCCCGCCTGCTGCGTTGGCTGAAAGGTGACCCCTCTGATGCAGGGCTGTTTCAATGCGTACTCTATAATTTTCCCAATTTCATGCGTGTTCAGTCCTTTCTGCAGCGTAACTACCAGTGTGGTAGAGAGATTATATTTATTCAGGTGCTCAATCGCTTTCATACGCACCTCACGCAAGTCTTCCCCTCTCAATTGCTCCAGAGCTTCTTTTTCAAAGGAATCAAACTGCAGGTATATCTCAAAATCAGGCATGTACCCTGCCAGTTTCTGTACAAACTTTTCATCTTTTGCAATACGGATACCATTGGTGTTCAGCATCAGGTGTTTGATGGGTTTGCGTTTAGCAATATCCAGGATGTCAAAAAACAGCGGGTGTACTGTTGGCTCACCACCGCTGATCTGTACTACATCAGGTTCACCTTCATTCGCTACAATTACGTCCAGCATCTGCTCAATTTCTTCCAGCGTTCTGTGTCTGCCATAATGCGGCGACGACATGGCGTAACAGGTAGGGCAGGCCAGGTTACAGCGGTCCGTTACCTCAACTACTGTGAGGCATGAATGCTGTTCATGGTCTGCACAGAGACCACAGTCATACGGACAGCCAAAGCGTGTAGCCGAGTTAAACCTCAGCGGCATTTCACTCCTCTTGGCGTAGTTACGGCAGTTTTTGTAATACTCTATGTCTGTAGCAATCAATACTTTTTCAAAGCCATGAATCCGGCAGTTTTTATGCATATAGACATTACTGTCTTCAAAAACTATCTTTGCATCAACCCGTCTCAGACAGGTAGAGCAGATACTGATAGTAAGGTCATAATAAATATACGGGCGTTCAGGCATATGCTTTTAGTGATTTAGAGGGAAATAAGAATACTTTATAATAATAGACAAGTCCTGCAAGGCAGGCTAGCTGGATTACACACAGACCAAAACTAAAGACGTATGCCGGTTTAATAAATTCTATGCAAAAACGGAAGGTCAGATAAGCGGTCATAAATAGTTTAAACCTTGCCCCATTGGCCAGCGTATGTTTTTTTTCAATAGTGTTTAAGCTGATCCAGAGGATAATCCAGAACAGGATCTCGTACAGATTTGTTGGATGCCTGCGGATGCCATCGCCAAAATCAATTGCCCAGGGCAGGTTGCTTGCTATACCAAATGTGCCATCTTCGAGGCCGGCCAGAAAGCATCCTGTTCTGCCAATCATCATAGCCAGTATGAGAGGATACACCATCAGATCTCCAGATGATGAGGATACGCCTATCTTTTGCTTGGTAATTTCCACACCGGCAAGACCACCCAGTAATCCACCAACAATAGTGGTGTTGCCCATAAAGTAAAGCCAGTTTGTTTGGTTGAGCAGCAGTGGTTTTTCCAGTATACCGAGCAGGTGTGATCCTAAGAATGCACCCATCGCGGCACCAATAAAGATAATCAGGCGGTTATGATCCGAAATGAGATCTACGGTAGTTCTCTTTAGATAAACATAATACCGGTAGCCAATAGCGTATGCCAGTGTTTCACAGATGAAGTGAATTGAGATATGCGAATTGCCCACCGGGATGTTCATTGGAAAGTCCATATAACGAAGCTAAGACAATTTTTTAATCCTGTGTAAATTAAATAACCAAATATTCCGGCAATAGCACTACGTTGGCAGCATGCAACAAAATAACCAAACTATTAAATGGCGCCAGAAAGATCAATTATGAACTGGCCGTTATTCTGAGTAACACATTCAATATTGAACCATCTTTATGGTTGCGTATACAAGATAAAAATGAGTTTGTTCAATTGAGTAGAATAAACAGCAATAATTTTTCGGCTTATTCTTTAAAAAGGCTTTTCGAATTTGCAGCGGTACTTTAAATGGTTAGATGGTCACACAAAAAAACTAATTTTGTGACCTACTGTTATGAATAACAGATTTTAATCCCTTTAAATGCCGATGAGCCACTATTCTTCACCCAGTTCCATCCTAGATAACGACTTCTATAAGTTCACCATGCAGCAAGGGGTGATTAGTCTTTTTCCACAGGCTAAGGTACGTTACAAATTCATCAACCGTGCAGCACATGTTTTTCCCCTTGGCTTTGCTGAAATTCTGCGTGAGAAGATTGATGAGCTGGCCGGATTGAAACTCAGCAGCCGGGAAAAAACCTTCCTTAAAGTTACCTGTCCGTACCTTACTCCAGTCTATCTTGATTTTCTGGAAGGCTATCGTTACAATCCTGAAGAAGTTCAGATCAGCCAGAGGGGAGATCAGCTGGAAGTACATATTGAAGGGCTTTGGTATCGAACCATTCTGTGGGAAGTACCATTGATGTCGATCATCTGTGAATTATACTATCTTTTAACTGCTGCGGAGAGGATCAGCGATGAGGAAATCCTGGAGGGAGCAAAACAGAAAATACTAAAGTATAAACAGCTCGGTGTAACCGTAGCAGAATTTGGTACCAGGCGCAGATATTCCTATCATGTACACAGGCTGGTGTTGGAGTCGCTAAATAAATTTGGTGAGGGATGTTTTATCGGTACCAGTAATGTACACATGGCCATGCTGCATCAGGTAAAACCAATCGGCACCCATGCACATGAATGGTTTATGTTTCATGCGGCCAAGTACGGGTTTAAGATGGCCAATTCACTTGGTCTGGAAAACTGGGTAAAGATATACCGGGGCGACCTAGGGATAGCTCTATCAGATACGTATACCAATGATGTTTTCTTCAGGCAGTTTGATAAAATGTTTTCAAAATTGTTCGATGGGGTGAGGCATGACAGCGGAGATCCGCTTTTGTTCGCCGATAAAGTGATTGCGCACTACCAGCAAATGGGAATAGATCCTGTAATGAAGACAATTATATTTTCAGACGGTCTCAACTATGAAAAGGTGGAACGTATTACCAGTTATTGCCGTGGTAAAATAGGGATCTCTTTTGGTATCGGAACCAGCTTAACTAACGATGCCGGCCCCAAAGCAATGAATATTGTAGTAAAAATGACAGAGGTACAGTCGGATGATCAAAGCTGGATCGAAGTGGTTAAACTTTCAGATGAACAAGGCAAGTATACCGGTTCGGAAAAAATGATAGCCCTTGCTAAGACTATATTAGGGATTCAATAAGTTCCTCAATATCGCCGTGTTTGGAAATTGCAGATTTTTTGTAACTTATGTACAATAACTGATGTCAATGCAACCTAAATTTACTACGGAAAGATTGTACCTGCATCTGCTTGATAAAGCTGACGCAGCTTTCATTCTTGAGATTCTAAATACACCGGATTTTCTTAGTTATATTGGTGACAGGAAAGTAAGAAATAGTAGAGAGGCATTGCTTTACATTGAAAAAATCTCGCAAGATCCCGCAACAACATTTTACACCGTAAAAACACGGGATGATGGCATAACTGCAGGAATGGTATCTGTTATTAAAAGACCCTATCTTGAACATTATGATATCGGTTTTGCCTTTTTGCCTGATTATATGAAAAAAGGATATGCTTATGAAGCCTCGATTGCAGTATTAAAAAAATTACTCGACAGTCCGGAGCATGAATGTATTCTTGCTACTGTAGTCGAAAAAAATATAAAATCCATCAGGCTGCTTGAAAAATTAGGTCTTCAGAAAATTGATACCATTGAAGTTGGAAACCATGATTACTTATTATACCGAATTAATAAGCTATAGCTGGTGATACCAATAAGCGCTAGATTAACATTGCAATAAATTAAAAACATTCTTTATGACACTAAAAAGTACTTTTTATATTAATCTGTATACCAGAGACCTAAACAGGGTAATCGGAGAAATTAATGCTTACCATGATGAAGAAGATATTTGGAAGGTATTGCCTGGTACATTGAATTCTGCGGGACATCTGGTTCAGCATTTAATTGGTAACCTTAAAACTTATATAGGAAACCCGCTTGGCGGAATAGGTTATGTAAGGAACCGTGATGCAGAATTTACTGTCCGCAGTTTTACCAGGACTCAGTTCCTAGATACGCTTAATGAAGTAATTCAAATCATAAATACTGCATTGCACAACAAAACCGATGAGGAGCTGACGGCAGTCTATTCTGGTAATGATCTTTCTATATCACCCGATCAAACCATAGATGTTGTATTACTTCATCTCCTGGCCCATCTCTCTTACCATCTGGGGCAGATTAACTATCAGAGGCGGTATTTCCAATCCTAACCTTTTTACGGATATTATGCCGCTATTGTTGCCAGGACATAAGTAATACCTGCGTATAACTGATCTTAAAAAAAAGATTTAATAGGCTGAATCTATTACTAAAAAAGGGATACGGAAGGGATAATCTTATTTGAAAAACGTTCATTACAAAAGGCTATAAAAAAAAGAAAGGGTTGTCGCATCCACGAAGCATCCCTATTCTAACCAAATATAAACCTGTATGAACGGGTTTTTCTTAATGTTCCTAATGCAATTGCATTTAAATGGCCGGGGCCAAAAGGAAGCTAATTATCAAATTTCATTGTTGATCAAGATTCATTCGCTGAACTTGCTGATACAAATATAGTGTTTTATTTATATGTGTACAAATAACACTAAGATATTTTTAACATTTTTTAACAGTTTTTATCAACATTCAAGAGTATAAACTGATTTTTACTCTCTTTGTTCCTGTAAATGTCTTAAAAAATGTTGAGAAATACGATTTTCTACGAAAATTATAGCTAAAACACCTAAAGTATATCCTAAAATATCTGTCCAGGAGAAGTAAGTACCCAGGACAGTGCATGATAGCTTAGAGTTTTGAAGGTTTAAAAACTTATACAGCTCAAAATATTGTGAGATTTCAATTATGTACGAAAAAATCAACACGTAAGTAGCAGTTTTAAGATAATCTGACTGTAAGACACTCTTTATAGACGTGTATAGCAGAATTACTATCAGAAAATCGCCGAAGTAGGGGCGGATAAATTGGTCGTGGGCGTAAACAGTTATTATAAGTTCTGCAAAAAATAAAACGCATGCAGTGATAAAGTAATATTTGTTAAATCTGAACATCGTTTTATCTATTTTTATATGATAATTAGGGGATAACTCTTGGAAAACTAAGGTGAGTTTACTTATTATTCTTAAATAACGATCAAAAGCGATCCTTCAAATTTGCTTTGTATTTCAAAGTGTATAGGCAAAAAAAAAGGCAGAATTAGTTTAAAGCTGCTGCCTGATCAGATTTTCCAAAGCCTGTAAGTGTTTCTTAAATGCCTCGCGACCTATCACTGTTGCTGCATACTGAGTATTGGGTTTACGACCCAGAAAACTTTTATGTACCAAAATATATTCCTCCTTTTCCAGTGCCTTGAGGTGCGAAGCCAGATTTCCGTCTGTTGCCCCTAGCAGCTCCTTCAAAGAATTGAAGTCGTAACGCTCATTGGCAACCAATACGCTCATGATCTGCAGGCGTAAACGGTTTTCAAATGCTTTATCGAAATTCTCTAATGTTGATTTCACTGGTTGTATTTAAAATGCATGATCGTACCATACAGGATGTGGAGCAATCCAAATCCTATCACCCAAAATATAATTCCATAACCTGGCATGAGCGCTGCCAGCAATCCGAGTACAATTTCGCAGTAGCCGAGCCATTTTACATCAGTATAGGTAAACTGTCCGCCGGCAATCAGGGCCAGACCGTAAAAAAGCAGACAGGCAGGGGAGATGATGTTATATTCCCCGCGTACAATCATGATCAGAATAAAGAAAGCACCTGTAACCAAAGGGATGGCCATATTTGTTGCCAAACGTCTGCTTACAGGATTCCATGTCTGTTCGTTTTTCTTCCTTGCCTGGCGGATGGTGAGCCAGATTCCGGTTAGGAGGGAGAGCACAAGCACAGCTGCAGCAATCATAAAAAGAGGGGCAAGTATATCTGCCGTATTCACATAGCTTTGACGGTAGTCAAGGTTAGTTGAATCGCCATAAACCAGTTTATAACCAAAGTATGCCCCAATCAGCGCATACACTCCAGCCATAATTCCTGATAAACCGCTTAAGGATATGAATTTTGTTGAGCGCTCCATCAGGTTCCTGATCGAGCTGAGTTCTGAATATATATCTTTTTCCTGCATTATGAAAGCACTTTGTGGTTCAAAGTACAGTATAATCCCTGAGATAAACAATATAAATTTAAAAAAAGAACAGCTGGTGTTTTCTAAGGTTGATTTATACAGGTAGCTATTGCTTCCTGTACAGGGTTTCGCTCATCAGTTTTATCCCATCCGCATAAGTAGAAGGACTGATGCCATATGCTTTTTCTATTTTTGAAGAATCAAAAATATAGTCGTGGTTATACTGGTAATACATTTCCACCGTGCCGGCCACTACCTTTTTAAAAAGGCCCAACATCCAGAGCATAGTTTTATTTACGGCCATATATTTTGGCGCAATGTCATAAATTTGCGCTGCCAAATTAATAAACTCCTTACCCGTCATTGATGTGGCGGTGGGCAGGTGCCAGATCTGGTTATCTGCAGCAGGATCCTGACCAAGCAGGTACATCGCTTTGCCGGTATCGGGGATGAAAGTAAAACTGTGCAGGGTACCGGGCTTGCCCATCCAGGTTGCTTTCTGTTTTTTTGAATAAGGCGAGAGTACCATCATATCCAGGAAACTATTCATGGAATCAGTTCCATAGAAATCTGCCGCGCGGGCAATGCTGGCGCTGATATTTCCGGCTTTCGCTTCTTCCATCAGCTGTGTAGCCACTTTTGCCCTTACTTCGCCTTTCCTGCTGTTGGGGTTATAAGGAGTGTCTTCCGTCATTGGTCCTTCAACCAGGCCATACATATATACATTATCAAAAAAGATGAGCCGGGTCTGTGTTTCCTTCGCAGCATTAATCACATTGCCCATTATAACTGGCCATTGTTGTTCCCAGATATCAGCGTCGTACACCAGGCCTGCACACAGATAAATAACTGCTGAGCCCTTAACCGCTGCCAATACTTCCGGGTAACTAAGCAGATCGGCCTTTTTCCAGCTGATGTTTGGGTGTTTAAATGTTGATTCCTGTCTGCTCACCAGCCTGATCTCTGCATTGTTGTGCAGTAGTTCATTGGTAAGTGCGTTAGCTGCTGGTCCGCCGGCCCCAAGTATAGTATGCATGGTTATTTCTTTAAGTATGATCCAAAGGTATCCAGGTACGAGCTTTCAAAACGTTAACAAAAGATAAGAATATTAAAGATAAGAGGCAGCATTTTCAAAAGATCAGCAGTTACTATTATTTGATAAGCGAACGTCTTCTGATCCTCGAGAGCGACACAGGTGTAATGCCCAGATAATTTGCAATATAATGCTGCGGTATGCGCTGCAAGGCCTTCTGTTCATTTTCCAGCATGGCCAGGTACCGTTCTTCCGGACTCTGCGTAATAAAAGAATGAACGCGGTCTTCATAACAGCAAATAATATGTTCAGCAATCAGCCGCCCAAAGCGTTCAATCTGATGACCCAGCAGGGGATGGTCCAGCATCAGCTGAAGGTTCTTGTACGAAATGAGGATCAGTTCTGTAGGTTCCAGCGCCTGAATATAATTCGTACCCGGCTGCCTGCTGATAAAACTTTTGTAGGAGGTAATCATGTCATCATCCATGCTAAAGTAATTGGTGATTTCCATTCCATCTTTAATATCGTAATACCTTACCGAGCCGCTCAGTATATAACCCAGCTGATCACATACCTTTTCTGCCACTGTAAAATGTTCCTTTTTCCTGATCTTTACGCAGCTCAGATAAGTGATAAAAAGCTCCCATTGCTCATCGCTAAAAGTTACGAATTGTAAGAGGTAATTGCGAAATTGCCCAGTCTGACTGTTGTGTTCCATCATCTGCAAGATAATCACATCTGCTTATTTCCAAGAACTATTTTAAGATATGAATGTTGTAATTATACTATCAAAAAGGATTTCATTTAATACACCTATACTATGGAAAATCAAGAGCAAAATTACGAAGCACCTAAAGATACTAATGAAATTGAAGATCAGCAGATTCCGGGCGATCCTTCTGAAACGGCAAGTATTGATGATACCGATGATGTGAACGAAGGAAATTCGGATAAAGATACTGATGATGCACCACAGGCGGGCGGACCGCCAACTGATAATGACCAGGCGGTAGGGCAGGATGCAGACTATACCTCACAAGCGAGTTTAGAAAAATCATTAAGCGGAGACACGGGCGCAGATACTGATCCTGGAAAAGCAGAAACAGCCTCGTCAGCTACAGATCGTGATAGGGCTGAAAGTGAATCACATGATGAGGATACAGAGGAAGTAGAGGAAGAAGGTGCAGCAGTTACAGAAGGAGAGGATGCTCTGGATAGTGCTGATACAGATCCGGGCAAAAATGCTAACAGCGGTATTGAAGATATCTCAGACAAAGAGCAGCCACAAGCACAGTAAGCTATTACAAGGTGCATCAGCAGCTTATTTATTTATACTGACCGGGCAGATGAAAATCGGGTCCGGTTTTTTTTAATCAGTTTTTTTTAATGCACTATATTGTTTACCATCTAAGATTGCCTGGATAGCAGCTGCTATGTCATAAACATTTCCCTGTCTTTGATTAGAAAGGATAATTATTGTCCTGCCTTTTGCTGCATCAGCTACCAGCAATGCCTGGTAATGTAAGGCTGCACCATCGTGTGTATGCGTAATCACTTTGTTGCCTATCATATGGCCGCCGCCAAGTCCGCATTGCTCTTCTGTCCGGGCAGGAGTGATAATGATACGTGTTGATGCAGGACTAATCAGGCGAAAATTATTGATGCACTGCGACCATTTATAGAAATCGGCTGCATTTAAACAAGTCCAGCCGGTTATTGGTACTTCCAGCCCGTCCTGCTTAAAATCATTGTTAAAAGACCGCGCTATTAATGGATCCCCGGCGGTTGGGTCTACCACACCATTACTAATGCCTGCCGCTTTCAACATTTTTTCCTGAACAAATTGATTAAAAGGTATACCCGTTATTTTTTCAATGACCTTTCTGCGCAAAAAGGTGTTATTGTTATTATAGGCATAGCGGCTGCCTGGTTCAAAATCAAGTTGCTGCAGAGATATCAGATCTTTCCAGTTATCAGCGTCACTATGAACAGTCTTGTATTTAACATCCGGCAGTCCGCTGCTATATTGCAATAAGTTTTTGATAGTTATTTGTTTAGCCCAGGCAGGTAAATCAGGCAGATATTCCGATAGCTTATCATTGATGTTCAGTTTACCTTGTTCCTGCAGCATCATTATACCAACTGCATCAAATTCTTTTGCTATAGAACCGATATGGAAGCGGTACTGCATAGTTAGAGAATCTTTCTTAGATGCATCTGCAAAGCCAATAGCCTTTTCAAGTATCTGCTTCCCATGATCGGTAACTAATATATTCCCGTTAAAGAGGCCAGATTGGTTGGCATCTTTCAGATACCTATTTATTGCGGCTATTTTACTTTCCTGTGCAAATGACCGGGTGCCTGCTAAATATGTTATAAGAAGAAGAAGGAAAGTACCTCTGTAAAAATTGCTCATCAGATTTTATTTTTCTGTAAGACAACACAAAGGGCAATTCGTTACACGAATGAAAAAGCAAATCCTAATAAGGATAGCCCATATGCGATTCTGGTGTTTTATAAGTATCTTTTTTTGCAGTGAAACGATAGATTAAACCCGCTATAATCAGCAGAAATACGAGGGCTATCAACAGATATATTGACCTGGTGCTTTTCATCTTTTATTTGGTTAGGCATAGATAACCGATGAAAAGAATTATTGTTTTAAGAATTAGTATTTATACTGCTACCTGCAGATACCCTGAGCAGTTAAGCACTTCTTCATTGAGCTGCCCGTTGTCGAAAGTAAAAGTAAAGCTGAGACTGTAGTTGGCAGACCGGCTGCTCTTCTCCATTCTGGAAGTAATGTTATATATTTCTTCAAACCTTGTTTTATGCTGATCCGCCGCATATAAACAGATCAGCACATGCTGCCTGATTAGTGATTTGCCGCTGATATATACAGACTTAGGATTAATGTCCATCTGCTGCAACGCTGCTACGGTTTCGTTGATATAGTTGAGACTGTATTTAACATTTCTGTGCAGCTGCTCTCTGATTTCGTCTATCTCGTCGAAATCTTCCCTGTCCCACCCGTCCTGCAGGTGTTCAACGATACCTAGAACATAAGCCCCAGGCTGCTGAAGGCTCTGCGGCTGGTAGTTAACGAAATTATTAGACTGTAAAGCTGACATATCTTGCTGTTTGGCCGATACAAATTTACTTTTTTGTTCAGAGAAGAAAACAGGGTATCTTAAATATTACAAAGACCGCTGTACAGGTTGTTTTTGCATTAACCCCCGGCTTTGCCCTGTTTGTGGCTTTGCTTCATTTAGAAGACATCTTTAAGCACTACGAAAATATCTGCCATTCCGCTTCGTTAAATACCAGGTGCATATTTAGCAGCACAAAAACTATTCAACCATCAACTGTGCTTTCAGCAGTTATTCGCTCAGCAGTTTAGACCCCAGCAAAAGGATCTGCCACAATAAGACGATGCGATATATATTATCTTTGATACAGAACACTTAAGCCCAAATTTTGTTACGTAGCTGAGCTTGTATAATAGTAATAATTATTTATCTTTATTACGCCAGATTACCAGTTGGTTAGCTGCATAATTTTTTGCAATCACTGTGGGTCGGTTAAAACTACAAACGCTCTTAATCAGACAATAATGGTAACAGTAGACAGACGATCAGATATCAGTTATAAAGAATTTATTGATGAATATCAGAAAACCGGCAAACCCGTCATTTTGGAAAATGCTACCAAGGTGTGGGAAGACCCGCTTATGTTTACGCCAGATTTCTTCCGTGAGAAGTTTGGAGATATTACCACGGAAAGCCGCAATAAGACCTATACTATAACAGATGTGCTGGAGCTTACCGCAAAAAGCACAAAAGAGAACCCTGCACCTTATCCGCTCAAGTTCAATATACTTGACGAACTAAAGGATATGCTGCCGCTGATGCAGCCCCTGCATATGAACCTTATCCTTCCCAACTGGTTAACCAGCGGGATTCTGAAGAACAAGCTCAATAATGGGATGGACCTCCATATTGGCGGGGCGGGCAATCATTATCCTGTACATAAAGATGCCTATGATGTTCATGCCTGGCTTATTCAGTTGTATGGCAATAAGGATGTCTATATCTTTCCGCGGGATCAGGAAGAGTTGATGTATCCCGGCATAGGAGGGATGCACGAATCCCGTTCACCTATCGATATTTCCAATCCTGATTATGAGAAATACCCGAAATTTCGGGAAGCTACCCCAACCATTGTTACTTTAAGCCCAGGTGAGGTTTTGTATATCCCGAGTGGGGTGTGGCATACCACTATGGCTTACGGACAAAATATCTCCACCATTGTAGACCAGGTTAACAGTTCCAATTACAAAGGCTGGCGACGAACCGTATATGTGTACAAAAAATATTTCAGTCCCAAACGTGCTATCTTGGATTATATGAGTGCTACTGCGCTGGGAACGCTCTTTAAAGCCAAAGAGCGCCTGGGTATGAAAATGTAAGTGGAGTAAAAAAATATAATTCAACCTCATCAATTGATTTTAAGCTTTTTTTTACGCAGATTTAAGTAACTAAAGCTAAGCAAATGATAAAGTTAGGTCTTTTGCTCACTAACCATTACAGGTTACTGAGCGTGGCCGCCATACTGGACGTGTTTGAAACCGTAAACCGGATCTACAGCACAGACGGAATGCAGGCCCCTTTTATGATTACGATCTTTTGCGGGGAGAACTATCCTTGTCCTGCATCATCTTTTCATGACTATGAGCTGCAGTCTATAGCTAGTAGTGAGGCGCAGGACCTGATCCTGATCCCCTCTTTTTTTACCGATAATGTACAGCTTTCAATCCAGCAAAACCTTGGAAATATTGCCTGGTTAAATTTCCAGTATAAAATGGGGGCAGAGCTGGCCAGTTTTTGTACAGGTGCCTTTTTATTAGGTGCAACGGGTTTGTTAAACGGCCGTATTGCTACTACCCATGTAGATGCCTGTAAGGATTTTGCGATGGCCTTTCCTGAGGTAAAGCTGCAGGCCGATAAAACTGTTACCCAGGATGGAAGGCTGTATACCAGCGGAGGTGCCACCTCCAGTTTTCACCTGATGCTGCATCTTTTGCAGCAACACTGTAATAAGGACATTGCCGTAAAGATTGCCAAATTTTATTCTATAGATATGGACCGGCAGAACCAGAGTTATTTCAGCACTTTCCAGATCACACATAAGCACGATGATAGTCTGGTGGCGATGGCACAGCGAAAAATAGAGATGGGTTATAAAAATATCGGCACTATTGAAGAAATGATTAAAGACATCCCGGCAAGCCGGAGAAATATTTTAAGACGGTTTAAGCAGGTTACAGGTATAACACCAATAGAATATCTGCAGCAAACAAGGATTGAGGCAGCAAAGAAGCTGTTAGAACAAACATCAGAACAGATGACGGCTGTTATTATGCTTTCAGGTTATAATGACCCTAAAGCTTTTAGAAAGGTATTTAGAAAAGCAGTTGGAATGACGCCCAGTGAATACAGGGAAAAGTTTTATGCAGGATGATCAGCAGAAAAGGGCTTTAAAAGATAAGCGGAAATGATCAGGTGACCATTTCCGCTTTATCAAATTAACGCTCTCATATACTAAAGCGTTCAAATCCTGGGATTATTGTGCGCCCAAAAAAATAATTTTGAAGGCCCATCAGATTGTTTGCAGATCAGCGCAATACAGTTAACATTCCCAGACAATCGGTTACTGCTACACGTTTTGAATCAGCAGATATTACCACAACGTAAATAAAAACTTCATGCCCTACGAGTTTACTCTTCACTGTAAACTCTTTTGAAAGGTCACTGCGTTCTAACTTGCCATAAACCCTGCGAAATTTAGGATCCTTGTTGCTGCAATATACAATATGTACCAAATCATCTGTCTGTGTACACTTCTGCGGAAAAGGAGTAAGTTCCCATGTAAGAGAGAAAGCTTGTCCTGGTAATGCCTTTACTTCTGCGCTCCAGAGTTGTTGCGTAGGGTCCTTACATTTGCTAAGTTGGACCTTCGATAAATTTATGAACTTATGTCCTTCCTCGTCTACAAAAGCCTTTAACATATTTGCTGAAACAGCAGCATTGAAGGGTGTCCTGGCCGCTTTCGCTGTTTGAGGAAAGGTCAATTGAAATAAATCCCGCAATTCCCTCAGTAAATAATTCACCTTTTTGAACAAGATAGCTTGTTCAGCGGCAGCAAGTTTTTTTCTTAATCTCTTATTGGGCTTTTTTTTCCTGATTTTTGCTACATTTTTACCTTTATAATTCGCCATTGTCATGCTTCCTAAAGTACCAGTAATATTACCTAGTACGGAGCCACTTGTATTTGTTGCCATAATCTACCAGTTTAATTGTCCAAGATATGTACTGTCTGAAATAGATTTCCGGTTACTGGAGACAAATGCGATATACACCTCAGCCAGGAAACCTTTTTTGGTGCCGATCAAATCCAACTGAGCTTCTCCGGCGTGTCTTTCTGACCCTGCCCCCAGGAATCTTACTTCGCTTAAAGCAGGGAAATAGGCAAGCAGAATGACCTGGTCACTCCAATGTGTACTTGAATCCATTTCTGTAGTATCCCACTGAAACCTGAACCCCTTTGCAACATTCTGTACTGATGCATTCAGCGCTGCTGTCATTTTTCCTTTGGTCATCAGTACTTTGGAATAATCGATCTTTCGATCTGCATCTATTCCTGTGAGGGCTTTTTTCCGGAGTCCGGGCACCATTGCATTGTACGGATTTTGTTGCGTTGCTGCTGCTTCCAGACCATAACCTATGGGGACAAAAAGTCTTAAAGGTTGCATAAATTCTGCAATAATGATAGTATCATTCATTACAGCTACTTGTTTTTTGGACGCAGGTACTTTCCGTGGTCCGTTTTTTCTTTTTGCAATGGTACGTCCATACTTATCTGTATAGTATGTTATACCATTGACTGTTCCTACGAAGCCCAGAAAAGGGCCGCTTGTGATAATTGCCATGTGAATGGATTTTAAAATAAATAATAAAATACCTCAAAATGTGTTTTATGGACCCATAAAGAGTTGGTATAACTATACCAAGTGTAAATATAATAAATTGATAAACAGATGTAAACACTTTGAGGAGTGTTTTTTTTTAACATATTAATCTCTTATTCTACTTTTTGAAATCTCAACTGGGCAATAGTGTTATTTGGGTATTGCACAGGTTTGACTTTAGTTTGGCTGTGCATGAATCCTTGCTAAAGACGACCATAATCCGATCAAAATATGGGGCTTCTGTACCCCTTCTGTACCTCTTGTTTACCCTTTAAATACCTAAAGGGTAAACAAGGGGTACAGAAGGGGTACAGTTAGGGTATAGATGGGGTACAGAAGACTGGTGTTTTAGTGGGGATCATGGAGGGATTGATACGTGTTCATCCAAAACCATTCCCGAGTCGTGCCCTTAATATCTAAGAGTTACGTAAGGAGTAATTGCAATACTTGTAGATATAATTTATGACTGTTATCGATCCGGGATAGGAGATACAGGAGTCTGCCAAAGGGAGATGTATAGTGGTGCACAAGACAATGTAGCCATCACTTATTAAGATATATTTAATTCTGATCTGAATAATACCCCGGCTATACCGGGCGATCTTCATCTGCTATAGAGACCTTATGGCGTAGCATTAGGTATAAGCCCTTTGATCAGGGGGTTCATTCAAGCTTTAGAGCTTAAATCTGCGGACATACCTTGCCAGCTTTACCTGGAGAAGTAAATAGAATGAGATACGATATACGTGGATATTCTGGCGATACTGACCCCCGTTCTGGATACTGACCCCCCAGTGGGATTTTAGTTCATCGAGTTTGATGACCTGACAATTTTACTTCTTTTTTCTTAGACTTTCGCCTTTTAGTTCAATTCTGTAGGATGTATGCACCATTCGATCGAGCAGCGCATCGGCAATAGTATTTTCACCAATCACATCGTACCAGCTTGCTACTGGCAGCTGACTTGCAATTATAGTTGCTTTACAAGCGTGCCGGTCTTCAATGATTTCCATAAAGTCCATTCGCTGTTGTTGTTCCAAGTGCGTTAAGCCGAAGTCATCGAGTATCAGTAGATCCGTTCTGGAGAGCTTCTCAAAAAACTTGTAGATCGTACCATCAATCCTGCTCATCTTAGTTTTTAACAGCAACTTTTGCAGGTTGTAATAAACCACTTTATATCCCTGGGAACAAGCATGGTGCCCTAATGCAGAAGCTAGGAATGACTTACCAGTACCCGTAGAACCGCAAACAAGTACAGCTTCTCCTTTTGCAATATAATTCCCTGTAGCCAGGTTTGCTACCAGCGACTTATCCAAGCCACGGGATGCTTCCATATGCAGTTCCTGAATAGAAGCCTGGTAGCGGAAGTGTTCGCCTCTCTGTAGGCGCTCAAAGCGTTTGTCACTCCGGTCATCTTCTTCTGCCTGTAGCAGCATTTCCATGCCTTCAGTGAAAGAGAGCTCATGATGTTTTCTTGTCTCCATTAAAGCCTGCCAGCTACGGCCCATGCCGTGCAGGCGTAAATGTTTTAGTTGTGTTTCAATGTTCATTTTTAGAATTGGATAGTGGTCTGTGTATAATATTCTTTACCACGGATGTTTCCGTGTATGGGTAAGGATTGTTCTTTTGCAGGAAGATCCTGGTGGTTCTCCATATTGTTTTGCAGAATTCGCCCGATGAAACGATAGGAGAAGTTGCGATACTCAATGGCTAGTTCACATGCTTTGGCGAAGGCAACAGCAGGTGCTTTTTTCTGTAGGCGCAGCAAACCGTCACAGGTTTTGTACAATTGTTCAGGATGCCTGGGCTGCTCAAAAAGAAGTTGTACCAGCAGATGTAATTCAGGAGATTTCTCTTTTGCTTTTTCGATATAATAAGCAGGACTTTTATCCAGATAATGACGGTGGTGGGAGTTCAGGTGTTCTTTTATCGTGGTATATCCGGCAGGCTGATAGCTTCTGATGTGAACTGCTACCTGTTTGCCCCTGGCGTAGATATAAACCATAGAGCGGGTGTAAATCACTTTTACACGACTTCCAACATACGTGAATGGTACGCTGTAGTAATGCTTATCCCTACCAATATAGATGTGGTTATTGTTAGCCACTTTTGGTTCACAGTAATACTTGAGTTCAAAAGTAGTTTCAGGTAAAGGTCCAAGCAGATGTTTCTCAGCAGCAAGAAACCGCTCTTCCCTACACCAGGGCTTTTGCTGCATTCTGGTTTGATTATGTGTCTTTATTTTTCCCTTAATAGCTTCATTGAGTGCGTCTAAAGAGAAGAACTGTCTGTTGCGTAGCCGCGCATAAACCCTGTTATAGATCAGTTTAACCTGGTTTTCAACCAGAGCCTTATCTTTTGGTTTGCGCGGTCGTGCTGGAACTACCGTAATATTGTAGTGATTGGCAAAGTCTTCCAATGAACGGTTCACATCAGGTTCATAACGATCTGCTCTGATGATAGCTGACTTCAAGTTGTCCGACACCAAGACCTTAGGTATTCCTCCAATATGCTGCAGGCAGCATTCTAAAGCATATAGGAAATCACTGATCCGCTGACTGGGAACTGCGATTGCAAAACTGTAGTCGGAAAGGGAAGACAGGCCACAAATACTTGACAGGCAATCAACTCGCCGGTTACATGGTCAATATAATGAAGGGGTTTTCCTGCGAAGTCTACAAACAGTTTGTCTGCTGCCAGGTGTTCCATTTTCATTCCCGGCCGGCACGCCAACAGTTGTTGCTGCAGATGAAAACAGAACTGCGAATAACTGTAGCCTTGCTGGTAATCGATAATATATTCCTCCCAGAGCAGTTTCCGGGTCACACCCACATGGCCCAGTTGCTTTCTGTAGCTTTCCAGATTATCACTCAAATGTTCAAACCTGGGATCTTTATAAGCGGGGTTGCCAGCATGGAATTTACTTTCCAATACTGGATCTTCAAGCGCCAACAGTTCTGCTACAGGTAGCTTTCCAGTGGCTAACTTTATTAAATAGGACTTTACGGTATTCTTGCTGATACCTAAAGTACGAGCAATACTTTTAATAGAATCTCCCTGCCGGTGCAGGCGTAATAACTGTTTGATCTGACTCATTGCTTTTGCTTTTCCAGCCATCAGCACTCGAATTAAGTGAAAGAATATTCACCTAAATAAACTAAAATCAGTCAAACAAGGGGGTCAGCATGCTCCGGAATAACAAGCTTCCCGCTCTAATTAGAGGGGTCAACATGCTCCGGTACGACCAGTGCCTTGAAAATAAGGGGGTCAGTATGCGCAGGAATGACAGGGTTTACAAATATGTACTACTAAGTCCATTCACTTTATATACACATCTTGCTGGGGTCAGCATAGTCCAGAATATCCAATATACGGAAATGCGTTGTATATTTTAATAGTTCAAATATGATACAACGCCAGTGCTTAAAGCGTATAGAACAGTAACGGATAGTACTAAAGAACCAAGTGTAATTAACCATTTTCTAGCAGAGGTGCTGAATGGGCTGTAGTGATGTTGTTGTGAGTTCATAATCTTTGGTATTAAGTTTCATAATAAACTCATTACCATTACTATGCCGGATTTTATGACAAAACGATGATGTCACATCCATATGTGTCTTTCAATGGAAAAATTATATATATAGGTGGGATTAATGATGGAAATTCAGGCAAAAAGTGGGCTGTGTAACAATATTAATATCATTAACAGCCTGATATTCTGGACTAACCAAATGCGGAAAATTGATGTTGTGTACTATTTATGCAACTGCTGCATTTATAAGTTCTTTGTACATTTTCTTATTAAACGGATCTTTCATAATAATTTGAACTGCTTTCCTGATTCCAAATAGCCAATATCTTTGCTGAAGTGAAATAACCGCTTGTTCTAAAATCACATCATTGCTTATCATAGTTTTCCACTTTTTAGTTAGGCTCCGAATGGTTCTGCTATTTATAAGTTCAGAAGGTGATTTTTGCTGAAATAACTGTTTTATTAATATACTCATCATAGCCTTCTGCCTTTTGCCCCAATAATGATAGATTAAATCATCAGTAGCCTCGATATTTCCTCTTTTTTGTAAAACTAATGCAAAGGCTAACTGCTCACTGATAAACCACTTGGAGTTAGCATAAAACTTATCCGTAAGGTTTAAAACATCTGGTATGAGTTTACCAAAATTACTATCCAAACCAAGTACACCTGAGTTCCAGCAATAGGACTTAGGACTAAAGCTTTCTTCTTTGTTATTGACTATAAATGTATTTTTAGTAATGTAATCTACAAATGCTTTAGGATACTCTTCCTGTCTAAAAGCAGCAAAAACGTCCACACCTTTTTCAATTGCATATTCCCTTACATGCATGAAGCTATTACTCATATTGAATGGTACCAGTAATTTATTCGGCACTGTATAAAAGAAAGTGTCAGTATCTATAAACAATAGGTCCTGATCGGAATATTTTTTAAAAGTCTGATCAATAACACACACTTTTCTCCTATGAAAAAAACCTGTATCTCCTACCATTTCGTCTAAAATAGTAGTAGTTAGTAAGAAATATTCAATTTCAAGTTTAGGTAAATGTTCTTGAAAATATGCAGGGTTATCGGTGTAGACAATAATCCGAAACCTATTTTGCTTCCCAATGAACAACTCAGGCGGCACCCAAGAGGATAAACTTAAAATGCTGAATACAGCTCGGAGATACTCTTGTTCATTTCCATAAGATAGAAAAACTAGGTTTTTATTGATCATTTTATAATAGCATACTATTATTGAATATTAATTATAAATCAAATATTACAATTTAAGCGCCAAAAATGAGGCTTATTTATCAATTTGTGTTTTAGTAAGTTTTTAAATCGATTTGCAATGTATTAATCTATTTGTATTGCAAAATATCGTAATGTATTTGGGTAAAGGTTGGAAAGTATAGTGGCAGAATGTGTCAACATCTACCCATCATCAAATTACCATCATCTCGCAAAAAAAAAAATGGCCCTACTATTTAGTAAGACCATCAAAAAAAATTAATTTAAATGTGAAGGGTTAGCACACCGCACATACGAGAGTGAAATTTAATTAAAAAGTTCTACCTACCAGTAGGGCAACAATTTAGATATATATATTGGTTAGTAATTTAAATATGAAATGACGCCGGTACTTAGCGCATATAAAACTGTAGCTACAAGGGCTAATGAACCAATAGTAATCAACCATTTTCTTGCTGATGTGCTGAATGGGCTATAATGTTGTTGTTGTGAGTTCATAATAATTAGATTAAGTTTCTTTAAATCATATATACTATTACTGTGCCGATCCAAAGTATTGGGCAAAAAGTCACATTATAATGTGTCAGGCTATTATTTGGGGTTATTGGGGAATAATCACTAAATTTGGGGAGTGGTGTTGTGTTCCCGAAATGGGTAAATATTTCCATTTGTATATTATCGGAATGTAGATGATAACCGCAGTCACTAGCAGAGTCCGTGAAGTAGCAACTCATTTTGCAAATGTGAAATGAGCATAGGTTCGAACACAATACAACTAGCATGTGTAGCTTTATGAGCAAACTTTACTCACAGGGGAGGTGATCAATGGGGATTGAACAAACAAAGTAATACATTTGATTTCCAATTCATATATGTAATAAGATGTCGTTAGTTAGTTCTTATTCTATACCATTATTATCAAAACCTTATATGTTTTGAGATTGCTTGATATGATTTATGCATTTAAGGAACAATAAAACCGATTGGATGTGGTAACTCCACTGTAATTGCTATTAATTAGAGGAAAATGAAGATAGCTGTGATGATATTAGCACATAAAAATGACTTTCAGCTACGCTTGTTAGTTGAAAGATTAAGCGTAGATTTTGATATCTATATCCATGCTGATCTTAAATGGGATATAGATTTAGCTAATTATGACAAGTATAAGAACGTTAAATTTGTGAAGCGGTATGATGTAAATTGGGGAAGTTATAAACAGATACTTGCTACAATAGAGCTATTCAAGGCGGCCAATACCGTCAACTATGATTATTACCTTTTGATTAGTGGACAGGATCTTCCTATAAAAAGTAATTCATATATAAAGGAAGCAGTTTCTCTCAATTCACAACATAGCTTTGTAAATGGGGAATTGTTACCTCGTGCGGGTTGGGAAGATCAAGAAGGTGGATTTAAAAGGGTTCATTATTATTGGGGTGCAGATTACAAAAAAAATACGTTTGGAAAGATCCGTTCCAAATTTCTAGGATTTATCAGACGTATTCAATATCAATACAATATTAAACGACCCTTATATCCAATTCCTTACTATGGGGGTTGGAACTGGGTTAATTTATCTCAAGAAGCAATGATTTATATAATTAAATTCCTTAATGAGAATCCCGATTATATTACAAATTTTAAATATTCAGTAATGGGCGATGAATTATGGTTACAAACTATCTTATTTAATTCGTCTCTTTCAATAATCAATGATAATCTAAGATATACTGACTGGCCTACATATACACCTCATCCTAAAATCTTATTAAAGGAAGATTTCCAATCTATTTATGAATCTAAGGATTGGTTTGCAAGAAAATTTGATTCGACTGTTGATGAAGAAATTATTAGAATAGTCTATGATAGTACAAGTAAAATCACTAAGGTCGAGCTTGTTTAAAAAAGTTTATTTTATCTTTCTTGCTAGGTGGTCACTTAGTATCTCCGAAATATACTCTGACCTTTTTTTCCAGGTATTTTGTTTAGCTAATAGCTTCCTGTCCTCCATCTTTTTTGAATTGTCACTAGCAAGGGCTTGAGCAATAGCATCCGAAAATAATTCTGCATCTGAACAATATGCTACCATGTCTCCCGTGAAATCCTTCAAATCGATATTAAAATCTGTTGAAACCACGGGTTTTCCAAAGCTCAAATATTCAAATAATTTAATGGGAAATATAGTTCTACTGACTTCATCTTTTTTGAAAGGTATTATTGCTAAGTCAAAACTATTTATAAGTTGAGGAACTTCTCCATATGGTATAGCTCCAGTAGTGAAAACATTATTGGCTGTAAATAATGGGTTGGAAAGATATCCTTCTTCAATAGGTCCTGCGATCACAAAGTTTTTGTCTCTATTATGATCGACAACGTCTTTTAATAAGTTGTAATCTATACGTCGTTCGATAGTTCCCAAATACCCTATTACAGGTGGTCTTATATGGCTTACCTTATCATGGTTTTTCATGTCAGGATCAATTTCCTTGAATTCATTGTCTGAATCAGATGCATTTGGAACAAAATAAGTATTTGGATTTAGTAAGATCTTTTCCTGAGTTAACTTTACACTTGTACATATAACCAGGTCACTTTCTATGACCAGCTGTTTTTCTGATAGGATTCCATGTTTCATATCATATGGTACTATCATAGGATCAACACAATGATACACTGTTAATGTCGGTTTAATCATTTGTGCTAGCCTGGGATAATGGAAATTGAAAGAGTTGATAAAAATAAATTCCTTTATCCCTTTATTACGGAAGATTTTCTTCATCCTGATTTTGAGGATTAACTCATTTGCTTTCAATAAAGAACGGAACAAAAATCCTTCAGGTAGAAAGTTGATGGGGATAACTGGCGGTGTGATGACAATTTTTAAATTCGGTAAATCTGTCTCAATAAGCCCATCTGAAAATATAGAAAATTTATTTTCCCGCTCTTTTTTTACATCAGTTTTCATGTAGCTAATGTAATCTTTCAACGTAAATGGATAATCAATAAAGTACACTTGATTCTGTTCAGCAAGATTTCTGGCAATAAAAAGCGATGTAGATTTAATATTTCCATCAAATCTAGTATTACCTAAAAATACGATTACTTTATCCTTCAACATTATATAAATTCTGGTACCATGTGTGCACTGGCGTAGAGTACTTAATGTACTTCAATTAGATTGTGTATTTTTCAAGAATTAATAATTTTCCTTATAACGAACTGGGTTGCAAATTAAATATTCTTATTTATTATTTGGGTATGTTTTTCATTACATATTTCTTCATTAGGGATTGCTTCAAAATTTTATTGAATACGATGGTGAATGAAAGCAATTTTTCTTTGATAACTTTTCCTAGATGAATCATGACATGGTGACTATTGGCTTCTAAATCAGCAGGAATTTCATGCTACAAATCGATTAAATCGTGCTCAATTAAATGGTTTCTAAAGTAGGAAGAATATATTAATATTTATAGATTATAGTCCTCAATTTGTACCTTGATGTTGTTCGCATAATACAGTTCAGGTGATTTTATGGCTAGGGTTTTTTAAGTACATTAACGATTGCTTTCTCTAGACCATTAATTAAGTAGACAGAGTACAAAGTCTAGAAGGGGTTTTTAGAATTTGTAGCTATGGCAGTTAAAATTATAATATAGGTGATATATACTTGCATGAGCTAGTGGATTGCAGTAGGAAGATGTAGATATAGAGTAATGGCGGTTATGGAATGTACATTCTCGATATGCAAATTTGATGTGAACTATTTGATAGTGCTTCATATAAAATTTGAAGTTATTCACAAACCATCATAATACATATTCATAAAATTATTGCTGTAATCCCTACAGATTACAGTTAAAAATACCATCTGACATTCGATATTATATGGGGAAATTAAGCACCATATAGTTGATAAAATTCCCCTGAATCTGTCATTTTTATGCATTATTTGCCTAAGGTGAGAGACAAAATTATTTCAATATGGACATTTTTAGTATTATTATTCACTATTATATTTAGTAAATGTACGTCCTTTTTATAACGTTATAATATTATATCCTATCTATTTTAGGAATTATGAAAGGTGAAAAAATGATCTAGATTTTTAGCTCACTTGCCTAATTATAAATAATTGTCACTAAAGCTTAAACGTCTCAAAAGTCCTATGATGTTTTGTAACAATAAATTATATTGTTCAATATATTAACGATAAAAGGTAAAAATTTGAATATCAGTATACTGCTTCATATTGTAACTGGTCATGTGTCATAAAAAATGCGAAGATCTGATAAAAATGTTATTATGAAATTGATGACGAAAATGTATTTTTAAAGATATATATTTGAGGTAATAATACGCCGTTATTTTTACCTCAAAAGTATTGTCATGGGGTACTACATAAAAGTGAAATTTTTAAATTAAATAATCTGTAATGGAGAGTAGCATTTTTGCAAAAAAACAGATCTTGATCGTAGATGATGAGCCTAGTATTTTGAAGTTGCTAAATTTCATTTTAGCAAAGCACTACGATATTCATGCTGCTGAAAGTGGTTATAGAGCGCATATGTGGCTTGAAGATGGTAATTTTCCTGATTTAGTAATTTTAGATTTACATATGCCTCACTTTGATGGAACATCATTCTTAAAGAGCATTAAGATTAGTGGGTTTTATAGAGAAATCCCGGTAATTATTTTATCAGCTGCTGAAGAACTTAGTCAAATAGTTGACAATTTGCCTTTTAAAGTTGAAGCTTTCTTTCCTAAGCCATTCAATCCAGAAAATCTAAAAGCTAAGATTTCGGAAGTTCTGCATGCGGTTAAACCTATGGTAAATAAATAAATGGATTACAATTACAAAGGAATAAGATTGGTATATTCAGGTGCCCAACTTTCAACTGAATCAGCTGAAGTACTGGGGATGGAATATAATATCGTAAATGTTGGAGGAGCATCTAACTTAGAGGAGTATCTTAGCGGGCTATCATTGTTTTCCACACCGGATGTAATAATGATTGAAGTTGTTAATGAAGAGCTAGTATTTGAAATTATTCAGAAGATTAAAAGCAATCCTTTAACTAGTGGATTGATTATTGTTTTGTTGGGGCAGATGCCAGATGCCAAATTAAGAATGCGGGCTATAAAAGCTAAGATTCATGATCTTTATTTTTACCCCTATAACGTTGAAGATTTAAAGGACCGTTTAAACTTTTTGATAAAGTTCAAACTGATCAAGCCTAATATAGAACAACTGTCGGTAATTAAAAAGCCAAAAGAAAGGGAGTATAAAATTCCAACACCTAAACGGGTATTCGATGTTGTATCTTCGGGTGCCATATTACTATGTAGTTCGCCAATTTTGTTACTTATTGCCATACTAATCAAATTGGATTCGAAAGGTCCTATTATCTATAAAAGTAAAAGGGTAGGAACTGGTTACAAGATCTTCGATTTCTATAAGTTTAGATCGATGAAGGCAGGAGCTGATCAAGAACTTAAAAATTTATCAGCCTTAAACCAATACGCTGATGATGGTAGTGGTACTAATGCATTTGTGAAGATAAAAAATGATCCAAGAGTAACTAAATTAGGCAATTTCCTAAGAAATTCAAGTCTGGATGAAATACCTCAATTAATCAACGTATTAAAAGGGGATATGTCTCTGGTTGGAAATCGCCCACTACCATTGTATGAAGCTGAAATGCTAACTTCCAATGAATGGTCGATGCGATTCTTAGGTCCGTCTGGCTTGACTGGATTATGGCAAATTAGTAAAAGGGGCAAAAGTGACATGTCAGATACTGAAAGAAAGAAGTTAGATAATTTCTATGCAAAGAACTATTCAGTATGGTTTGACATCAGTATAATGTTAAAAACTGTACCTGCATTATTTCAAAAAGAAAAAGTTTAGGTTACGAATATTAAAATATAATTTACCCAATTAAACAGTAAATAATTAATACATAAACCAATGAAAAAAATTACAGCACTCTCATCTTTGTTATTCATTCTATTCACCCTAAATGTTTCTGCTCAGGAATCAATAATTGGTGAGATAAATTATGGCATGCTTGAAAAATATATAATGGCTGCCAAAGAAAATTTCCCGCGGAAACAGATTATGGATACCAGAGCTGAGGGAATTAAGACCGCTATCACCATTAATAACCTGTCATATCTTGATATTTTCAATGCGTCATATTTTTATAGACCAGATAAAGATCCTGTAATCATTACACCTGGAAGCACTACTGCTAGTCCTTATTCAGTAAACGGATTCCAATTTGGAGCTTCAATTAACTTGGGTACTTATTTGGCAAAACCATGGGTTGGCAAAAGGGCAAAAGCGGAATACAAAGTAGCTCAGCTTGAAGCTCAGGAATATAATACAACCTTGGCACTTGAGGTCAAAAGAAGGTATTATGCCTATATCCAACAAATTGCTCAACTGAAGATTAACGCTCAAAGTGCTTCAGATAACAAAAATGTTGCTGATAATATGAAAAATAGATTTGAGAGAGGCGAGATCACTTTAGACACTTATAATCAGTCTAGAATTAATTTAACTTCGGCCAATTCTGCTAAAATTCAAACTGAAGTGAGTTACTTGGCTGCTAAGGATGCCTTAGAGGAAATTATAGGTAAACCACTGTCAGCAATTAAATAACTTAATATATTTACACTCCCAAATGGATTTTAAGGCTTTTTTTAAACATCTGAATAGATACAAGTGGTTAATTATTTTAGTACCCATTATCACAGTGGGCGCAACCTTTTTCATGGTAAAAAATTTACCGAAAGAATATAGTTCAGAAGCGCAAATTTCTACAGGCCTGGTAGATCAGTCAAAGCAGGTTTATACCGAGCAGAACATGGACTATTTCAAAATGAGTCAGCTTTTTGCCAATATCATGGAAAAGATGAAAATGAAAAAGATTATGAGCATTTTGTCTTATAATCTGATTCTCCATGATTTAGAAAATCCAAAAAAACCATTTAAGAAGTATACTCCAAAATTAGATTCGTTAAATACCCAGCAGCGGAATGAATTAATTTCATTATACAGAGATAAATTAAACAAGAAATCAATCCTCAGCTTATCAGATAACAAAGCGAAGTATCCGCTGTATGATATCGCAAATTCTATGGGATATGATGAGAAAAGCCTAAATAAGCAACTTAATATCAGTCGTTCTGACGGTAGTGATTTTATCACTGTTGCCTATACTTCCCAAGATCCTGAACTTTCTGCTTATGTAGTAAATACGCTGACGACTGAGTTTATCGTCAATTATACAATTGATGTTAACTTTAATCAGAATAACTCCATTGCATTATTAGATTCCTTATTAAAAAAGAAGGAAGCTGTTATGAATGAAAAAAATGCAGCGCTGAAAAATTTCAAGATGGCAAACGGCGTATTGAATTTGGATAAGCAATCCGAAATTGTGTATGGCCAGATTTCTCAGAACGAGGAAGCAAAAGCTCAGGCGATCAGAACCATACAGTCTAACCAAGGTGCTATTGCTGCTATAGAAGCAAAACTGCGCGGTAGAGACGCTTATTCCGGTGGTTCATCAGTTGCGGATAATAGGGCGATTATCGATCTAAAGAATCAATTAAAAGCTGCTAATGATCGTTATTATGATGGCGGTTTCAAACCGACAGATAAACAGCGTGCTGACTCATTAACCAATCTGATCAGCATTAAAAGTGTTCAGAATGCAAATGAAAATATTGTAGATCCTACTGCTTCAAAACAAAATCTTATTCAAACACGTGCAAATCTGATGATTGCAGTGGATCAGGCAAGAAGTAGTATAGCCTCTATTGATAAAGACCTATCAGTATTGAGAGGTAAGTACAACACTATGGTTCCTTTCGACGCTGGTATTCAAAATTATCAGAGGGATGCAGAACAAGCTACCAAAGACTACATGGATGCTTCGAATAGAATTACACAAACTGCTACAGAACAGAATATTGGACTAAAATTAAATATAGCTCAGGCTGGATTAGTAGGTGGTCCAGAACCATCTAAAGCTATAATATATTTAGCAGGAGCAGGTATTGCAAGTTTCTCGATCTGTTTCATGGCTGTAGTAGCTATGTTTTTCTTGGATAATACTATAAATACTCCTAAACAACTCGAAGGGTTGACTAAATTACCTGTAATTGGTAATCTAAGTTTTGTACATGTCAATGGTAATTCCATCAAAAGTATTTGGCAAGATAGCGAAACACCCAATCATGTAACTTATAAAAATCTGCTGCGCTCCCTACGTCTGGAAGTAAGTAATAAAATGGAGGTTGACGACAGCCAAATACTAGGTGTAACAAGTCTTGGTGCGAATGAAGGTAAATCATTCGTCTCATCGAGTTTGGCTTACGCGTTTGCTATGACTGGTAAAAAGGTCTTGTTAATTGGCGGGGAGACGCAGGCTGTCGAAAATGCTACTACTAAAGAATTAGCTCTTCGGGGGAACTTTGAAACATTTCTTGCTAAAAGAGAATTACGTACAGATGATCTGATCACTGTCCTTAATAAGAATGACAATAATACCTCATTGTTAGAGATCCAAAGCTCAAAAAATTTAAAAAGTGGTTTTGAGATCTTGCGTAAAGAATTCGATATCATTATAATTGATATCAATAGTCTACGTGAGATCAATCTTGCTAAAGAATGGCTTCTTTTTACAGAAAAGAATATAGCAGTATTTGAGGTGGGCCGCACCTTATCCGATATTGATAAAGATTTATTAAAGCATTTAAGAGATCATTCAGGATTTATTGGGTGGGTGCTTAATAAAATAAAGATTGCTGAGAAAATTAAAAGTACTACCGTAAAAGCAGTCTAATACTCTTTATTCTGATGCTCAAACAATATTTATAAATGAATAAAACTTATGAAGTAAGCAAGAGCAATTGGCTAAACACCATCATTATCGCTATTGCGATAATGTTTTGTGTGGGTATTTGCTTGTCTGTAGTTGACATGGGGATATTAGTACCAATTATGGTAATAGCAATCTCAATGTTAATTGCCGTACAGATTTCTTTTATTCACAATCCAAAAATGATAGTTTGGTTGCTTACCTTTTATTGTTTCACATTCGGAATACTAGGAAGGGAAGTTGGAGGTATACCATTTGGTATCCTGCAAGAAGGTATATTACTGCTAGGCTGGCTTACATTGATATTTACTGCTAACCGCTATAATTGGGGATCATTAAACAATGATCTAACTATATTACTGCTTTTTTGGCTCATATTAAGTATTCTGGAAATTGCAAACCCAGCAGGAGCTAGTCCACGCGGCTGGCTGCAGGAAATCCGTGCTGCGGCATTATATCCTGCATGCCTTATACCGATATGTTTTCTTGTATTCAAAAAGAATAAGGATCTCAATAATTTTATTTATTTGATATTAGGCTTATCACTGTTAGCATCGCTAAATGGAATTAAACAGTTGTACATTGGTCCCTGGCCAGGAGAACAGCGATTTCTTGACGACGGAGGTAATATTACTCACATCTTATTTGGCAAGCTGCGTGTGTTTTCTTTTTACAGCGATGCAGGACAGTTCGGCGCTTCACAGGCAGCCATTTGCTTGATTTCTCTGGTACTTGCGTTGGGCCCTTTCAAACTGTGGAAGCGGATACTCCTATTGGTGGCGGCTTTGTTTATGTTTTATGGTATGCTTATTTCAGGGACTCGTGGAGCGTTATTTGCCTTAATTGTCGGTGCATTGCTAGCTATACTATTAAGTAAAAACTATAAGGGTATAATTATCGGAGGATTTTTTGCTTTGGCATTCATAGGCTTTCTAAAATTTACAAATATTGGCAATAATAATTATCAGATACTAAGATTGCGGTCTGCCCTTGATACAAAGGATGCATCGCTGAATGTTAGACTTAAAAATCAACAAATCTTAAGAGAATATTTAAGCACCAGGCCGCTAGGTGGAGGGTTAGGTGTTATAGGTGTATGGGGTGAAGCATATAATAAAGATAAATTTCTGTCAACCGTAGCTCCCGATAGCTATTGGGTAAAAGTGTGGGCGATGTATGGAATTGTCGGCTTTATATTCTGGTTCTGTATAATGATTTATATATTAGGGAAGAGTTGTGGTATAGTATGGAATATACGTGATGATGGACTACGGATAAAAATCATGGCGTTAACTTGTGGATATGCCGGGGTTTTATTTTGTAGTTACGCAAATGAGGTTATAAATACCGCACCTTCCTCCTTTGTAGTATATATTTCTTGGGTTTTTATATTTATCGCACCAAAATTGCAGAAAGAAATTGACGAGAATAATAGTCAAAGTAACTTAAATATCTAAACATGCCTTACGAAATATTTGCACTTCCTGCGTTAGTCTGTTTTATAATCGGATTTTATAAAGGATTTAATCTTACTAAAAAAAACTAATACGTTAATGTCTTTAGCCACTAAAATTAAATCTAATCCCAGTTTAAAAAAACTTGCACTGTGGTTGATGATCCCTAAAAATGAACATCGTCCCCGGTTATGGATCAAACTTTTCGTGAATCCATTTAAGCATAAGCGTGGTTCAGGTTCCATCATTAGGTGGCGGACCAGATTGGATGTCTTTCCTTACAATAAATTTGATATGGGCATTAATGCTGTTATAGAGGATTTTGCTACAATTAACAATGGAGTTGGGGACGTTATCATTGGTAACCAATCTATAGTTGGATTGGGCAATGTAATAATTGGTCCAGTAACGATCGGAAATGATGTAATGCTGGCGCAAAATATAGTATTATCAGGTTTAAATCATGGTTTTGAAGATGTAAAAGTTTCACCTCGTAAACAGAAGGAAACTTGTAAGCAAATTATTGTATCGGATGACGTATGGATAGGTGCAAATGCTGTAATTACAGCGGGTGTAACACTGGGGAAGCATTGCATTATTGGAGCGGGCAGTGTTGTAACTAAAGATGTACCGGAATACTCCGTTGCCGTAGGCAATCCCGCTAGAGTAATCAAGCAATATAATTTTGCTACTAGAACATGGGAAAAAACAAATAAATAATTAACTACATAGTATAGCTAAACATTGATGACTACTACTAATAGATTCTTTTACAACGTTACTCTACTGATTACGCATTATAATAGAAGTCAATCTTTGGAAAGGCTTTTGAAAACTTTTAAAAATTCAGGGAGTACTTTCAAAGAAATCATAGTTTCTGATGACGGCAGTAAACGGGAACATCTTGATTATATCAACTCACTGAAATCAGAGTATGACTTCACACTATTAACTAGTCCAACAAACCGTGGACTCGGCAATAATATCAACAAGGGGCAAGATGCTGTAAAAACAGATTATGTTTTATATATTCAGGAAGATTTTATACCACTTGATGGCTTCACAGAAAATTTCAATAATGGCTTAGCGTTGATAGAGGAAGATCCATCAGTTGATACGGTTAGATTTTATTCTTATATCAACTATCCTAAGTTGGTACCTATCAAAAACGGGTTTTCACAAATGGTATTTGATCCTTGGTCATTTGATTTGGATAAAGTCCCTATGTATAGCGATCATCCGCATTTAAGGAGACAAACATTTTTTGACAAGTTTGGCAGATATCCTGAAGATAGAAGTGGCGATAAAACTGAATATCATATGATGATTTCCTTTCTTCGTAATAAAGGAAAAGCTTACCTGTTTGCTGATTACAAAGCCTTGCTAGAGCCAGTTAATTCTGAATCTGAACCTAGTACTATGCTGGAAACACGAAATTTTTGGAGAAATAATAATAGCTTTGCTTTAAGAAATGTACGAACCATTTATCGTTGGTTACTTTTCAACTACAGCTTCTATCTTAAGAAACAGTAAACTCTTATTTTATTTACTAAATTGAATCCACTTAGACATTTCAATTATACTGTACCATATGAACGAATCTCCTGAATATTTAAACTACGATGTAGTTATAGTTGGTCAGCAGCCCTGGGATACGGAGATTGGTAGTAATTGTAAGAATATTGCTATTGAGTTGAGTAAGTTCTCGAGAGTTATCTATGTGAACTCTCCACTTGACAGAATTACGCTTTACCGCTCTAAAAACGATCCTAATGTTACCAAACGTAAAGCCGTAATTAAAGGCAAGGAGAATGGTTTGATTAAAATCCAGGAAAACTTATGGACTTATTATCCAGATTGTATGGTTGAGTCTATAAACTGGATTCAAAGCGATTTTATTTTTGACCTCGCCAATAAAATAAATAATTACCGGTTTGCGAGATCTATAAAGAAAGCGTTGGCCTCACTATCATTTAAGCATTTTGTTTTATTTAATGATAATGAAATGTTTAAAGGGTATTATCTGAAAAAGTATCTTAGTCCCTACTTAAGTCTCTATTATTCCAGAGATTTTATGTTAGCTGTGGACTATTGGAAAAAACATGGTGAAAAATATGAGCCATTATTAATAGCAGAAAGTGATATTTGTGTAGCTAATTCCTCTTACTTGGCTGAATATTGCAAGGCATATAATCCACAGTCATTTTATGTAGGCCAAGGGTGTGATTTTTCTTTGTTTGACTATACGAAGAAAAGCAGTATGCCCGAGGATTTAATCTCAATCAAACGCCCCATTATTGGATATGTAGGAGCACTGCAGAGCATCAGGCTTGATAAAGAAATTATTAAATACATTGCCACTACACAGCCAGATTGGTCAATCGTGTTGGTAGGACCAGAAGATGATGAATTCAAAAATAGCGATCTTCATCAACTCACGAATGTGACATTTACCGGAATGAAACCTCTTGATCAGCTTGCAGATTATATAAGTGCATTCAATGTATGTATAAATCCTCAATTAGTGAACCAGGTGACTATTGGTAATTATCCACGGAAAATAGATGAATACCTCGCGCTGGGAAAACCAGTTGTTGCGACCTCAACTAAGGCAATGGAAAGTTTTAGTCAATACGTATATCTTGTAGAGAATAAGGAAGAGTATGTCAATTCCATTCGGCAGGCCTTACTGGAAGATTCAGCGGACTTGCAAGGATCGCGAGTGAAATTTGCTCATGAACATACATGGGAAAACAGCGTTGCAGCAATCCGCGGTGCGATTGTCAAATCTCAAACAAATGATCTTCTTCAAATAAACTAAATTATTATGGACATTATCTATTCAGTGTGGACTGTCTTACAGATCATAATTGGTTTCAATTTGATTCTACCCCTATTCTTATTTATTGCGAAGTCGATTTTAGCTAAAGAAGCCCCCAGGCCACTACCAGAGTCAGAGTACGATTACGCGATTATTGTTACGGCATATGAGCAAACCACATTATTGCCATCAGTTGTAGACTCAATTTTAAAACTAGATTACAAAAACTATCTGGTTTACATCGTGGCAGACAACTGTGATATATCGACACTGAACTTCAATAGTTCGGCCGTAATTGTGCTACGACCTGAAGAAGTTCTAGCAAGCAATACAAAGTCTCATTTTTACGCCATCAAAAATTTTAAGAGGGAACATGATTTTCTTACAATTATTGACAGTGATAATTTGGTTGAACCTCAGTACCTCAATGAACTTAATCGGTTTTTTAATGCAGGTTATATTGCTGTTCAGGGTGTACGGGCAGCAAAGAATTTGAATACAAGTTATGCTTGTTTGGATGAAGCGGGAGATATGTATTACCGTTTCATTGATAGAAAATTACTATATGAGGTAGGTTCTTCTGCTTCCCTTGCTGGATCTGGGATGGCATTTACTACTGCATATTATCGTGAATGTCTCGAGTTTTTAAATATTAAGGGAGCAGGCTTTGATAAGGCCTTACAAATGGAAATTCTCAATAGAGGTAAACGTATCGCATTTGCAGAGAATGCCATCGTGTACGATGAAAAAACTTCCAAATCTGGCCAGCTGGTGAATCAGCGGGCAAGGTGGATTAATACGTGGTTTAAATATGCAGGCCAGGGAGTGAAGCTGATAGGTAGCGGACTTTACAATCTAAATTGGAATCAATTTCTTTGTGGAATAGTATTTTCTAGGCCACCACTTTTTATAATCGTTGGCTTGACGTTCTTAAGCATGGTGCTTGATTTATTTGTAGCCCCAGTAATGTTACTTTTTTGGCTCTTTGCAATTGTGAGTTTCTTTTTAATTTTCTTCACCGCACTTAGGCATTTTAGGGCCACTAAGGCAATATATAGAGCATTAGTAAATATCCCTAGGTTTATCTTTCTGCAGGTTTTATCATTAATGAAAGTTAGGAGCGCAAATAAGATATCAACTGCAACAGTTCATTACCATGATAGCACAATTGATCAGGTAGATAAATAAAAGTATATTAACATGGCTAAAATTAAGATATTACAGGCGATCAGGCAAGGTAAAGTAGGTGGCGGAGAAACACACGTTCTCGATCTAGTAAATAGCCTTGATAAGGATAAATTTGAGTCGGTTATCCTTTCTTTTACTGATGGGCCTATGGTTGATAAATTGAAAGCTGACGGTTATAAAACGTATGTTGTTCACACAGAATTACCCTTTAACTTTAGAGTTTGGAATCGAGTTAAACATATTGTAGAAAGTGAAAAAATAGACATTATTCATGCTCATGGAACTAGAGCAAATTCCAATACCTTTTCTTCATCGAAGAGTCTGAAAATACCATTAATTTACACTGTACATGGCTGGTCTTTTCACCCTGATCAGACACCACTGGTGAAGCTGATTCGCACGAGTAGTGAACATTTATTGGTAAAATTAGCGAATCAAACCATTTGCGTTTCACAAAGTAACCTAAACGATGGAAGAAAGTTGTTCCCAATGCCAAGGGCGAAAGTAATTGTTAATGGCATTAATCAAATTAAATTTGATCCGGATAGCACCTATGCTAACATTAGAGATGAATTCAATATTGGAAAAGATGAGGTTTTAATAGGATATATTGCTCGTATAACAGCTCAAAAAGAACCACTTACCTTTTTAAACGCGATTGCTAAATTGTCGGATTTGAAAAAGATGAGGGTGTTAATAGTTGGAGATGGAGATCTGAAAGAAGAGATGTTAAATTTGGCAAAGGCCCTTAATTTAGGCGATAAAGTTATTTTTGAGGATTTTAGAAGTGATATTCCAGCTATACTCAATGCGCTAGATATATTTTGCTTACCTTCTCTTTGGGAAGGACTTCCGATTGCTCTGTTGGAGGCAATGGCAATGCGTAAGGCAATAATTGCTACTGCAATCGACGGTACAAAAGATTTAGTTCGCGATAATGAAAATGGTTTGCTGATTTCTATAAAAAATCCCAATCAACTCGCATCTGCAATCAGAACATTAGTTAATGACGAAACACTTAGAACCATATTGGGTGCTAATGCTGGATTAACTATCAAGGAGCATTTTGATATTTCCACTATGACTAATAGTATCGAAAACGTCTATAAGGAAGTATTATTAAAATCTTAGCGAGTGTTTATTACATTTAAAGTTTCTTTTTCAGATGGTTAAAGTTTAAATTTTTTATGAGTCTGTCGAAAGTGGCTTTAAAGATTCCGCCGTCAATCTGTATTCTTCGATCGGTAGTCCAAACTATGCTTCTGTCGAGAGTAACCCACCTAAACTTGCCATAACCTTTCTCACGTAACTTTACTGCAAGCCAGCCATCTTCATTTGTACCAGGGGGATGGTTAAAACCATTCACACTCAAACACTGTTCCCTTCGACATGCAGAATTAAAACCGTAAACGTTATGTGCTTCTTCTTTAAATTTTTGACTAATCTTTCTATTTAAATCAGATAAATATTCATAGAAAAAGTATACAGACCGTGGGGTTCCTCCTATAGGAACAAATGAGAACTTTCCGTAGGTTAAGCACACTTCTTCATTATTTATTAGTGGTGCTATCATATCATCGATCCAATTTTCCGGATAGATTGTATCTGCATCAGCATTAAGGAGATAAACACCTTTAGCTTTTGCTAACCCACCATTTCTCGCATTAGTGATTCCCTGCTTACGTTCCGTTATACAAATAACATTACAGTCTTTAGCCAGTTTTTCAGTTAAATCAGTGCTATTATTATTAACTACAATTACTTCGATTTTATATTTTGTATTAGAAGCTGATAGCGAGTATAGTGTTTTTAGTATGTTTTCCTCTTCGTTATATGCTGGTATTACTATAGAAATTAAAGGATTAGGGTCAGAAAGATGCTGGAAATTAGAGGCAATTTTGGTGATGTCTTTTTCCAGAGAGGCCTTATGTTTATTATATTTTGCTATACTTCTAGGAATAGAAAATGGTCTCATCAGATTGCTTTATTAAAAATAAAATGTATATATAATTTAAAAACCCTCATTTTCAACATTTGCTGATTAATTAAGAGAGATCTATAATATTATCCTCATTGAAAGTGAGAAGATCAAGCTAATATATGGGTATATTATTGTTATCAAAAGTAGTTGTAACATTTATTTACCATTCTTGTGCTAGTTTTATAAGGAAATAGTTACTTTTAAACATATTATCTATTAGAAATGAATCGGAGGACCTCACTAACATATCTGGGTATTCTTGCAACACTTGGGATGTCTTCATTTTCTTTATATAAATTAATAGCATTTAACACTCCTCCTGATCTGGCTTACCTTTACAAAAAGCGAAGATTGCTGGCAGATTTGGCTGAAGTAATTATTCCGAGAACTGAAACGCCTGGAGCGAAGGATGCTGGTGTACAAGATTTCATCATTGATATGATTGCTCTCGGAAGCGATGTTATGCCGCAACGCATTTTTATTGAAGGGCTGAAAGATCTGGAAAATTATTGCATTGAAACCTATAATAAAGATTTTTTTAGCTTGACTGATACTGAAAAGATCGGAGTATTAAAGCATTTCGAATCTAAGGCTACTTACTCCAATAGACTTGTAAATAAGATCAAAGATAAATTGTTTGGTCATGCTTTCTTTCATAGATTAAAGGATCTAACTGTTGAGGGATATTGTACCTCGCAGGTAGGAGCAACTCAAGGTTTAGCTTATGATTACCTACCCTCAACTTATGAGAGTTGTACTATGTTAACTAAAAACCAGCGCTCCTGGGCAACTAAATAAGAAAATGTATATAGGCGGAAATACTAAAAAAAAAGCAACTTATGACGCTATAGTAGTTGGTTCAGGAATCAGCGGTGGCTGGGCTGCTATGGAACTCTGCAAAAAGGGACTTAATACATTACTTTTAGAACGTGGGAGAGATGTGAAACATATAATTGATTATCCAACTGCCAACCTTAATCCGTGGGATTTTAAACTGCGTTTACATCCGAGCCTTAAAGAGGTGCAAACAAACCCTTTGCGTACACAACAGTCTGATGCAGGAAACGAACATTTTTTTGCCGATGATCAAAACCACCCATATATCCAGGAAAACCCATTTATCTGGATCAGAGGCTATCAGGCAGGCGGTCGTTCGCTTACATGGGGCAGGCAGTGTTACCGCTGGAGCGACTTAGATTTTAATGCTAACTTAAACGAGGGGATTGCGGTGGACTGGCCTATAAGATACCGTGATGTCGAGCCTTGGTATGACTATGTGGAAAAGTTTATTGGTGTAAGTGGTCAAAATGAAAATTTGTCACAATTGCCAGATGGGCAATTCCTACCGCCTATGGAATTAAATTGTATTGAAAAACATTTGGCGGATTCAATAAAGAAAAGTGATCAGGACAGGCTTTTAACAATTGCAAGAGTGGCTAATCTAACAAGGGGATGGGATAATAGGGGACCTTGTCAAAATAGAAACCTATGTACCAGGGGTTGTCCATTTGGTGGCTATTTCAGTAGCAATAGTTCTACAATTCCAGCTGCTTTTCAAACAGGTAACTTAACTATGCGAACTTATTCAATTGTCTCAGAAGTTATGTATGATGACAATACACATCAAGCTAAAGGGGTGAGGGTAATTGATACCTTAACAAGTGAAGTGTTTGAGTACTATGCGAAGGTTATTTTTTTAAATGCATCTACAATAGCAACGGCCGGGATACTTTTAAATTCGAAATCAGCTCGGTTTCCAGATGGCTTTGGAAATGACAGTGGTGAATTGGGTCACAATTTAATGGATCATCATTCCTCTGCGGGTGCATATGGAGTTCATGAGGGTTTTCAGGAATACTACTACAAAGGTAGACGGCCAGCTGGTTTCTTAATTCCCAGATTTAGAAATTTAAATAAGGATGAAAATTTGGGTTATAAGAGGGGATTTAATATTCAAGGAGATGGGGAACGTGCCCAATGGCAAGATCAGCAAGATCGTGGTGGTTTCGGAGCCGATTTTAAAAAGCATTTAACCACACCAGGTCCATGGAGTGTATGGATGGCCGGATGGGGTGAATGTTTGCCTTATCACGATAATCAAATACAATTGCATGCTCATCAAACAGATAAGTGGGGATTACCTCTCATCTCGATAGACTTCACATTCAGGGAGAACGAGCAAAAGATGATGAAAGATATTGAGCAGGTATCTCAGGATATGTTAAACAGCGCGGGATTTAAAGAGGTTAATTCCTTTAATTATCATAAGCCGGGAGGGGCAACAGTGCATGAAATGGGAACAGCGAGAATGGGTAAGGATCCTCGAACATCTGTATTAAATGGCAATAATCAAATCCATTCTGTAAAAAACGTCTTCATCACTGATGGCAGTTGCATGTCTTCTTCAGCCTGTCAGAATCCCTCACTAACTTATATGGCCCTTACAGCCCGGGCCTGTGATTTCGCTTTTAATGAATTAAAAAAAGGGAATTTATAATGATCTTATTGAACATCAAAAAATATAATTTAAGTGAATTTGCTAAAAATAACATTTGTCAATATCTAAGATGTCATATCAGGATGTTCAAACATATATAAATAATTTACACTTGATCCTAAATTAACTAAAGCTCGTATCTAACTTAATACTAACTACCGTATCCTACTCTATAATTATGTCCTTCATTACAAAAATATTATCCTCTTTTAAAAATATACATTTTCAATCGCTTTTGGGCAACGGGGTAATGTCAATCTTTGGGATGGTTACAATAGCTATTCTATATAGGGCTCTATCTGTTAAGGACATTGGCATATATGTTTTCTTTATGACCGTATTAGGTCTTATTGACACCTTAAGATCAGGTTTTCTTACGAACTCATTCATTAAATTTTACTCCGGAACTGCTAAAGAAAGAGCTGAAGAAGTAGCAGGGTCTGCATGGTGTCTAGCACTGGCCATCACCGCGGCATCGATCTTTATTAACGTCCTTACCTTCTTCATCTCAAAATACATTACCAACGATGGTATGATTCTGTTTTTAAAATTTTTCTCACTGATATCATTAGCAACTTTACCCGGATTTATGGCCAATCTAGTTGTTCAAGGAGACAAAAGATTTGATCGATTACTATGGTTTAGGCTAATTAATCAGGTACTTTTCACAGGTACTGTTGTAGTATTGACTTATCTGGGCAAGGCGACCTTGACTTCTATAGTGTTTACTTATATTATATCAAATGCTATAGCAAGTATTTCTGTAATGTTCTTTGGCTGGACAATGATTGGTACTATCACAAAAGCGACCAGAAGTACTTTTATGGAAATTTTCCACTTCGGTAAATATAGTGTAGGGACAAGTGTAAGTTCAAACCTATTTAAAGTAACAGATATCTTTTTCCTAAACTTCTTTCTCGGTCCTGGTGCCCTGGCGGTTTACAATCTTGGTGGAAGGTTGCTTCAGATTATTGAAATACCACTGTTGAGTTTTGCTGCCTCCGGGATGCCAAGCTTGTCACAACATTATAATAAAAATGAAAAGGAAGAAATGATGCACGTCATGAAAAAGCTTGTGGGAATGCTTTCTGTTGCAATTATATTGATTGCCATTTTGTCCATATTATTTGCGGAACCCATAATACTTTTGATTGGCGGTGCTAAATATATAAATACAGAAGCTCCAAATTTATTTAGAATATTTATGTGTATGGCTGTGATGTACCCGGCAGATCGCTTTTTTTCTTTGACACTAGATGTTATACATATGCCAAAGATCAATTTCTATAAGATCCTTGTCATGTTGTTTGTTAATCTTGTAGCTGATTATGTTGGCGTTCTGATTTTTAAATCAGCCTACTCAATAGCTATTGCAAATATTTTCCCTATTTTAGTTGCTATAATCATATCTTACGTACCATTAAACAGATATTATAAGTTCAATTTCTGGAGTATGTACATACTTGGTTATAAAGAGGTTATAATTTTTATCAAACAAATATATAGTACCTTATTTAACAAAGACAAGACTGTAAATAGTTAGTACTGATCCATCTTTCCATTTTATATGAAACAAAATAATAACATCTCCATCGTTGTAGCGAGTGATAATCATTATGCAATACTCATAGCAGCTTTATTAAAATCAATTGAGCTTAACCATAAAACTGAGGAACATATTGATTTCCATATAATTGATGATGGTATTTCGGCAACAACAAAGGAAAAGCTTAGCACTATCGCTGATCCAACGAAGATTACTTTAAAATGGTTTAAAAGTAAGGAGATAGTGCCACCTAATATTATCATTCCGGTTGACAACTCAGCATTTCCTCTGACAGTTTATATGCGTGTTTTTTCACCTTATGTTGTTGATAAAGATGTGGAGAAGCTCATTTACCTTGACGTTGACACAATTGTGCAAGGAGATATATCTGAATTGTGGAATACTGATCTCGAAGATTACATTGTAGGAGCCGTTCAGGATGTAGGTGGTACAGTAGATTGTGATTGGGGAGGTATTCGAAATTATAAAGATTTAGGACTCACAGCAGATACAAAGTATTTTAATTCAGGCGTTTTGGTAATCAAGCCCCAGGAATGGAGAAAAGAGGATTTTTCTAATCAAGTTATCACTGCGCTTAGTACACATAAAGAGTTTGTTCAATTAGCTGATCAATATGGCTTAAATGTAGTATTAGCGAATAAATGGAAGGTGCTTGATCCTAAATGGAATTGGTTCGCTTTTAAAGAAAATGAGAATCCAAAGCTTGTCCACTTTCTAGATATAAAACCAATATTTACATCATATAATTCAAAGCAAGTTTATAAGGATGAATTCTATCGTTATTTAGCGCTTACGCCTTGGAAGAACTTTAAGCCAATTAATGGTAAACAGCGTTATGTTAGAAAAGTGATCAATAAAATCAAAAAGGCCTTCTTAAAACTGTAAACTAGAATAAGAGGCAATCGGTTTTTACTCTTACAAGAAATCCAAACAGGCAGCTGTAAAGCTGCCTCTCTTTATACAACCATTAGATAAGGTTAAACAGAATAATTACTATCTGTGCCTACCGCTATTGTAAATATTGCCTTTCTATTCCGATTTCTTTGAGAGATCATATTTAAGAGAAGTATTCCAATTACGAAGAATCCTACACAAATTAATGCGGTACTGAACAAACCAACGGACATAGTACTTGCCCAACCAAGGATAGCCTCATCTGTAAAAATCTTTTTATATAAAACTATAGCAATCAATGCGAAGAAAGATAAGATAATTACGATGAATATTTTTAAAAATACCATTAAAAGCTCTTCTGCATATTCTACAAAAGATTTAAAAGCATGATGTATTAAACTAGTGAGGTTCATTTTAGATTTGCCATCGATCCTTTTGAGCCGATTATACGTGATGCTTGTCGACTTGACCTTTTGCTTGGAAAGGTGAGCAGCAAAATGTATGAAGGAGGTATAGCAAGATGTTTCAAGAACACGCTTTTTGATCATACAAAAGTTGCCGAAATTAAGAACCTTACCCGTAATCGCTTTAAATATAAATCGGTATACATAGTAGGAAATTTGAAATGATAAACTTTCTTTACGTCTGCCTCTCGCTACATTGACGATATCGTGGTCGTGAAATTTGATCAATTCTACAATCGCTTCAGGATCGTCTTCACCATCTGAGTCCATAATGATATACTTGTCGGAGTCTAGGTTTTGGGCATATAGAAGGCCTTGATAAATGGCTGATTGATGACCTACGTTAAATTTGAGGGGAAGAATTGTCAGCTTAAGATTTGTGGCAATAAAATTAAATGAATTTAGCAAGGATAGTGTATGGTCAGAAGAACAATCATCTACAACAACTACTTCAAAGCTGTTTTGTATTTTAGATACAACCTGTTCAATATTCTTTAGAAATGATATTACAGTAGTGTTTTCATTAAAACATGGTGTGATGATGACTATATTGGTTTTGTTCATGAGAGTATTAATTTGAAGAATATTTATAAATTAGGTAACCTTCTATTTCTTTTACCAGTATATATTTGGACTTCCTAATTTCTTCCAAGTCATTTAATATAGCAAATCTGTTTTTGGGGCGGGATTCGATTATATATTCTATTTCCCCGTTGATAAGCATTTCATGCAAATTTATATAGCCAACAACTTTTGACGGCCCGGTTGAATACTCTAAAATATCCATTTGAGGGACCAAACAATTTTTGTATAAAATATTATTTATGCTTTGTCTGGATGGTATATTGAAATCAGTGGCTAAATTAGCAAATACATAGCGTCCACTATTTTCAGAGCCCCTGTTTAAAATATAATCCGCCGCTTTTCTAGCCGCTATTCTTTGTGCTTCTAAAACAGGATTATGATCAAATCTGTAAATGGTTTTGATGTTTTGAGCACCATATAAAGCTATAATAAAAAACAAAAACGCATTGAGCACAAGTGTCGTTTGTGAATGGCTAAATGACTTATCGATTAAGTCTTCTGTGCTAAAGTACGCTATTATAAACATCAAGGAGAGATTGATGAATACGTTATAATATTGAACCGTTGAACCCATTTTAAGTGCTGTAGCTGTAGCGAATAGGAGGGTTCCTAATACGGCTGTGCCAAGTAAGCGAATGTTGTTAGGGCCTGAAAAAATGCAGTTCGTTTTGACCAATATAAATAGAGTGCAAATCACTATGGGCCATACTGAAAGTATGAATACCTTATTAAGGAGAATATATGAGCAGAAATTTTTGATGTCAATGCCATTAATTACTCCCCCGATAACATTTTGGAAAAATGCCGGATGTATATATCTAAAGAAGGCTATAAATAGAGAATATATTATGGTAGCACTTATTATGGTTTTAGCCAATGTCTTCCAATCTCTTGTTAGTATCGAATATACTGTCAAAATAATAATAAATTGAATACCGCTCTGCTTAGCAAAAACTGCTACTGCAGACAATATGATTGATAAGAGTAACAAAAGAAGTGATGAATCATCTTTTAATTTATTCTTGTGAAATTTGGAAAAGAAGTAGATCGAAGCAATTCCCATCATGTCATGCAATGAATCCGGTCTTGCTGCAAAATTATGGGTAACCAGGATGGTGAAAGAGAGTAAAAAAAGTAAGTATGACCTATTTCGAGATAAAGACAATATGGAGTGACTAAAGGTAAAAATGAAGCAGGCAGAGATGATATTAAACATCAAATTCCAACCTCTAGCAATTAAGTATAAAGCGTGAATCTCATTTGCACTACAGCCAGTTAATTTGGCGGTAAAAGTGCATAGATAATAGTAAAGAGGGGTATATTGTGTTATTGAAAAAGGAGCATCGGATGGTGAAAAGTATAACTTTCCTGTATATAGAAAGGTTTGGATGCTGTATATAACATTTTGTTCTATACCAGCTAGATCGGTACTTTTGGAACCTATAATTAGCAGTCTTAGTAAAAAAAAGAATGTAAATATTAATAAACAGATTGAGGGAAAGTACTTATTGAGCCAAAGATTGATTTTCATTTCAGAGAGCGTTAATTACTACATATTGATAGTATGGTATTATTTCAAGTTTTAAATACGATATATTTCTTTGTTGCGTAGTTATAAAATGCTACCAAAGCTATTGCTAAGGCTTTGCATACTCTAATATCGAACTTTACGATCTCGACAAGAAACCATAAAATAGCCTGATTAAGAAGGAGAGCCAATAGGGAGAAGAATACGAAGGATAAAAATTCGTTGCGTTTTGAATACTTACTTTTTTCAAAAACATATGCTCTTGAGATAAAATAGTTCAAACTGACAGCTATTATTATTGATATTATATTGGCTAACCTATAGTCAATATGAAGAAAAGTGATCATCATATTAAAGGTTAAAAATTCTATAAGCGCGCATAAGCCACCTGCAATGATGAACTTGAAAACTTGAAGTCTGAATAGCGTTCTAATGAATTCCACGATTGAAAAAATGATGATCGAATATAATAATATTTAGGTAATAATACATATTACTCATTCATTTTCAAACTTATACCATTTTGGGGGGTTACTGAAAAGCGGAAAAGCTGCTTAGATTATTCTAAACAGCTTTTCCGCTTGACTAAATGAAAATTATTTTTTGAGATTATTGCCCTGCAGCACCCGTTCCTGTAACCTTTGATACAAAAGTGATAAGGTCTTTTACGGCATCAGTTTGTGCTGGCTTGTAGACATTGTTTGTTTGGGTCGAAATTTTGGTATCGCTCATATTGTTGATCATATTACCAACAGATTTCTTACTATTAAGATCAAATCCTAAATTATTATAATATTCTAGAGAGCCGCCTGTATTATAGAGATCTAGTATTTGTCCTTCGAAATCATTAGATGTATTCATTTTGCCTGCGGTATTGTTATACACTTTGGCATTTGCATAAGTTGATTTACCTGGATACATATTACGGTCAAATGCCTGCAGTTCAAAAGCACCATATTTTCTAGTATTATAACAAATGTTATTATATATCTCGTTAGTTACTGGCGTGCTACCCCTTGAGTAAAGCCACATTCTGATAGAATTACCTTGGTAGTTTGTTAATTTGTTATCATGGAATTTACCATTTCCCTGCATAAAGAAAAGACCATTATGATTGTTGTTATTTGAATTCACATTATCTACAACATTATTATGAATGTTATAATCTTGTACATTAGTAAATGAAGCAAGTGAACCTACAGTAGGACTGTTCTTAAATATATTATACGCAATTTCAACGTCTTTGAATAAACCACTATCTTCGCCAGTATCTTTATTCAGGTTACCTCCGAATGAGATGTTTCCGGCATTCTCAAATAAACAGTTTAAAACTTTAAACCCTTCAGTTCTTGTTTCAGACGTGCCTTTGTAGGCAAAATCATTGCCATTACTTTTTTCCCCAGCAATAACATAATCAGCAACATTTTTGAAGCTCATGCTTTTGATTGTTACTCCAGTCATTAGCCCGTTCAATTTTATAGCTCTGAAAGATATATTCTCGAATGAAAAGCCATAAGCTAAACCATTAACATTATCACCAGCAATAATCACATTTGATATATTATCAGTTTGTAAAACACCAGTAATTCGCACCTGTCCATTGTTGTTTTTGATATATGTCGGTTTCAATGGGGAAGCAAGGATATTTTGAATAGTAATTGAACTATAAGTTCCATCGTGAATTTTAATGAACGCATTGTTAGCAACTTTCAATGTTTTACCATCAATAATCAGATCACCACTACCGGTTCCTAATTCAATGACCGTTGCATCAGCTGGAACACCAGTACTACCTGATTCAATTGGTGTTGGGGTTGGAGCCTCTATTGTTGGACTTTTACCTGCATCTGTTGGTAAAGTGCCTTCTAACTTCTCGCATGAGCTAAATAATATTACTCCAAGAATTGCTAAGTACCATAGTTTTGCTTTCATATATCTACGCTTTGATGTTGGGATGTTTTTCATTTGTTTGTGCAATAATAGGGGAATTATCTCAACGATTATAATACTTACAAGAAGCTCATTTTTGGTTTGTTAACAATTTTGATACAAAAAAGTGCGTTTCCACGAAACGGGGAATGTTTTTCCCGTTTTTATTAGAAGAGTGGTAGTTTAATATATTTTTGTATATTACATTAAGATGACAATATGACTCTATTATATCTTTAAACTGCTGTTAATTGTCCTTATCACAATAGCGGTGAGTCTCAAATATTATTCATAAATGATTTTGATCTCACTAAGGAATGTTTTCCCCCATTTTACACGATATTTAAGAATTAGCTATTAATTTGCTATTAAATTATATATCTATTCTTTTGTCAACTGTACTTAATTAGATGAAAATCTAATGTTGCTTACTCTAGGTTATCAACTAAACTTAAAAAGTAAAAGGAAAATGATTAGTTTTTTTCATTAAATAAGAACTTAACTCCTATTTTTACATATGTTTCTCTGTTTGAGGGTTTATCAAATATCTATAGCAGGATATTTGTATATGGAATAGAATGTTCTCTTCCTTTTACCATTAATTATTGAGATCTATGACCACTGTAATTAAATAATACCACCTGATGAAGCTTGCACATCTCATAATGGCGTATAAAAATCCTCAACAGATTGAAAGAATGATAAGGTCTCTTGCGCACCCTAGCTTTGATTTTTATATACACCTAGATAAAAAAATAGATCTCTCTGAATTCGATTATCTGAAAAGGCTAGATAATGTATTTTTTATACAAGATAGAGTACTATGTAACTGGGGTGGTTATTCATTTGTTAATGCTATATTTTCTTCTCTAAAAGAGGTACTAGCTGCAGAAGAAGATTATAGTTACATTAATCTAATGAGCGGCCAGGACTATCCGATAAAACCTGTTGATGATATTTATAATTTCTTTTTACTGAATCCCAATAAGTGTTTTATCTCATACGAAGAAGATCCCCAGAGTTTGTGGTGGAAGCATGCAATCTCTAGATGTGAAGAATATCATTTCACAGATGCTAACTTTAAAGGGAAATACATGTTACAAAGTTTAATAAACAAACTTTTGCCAAAGAGAGCTTTCCCTTTGGCTATTCCGTTTTATGGAAGCAGCGATTCCTCTTGGTGGGCAATACCTCCAGATTGCGCAAGATATATTGTAGATTTTATGGCAAGTAATAAATCCTTGCAGAGATTTATGGCGTATACCTGGGGGGCAGACGAATTTTTGATTGCGACATTGATAATGAATTCACCATTCAAAGATCAAGTAGTAAATGATAACCTGAGATATATCACCTGGTCAAATGGAATTGCAAACCCGCGTGTTTTAATGAAGGATGATTTAGCTCCTATGAAATTATCTGAAAAATTTATTGCTAGAAAATTCGATGCTACTATTGACGAGAAAATTCTAGATGAGTTAGATATTTATCTAACGAAAATTCAATAACAAACTTAAACTAGACATTTAAACTATACATTCCACTGTATCATATTATATCTCTCATTTAAATAACATGAATAGAAGACATTTCCTGAATTATTCAATCGCACTATTGCTGCTCAGCACCCTTTTGGGAGCTTGTAAGCACGACAACAAGCAAAATCCTATTAACGAATTTAAATATAAGAAGATTAAAATAAAGAATCTTTTTGGTATTAATGCTTTTGAATGGGACTTCTTGCAGGATCCAAACAACCCTAATGACGGAACCAAGATATATGAGCCAAAGATGGAAAGACTTAAGTCTTTTTCATCAATCCGGCATTATATGGACTGGGAAAAATTGGAAGATAAGCAGGGCGTATACTCTTTTAATCCAACTACCAGAGGTGGATGGAACTATGATGCAATTTATGCCCGTGCAAAGATGGAGGATATATTTATGTTATCCTGTTTGAAAAATACGCCTGATTGGTTGTATAATAGCTATCCTAAAAGGCAGCGTGGTGTTGATAATGTTGCTATTACATATGGTTCTAACAGGGAAGATCCAAAATCCTACGTTGTTCAGGCAAAAGCTATATTCCAATTTGTAGCACGCTATGGCTCAAATAAATCTATAGATACAACATTAATTGTGCTAAATAAAAAACCACGTTGGACTGGTGACATTGTAAACTCAACGAAAGTTGGTCTTGGACTAATAAAGTATGTTGAATGCAACAATGAACCTGACAAATGGTGGGCAGGTAAGAAAGCACAACAGACAGGTAAAGAATACGCAGCAAACCTATCAGCCTTTTATGATGGGGATAAAGGAAAACTTGGCAAGGGGGTTGGTGTGAAAACTGCGGATACATCGGTAAAGGTCGTACTTGGAGGTTTAGCAAGACCTGATGTGAATTATATTAAAGAGATTGTCGAATGGTGTAAGGAACATCGCGGTTATAAGAAAGACGGTTCGGTTGATCTATGCTTTGATGTAATTAATTACCACTTGTATTCCAATGATAATACGGGCTGGTTTGCAAAGTTTAAATCTAATAAACGTGGAGTGGCGCCCGAGATAAGCAATATGGGTGATATAGCTGACAGTTTTGTGAGTTATGCCGCCGAATTAGGAAAAAACATAGAGGTATGGACAACAGAAACGGGGTACGATCTTAATCAGCATAGTATACAAAGAGCAATCCCAATTGAAGAAAAATCTGCGTTGTTAACTCAGGCGGACTGGATTTTACGTACCTCATTAATGTATGCAAGACATGGCGTTGATAGAGTATTTTTCTATCTCGCATATGATATTGCTGCACCAGGAACCGACTCTGAAACGCCTTTCGGTACGTCAGGACTCTTAAATCAAGATAGTAGAAGACCTGCTGCCGACTATTTGCTCCAGACCCGTAATTTGATGGGAGAATATATATATGACAATACTATTAATAATGACCCTATTGTAGATGTCTACAAATACAAGAATAAGTCGATGTATGTTATGGTTGTTCCTGATGAAAAGAATAGGCAAGAGGATTATGAATTAGACCTGATGAAATCTAAGCGTGCCAGGATTCATTATCTAAAACCTGGATCAGATAACATGATAGTAAAAGATGTGGCTACAAATAATGGAATTTTAAAAATTACAGTTACAGAAACGCCAATTTTTGTTGAAGCCTTGTAAAAGGTGGATATGTATTTAAGAGCTCTATAAAATGGATATATTGATAGAGCCCTTTTTAAATATTTAAACTAACGATACTATCGACCTTAATACTTATTCTGCAATAATAATTTCTGTTATTATTGCAGATAATACCTGAGTGTCTCATGAAGCATCTCATTTGTTGACTTTTTACTTTGACTCTATCTTACTAGATATATAACTACAGACATGCTGCAGCGGATTACTTTCCTGATGTGCATCACCACGTTGCATTCTATAACTGAAATTTTGGTCTGGCTTCAGTTGATCTTTTAATTTTAAACGCCAGTTCTTTTTACTGCCATTTAATAAGAGTACTGAATTACCAGATATTTCATATGCCTCTTTCTTGGTTTGGCTTACTGCTTTATTATATACTATGTCAACATAATACCCGCTTCCTTTAATACTTACTATTTGCGGTGGTAACAAATCAGTCAATGGACTTTTAACACGGGATCTGTCTGTCTTGTATATATTGACTAATCCTGTTGAAGGATTAAATGTTACTTCTTTGGCACCCTCAACAGAAGCATTACTAATCAATGCACCCTCAAGCTTTAAACTAATATTTCTATATATTACGTTTCTATCAATGTTATTCATATCGAATACAATCTTATATATTCCGTTTTCGGAATTGTAATTTTGACTCTTTACTATTACTTGTGATTTTGTTTTAAGGTAGTCTGTCAACTCTTTTGAGGAGGTAATCCATGCACTGTCCCTGTTATTTGGATGATCATGGATATAGGTAATAAATTGGGCAAAAATTTTAGCTGATTCTTTATTATCTGCAAATGGGCCATGGCTAAAGGCGGCACCGATCAGCTTTTGTTTTATTTGAGGATGTTTGAAAATATAGTCTATATAGCTCTTTGCATTTAGTAATTCACTATCATTCCATTGGTCGCCTAAGTTAGTTCTGGAAACAAGAATCCTATTCTTATTCTGCGCCAACATAGGAATATAACTGCCCCAGTACACATTCTCATTTCCTGGACTATTATTGCCATCTGGTACAGGTTCACCAAATTCGGAAGAAATAAGGCTATAGCCTAATTGTATGCCAGTAGCTGTAAAACCTTCATCAGCGCCTGGTGGCACAAGCTCGGTCATCCTATAATGTGTATGATTCCAGAGATTATTTTCGGCATCTTTTAGCGCTTTCAGCTTATCAGTGCCGCCGTGAAACATGCTATGGTTCATTAAAGAGTGACCTTTAGAAACTATTTCTATCATTTGGGCCCAAGTTGTAGCATTAGGGGATGTTGAATGGTCGTCGTTGGCATTAATAGCAAATGAGTATTTGTAGTTTATTTTCTTGCCAGTCCCATCTGTAAAATAAACGCCGGGATATTGCTTTCCGTTTACCACACCCCCGCTTAGGATTTTATATACGATTGTATAATCAGTTCTAAGTCCGTCATCCTTCATTAACATCAAGCCTTTGCTTTTATTGAATGCTAAGTCAGTGAAATTAAAAACTGGTTTTTTTATATTTTTAACAGTCAATGTTAGCGTTACATATCTGGATGTATCTCCTAAATCAATTTTTGGCGCTTCAAAAGCCTGTAGTGCTTCTCCTTTAGCAATCTTCGTAGGGTGGCTGCAGGATGGGAAAGTTGCTGAAACTAAAATTATTAGATGTTTGACTGCTTTCGATAGGATTTTTAGTGTTATCATGTCTCAACTTTAAATCAGCTTTAAAAAATTCATATCTATAGTAATAATACAGAAAGATAATAAAACTCTGCATTATGAACAATGGTTATTATTTGAAAAGTAGCACATGGCGGTTTTGCTTGTGATTAAACCGCACATTAATAGACGATTATTTTGTGAAATCACTCTGTTTTATTTACTAAATAGGAGTTTTAAATCAGATGAAATATGCCATTAAGATCAAAATAAAGTTTATATTTCTAGTATTATCTCTATCTTTAGGCATGTCTCAAAAGTCAAATTCAGCTTCTAAGAGATCTGGTACATTAGATCTGTTACGTTTTCTTGCAATTTTATATATATACTTTGCACATTTTGCAGATTCTTTCAATTACGTATATCAGATAGTGCCGTCAAATCTAAAATATACGCAGATTGCTCGTTACGGCAGTATTGCTCTTGTAATCTTCTTTATTGTCAGTGCTTTCGTAGTTACTATGACTTCAATGAAAAGATCTGCTAAAGAATTTTTTTTAATACGTTTTTCACGTTTGTATCCACTATTCTGGGTAAGCTGTCTGGTTGGTTTTTTAATTAGCAGATATTCGCCATTTCCAACCTATATTGCATACAATACTGTTAAAGATTTACTTGCGAATGCAACGATGATTCCCTCCTTACTGGGAGTTCATCTTATTAATCCGGTTTACCATACTCTTGTTATTGAAATTGGATTTTATCTATTCATAGTTTTTATAATTGCATTCAAGCTCTGGGACAAAATTTTGGGCATACTTTTACTTTTTGTCCTTATCTCATTTGTAGGCGTATTAATGTCAGTTTGGTTATTTAGCATTGTTACGCCCTTTATTGCAGGTATGCTTTTTTACTTTATGTATTCTAAGAAATATACACAATGGAAAGTATATGCTTTAGCTGTGGTTAATTTTGTAACTGCTTTGCTATGTTCTAAGTCATTGGCTGACGATATAGATAAGTATTATAATCAAGTTGGTTCCGCCAGTCCTTATATTTTTGCTATTTTAATTACATTAATATATGGCATCTTCCTTCTAGTTGCATTCCGAAAATTAAATATTCCTGGAAGTGTCTTTCTGCAAAAATTAGGTGAATTATCGTATCCATTTTTTTTGTTTCACATTTATTTTCTAGGAATATATTGGTATTTCAGAAACACCATTCCTGGCGATATACTCTTATTTGGTCTCGCTATTGTTATTGCTATAATCTGTTTACTTATCAACATACTTGTTGAAAAACCTATAAATCAGCTTTTCGCTAAATTTCTTTCCATAATTGGGGAACTTTTAGAAGATAGAAAACGAAAATCAAAAGCAAAATTGCATTCTGCTGAATAGGTAGTATTTGTAGGAAATGTTACCAGTTTGATAAAATAATGATTAAAGCCTTTACCAATAAGATCCAAAAGATCAGCAATAACATAAGTATTCTCAAAATCTTGAAGCTAATTTGGGAGGGGTCGCGTAAGTGGACAATTGTGTCCGTACTATTTATTGCTGCTGAAAGCGGATTGTTTTTTCTATCACTCTACATGCTTAAAGTCTTAATAGATACCATTTCGAAGAATTCATTGGGTAATCTCAGAGACGAACCACTCATTTACCGCTATGTGTTCTTCGCAATGTTGGCAACAGTGTTATATACATGGGTGAAATCACTTTCAAGCTACTTCACGGAAAAACAATCTGGTACGGTCGCCGAGTATTTAGATGATAAAATCCATAAGAGTGTTAATGAATTAGATCTTTCATACTACGAGCGTTCTGAATACTACGACACTTTGAAAAGAGCACGTGATATGGGAACTGACAGGCCTAATTTAATTGTGTTCACCTTGGTAGATATTTGCAAAAACTCCATAAGTCTTCTTTTAATCAGCTCCATGTTAGTATCTATTGACTGGCGATTATTTCCTATTTTAGCATTGTTCCTGCTACCAACATTGTGGGTTAGAATAACATTTGCAGATAGTCAAAATGCACTGAGAATTGCTCAAACAGGTTTGGAAAGAAAATCCAATTACACCAGTTCTCTTCTTACTTCTGAAGTATTAGCTAAAGAAATAAGAATATTTGGCCTTGGTAATCATATTAATGATCGCTACGCAGTACTTCGCAAATTATTACTTTCATCAAGATTGAAATTGAGTTTTTCCAGAATTTATAAGGAAATGATCACCTCTGCTATTTCAACTTTAGGTTTTTTTATGTGCATTGGCTACATCGCTTTAGGAAGTATCAAAGGATTTACAACGATTGGTGATATTAGTCTGTTTTTAGTTGCTTTTCCTCAGTCGTTCAATATCATGCAGAATATTTCTACAGGAATTACAACGTTATATCAAAATAATATCTTTGTAAAGAGCGTTTTTGAGCTTTTTGAACTAAAAAGCTTGATCGTTGAAACTTCAGATCCAATTCCAGTACCTCAAAAGGGTCAAATTGACCTTTGTTTAAATAATGTATCCTTTAGTTATGCTCATGCTGATCAACCAGCCCTTCATCACATCAATCTTGTTTTGCCTGCAGGTAAGATTGTGGCTTTAGTTGGTCTGAATGGTGCTGGAAAATCGACATTAATGAAAGTAATGTGCAGGCTCTATGAGCCTACCTCTGGCTCCATTACAATGAATGGTATTGACATTCGTAAATTTAGTAGTAAGGATTATTATAAAGAAATATGTGCGGTTTTCCAAGATTTCGGGAAATATAATATGAGCGTTGAAGATAATATCCGGTTTGGCGACATCCATAGAGTGAGAGATCTTAATGCCATGAAAGAAGCTGCGAGCAATAGCGGAGCTAATTCATTTATAGAAAAATTTCCGAATGGCTATGATACCATTATGGGTAAGATGTTTGATGATGGGCATGAGGTGAGTATTGGTCAATGGCAAAAATTAGCCATTGCCCGGGCATTCTATAGCAGGTCGCGATTTGTAATATTAGATGAAGCAACTAGTGCTTTAGATGCTACTTCTGAAAAAGAATTGTTTGATTCTTTCCGTGAAAGAATTGGCCATCGTGCGGCATTAATTATCAGTCACAGGCAATCTGCAGTTAAACATGCAGACTATATCTATATGCTTTCACAGGGGCGGATTTCTGAAGCTGGTACACATGATGAATTAACCGCTCTTAAGGGACAGTACTATAAATTATTTAACAACCATTCCAATATAGATTAAAAATGCGAAGAATACTTATTGTTAGCACATGCATAGAAGAGTGGGGCGGTAGTGAAGAGCTGTGGGGCAGGAGTGTACCTTTGTTACAGGCGGCGGGATTTCATATATCAGTAGTAAAGGACAGTATAAACAAGATACATCCTGAGTTTAAAAGGCTTTCTGAGAGTGGCGTATCACTTCTAGAGGTTAACCCGCATCTGGGAGTGTTTAAGCGCTATAAAAATCTATTCGGAAAAGTATTTCGTAAAACCGCTGAAAAGCTGCACATATTACCTTACCAAGGGGAAAATTTCGAGAAGTTTAAGGGTATAGTAGTATCTGAAGCTCCCTCATTAGTATTAATTTCGCAGGGGATAAATTTTGATGGCTTAAAATTGGCTTATCAGTGCTTTTTGCTTGGGGTACCGTATGTAGTTTTAGCCCAGAAGGCTGTTGACTTCTATTGGCCTCTTCCCTATGATCGGGGATTTATGTTAAATGCTTTACAAAATGCAAAAAAATGCTACTTTGTTTCAAATCATAATCTCAGGCTTACAGAAGAGCAGTTTGGTGAGAGGTTACCAAACGCTGAAGTGATTTATAATCCTATTAAACTTTCTAGAAATGTCGTTCCTTATCCTAAGTCTGATGAAACATTTAAACTTGCTTGTGTGGGTAGATTGTTTTTGTTAGATAAAGGTCAAGATATAGTGATACGCATAATGGCTGAACAGAAATGGAAAAACAGGCCTTTGCATGTTTCTTTTTTTGGCAAAGGGCTTGATAAAGAAGGTCTGCAAGGCATGGCCAATCTTTTAGGTGTCACAAAGATAGATTTTAAGGGACAAATCGATGATGTTGGTTCTATTTGGAACGAATATCATGCATTAATTCTTGCATCACGAAGTGAAGGGTTACCTTTATCTATTGTTGAAGCTATGTCTGCAGGCCGAATTGCAATTACATCTGATGCGGGTGGTAACAAAGAAGTAGTGCAAGACGGAATAAATGGGTTTGTTGGAGCTCCATATGAACCAGCATTTGATGATGCGATGGAAAGGGCTTGGCAGAAGCGAGATAAATGGAAGGAAATGGGAGAAAATGCAGCATTATATGTAAAGAATCACTTCCCGGTTAATCCTGAAAAGTATTTTGTTAGTTTAATTGTAGATCTTATTAAATAGCGATGGAAAATAATCCGCTGGTAACTGTAATTATTCCAACCTTTAATAGGGAGCAAAGAGTCGGTGATGCCATTAATAGTGCGATAGGTCAAACCTATAAAAATGTGCAGATTATTGTGATTGATGATGGTTCAACAGATAATACAAGTCAGCTTCTTGGAAATTTCCCACAAGTGGAGTATTATTATAAGCCTAATGGTGGACAGGCTTCGGCAAGGAATGCTGGGCTTAATTATGCAAAAGGTTCAATAGTGGCCTCTTTGGATTCTGATGATGTTTGGTATCCTGAGTATCTCGAAGTGTGTCTAAGTAAACTTGAAAATGATAATCTTGATTTTGTATTTTGCAATTGGGATCAAGATACTGTTTATGGGGAAACACTTGATTTCTTACAGGGAGATCCTTTTTTAAAACCATATGTATCTGAAACCAGGCAAGCCTGGATTACTTTGGAAAGTCAACAGGTTAGAGATTTATATATTCAATCCTGTCCCTCGCCTTCATCATCTGTTGTATTGCGAAGGTCATCTATTGTATCTGGATGGGACGAAGAAATGAATATAGGCGATGACTGGTGCATGTATCTTGAAATGATATTGAACAAAGAATGCAAAGCAGCTTTCACCTTGGATAAATTATGGCATAAGAGGATCGATAATATAAATATTTATGACGGCCGTAAATGGAGTGAAGTTCTTGAATTTTTATATATAGCTGATGTGAATCATAAACTTGTAAAATTCAAGGATCTTTTAACCACAAAGGAGAAACAAATATTAGAGCGGAGATACATGTCGGGACTTGTAGAATTTGCCAAACACAATTTAATTAGAGAGAAAAGTATAAAACAGTTCTTTACCTTGCTTAAGAGATCTATGAACATTGATGTGTTGTATACTCTAAATGAATTACCTAAAGTTTTTCTTGCTGGATTTAGGCGCAAAGTGGGGATAGATAAATAACGTTATTTCCTCAGTTCCCATAAGGAACCTTCATATTTGAAAGGTTTGAGCTGAACATAGTATTTTTCATGTGCAGAAATGAAATCATATTTTTTTTTATACTTTTCACTAAGCTGATCCTGAATCTTGATTCTACTAAAAAACCGGCACGGATAGGAAGCTTCTATTCCATAAAATACGGGCGGGACATGCTGAATTGTAATTCTATCTTCCTGTTTGTTATTATAACCAATGTAATCCAGAAGAATATAGGGAATACCAGTTTTTTTTACAACCTCCAATAACTTATAGGGTTCCTCCATATATTGAAGCACACTGCAAATCATAAAAAGCTGAGGTGTATTCTCAGCTAGGCAATCATCTATAGAATTATAAAATGTGATATGTTCATTTTCGAATTCTGCCTTTCCTGCATCAACAAACTTAGGCTGTTCTATAATGCACCACTTCAATTTCTTTAAATGTTTAAGATACGGATAATTCTGGTAGAATGAAGTACCAAGCGATCCACCAAAATCAATCAGCGTAAGCTCATTATCATTTTTTGAAGCAATATATAGTAATGTTTTCAGCATAGGGAAGTTCATTTGAACCTCATCGTAGGCAATGCCATCACGCTCATATGCAATTTCATTATTCATAACTTTAAGGGTAGTTTCCCTTATGCGGTTCAGAATGTGATCTTCATCATAACCTTTGCACTTTGACTTTGCGTCTTTGTAAGAGGCATAATTGCCTTTCCATCCATATTTAAAACTATACCATCTTAAACTGGTAACAATAGGTGGTGCAAGCTCTTTAAGAAGGTAGTGTGCCATAGGGTAAATAGTTATTGAGATTTAAATCTATTCATTATATCGCAAACATAATGAATATCGTCTTCAGTGTGTGCAAATGAGCAAGGGAGGCTTAAGGTTGTCTGATGAATTTTTAAGGATATCGGGTAATTATAGGATTGGAGTAGGCCTTGCAGCGCCACTTGGTCTTGTGGAGCCACAGGGTAATGAATTTCTGTTCCTATATTATTGTCCATCAGATACTGTTTCAGCTCATCACGCTTTGGATGGAGAATGTTATAAATATGATAGACATGATAATAGTCTGCTTTGGGATGAGGTTTTACAAAACCATTGTCCAGTTCTCTATTATAAATGGCAGCAAGTCTTCTTTTATGGCTATTAATACGGTCAAGATGAGGGAGCTTAATACGCAGGAAGGCGGCTTGTAATTCATCAAGTCGCGAATTGTAACCAACCACACCGTTGTGATATTTTTTCTCAGAACCGTAATTGCGAAGTTGTCTCAGCTTATGATAATCGTCCTCAGATTTACAAATCACTGCACCAGCATCGCCAAGAGCGCCCAAATTTTTTGTAGGATAAAAACTGAAAGCACCAAAATCACCAAAGGTGCCGGCAAGCTTGTTTTTGTATTTTGCACCATGAGCTTGGGCACAATCTTCAATTACCTTTAAATTGTGATCCGCGGCGAGCTGGAGAATAGGGTCCATTTCGCAGCACGCACCGTATAAGTGAACTACCATTATAGCAACAGTTTTGGATGTTACCGCGTTTTCTATAGCCTGAGGATCAATATTATAGGTATTAATATCAGGCTCCACCAGTATAGGTGTAAGGCCACACTGAAGTATAGATAAAATTGTAGCTATGTAAGTATTAGAAGGAACTATAACCTCAGCCCCCGCCGGAAATTCGCAGCATCGGAGTGACAGACTAAGTGCATCTAAACCATTAGCTACACCAACGGTATAGGTTTCACCATGCCATCTAGCAAATTCTTCTTCAAAAAGCCTAACTTCTTCACCTAAAATATACCATCCTTTTTGCAGGAATTGTGAAAATTTTAGCTGTAATTCTTCTTCAAAGGGGCTGTTAAGTTTTTTTAAACTCTCATATGGTATCGTAAGGCTCATAAATATAGTCTAGTGGGTCAAAAGCGGTTGAAGCAAGTACTAAAAGAATAGCGTCTGGTGAGAATGTGTGCATAACATGCCAGTCCTCCGGATTTAACATCAGACATTTTTCAGGGGTATCAAGGTCAAATATTTCAGTTACCTGGCCATTGTTATTTGTAATCTTGCAGGAACCTTTTATACAAATTGCTGCTTGATAAGTTTCCCTATGTCTATGGCCACCTCTTTGGGTATCATCTACGGAATAGATATAAAATAAGCGTTTAATTTCGAAAGGAACCACACTATCAAGTACAGTTAATATACCTCTGCTGTCTTTAAAGGTTTGAATGTTGATGATTTTTGCCATTATTTATTAAGTGAGCATCTATATAGTCAAGAATTTCCGGGTGATTAATCATGTCGAACTTTCGTGCGAAAAGCATACCTGAATTTGCAATTGCCACGGCATCTTCTATGTTTAAAAGCTTTGGATTTGCGCCTCCAAGAGACCAGTCAATGTACCGGAAGTTGTTATTTACAATTTTACTTTTCCAACCAGAATTCATCAGAATTGTTTGGAAGACAAATTCGTCACTTCCCCATGTATAGAAAAAGAAAGTTTTAAGTTTTTTATCAGCCTCTACTGTATTAACTACATACATAGCTGCTTCCGGGCTCAACATCCAAAACATCGATTTTCCGTAGGGATGAAGGTTATTAGGTAATTTTCTTCTTGGAAGAATTTTATTGATCAGATCCTCAATCATATATTTTCCAGGGAATTTATATGCTGTTAAATAGTATTTTTCCATCCTGATCAAACCTTCAGTCCAGTCATTTATAATATCACGATAGCTTAAGAATTCTCTACCAGTGTTTTGAAGGAAGAAATCATTTAATTGATTAGCAGAAACAAGTGGATAGTCTTGGCCACTTAAAAAATTAATGAAATCATATTTAACACCTCGAGCTACAATTTCCTTAATACATTCAAAAGTTGCTAACACAGTGCTGAAACCTGACCATCCTACATCAGTTCTATTATTTATAAAATAGACGTTAGGCAGGGATTTTAAGTATAAATGTGGGTTAACATCAAACTTTTTATCAACATGTATAAAAAAATCAAAGTTTTCATGATACATGTTTTTTATCATCCTTTCAGTTTGAGCAGGATTAGTATATGTTAGAATTAAATGTGCTACGCGCATTATATGGAGGTAAATTAATACTATATATGTCTAAAGATTATGCCAGTTTAACTTTATTTGATTTTAAGTGACAGTTATGTGATTGTTGACCAGATTTTATTTGTTTTCTCATAGGTGAAATCCATTATTTTGCTACTTAATTACAACTGAATGCTCTAATATACTCTTTAAAGGAATGGCAACTCGTAATTGTCTCTTGTTAGTTACAACAGGAATGGTCATGTTAAACAACTTGCAAGGTAATAAGTTTTGAATATTTATCCTATAAAGGGGTGTAAACTTTTCCCATTATGCATTAATTTGTGAAATAAGGGTGCGAGCAAGAATTTGCAAGTATATTTGAATGAGAATATCTACTTTTACAGACAATGAAGCGTACCTCCATTATATCTGTCAACTTCAATCAACCACAGGTTACCCTGGATTTTCTTAAATCTGTTAATTGCTTTACCAATTCCTCAATAACTGAAGTTATACTTGTGGATAATGGCAGCACTGAAGATCATCATCAGTCGTACATGTTGGAGTACCCCGAGCTGATTTATATTCGCTCTGAACAAAACCTCGGTTTTGCCGGCGGAAATAATTTAGGAATTGAAAGGGCAACTGGAGATTATCTATTATTACTTAACAACGATACGGAGATTACTGAAAACCTTATCTCAGAACTTAGTGATGTGCTTGAAGAAAAGCCAGATGTAGGGATGGTGTCACCACTTATTTTGTTTTATGATAACCCACAAATTATTCAGTACGCTGGTTTTACGGAAATGAACTATCTTACCTGTCGAAATAGTGGTATCGGAAGTATGGAAACCAATACGGGGCAGTTTGATCTTGATAGTAGGCCTACGGCATATTGTCATGGTGCCGCAATGATGTGCCGGAGGGCAGATTTGCAGCAGGTCGGCTTAATGGAGAACCATTTCTTCTTGTATTATGAAGAGTTAGATTGGTGTGAGAAGTTCAAACGGGCGGGTAAGCAAATTTGGTTTACCGGTCGCACTAAGATCTATCACAAAGAGTCAATGAGTGTAGGAAAGGAAAGTAGTATTAAAACTTATTTCATGACCCGTAACCGTATCTTATTTATCCGCAGAAACACAAGTTTTTTGAATACACTGCTCTTTGGTATTTACTATATTGTGCTTGCCGTTCCAAAACAGATTTGGATTTATATAAAGAAGGGTAGGAGAGACCTCATGAAATGGGTATTGAAAGGCATTGTCTGGAATTTAACGCATGGTAAGAGCAGTGGCGATTTAGGTTATAAATTATAAAATATTTGATGATAACAATTTTTTGGATCAGCATATTTCTGATCGTATATACTTTTGTAGGTTACGGGTTTGTTTTGTTTGTTCTGGTCAAGATTAAAACCCTCTTTGTTAAACCCTTCCAATTTAAAGCAGAATATCCCCTACTAACAGTTACTGTAATGGTAGCTGCCTATAATGAAGAAGATATCATCAAGGAAAAGGTGTTTAATACTTTGGCCCTCGATTATCCAAAGGATAAACTACAATTGATCTTTATTACAGATGGTTCATCTGACCGCACCGAAGAGATACTAAGTGGGTTTAATGAAATCACCCTCCTTCATGAGAATACTCGCTCAGGTAAAATGGCAGCGATTAAAAGAGCTATTCCTTATATTACAGGTGAAGTAACAGTCTTTACAGATGCAAATACTTTTCTGAACATAGAAGCAATCAATGAACTTATTAAACATTATCAAAATCCTATGGTTGGTGCTGTTGCGGGTGAGAAGCGTATCCTTGTTGAAGAAGCTGCCGACGCAAGCTCTGCAGGAGAAGGATTTTACTGGAAGTACGAATCTAAACTAAAGAAATGGGATTATGCATTGTACTCTAACGTGGGTGCTGCAGGAGAATTGTTTAGCATCAGAACCGCCTTGTATGAGCCAGTAGAATCTGATACTATTATTGATGACCACATGATTGCTATGAGGATAGCCGAAAAGGGCTCTATAATTGCCTATGAACCGGATGCCTATGCGATGGAAACGGCGTCTGCCGATGTTAAGGAGGAATTGAAAAGAAAAATAAGAATTGCTGCAGGAGGGATTCAATCTATCCTGCGTTTAAAGAAAGCTGCTAATCCCTTTCACAACCCGGTATTTACATTTCAATACATTAGTCATAGGGTATTGAGATGGACAATTACACCCTTTCTATTATTTGTAGCCCTGATAATTAATGGGGCCATTGCTGTGCAAACAGATTTAAAGTTCTACCAGATTCTCTTTGCCTTGCAACTTGCCTTTTATGTTCTGGCAGCAGTTGGATTGTATTTTGAAAGAAAGAATATCCGCATCAAAGCGCTATTTATACCTTATTATTTCTGTGTCATGAATTATGCGGTCTTAGCAGGAATGCTTCGTTATTATCGCAATAACCAAAGTGCAGCCTGGGAAAAGTCAAAAAGGAAGTAAATTAAGGTGCTGCGTATTAATATTGCCAAAGCTGTAGCTTGTTCTGATCAGATGCATGAGCAACACTAATTATAGAGGTTTCTGTTTGAAAACTGTTTATCTCAAAATTTTGTTTTTTCCTTAACAGAATGTCGTCCAGACAAGCTACATCCACCAAATTGTCTGTTAAACCCTCGCCGCTGGCCTTCAGTAAAGCTTCTTTTCTGGTCCAGAGAGTGTAGAACTTTAAAAGTGAATCAGGACCATTAACGATATAGCTTCTCTCCTTCAAGTTAAAGCATTGAGGCAGGAGTTCTGAAAAATCAAAATCATCTTTCAGGAATTCTATATCTACTCCTATATCCTTGGCGCTAACTGCAATAGCCACTACATTTTTACTATGTGTGCTATTAAAATGTAAGTTAGCAATTGCAGGTTTTTTATTATCAATCTGCGAATACTCAAGATCCTTTCCCGAGATGTGTAGGAATTGACTGAGAATAACACGAAGTGCATATTTACGGACAAGGAAATTTTCCTGGTCTTGGCTACGGTGAAAACGCATTGCCTTTTCCAATTCCTTCGTGGAAAGGATTTTTTGATAGTCAGTTATTCTAGGTAAAAACTGTTCAACATTGATATAGAAAAGGTGATGACTATTAATGACCGATAAGGGTTGCCCGGTATATACTGCACTTTGGCGAGTGTATTCTTTAATAAAGATTCCCACCTTAGGCCTTGTCTAAAACGTTTTGTAAAATTGAAGCAAACTCTTTATCGTTGGGTGGACGGAGGAATGTACGGTGATCGCCCGGAACGGTATAAACCTTAATACCATTATTTGCATAGTTCTTCCAGCCCAGATACTTCAGGTCGTCAAGGAAATAGACCTTTTTCTTACTGTTAAAAACACTGATGCTCAGGTTTGAAGGTTTAAGCTGATAATTATTATGCGCCCAGTCGTATTTTTTGTAAATTTCTTTGTCTGCTTCGGTAAAACCTTCCTCTTCATAGTCCTGAGGATCTGAAGTAAAACCATTAACACGTGCTCTCCAGATAAACTTCTGATATTCTAGTGCATCTTTTGGATTAGTGATAAAGGAACTGATATAGAAGGGAATTTTTCTGAACTGGCGTATTACTTTTTGTATAAGCCGCTTTTTGGAATCAGCTGGGGCAGGATCGCCGGCATAGGTATCTAATATACCAATGAACTTCACTTTCTTACCCATAGCCTGTAACTGCCTTGCGATTTCGAATGCGAAAAATCCGCCGAGGGAATATCCCGCCAGGCAATACGGACCATCGGGATTTATCTTTAAAATTTCAGAGATGTAAATTTCTGCAATCTGTTCAAAGGTGTATTGAGGGTGTGAGGCATGATTGAGACCTAAGGCCTGTAAACCATAGATTGGCTGCTCCTTATCGAGATGCTGACTGGTATACTGGAAAAGCAATACGTTGAGGCCGGCGCCATGGACAACAAATAAGGGGGCTTTTGAACCAGTGGTTTTAATCGGTACCAGTGCCTGCCATGTTTCTTCCTCCTCTGAATGTATCTTTTGGGCAAGTGCATGAATTGTAGAATGTTCGAACAGCGTAGCCAATGGGAGCCTTTTACCCGTTTCTTTTTCTATCGCCGTCATTACCCTTACTGCCAGCAGGGAGTGTCCTCCAAGTTCGAAGAAATCATCATACAGCCCAATCTGCTCAATACCCAATAAGGCAGACCATATTTCTGATACAATCTTTTCGTACTCATCTGTTGGTGCGGCTGGGGATTTGCCAGTATCGGCAATCCTCTGTGCTGGCTTTGGAAAGGATTTTCTGTCAATCTTTTTGTTAGGCGTTAAGGGGAAGGTCTTTAAGGCAATCACTTCTGCCGGTACCATGTACTCTGGTAGCTGTGCACGCAAGGCATTTTTCCAGCTATCACTGATAGATTTCAATACGTGGATCTCATTAGTGATGACTGGGGTACGTGCAAAATCTGTTGCTTTAGAATGTAACAGCGTACTCAGATTAGGCCTTTCAGGGATAAACTGCAGGTTACCCTCGGGTATAAAAAATACATCGTACAGTCCGTCTGTACCATCGGTAGTCCAGCGGATATAGGTATTATACCCGATCTGTTCTCCCAATTCCCAGAAGAAATCGGGGTGCAGTCCTTTATGTACAGTGGGTAGCTTTTCCTGTATTTTATCAATTAGCGCATCGGCAGGTGCCTCCTGCATCCAGTTGAGCAAGGCATGGTCTTGCGCGGTACGGGCATTATAGATATTCTTGATTTCTGCGATCAGCGGCCGGTCGTTCTCCAATTTCTTAACCAGGAAATCCATAGATGGGAGCTCATGATGGCTGATACTCCAGTCTGCAGTAACCTGCTGATGATCTGAATTGACGTAAATCCAGATATCGTAATGGAATTTTGTGGTCTGGTTATCGAGATGGCCTTTTCTCAGTTCTACATCAACCCCGGTAATAGCTGGGATTAAGGTTGGCAGGAGGTAAAAGAAGCCAGGGTCTGCTACAAACTCATTTTCTATCCTTACCCTGTTTTCTACAATTTCCTTAAACTCTGCGAGTGTACTGCCTGGTTTGTAATGGCCGATCTGGTTCATGGCATGTTCCATCTCCAGGGAATTTTTCCCCTGCATATCGCCAATATAAAGACATCCGCCAGCTTTTATCTTTTTAACTGACTCCCTGATTACGTTCAGAAAATAGGCGGTATCGGGAAAATACTGGGCCACACTATGGATAATAATGAGGTCAAACGATTGATCACTGATCCCGCTGAAATCATCAGCAGCACAGCTTTTGGCAGAAACATGCTGCCATTTCTCTGGTTCGGCCTGTAGTTTTTCCTTTAGTTTTTCTATAGCGATTTCGGAATAGTCTGTAGCAAGATAAGATTTGGCAGAGGGGGCAATTTCAAACATGAGCTGTCCGCCGCCACAGCCTATCTCATACACATGCTGGGGCTTGTGCTCCCTGATTTTTTGTGTGCTCACTTCCAGCCATTCCCGCGCTTCTGCCATCAGGATTTCACTGTTCTGCAGCTGCTCGAGCATTACGCCATCTATATTCTGCTGCAGGATATCTTCGTCTTTATGGACCTCGGCGGCAATATCATATACGTTATCCCAATGGTCTTTCCAGCTAGGGCTCAGGTCTTTGATTTCCTGGTCTGACAGGGTTACATAACCCACCAGCCTTTTATCGCCGGGGGTATCTTCACGTGCCAGTACCACCGCTTGTTTAATGCCTTCCTGCTGAGCGAGCAGGCTTTCAATCTCGCCAAGCTCTATGCGGTAGCCGCGGATTTTTACCTGTTCATCTATCCTTCCCTGATGCTGGATTTCTCCGTTGGGCAGGAAGCGGGCCAGATCGCCGGTACGGTATAACTTTTCTCCAGGTATTTCTGAAAATGGATGATTGATAAAGCGTTCAGCAGTTAATTCTGCCCGGTTAAGATAACCAGCTGCAAGACCTTCGCCCCCGATATACAGTTCGCCGGTATTTTCTGGCGCTACAGGCTGCAGTGCCTCGTTAAGTATATAAATCTGTGTATTTTGAATAGGGCGTCCTATAGTAATCTGTTCGCTGGCGCTGGTTATCTGTTTAATGGCCGACCAGATAGTAGTTTCTGTAGGGCCATACATGTTCCAGAGTTCATCACAGCGTTCCAGTAAGGCGCTGGCCAGCTCTGCAGGGAGTGCCTCACCGCCGCATAATACTTTGAGCGGCAGTTTACTGTTCCATCCGGCAGCGATCATCATACCCCAGGTAGATGGGGTAGCCTGCATCACTGAAATGTTTAGCTGCCTGATATGATCAAGCAGCAGCCTTCCGTCCCTTGCAGTTTCCTGATCGGCCAGGATAATTTCTGCCCCGCTGATTAACGGCAGGTACAGCTCCAGTCCCGCAATATCAAAGGAAATGGTGGTTACTGCCAGCAATTTATCATCGGCAGTAATGCCCGGTGCTTCCTGCATGGAAAGCAGGAAATTAACCAGGTTATGATGTTTGATCTGTACGCCTTTCGGTTTACCTGTGGAGCCTGAGGTATAAAGCACATAGGCGAGGTCTGCACCACTTGCCCCGCTCAATGGCGGCTGTTCGGGATAAGCCTGGAGCTGCCCCCATAGATGTTCCAGCACCAGTTCGGCCGCTGCAGAGCGGAACTTTCCGCTGTAGCTTTGGGTAACCAGCAGCATTTTTGCGCCGGAATCTTCCAGCATATATTCTATCCGGTCTTGCGGGTATTCAGGATCTAAAGGAATATAGGCTGCGCCGGATTTTAAGATACCCAGCAGGGCGATGAGCATTTCTCTTGAACGGTCTACCGAAAGTCCGATCAGATCGCCTTTCTGTATGCCTTTGGCAATAAGCAAAGCAGCAAGCTGATTAGATAGTTTTTCCAGTTCGGCATAACTGAGGCTTTCTCCCTGGCAGCTTACGGCAGTTTTTTTAGGATATTTTTTTGCGGCTGCAGTGATGAGCTGCGTTACTGTGTTTTGTTTGGGATAGTCTGCCTTGGTATTGTTCCAGCTTTCAAGGTCAGAAAGCCGGTCCTCAGCCTGATCTACCACCAGCTCTTTTAAAGGCAGGGCAGGATTGGCAGCCAGCGTTTGCAGCAGGTATTCAAACTCGACAGACATAATTTTGATACGCTGTGCGGTGAATAACTGGGTATTGTACGACCACTCGAGCACAAAGCTGGTTTTTGAACCAGTTGCATTCAGGAAAATCTCGAAGGTTTCGTATTCGCGTGGGTTGGAGATCAGCTTAAAATCGAGTCCGTCGAAAGCCACGGCATTATCCATGCCCATATCTATATTAAACAGCACGGGCACCAGCGGGATTCTTGAAGGATCTCTTTTAATATTTAGTTTTTTAACCAGCTCGCCAAAAGTAAACTGCTGATGGTCGTAGGCATCAAAAAAGGCGGTCTTTCTTTGTTTCAGGTAATTGCTGAAGCTGATTTCAGTATCAATATGGCTTTTAAGCGGCAGCACATTAACACAATGCCCTACCAGACCAAAATGGCCCGTAGCGGCCTGCCCCGCTGCGGGCAGACCTACCACCACATCCTGCTGCTGTGTTTGCAGGTGCAGGAAAATCTCAAAAGCACTGAGCAGGGTATTAACGAGACTGGCACCTGATTTGGCACCGGATTTCTTTAAGAGGCTGATCAGCTCTGGTGAAATATGCTGATCATAGCGGCTCGCTTTATAAGTTCTGCGGCTGGGTCTTGGAAAATCTGTAGGCAAATCCAGCACCGGTACTTTGCCCTGATACATGTCCAGCCAGTACTGTTCGGTTTTCCAATAAGCTGCAGAATTTTGGTAGGCGGCCATCTCTGCTTCATACTGACTGATTTGCGGTGCAGGGTCGAATATCAGCGGCTGCCCTTTAACCTTGGCATTGTAGAGTTTACTGAGGTCTTCGAGGATAATACCCGTAGACCAGCCATCGCCGATCACATGGTGTTTAACCATGGTAAAGTAATAATGTGTATCGCTGAGCCGGTGCAGGAAGCTGCGGAAGAGCGGTCCTTCCTGCAGGTTAAACAGGTGCTCCATCTCTGATTTAACAAATTCAGACAATAATTCCTGCTGGTTTTGGATATGGGAGATGTCTGTTACGGTAGTTTCAAAAGGAATGGCTTTATAGATGATGAGCGACTCCCCGTTGGCACTAACCGTGGCACGCAATGATTCATGGCGGGCAACAACCTCGCTCATGGCTTCAGTAAAAAAGCCTGGATAGAACTTACCTTCGAAATCCAGGGAAACGGATTCATTATAGGCAAGATTAGACTCGTCGCCACCAATTACGCAGGAAAGCCATATTTCTTTCTGCGGTTCATTGGTACCAACAATTTTATCTATTTCTTTGCCTTCTTCAAAAGGGTTAAAGTCGACAGGGGTTAAGCGATAACGAGACATTACTTCAGCTTTTAATTTACTTGCAGGTATTTGCCCGGATTTTGTTCGTCTTTGATAAACCAGCCGGGATTGCCGTCTTTATCTTTTCCAAGTTTGGCGCCAGGAACCGGCGGGGTATTTAAGTTTCCGCTTACCGGAGCATCAACGCTGGCCGTAACTATTGCGGCCGGGGCAGGACTTGCAGCTGCCAACTGTGCATGGTTATACTCAGGAATAAAGTCTACCTTCTTTAACTCTACAAGGCATTCTTCAAAAGTATTGATGATCAGATCGATATCAGCCTGAGAATGTGCAGTGGTAAGAAAGCAGGAGAAGCCTTCGAGGATATGGATACCCTTAAAACGCATGAGCGTGAAGAACAGTTCTGTATATGGATATTCTTCGAGAAAGCGTACCCGCCAGAGCGAGCCAAACTGTGCAATAAACATGGGTACGTTCAGCCTTTTGATGATCGTGTTCAATGAATCTGCAATGTATCTGGTACGGTCGTTTAAGCCCTGCTGTAACAGCGGGCCCTGCTCTTTCATATAAGTAAGTGATGCTTTGGATGTAGCCAGCGCAAGGGGGTGACGTACAAAGGTTCCGGCAAAATAGGTAACACCTACTTCAGGAACTGAATCATCACCAAACTGCCAGAAGCCCCCGTCTAAAGCGTCCATAAATTTCCTTTTACCCGCTATGATACCAATAGAGATACCGCCGCCGGCCACTTTACCATAGGTACCCAGATCTGCCTGGATACCGGTAATGCCTTGTACACCAGCTGGGTGGAAGCGGAAGCCGGAGATGACCTCATCAAAAATAAGCGCAGTGCCCGAGGCCTCAGTTACCTGACGGATCTCTTTCAGGAAATCTATCGGAAGAAAATCCGGTCGGCGGCTTTGTACGGGTTCTACCAAAACGGCAGCCAGTTCATGCGCGCGGTGTTTGATAATCTGCAGGCTTTCATCTGTTCCATAATCAAGGATCAGCATATTTTGTACCGCCTCTGGCATAATGCCAGGTGCGGCAGGGAAAGTCTTGTGTTTTTTGCTGCCCCTCACAATAACCTCATCTACAATGCCATGGTAAGAACCGGTAAAGGCGACAATCAGGGCGCGGCCGGTTACGGTACGGGCAATGCGCATGGCTCCCAGAACTGCTTCTGAACCGGTATTGCATAATGCGGAGCGGTCGAAATTGGTAAACTCACAGATGAGCTTGCTTACTTCACCGGCCAGTTCATGCTGAGGGCCAATTTCATAACCTTTCTCGATCTGCCCGATCAGGGCTTTTTTGATTACCTCTGGCTGATATCCCAGCATATTGGAGCCAAATCCGTTAACGGCATCAACATATTCATTGCCATCGATATCCCAGAACCTGCTGCCCTTGGATTTATTGATGACCACTGAGTAAACCAGTTCTTTAGTAGCAGGTTTAAATCCTGATACCACCCTCGGATCGGCCATATGGGCGCGGTTTTCCTGAGTATACGATTTACTCTTTTTTGTTCTGCTGGTATAACGCTCAGTAAGCTCTGCCAGGTATTGCTGCTGTGCGGCTGTAAGGGCGGCCGACTGTTTTTCAATTCTGGGACTGGCACCAAAAGGCTTCCTGATTTCGGCTTGTTCTTCGGGGCTGAGTTCTGCTAATTTAAGATCGGCCAAAGGTTTGTGGTTTAGCTGATCGGCCAGAACCTGGCTCTTGCCGTTTACCTGTGTATGTTGCAGCTGAGGCAAAGGCTGCGCAGCTGGGTTGCCTGCCGTTGGCATACCTTGCTGCCCTGAGGGGTTGCCTTGCAGCAAAGCCAGCTGCATAGCTAACAATTGTAACTGCTGACTGATCAGCTCTACTGCCGAGCCATTGTTTTGCGGTGGATAACCTGCTGCAAAACCGTTTTGAGGATAAGCTGCCTGATACCCCTGCTGATACTGCGGAGCAGGTGACTGAAACTGTGCCGGCTGCGGCTGGTACTGCGGCTGAAAAGCCTGCTGGTATTGTGGCTGGAATTGCTGCGGCGTCTGTTCACCTGGCTGTGCAGGCGCATGAGAAGCCAAAGATCCAGACTGGCCTGGGCCTTCTTCTTCTGCAGGTAACTGTGAATCAAGATACGCTGCCAGCTGATCGAGGTTATTATATTCTTCGTTTAACTGCCTGAAAGTAATAGCGGCATTAAAATTCTTTTTAAGGGCAATAGAGATCTGTGTAAGCAATAAAGAATCTAATCCCATTTCAATGAAACTTGTATCTGCCGATACATCGTTCATTTCAATGCCGGAAGTGTCTTCCAGGATATCTTTGATTTTGCTGATCAGGATTTGCTTTCTCATAGGTGTACTGTTTTGTATAGGTTGAGGGTTAATTGCTGGTGGGGGAAGCATGCTGTGATGCAGCAGCTGTGGGGCCGAAACCCAGTAATCTTTTTTGTTAAAGGCATAAGCCGGAAGCTCATAAGAACGGCTTCGCTGCTCATACTGGTAGAATGAGCTCCAGTCTAACTCTATGCCACTGGCCCATAAAGTGCCCGCTGCTTTTAGAATAGTATGGTAGGCGGTTTCTCCCGCTGCCGGTTTCTCCAGGCTGGTAATAACTATACTGTTTTTACCTGCAGGCTGCTGGCGGATAAAGGTGGCCGCCGCATTGCCAGGCCCCAGTTCAAGGAAGGCTTTATCAGGGTGTTCTTCGAGCAGGTTTTTTGCCGCGGCTGAAAATTGTACCGTGGCACGCAGGTGGCTGGCCCAGTAATCTGGGTTTACCGCGTTTTGATCGCTCAGCTTTTCGCCGGTAACGGTAGAATATACGGGTATGGCAGGTGGGTTAAGACTGAGTGTGCTGAGTATCTCTCTGAAAGGATCTACCACACTATCCATCATGTAAGAATGAAAAGCATGACTGGTAGGGAGCAGCCGGTTGGCAATCTCCTTTTTATCCAGCAGAATGCTGAATGCGGAAACTGCCTCATTAGTACCTGCTACCACACATAAAAGGCCTGAATTGACAGCGGCCAGAGAAAGGTCTGCTGGCAGAATAGCCAGTATATCATCTGCTTTTGCCCTGATGCTGAGCATATCGCCGGCAGGCAGGTTGCTCATCAGTTGTCCGCGTTTTGCAATGACCTGTAACACATCTGGCAGGCTAAAAATGCCGCTGAAATAAGCTGCTACAAATTCGCCGATGCTGTGTCCGATAAATGCGGAAGGGTAGACCCCCCAGCTCATCCAGAGTTTGGACAGGGCATAGCCGGTGATGAACAGTGCAGGCTGGCTGTAGCGTGTATCTTTAATTTTTTCTTCTGCGAGGCTAATTTCAGCTGAAGGATTACCAGGCTCAGTTGCTTCCGGATAAATCACCGTAAGCAGGTCCTCACCCATAATGGGTTTGAGGATAGTATTGCATTCATCCATCGCCTCTCTGAATACTCTTTCATGCTGGTAAAGTGCTTTACCCATATCCAGGTACTGAGAGCCCTGGCCGGGGAACATAAACACCACCTCACGGATATTTTTATTCTGGACGCTGCTTAGCTTTGAAGGATCTTTTGTTTTGCCTGCCAGCTCTGGTCCATCTGCTGCTACCGCAAAAGTGCGGAATTTAAACTCTGCGCGGGAAGTATTGAGTGTATAGGCCTGATCGGCAAAGGCTGTACCGGATGCATTAAGCAGGGATATCCCTAAGCGCTGACTAAAGTTCTGGAGGCTTTTCTCGTTTTTGGCCGACCAGGTAAGGAGCTGTACCGGACGGGAAGCGGAACTTTCTGTATGGCGGATTTCTTCTTCTTCAAGTATCACATGTACATTGGTACCGCCAACCCCAAAGGAGCTGACGCCGGCAATCCGTTTGGAGCTGCTCTGCCAGTCGGTTAAATCAGAATTGACAATAAAGGGACTGTGTTCAAAATCTATATTGGGATTTGGGCGATGATAGTGTAAACTGGCAGGGATCTGTTTATGATGCAGTGCAAGAGCAGTTTTGATTAGCCCCGCTACCCCGGCAGCCACGGTTAGATGGCCGAAATTACTTTTGATAGAACCAATGGCACAGTACTGGTTGGTAGGCTGTTCGCCAAAGGCTAGTTTTAATCCCTCAATCTCGATCGGGTCGCCCAGCGAGGTTGCCGTACCATGCGCTTCGACATAACTGATTGCCGCGGGATCTACACCGGCATCATCTATCGCCATCCGGATCGCTGCGGCTTGTCCTTCAGCACTCGGTGCGGTAAAGCTTCCCTTGCCGCCGCCGTCATTATTAACGCCTATCCCTTTGATGGTAGCAAAGATAAAATCGCCGTCTTTTATGGCTTCTTCTTTATTTTTTAATAATACTACCCCGGCACCGTCGCTGAATATAGTGCCTTCGGCAGCTTCATCAAAGGGCCGGCAATGGCCATCGTTGCTGAGCATGGCACCGGCTTCATACAAATGTCCGACTTTAAGGGGTGAGTTGACCACTACGCCACCGGCGAGCGCCATTTCGCACTGACCCGAGCGGATACTCTGCACGGCCTGCGCAACGGCAAGGAGGGAAGTGGAGCAGGCAGATTGTACACTGACTGCGGGACCTTTAAGATCGAGCGCATAGGCGGTACGGCTGGAAATATAATCTTTGGCACTGACAGAAACCAGCTGAGTTCTGCCGGCTTTCTCAATCAGCTCTGGATTGGGCAGTACGTTATTTTCGTAATAGGTATTATGGCCTACGCCTGCAAATACCCCGATACTGCCATCATACTGTTTTCCGGCATAGCCGGTTCTTTCCAGCGCTTCCCAGGCAATTTCCAGGAAGACGCGCTGCTGCGGGTCCATCAGTTCTGCCAGTTTTGGGCTGATCCCGAAAAATGCGGCATCAAAACCTTTTACATCAGCTATAATCCCTTTGGCCCTGACATAATCAGGATGGTAACGCAGGGCAGGCGGAACAGCCGGGTCTAGCTCTTCATCGCTGAAGAAACTGGTGGTTTCCTGTCCGTTTTTTAATACCTGCCATAGTTCTTCGATGGTATTGGCACCGGGGAAACGGCCTGCCATACCAATGATGGCCACATCAGCGTTCTGCTGGTTATTGGCTTTTTTATTTTTCTTTAATAGGGTATTGGTTTTTCTTCCATCCAGGAAAGAGGCGAGGCCTTGTACGGTGGGAAACTGGAAGATTTTGGTAACTGGTAATACCAGCTGATGGCGTTTCTTTAAAGCCGTAACTATTTTCTGGGCCAGGAGTGAATTACCGCCGAGCTCAAAGAAGTTATCTTCTATGCCTACACGCTTAACGCCGAGAAGTTCAGTCCAGATAGCGGTAAGATGCGTTTCTGTTTTGTAGTTGGGTGCGAAGTAAGTATTGGTAAGCAGGCTGGAGGCATCCGGATCTGGCAATAGCTTTTTATTGACTTTGCCATTGGGCAGAAACTGAAATGCATCAAGGCGCATCAGGAGCTGTGGTACCATAAAACCAGGCAGTTTCCCTTCCAGGTAACTAATAATGGCCTGCTTATCGTATTTTTCGGGACAGATCACATAACCGATCAGCCTTTTATCGCCATCGCCGGTCTCCCTGGCCATAACCACGCCATATTTTACACCGGGGGCATGCTGCAGCACACTTTCAATTTCACCCAGCTCGATGCGGTAACCGCGTACTTTTACCTGATCATCTATCCGGCCCAGGAACTGGAAATTACCATCAAAGGTACGTTTGGCCAGATCGCCCGTGCGGTACATCCTTGCGTTTTCTTTAGTACTGAAAGGATCTTTCAGGTAACGCTCGGCTGTGAGCTCTGGACGGTTGAGATAGCCTCTGCCCACACCGGCACCGCCGATATAGACTTCACCTATTCCATCGCCTTCCACTTCCTTGAGATCGGCATCGAGGATATAAGCAGTTTCATCACAAAACACTTTCCCGATAGGAATGGTATGTTCATAAGGATGGGTATGATCGATCTGGTGCATCATACTGCCAATAGTGGTTTCTGTCGGGCCATAATGATTAACCAGCGCACAGATATCTGAGGGGCCTTTTAGAAAATCGCCCAGGATGGTGGTATGCAGTGCCTCGCCGCCTAGCATCATCAGCTTGCGCGGCAGCAGGTCCTGCCCGTCGAGCGACAGGGATTTCCAGTGTGAAGGCACCAGCTTCAGAAAATCTATGGTATGCGTTTTAAAATACTGGTGTATATATTCAACATCGTTAAACAGTTCTTTTCTGAACAGGTGGAGTTCTGCACCGATTACCAGTGCGCCATATAAGGTGGTACTGCCCTGATCGGTAGCCATAGAAGTTCCCAGTACAAAAGTACGGCAGATAGCGAGGGGGATATGTTTCAATGCGCCCTGCATATAATCTGTAACATTGCGCTGCTCAATTAATGCGCCTTTAGGCCTGCCGGTAGAACCTGAGGTATAGATCACATAGGCAAGGTCGGCCGGACCAATACCGCTGATATCTATGGTTTTGGGCATCGCCGCGATTTCTTCCTGCTGCAGGTCTGTAAGTACGATGGTTTTTCCCGCGGCAGCGGTAACAAAATGCGTAGAAGGACTATCTGTCAGTACTACTTTTGCAGCCGTATCTTCGATCATGTATCTGATACGGTCTACCGGAAAATCAGGATCAAAAGGCACATATGCGCCGCCCGATTTTAAGATAGCCAGGATGCCGATCACCATATCCATCGGGTTGGAAACGCAGACCGGGACAAGGTCTTCTTTATGCACCCCTTTTGCTTGCAGAAAGTTGGCTAATTGCGCAGATTTTTCCTGCAGTTCACGGTAGGAAACTGTTTTTTCTTCAAAAACTATTGCTGTCTGATCAGGAATACTCTCTGCACGTTCAGCAATCTGCGCGATTAATGTTTTATCTTTTGAAAAGGTCATTTTGGAGCGTTGTTTATGCAAATCGTTTTCATAGAGATGATTGGAGACCAAACTACCAATGACAATTGCCACAGGTTTATAAGCACCGCGTAATTTATTTTAAAAATACGCTTTGCGAATGAATATTTCTAATGTCGGTTAGAGAATCCTATTTTTTTCGTCTAAATTGTGACAGTTGAAATAAACAGCATGAATCTTGTTAGGATAAACGTTAATCATTAAAAAAAGCCTCCATTAAGAATACACTTTCATATATATCAAATGAATTACCTGGAAACAATTGATCAGGTCAAAGCCTATGCTGCGGCCTTGTTTCACACAAAAAAAGACAACCGGTTAATTTACCATAACCTGCAGCATACCGAAATGGTGGTGAAGGCCGTGGTTAAAATTGCCAACCATTATCAGCTCTCGGATCAGGACTTTTTTGTGGTAACTGCCGCCGCATGGTTTCATGATACGGGTTACCTGACAAGTTTTGCTGAGCATGAGGCCAGAGGGGCAGAATCTGCCAGGATATTCCTGAATGAAAAGGGTATGGACCCGGCTGTGACCGAATTGGTGGTGAACTGTATTCTGGCCACTAAAATGCCACAGCATCCGGTGAGCCTGCTGGAACAGATTGTATGTGATGCAGATCTTTTCCATCTGGGCGGCGATAATTTTAAGGAACGGAACAAGCTGATGCGCCAGGAAGTGGAGGCGTATTTTGGAAAGGACATAGATAAAAACGAATGGCGTATTAAAACAATTGCCCTGTTTGAGCACCATCATTACCATACTGAATACTGCCAGGACCTGCTGACGGCTAAAAAAATGCTGAATTTGCAGGAGCTGAAAGATAAGGCACAAAAGGAAGCTGAAAAGGATGGCGACCATCATAAGGGGGACAAGGAGAAGAAAGGGGATGTCCAGCACAAAGAAGATGTAGAGAAAAAGGAACAGGAAAGGGCTGAAGCGGAACGCAAGCAAGGACGTAAAGCTGAGAAGAAGCTGGAGAAACATTATGAAAATGCCGCTTATACGGCTGCAGACCAGGATGGCAGTTCAGCTAAAGCTGAAAACCCTGCACCGGGAGCAATAGCAGATGGGCAAATGAATTTTAGTTTAGACAGACAGGCCAGAAATGAACATCTGCCGGCGCAGCAGCAGTCTGATACAGGTATGACTATAGAAAAACGAACAAAAGAAGATAAGGAAATGTCTAAAAAAGATAAGGACAAAAAGAAAAAAAGCGAGCGTCCGGAAAAGGGTATAGAAACCATGTTCAGGATTACCTCGGGCAACCAGCAGCGGCTGAGTGATATGGCAGACAATAAAGCACATATCATGATCTCTACCAACTCAATCATTTTATCTGTGATCTTGAGTATCCTGCTGAGGAAACTGGAGGATAACCCGCACCTGATTATCCCAACACTGATCTTACTGGTAATTTGTGTGGTAACAATGGTATTCTCTATCCTGGCTACCCGCCCTACCTTGCCGGCGGGTACATTTACCAAGGAAGATGTGGCGGAGAAAAAAGTAAACCTGCTGTTTTTTGGTAATTTCTATAAGATGGAACTGCCGGATTATTTTGCTGGTATGGAACAGATGATGGAAGACAGGGATTACCTGTATGGCAGTCTTATTAAAGACCTTTACTCGCAGGGTGTGGTACTGGGCCGGAAATATCACCTGCTGCGGATTGCCTATAATGTATTTATGTTCGGGATTATTGCCTCGGTACTTGCCTTTATGATTGCGGCCGGTTGGGCAGCACTATAACCTGATGATGGAATATTCATTTTATAACCGCGACCTGAGCTGGCTTAGTTTTAACGAAAGGGTATTGATGGAAGCGGAAAGCCCCCGCGTGCCGCTGCTGGAAAAAATTAAATTCCTTGCCATTTATTCTTCTAACCTGGATGAGTTTTACCGGGTGAGGATGCCAGTGCTGATGGCCATGGACAATTTTGATGACCGCACTGGTCTGAATAACCCATTTGTTAAAGCGCAGTTTCTGATTAACCAGCAGCAGGAACGTTTTGGACATCTGCTAAAGAACGGCATACTACCCGCGCTGGAAACGGCACAGATCCACTGGCTGTATAATGAAACCTTACCGGAAGAAATTCTGGAAGACCTTGCGGGGATATTTTATACGGAGGTACTGGCTTATATCAGGCTGTTCTCGGTAGAAAAAGATGATGAAGGTTTTTTTGCGGAGAATAACAAACTGTACCAGGCGGTAATGCTGACCGATGGTGCGGGTGTGGAAAGGCTTGAACTGATTACCCTTCCATCGGATACTTTGCCGCGACTGTACACTATCAGGAAAGGGGAGCATCAGTATGTGGTGTTTCTGGATGATATTATCAAAGATAATCTGGGTTATCTTTTTCCGGGAGAAGAAATTACCGGTATATATAATATCAAAATCACGCGGAATGCGGAACTGAACCTGCGGGAAGAAATTGATGAGGATATTACCGTAGCCCTGGAAAAGGAACTGAAGAAACGTGACCTGGGATTTGCCACGCGGTTTTTATGTCAGCCGGGAATACCCCTGCGACATCTGTTCAGGATTATCCATACGCTAGACCTTGAGAATGCGGCGATAGTACAGGGTGGCTTTTACCATAACCTGAAAGATCTGAATGCTTTTCCGCTGCAGGATGCGGCACTGAGTTATCCGAAATGGCCGGCGCAGCATTGCTGCAGCCTGAAAAAGGAAGAAACACTTTTTAGCCTGATTATGCAGAAGGATATGATGGTGCATGTACCTTATCAGAATTACGATGCCGTAATGCGTTTCTTTAATGAAGCAGCGAATGATATTTTTGTAGAAGAAATTTCGGTTACGCTTTACCGGGTAGCGGATAATTCAAGGATTGTAAATGCACTGATGACGGCAGCCAAGAACGGTAAAAAAGTGACTGTGATGGTAGAGCTGAAAGCTCGTTTTGATGAGGCGAACAATATCAAATGGGCCTCGAGAATGAAAGCTGCGGGTGTAAAGATTATCTACAGTAACCAGGAACTGAAAGTGCATGCTAAAGTGGCACTGGTAAAACGAACAGTGCGTGACCAAAGTCATTACCTGGGTTTGCTGGCCACCGGTAACCTGAATGAAAGTACAGCGCGTTTTTATACGGACCATATATTACTGACTGCCCATCAGCCTATGCTGGAAGAACTACAGCAGCTGTTTGGTTTCCTGGCCAAAAAGAAGAAAAAACCCTTACTGGAAGATAATATTGCTTTTGAACACCTGCTGGTGGCTCAGTTTAACCTGCAGCAGAAGTTTTTAGATCTCATTGACCGTGAAATTGAAAACGCCAGAAAAGGTTTATCATCGGGTATTACCATTAAACTGAACAACCTTGAAGAGAAACAGCTGATCACTAAATTATATGAAGCCAGCGGGGCAGGGGTAAAAGTGCAGCTGATTGTACGTAGTGTCTGCTGTCTGGTTCCCGGTATAGAAGGTCAGAGCGAAAATATCACCGTTAAGCGCATTGTGGATAAGTACCTGGAACATGGCAGGTTATTTTTATTTGAAAATAATGGGGAGGATGAGCTGTATATGGGCTCGGCCGACTGGATGAACAGGAATATTTATAGCAGGATAGAAGTCTGTTTCCCGGTGTATGACCAGGAGCTGAAAGCGGAAATGAAAGCATTGATGGATAAACAGCTGAAGGATAACGTGCAGGCTGTGCAATTAAATGCTGAACTGCAGAACAATTATATAGAGGGCAGTCCGGAACTCCGTTCGCAGGAAGCCATCTATGAGTATTTGAGCAATAAAGGAATGGCTATATCATGAAAAGAAGGAATATCATAAAATTATCGGGAATGCTGGGCCTTTGTGTGGCCAGCGGACTATATGCCTGTAAGCCCTCGGAAAAGAAATTCACTAGTCCACCCCAATATGATTTGAACCATCCCGAGAAATTCAATATGCCGGAAAGCCTGTTGGAAATTTCGGGTATTGCTTTTTACCATGATAAAAGTGATACGGTTTATTCGATCCAGGATGAAGACGGAAGTTTTTTCAGGCAGGCCTGGGGCAAGAAAAAGCAGCTTCATACCGATTTTGGTAAGAAAGGGGATTATGAGGATGTAGCCATTCTGCATGAGACAGTAATGATTCTGGATAGTGATGGCTCGCTCTTCGTGTTTCCATTTGCACAGCGGCTGGGAGAAGAAGTGAAGGACATCAAGATTTTTAAGAAACTGCTGCCGAAGGGTGAATATGAGAGTATTTATGCCAACCAGCAGACAAACCAGGTATATCTCTTGTGCAAAAACTGCAAGGACGATAAGAAAGACAGGACGATGACGGGCAGCATATTTACGTACGACGTTGCAAATAATAACCTGATCCCCTCGGGTACCTTTTCTATGGACCTGAGCCAGCTGATTGCTGATGAGCAGATCCTTAAAACAGGGTTGAAAGCCAGTGCGCTAACCCGCGACCCGCATACGGGAGAATGGTATATCCTTTCTTCAGTAAATAAACTGCTGATTGTGGCCACGCCAGACTGGAAAGTTAAAAGTACACACCGCTTAAATTCATCTATATTTAACCAGCCGGAAGGCCTGGCTTTTGATGACCAGATGAATTTGTTTATCTCTAACGAAGGAGATGAACTTAGCGACGGAAATATCCTTAAATTTGTACCTAAGACCGGGAAGAAATAAAACGGTTTTTTGATAGACACAGGTAATAATTTAATTAGAGATGCAGGCAGTAACCTTAGATTTAAGTAAATGTATTTGCGGGAGCGAAGGCTTGAGTATTGGCGTTGACATCCGGCTTTCACTTAAACCATTTATCACCTTTCTGCGAGAGAGGATGAGCAGGGAGAAAACTGCCAAAATCAATTTCTACAAGTATTTACTGGAGCAGTTTGATGTATTTCCGGAACTCAGCGAACCGATTGATGATGCTGATACCAGTAAGTATAACCATCTGTTTGAACTGATCTACACAGCGCTCTCGCCGGTGATCAATGACGAAACGGAGCAGTTATGGGCATTGGGCAAACCGGTTTCGCCATGTTTTTATTATGGTACCAATGCGTTTTACAATATATTGTTGGACTGGAAGACGAAAGATCTGAAGTCTGACCTGAAGCTGCCTTCTGAGCAGGAGATGGAAAAAAGTGCGCTCACCAATTTCTACAGCCTGATACTGAAAAAGTATTATGGCTTTACGCTGGGCGGGCAGGAGTATACGATCAAATCTTTTATTGACCATGATACGCACCTGCTGAAATATTACCGCATGAATATAGACAGCCGGTTTCTGGAAGTGGAAACTGATACTGAACTGCCAGACCTCAGGCTGCAGGATATTAAGGAATATATGAAGAACGAAAGCGGTGCCATAGAGGGGCTGCAGAAACTTCTTCCGCCAGAGCTTTTCAGGATTCAGGGTATAGCATTGGTGACCCTGACAGATGTGACCGCCGAGTATGCACTGGAAGCGATAAAGACAACTATAATTGCACATAACCAGTGCCAGGTGGGATGGAGCAATCAACAGATTGTGCGCTCGCTGCAGGCAATAGTGGGAACTGACCAGATGTCGTTTAACCTGCTGCCGTATATCCGCCTGAACAATAAAACCCTCCTGTATAGTCATTCCGGTTTTGAAAGTGTAATTATAGAACAGGCAAAAGCAAATGGACTGCAGGAATCAGAATATAATGTGCTGGCCGATGAATTTGTCGCCAATCCCAGAAGACTGATTTTTCCGGATATATCTGCGGTAGATGCGGAAGAACATCCGATGCTGAAGCTGATTCATGCGAACGGTGTAAAATCTTATGCGCTGTTCCCTTTATTTTATAATGCAAAGCTGGTAGGCTGCCTGGAGATTTACACCTGGGATGCCCAGGTTTTCAGCAGCAGTGCGCTGCCTAACATAGAAGGGGCTTTACCGCTGCTTGCACAGCTGTACCAGAATATTATCATTGATTTCAATAATGAAATCATGACCATAGTAACCGATAAATTTACTGCCCTGCAATCATCAGTGCAATGGCGCTTCTATGAAGCAGCGTACCAGTATATGAAATCTGGTGCCTGGGAAAAAGACCTGCCGATAGATCAGGTTTATTTTAAAGATGTACATCCTTTTTATGGTGCCATTGACATCCGCAACTCCAGTATAGAGCGCAACCTGATGATCAGGAAAGACCTGTTTACTCATTTTGAAGTGCTGGAAACCACCATTGGTAACCTGAAAACAAAAATACAGGCAGAGCTGGAAGAGGAACTGCCGCAGCATAGCATGGCTTCTGGATATAAGTATTTTGAAGAGATGTCTGACCGGGATATCATAAAAACGGATGATTACCTGCAGCGGCAGCTGCCGCAATACCTGCATGCTTTGGGCGATGAACACCCTGAAACCAAAAATATCATTGACAATTATTTTGAGGTAACACGGGAAGGCGGGAAGATTTATGAGAACCGTGAGAATTATGAGCTGAGCATGCAGATGATTAACCATGCGGTGAACCGTAGACTGGACGAGTTTAACCAGGAACTGCAGGATATTTATCCGAACTACTTTGAGAAATTCCGGACAGACGGGGTAGAATTTGATATTTACCTGGGACAGTCTATTTCACCTGATCATCCTTTCAGTTTTGAAGTACTGGCAGATTTCAGGTTAAGACAGCTGCAGGTGATTGCAGAAATTGCGCAGATTACGGCCAACCTGACCCCGCATTTGCCGATAAACCTGGAAACTACCCAGCTGATTTTTGTATATGGCAAACAGATAGATATTAGCTTCAGGCTTGATGAACAGCGCTTTGATGTGGAGGGCAGCTATAACATCAGGTATCAGATGGTGAAAAAAAGAATTGATAAAGCGCATGTGCGGGATACCACGGAAAGGCTGACGCAGCCTGGTAAAATTGCCATCGTTTATTTAAATAGTGAAGAGGCCCAGGAATATATGGTTTACATCCGTAAGCTGCAGGCTGATGGTCTGCTCACGGATGTAGTTGAAAACCTGGAAGTAGAAGAATTACAGGGCGTGGAAGGCTTAAAAGCGCTGCGTGTAGAAGTGGCTATTGCCATGAGTTTAAATTAAATATAATGCTTTCAGCAAAGACCAGAGTAAATGTATTTGTAAGTGCCGCCATAGCATGTATGGCCTTTCCTTTCAGTCTTGCTGCCCAGCAGGCTGCAAAGCAGGATTCAATAACGATAGCGATTTCACGTGACTATGATTCGGTAACAAAGCTGCACCGCGTATTTTTAGGTGAAGGTTACCGGAAATTATGGGCCACCCCGGTAAAGCTGAGAGTAATGGACCTGTCTAAGGAACATGGCGGGATGACAGTATTGCAGGTTGGCGGGGGACAGCAGACACGGTCGTTACGGCTAAAGGATGCAGCAGGCAGGGAATGGGCTTTACGTACCGTACAGAAATACCCCGAGCGTGCCCTGCCTGAAAAGCTGCGGGAAACGATTGCCCGGGATATTGTACGGGACCAGATTGTGACCAGTCACCCTTTTTCTTCGCTGATTGTGCCGCCGATGGCTGCAGCATTGGGTATACCTCATGCTACACCTGAAATAGTTTATATTGGTGATGACCCTGCTTTAGGAGAATACCGTAAGGATTATGCAAATGCGGTTTACCTGATTGAAGACCGCTCACCATCAGGGTATGAAGAAAGTGACAATACCCTAAAGGCGCAGCGCAAAACTGAAGAAGATAATGATACTCAGATAGACCAGAAGCTGGTACTAAGGGCAAGACTGCTCGATTTTGTGCTGGGCGACTGGGACAGGCATGAGGATAACTGGCGCTGGGTGAAAACCAGGGATGAGGAAAAAGATACCAAGACTTACCTGCCGGTACCGCGTGACCGGGATATGGTTTGGTATAAAAGTTCGGGCGTATTTCCCTGGATTGTATCACATCAGTGGCTGCAGGCCAAACATCAGCCTTTTGAAGATAATATCAGGGCGGTAGACCAGTGGAATTATAACCAGCGTTATTTTGACCGGTACTTTCTAAGCGGCCTGAGCGAATCTGACTGGAAAGAAGAGATCGCATTTGTTCAGGAAAAACTTAATCCTTCAGTACTAAAAAAAGCTATGCAGCGTATGCCGGCAGCAATCTATGCGGAAGGTGGCGCGGAAAGCCTTCGCATTATGCAGGCGCGCATCAAGGGGCTGGATAAATCTGCCATGGATTATTACCGTTTCCTGTCTGTTACTGCAGAAATACCTGCTTCTGATAAGAAGGAACATTTTGTTCTGGAGCACGAAAAGGATGGTGATATTGCTTTAACGATATACAATATTAAAAAAAGCGGTGAAGATGGCAGGAAGCTGCTGCACCGCAATTTTAAGCCTTCGGTAACCAGGGAGATCCGTTTATACGGGATGGGCGGTGAGGATGTTTTTGAAGTAAAAGGAGAGAAACGGTCGCCCATAGTAGTAAGACTGATTGGCGGTGACGATAAAGATACCTTTGAAGTTGGCCCTGGATTAAAAAACAGTACTTATGTATATGACCGCTCTGATGAGGATAACGTAACCCCATCGGCCGATGCCGCCAAACTGCGTTTATCAACTGATACTGCTGTAAACAAATACAATAAGACAAGTTTTGTGTATGATGAATTTGGTCCCCTTGTGCACCTGAACTATAATATAGACCAGGGAATACAGGCAGGTGTAGGGCTCGTGATACAGAAACAAGGTTTCAGAAGAGAACCTTATGCCTCAAAACAATCATTCTGGGTGGATTATTCAACTGGCAGAAGCTCTTTTATATTAGACTATAATGGTGACTTTAAACGGGTTTTAGGCAGTAAAACTAATCTGATGGTAAATGCGAGGCTGCTTGGACCCAATAACCTGAGCAACTTTTTTGGCATAGGTAACAATACCGAATTTATTGACAAAGATATTGAAGACCAAAATGGCGATGATGAACTGGACAGGGGAATGTCTTATTACCGGAACCGCTATGATTACCTTACCGCTGATTTTCAGCTATATCAAAAAATTGACCACTGGACGGTTGGTGGTGGTTTAGCCACAGAATTTTATACGAGCAGCAGGGGTGGCAATGAGGAACGGTTCCTTCATGATTTTGACATCACTAATCCTGAAGAACGGGTTTTTGCGGACAGGATTTATGTGGGACTGATTGGTACGCTGAACTATGACTCAAGGGACAATATTGCTATTCCTCAAAACGGGATGTACTGGAATACAGTAATTACTGCACAGCAGCAGCTGAATACAGGGCATGAACGTTATGGAAAGATACAGACTGAGTTTAGGTATTATGTGAACCCTGGGAAAGGAAGACTGGTAATTGCCAACCGGATAGGAGGGGGGACTACTATAGGTGACCCTGCATTTTTTCAGATGATGCAGCTAGGCGGGATCCGCACGCTCCGTGGGTTTCATACCAACAGGTTTACCGGTAAAACAATGGTATATGATAACCTGGACCTGCGGATGAAGCTGTTCGACTTTACATCTTATATTGTACCAGGATCTGTGGGATTATTAGGCTTTACTGATGTGGGCAGGGTATGGCAGCCGGGCGAATCTTCTAAGTTTTGGCATCAGGGATTTGGTGGCGGTATCTATGTGATCCCTGCAGAACTGATTTTGATCCAGGCAGCTGTAGGGTTTAGTAAAGAATCTACCCTTCCATATATATCTATAGGATTTAACTTTTAACATCAGTATACAGCAAACATTAAGTAAAGGAGCGGTTTCCGGCGAGGGACCGCTCCTTTACTATTTATTTGTAAACTACTGTTATAAATTCTTTAACGCCGGCAACCGTATTGGTGACGCTTTTTGGAAAGCTTGCATCATTGTATGTATAGGTGCTGGTCTGATTGCTGGTCGTTTTTCCCGGGTAGCTGCATTGCTGTACATTGTTTATCACAGATAGGAACAGGGGGTTTTCTTTTTCCAGGGCATAAAGCCAGGCATAACCTACATTTTTAAACAAGGCATTTTTAGCATCATAATTATACTCTGCTAGAAGGGAAGCTTCTGAACTGGTTTGTGCGCTGAGATTACCGCCACTGCCATAGCTATACTGCTGCTCATAAAGGAATACATCAGATTTGTTAAAGTACCTGACTTTATCAACTTTCCCATCACTGTTATAGCTTAAGGTGAAGGCGCCGGTTTTTACATATTCGCTGCCTTTGTTTACCGTATACTGTTCGGCACCGGTAATGAAGCCCTTGCTGTCTACATCATATAGGCTCGCAAAAACCAGTACTTTGTTCTTGTACCTTTTAATGGAAACCGGTTTTCCGCTGCTGCTGAATTTTAGCTGGGTGCTGTCGCCATTATCATAACCGATACTGCCAAGTGCCTTGCTTTCGGTATAGTAATAGGTACTGTTCATTTTGCTGGTTTTTAGCTGTGCAGGCATATAGGTTTTAGTACTGCTTTCTGGTTGAGGAACTTCAACAGGTATAATGTTTTCTGGTGCTGCAGTATGTTTTTTGCAGGAAATGTACAGAACCGTGCAGCAAAGCATGAGGCCCAGCAATTGGAGATTTTGATTTTTCATGTCTATTTAATTAAAGGTTGAATAATGGTGCCAACGTAGTACCGTTATTTCTTTAATTGTTTAAATAATCAAAAATATTTTACTTCTTTCTTCTGCACATCATGTCATTATTTATTTTAAAATAATAAAAAACAAACTATATTTAATGAGGGTTATTACTAAGGTTTTAATCAGATTTATTTTGCAATTACTGCAATAGATTCTTCACGAAATATGGAAATAATACATCTAAGTGCAGAATGTTACCCGGTGGCCAAAGTTGGCGGACTGGGTGATGTTGTTGGCGCTTTACCTAAATATCAAAACAATCTCGGGCACTTTGCGAAAGTGGTAATGCCTGCCTATAACACACCCTTTTTAAGGGACAATGAATTTGAAACAGTATATGAGGCCTGGGTAAATCTGGGAGGAAACCGGATGCCGGTACGCATTTTAAGGGAAAAGACCAATAAGCTGGGTTTTGACCTTTATCTGGTTTACATAGAGGGCGTAACTGACCGCCAGAAGGTTTATGGTTATGGTGATGATACTGAGCGATTTTTGGCTTATCAGATTGCTACATTAGACTGGGTTTTACAATGGGAGCACCAGCCGGATGTGATCCACTGTCATGACCATCATACAGGTTTGGTTCCTTTTATGACCGCTAATTGTGAGCGCTATCAGTCATTGCGTAATATCCCGACGGTTCTTACCATCCATAATGCGCAGTACCAGGGAAATTTTAATTGGGATAAACTAAGCTACCTGCCGGCTTTTGACCTGTGGAAAGCAGGATTGCTGGAATGGCGCGGACAGATCAACCCACTTGCCTCTGCTATCAAATGTGCATGGCGCGTAACAACAGTATCTCCAAGTTATCTGGATGAGCTGAGTGTGAAAGCCAACGGACTGGAAAGTTTACTGGCTGCCGAGCGTCATAAGTCTGCCGGGATACTAAATGGTATAGACAATCATGTATGGAACCCGAAAAAGGATCCTATGTTGGTAAAGAATTTCAATGTAACGACTGTAACAAATGGAAAAAAGGCAAACAAAGCGGCCTTGTGCAGTGTTTTTAACCTTGATCCGACTAAGCCGCTGTTTACCTTTATCGGCAGACTGGTAGGAGAAAAAGGGGCCGATTTACTTCCTGAGATTTTCCATAATTCACTGGCACATAGTGCAGGAAATATAAATATCCTAGTACTTGGATCTGGAGATCCTGCGGTAGAGGCCGGATTGGAAGAATTAAAACAATGGTTTCCTGGAAACTACAATACATACATAGGTTACAACGAACAGCTCTCCCATCAGATTTATGCGGGGGCGGATTTCCTGCTGATGCCTTCGAGGGTTGAGCCTTGCGGACTGAACCAGATGTATGCCCTGCGGTATGGGACCATCCCGATTGTGAGAAGGATTGGCGGACTGCGGGATACGGTAACCGATATTGGTGATGGTGGATTTGGCATTTGCCATGACCAGACTACAGCAGGGGACGTTGGGCATGCGATAGGACGAGCCTATGAGCTATTTAAAGACAAAAAACGTGTGAAAGAAATACTTAAATATACAATGCAGTTAGACCACTCCTGGAACAGGGCAGCCCAGGAATATATTGACCTATACCAAATATAATTTTTAATAACATGACTGAAAAAGTTTTAGGCGTTATTCTTGGCGGTGGCCAGGGATCCAGATTATCTCCACTTACTCAAACCCGCTCCAAGCCGGCCGTGCCTATTGCAGGTAAATACCGGTTGGTAGATATTCCTATTTCAAACTGCCTCAATTCGGGTATACACCGGATGTTTGTATTAACACAGTTTAACTCGGCATCGCTTAACAAGCACATCAAGAATACTTACCATTTTAGTCATTTTAGTGATGCTTTTGTGGATATCCTTGCTGCAGAACAGACTCCTGATAACCCAACATGGTTTCAGGGTACCGCAGATGCGGTGCGTCAGACCATGCACCATTTGCTTCAGCACGAGTTCGAGTATGTACTTATCCTTTCGGGGGATCAGCTGTATCAGATGGACTTTAATGAAATGCTGCTGGCTCATGAGGCAAGCGGCGCGGAGGTTACGCTGGCAACAATTCCAAGTACAGCTAAGGATGCCACCAGCTTTGGAATCCTGAAAACCAACGAAGAAAATATTATTACTTCCTTTATAGAAAAACCAAGTTCTGACCTGCTGGTTGACTGGTCTTCTGATACAGGACCGGAGATGCAGGCGGTAGGCCGTAACTACCTGGCTTCAATGGGTATTTATATCTTTAACCGTGATTTGCTTGTACGTATTTTCGACGAAAATCCGGATGAGAAAGATTTTGGAAAAGAGATTATCCCACGTGTATTGCAGGAGCAAAAAGTATTGAGTTTCCAATATGAAGGTTACTGGACGGATATAGGTAATATATCTTCATTCTTTGAGGCTAACTTAGGCCTGACTGATGATATTCCTGAGTTTAACCTCTTTGACAGTCATCAAAGTATATTTACCCGTCCGCGGATGCTGCCACCAACAAAAATTTTGAGCACAGCTCTGGATAAGGCAGTAATTGCCGAGGGCTGTATCCTGAATGCTGATTATATTAAACACTCTGTAATTGGTATCCGATCACGTATTGGCAACGGAACTTCCATTGAAAATGCCTATATCATGGGCAGCGACCGTTATCAGACTTTATCAGAAATTGCTGAAGAGAACACTATTGGTAATCCGCTGATCGGTATTGGTGACCGATGCAGAATTGTAAACGCAATCCTTGATAAAAACTGCCGTATTGGTAACGACGTAACTATCAATGGCGGAGAACATCTGCCAGATGGGGACTTCCCTACATATGCTGTTAAAGACGGTATTGTAGTAGTAAAAAAAGGTGCTATTCTGCCAAACGGAACCGTTATAGGTTAAGAATCTTAAACCCTCTGCTGTATTACCGCAATGCATCTACGCATGCATTCAATACGGCAGAGGGTTTTTAATTTCCTGTCGAATAACATACGTTCCTCCTTTAATTTTCATTTAGCTGTTCAATAGAGAATCCACTAAATCTGCAACTTCTGAAATTGGTAAACCCTTTTGTAAAAGTTTTCTGGCTATCAGCAATTTTCCTTCTTCTATTCCTTCTGTTCTACCCACTACTTTACCTTCTGCTTTACCTTCTGCTCTACCCATTACTTGACCTTCTGCTCTTCCACTCTTTCTACCTTCATCAGCAGCGAATCTTATATTTGCTTCAATATCTCTTTGAGTTTTTAATTTCCTGTCGAATAACATACGTTCCTCCTTTGTTAACTTATTAATTTCTGCTATTTGAAATACCTTTTGAAAAATTGGCTCATCCAGCACTTCAGGTACTTTTTTTAAATAGGGTAGATACCTAAATAAGAACAGCCATTTATCAAGCACTGTGACCAGTTCACTTTCTCTTTTATCAAAGTTAAGTAATTCGGTGAATACGTAATGAATTTTATCAGAAAATAATTTTCCATTTACAGTATTCTGTAAGTTGATATTATGTATGCAGGTCTTTTCATCTGTATCCATCAGATTGAAGTCGAGGATACCAATGAAGTATACTTCCTTTAGCGGATAATCTTCATGAATCTTACCGGATTTAAGCTGGTTCGCTATGGCAAGCGACATATAATATATAGATCTGTTACTAAAGTAATGCTGGCTTTTTCGCTGCATCTCAATGATAAATATTTCACCCTGCTTACCCGTACAGGATAAATCAAAGAAAATCTTGTTTGTATCCTGGTGATATTTATATATAAAAATGTCCTAGGATTGTTGCCCTCTTCAGGGCAATATTCCAGACATGATACAGCATTATATTTCTACATCAGGAAAGCCTTGGTGATATGACCTAGATCTGGATCCTGGTCTGATCGGCAGTAGGATGCGCAGTACAAATCAATACCCTTCCTTCTGCAACCTCCTCATCCGTTAATATTTCATTATAATCCATTCTTACCCCGCCATCCGTACAGGTAGCCACACAAGAACTGCAGATTCCCGCCCTGCAGCTGTAGGGAACATTGATTTCATGTTCCAGCGCAACCTGTAAAATCCTTTTATAATATGGAACTTCCAGCTGGTAGGTATGCTCATTATAATCGAGGATAACTGTATACGTATTTTTATCCTGTGCTTCTTTTTCAGACATATCATCATCATCTACTTCATCCTCCGGAATAAAATAGGTTTCCCTTTTGATCTGATCCAGCCTGAAACCCATGGCAAGAAGAGATATTCTGCACATAACCATATAATCGATTGGCCCGCAGGTATAACAAAGGGCATCTGAACGGTCAAATTCAAGATTAGCCTCAACAAGGTCATGAATTAAAAACCCATTTAACCTGGCAAACTGTAAGCGCTTATTATCACTAAATAATTCAATGAGCTTAAAGCGGTCAGGATAGCGTGATTGCCACTGATGAAGCTCTTCATAAAATAAAGTATTGTCAATAGATTTATTACTGTAAATGAGTACAATTTTGGAGTTTCTTTCAGCACTGAGCGCTGTTTTAAGGATGGACATAACGGGAGTGATGCCGACTCCCGCAGCAAAAAGGTATACTGTGCGTTCAACTTCTTCGAGCGGAGAGTAGGTGAAAATTCCCGTAGGATGCAATGCTGTTAAAACCTCGCCTACACCTGTTTTATGATGCAGGTATTTAGAAATTTCGCCATTTTCTACCAGTTTTACGGCTATGCTGATTGGCTCATTAAGTACTGGTGAACTGCACATAGAGTAAGATCGTCTGATTTCTTTACCGTTGACCTGAAAAAGTATAGTGAGGAACTGACCTGCCTGGTAATCAGGTCTGACACCATCAATCGGCTCTAAAGTGATATAAATATTGTCGCCCGGTTTTTTAGAAATTTCCGTGATCCGTAACTGCAGCGTGCTAATCATGCGTAAAGCTAAAGATTTCTGTTAGCTTTTGCCTTTAAATACATTAAACATAATTAAACACGAGAGAGAAAGTGGTGCGCTCAAAAGGGGTAGATGTGACCTCCAGACTGCCATAATGCATTTTCATAATGTTCCGCGTGATGGTGAGGCCAATTCCAGAACCATTTTTACGTGTTGTAAAAAAGGGTACAAAAATCTTTTCCAGCTGATCTGGCTCAACACCCCTTCCATTATCTGAAACATCCAGATAAAGTTTGGTTTGCTCAAGGCGATAGTTGATCTCTATTACAGGTTCAGTTACTTCGTCTAGCGCATGGATGCTGTTGGTAACAAGATTGATGAGAGCCTGTTCTACCAGTTTAAGGTCTACATTGATAGAAATTTTTGAAGAAGTCTGACCGACCTGTAACCTGATCTTTTTTACTGCGGCGAAGGGCTGCATTAATACCTGGATATGCTGCAGGATACCGCCGATGCTATGCGCTTCCAGCTCCGGGGTAGGCAGTTCGGCAATCAACCTATAGTCCTTTACAAAACCCAGCAGTCCTTCCGATCTTCTTTTGATAGTTTGCAGCGCCGGTTTGAGATCGTCCAGGTCTTCTTTATTCAGGCTCTCCTTACCCGTCACCATGCTGTTTACGGTATCACTCAGGGAACTGATTGGGGTGATGGAATTGAGGATTTCGTGTGAAATAACGCCGATCAGCCGGTTCCAAGCTTCAATTTCTTTCTGTTCAATCTCATCTTTGATGTTCTGAAAGGAGATGATCATATAATTAGCGCCATACAGGTTAAGGGGGATTACTTCTGTGGAGAGCTGGATCAGCTTATCCTGTATCTTAAGTTCGAGAAATCTTTTTCCGCCTTTGCTGATATGTTCTATTTCTGCGGTAAAGAGCGGAAGGTGCTGCTGCAGGCGATGCCAGTATTTATAGGCAGGAACGTTTAATAAAGCGGTAGCAGCTTCATTGAAAAAGGCGATTTCCATATTATCGCCCACATGACTGTTTTCTCTGACGACGATTACCCCGACCGGTACCTGCTGCAAGATTGTTTTGATGAGCTGGAACATGGCATCCTGTTCAAGCTGGATATCCTTGTGTGTTTTTATGATCTCGTCAAACGAGTTGTACAGATCAGGAAAACTTCCTTTGGTACTTTTATTACGGAAGTTCAGGGTATGATCACGGGTTTTAACAGCTGCGATAAACCTTTTGATATCTGATCTGATCTGGTTGATATAATTGTACAGCGAAAAGAGCGAAATGATGAATATAGCTGTTACCCCGGCAATAGTAAACCAGAGATGTGTATTAAGAATGAGATACACCAGTAAAATACCAATCAGGTTAATGAACAGTAACTTACTGAGCAGGCGGAAGGTGAAGCGCTGGTAAAACATAAGCTATAATCCGAATTTCTCTATCCTGCGGTATAAAGCGGCACGCGTTAAGCCCAGTTCTGCCGCCGCGCGGGAGATATTGCCCTTATGGGTATCTATAGCTTTCTGTACCATCATTTTTTCCATTTCTTCCAGATCGAGATTGGCGGGCATTGGGGCGGTACCTCCAAAGCGCTGCGGACTGAGCTGAAGGTCGGCCGGCGTAATCTCATGTCCGTCAGCCATAATGATTGCCCTTTCTATGACGTGCTGTAATTCACGGACGTTACCCGGCCAGTGGTAAGAAAATAAAGTCTGCGCTGCCTTTTCATTGATTTGGCTGATGTTTTTGTGATACTTGGAACTGAAGGTCTGCAGGAAATGATTAGCGAGGATCAGTATATCTTCTGCACGCTGGTGCAACGGTGGCAACAGCAATTCTACAGTGTTAATACGGAAAAGCAGATCTTGCCGGAATGTTCCTTTTGCTACCATTTCATTCAGTGGCATATTGGTAGCAGTAATGAGCCTTACATTTACTTTGCGCTCTTTGCTTTCGCCGAGGCGGGTTACGGTACGGTTTTGAAGCACCGTGAGTAGTTTTGACTGCAGGGGCGGGGTAAGGTTCCCGATTTCATCAAGGAAAATAGTACCATTATCTGCCAGTTCAAACCGGCCTGGCCGGTCTTCCCGGGCATCGGTAAAAGCCCCTTTGGCATAACCAAACAGTTCGCTTTCAAACAAATTCTCATTAAGCGAACCCAGGTCTACATGCATGAAAATATGGTTTTTTCGGAGTGAATGCCTGTGCAGCTCATACGCAAAGACCTGTTTGCCGGTACCATTTTCACCCAGGATCAATACATTGGCATCTGTCGGCGCCACTTTTACTAAGGTATGCTGCAGCTGGCGGATAGGGCTGGAAGAGCCTATTATATTCTCAAACTGCCTGGCCTGATCTTTTTGAATAGACGAGGTTATTTTTTCAAGTTTTTTTACTTTTTTGGTAGAAGCCCGGAGTTTGGCAGCCGCAGAAAGGGTGGCATATAGTTTATCATTCTCCCAGGGTTTTAAAATGAAATCGGTAGCGCCCTTCTTTATGGCCTGTACAGCAAGTTCAACATTGCCATAGGCAGTCATCAGGATAACCACATAGTCTTTATCAATTGATAAGATATGTTCCAGCCAGTAGAGTCCCTCGCGGCCGTTGCTGGCACCTATCTGATAATTCATATCCAGCAGGATAATATCAATATCATTGTGACTAAGCAGTACATTAATCTCTTTTGGAGACTTGCATGTAACTACCTGATTGAAATGCTGTTTCAAAAATAGTTTTGCACTGAGCAGGATATCATCATCGTCATCAATTACTAAAACGTTGGCGTCTATCATATTCTTAAAAGATTGAATCCAAAAATAAAATGAAATGTCCGATGTTGTACATTGACTGTCCGATATTGAACGGTATTTTTGATTATAATTATTTAAATTGCTGTAAATCATTAGATTAAAATGATTTGTGCCTTTGGCATATGCTTGGCTAATGGCATAACAGAATACAATCAGATCATGGACAAGATTATAGCGAAAAAGAAATTCAGTAAAAAAACAATACTAATGATTGCAGGCGGTGTAGCTCTTGTGGCACTGGTTGCTTATGGATATAAGCTCTCTTTAAGTAAAGTATATAAAGCCGATGCGGACAAGCTGACCATCAGCAAAGTGGAGTATGGAGATTTTGAAGATGTTGTTTTGTTAAACGCAAGTGTGGTACCGCTTACTTCAGTGATTGTAAGCTCACCTGAAGGAGGTACGGTAGCTGAAATTTATACAGAGAACGGGGCATCTGTAACCAAAGGCACGCCGCTGCTAAGGATTTCTAATCCTAATGCCCTGTCAAACTATACAACCAGTGAAACCAGCATAACCGAGCAGATTAACCAGCTGCGCAAAGTGAGGTTAGATCTTGAACAGAACCAACGGGTAATGGCGCAGGACATGATGGTGATAGAAAATACGTTGAGGACTGCCAGCCGTAAGTATAAAATTGACAGTGCCTTATTTATCAAAAAAGTAATTACCAGAGAAGAATTTAATAACTCGAGCCAGGATTACAATTATAACCTGGGCAGAAAAGATATTATGAGACAGGCTGTTCGTCAGGAGAACCAGAGTAGGGTGATGCAGCTGGTCCAGATTGATGTATCTGTTGCAAGAATGAACGAAAGCCTGGAAACCATCAGGCAGAATATTGCCAATATGACGATTAAAGCACCGGTTTCGGGCAGGTTGTCATCCTATGATCCGGTTATAGGGAAATCTTACAACGTAAATGAAATGCTGGGCAAGATCGATGTAATGCAGGGCTATAAACTGCAGGCAGGGGTAGATGAGTACTACATTAACCGCGTTAAGGAAGGGCAGACCGCCAGCTGTGAATTTAATGGTAAAACATATAAGCTATCGGTAAGAAAGGTAATCCCTGAGGTTACCGCCGGGCAGTTCCAGGTAGAATTAGTATTTGAAGGCAAATCTCCAGATGAGCTGAGAAGAGGTTTATCACTGCAGGTAAAGCTCACCCTATCAGACAATAGTAAATCGCTGATGCTGGCACAGGGACAGTTTTTCCAGAGCACAGGCGGATCATGGGTATTTGTTGTGAAGGATGGGCAGGCACAAAAAAGAAATGTGAAGATTGGCCGTAAAAACTACCAGTACTATGAAATTATGGAGGGACTGCAGAAAGGTGAGGAGGTGATTACTTCTTCTTACGACCAATTTAACCAGTATGACGTAATCGATATCAGCAAATAGCATTATTATAAAACAAGACATAAACATTAAGACCATGATAAAAATTGAGAACCTGGAAAAAGTATACAAAACAGAAGAAATAGAAACTACTGCATTAAATGGGATCAATCTGCATGTGCGGGCAGGAGAATTTGTCTCGATCATGGGGCCCTCTGGTTGTGGTAAATCTACGCTGCTGAATGTGATGGGTCTGCTTGACAAACCTGAAAGCGGCAGTTATAAATTTATGGAAACTGAACTGCTTACCATGAACGACCGTGAGCGCTCTAATTTCCGTAAGCAGCATATGGGTTTTGTATTCCAGAATTTTAACCTCATTGATGAACTTACAGTTTTTGAAAACGTAGAACTGCCTTTAATCTATAATAAGGTGCCTGCAGCAGAACGTAAATCGCTGGTAAACGAAATAATTGAACGAATGAATATTGTAAACCGGAGCGGGCATTTTCCGCAGCAGCTTTCTGGTGGACAGCAGCAGCGTGTTGCCGTAGCCCGCGCGCTGGTTACCAAACCCAAACTGATTCTTGCAGATGAGCCTACGGGAAACCTGGACAGCTCACATGGTAATGAAGTAATGGAACTGCTTTGTGAACTAAATGAGCAGGGTACAACCATTGTGATGGTTACGCACTCATCTCATGATGCCAGTTTCTCTAATCGAATCATAAACCTTAAAGACGGACATGTGATTTCGGAGAAGATCAATAAGGCAAGAACTGAAGAACTGATTTAAGCCTGCATATATGCTGAGCAGCCCTCAATTATCAATAAATACTCATCATTATCCTACCCGCCAATTGTTACAACATGTTTAAGCTTAACTTTAAAATTGCCTTAAGAAATATCTGGAAGAATAAAACATCATCGCTTATTAATATCAGCGGATTGGCCATTGGTTTGGCTGCCTGCCTGCTATTGTTGCTGTATGTATCTTATGAATGGAATTTTGATAAGCAGGGCAAAGAGGCGGATCAGGTATATCAGATACTGACTAATTATACTGACCAGAACGGAGTAATTAGTGGAACCGGGAAAAATACGGGTAATGCCATTGGACTTGTATTAAAGGAAGAATATCCGGAAGTAAAGGCAATGAGCCGTATGACGCATGGCTGGCAGGAACTAATTGCGAACGGAGAGACAAGTTTTAAGAAGGACGTTAAATATGCGGATAAAGATATTCTGCAGCTGTTTGATTACACCTTTTTGTATGGTAACAAAGACAAAGCATTAGATGAACCACATAATGTAGTTCTTACTGAGTCTATGGCTAAGCTATTATTTGGTACTGCTGATGTGTTAAACAGAACTATCCGTCATCAGGATAAGGTAGATCTTAAAATTACGGGGGTGATAAAAGACATCCCTAAAAATAACAGCGTACGGTTTGATTTCCTGCTGCCATGGACCTACCACGAGCAGAATTTTGATTGGGCAAAGGAATTAGGCTGGACCAATAACAACTGGATGACTCTTGTAAAACTGGATAAGGGCGCTGACGTAGATGGCATTAATAAAAAAATTGCCGGACTGATAAGAAGCCACGAAAAAGAGTCGAAAGCATCTCCATTTTTGTTCCCATTAAGCAAAATGCATTTGTATGGTCAGTTTACAAAAGGCGAGAGCACCGGAGGGGATATTGAGCAGGTAAGATTATTTATGGGTTTGGCCATAGGTATTTTATTGATAGCCTGCATCAATTTTATGAATATGGCCACTGCTAAATCTGAGAAGAGAGCTAAAGAGGTGGGCATAAAGAAAACAATTGGTGCAACGAGAGGAAGTTTGGTGAGCCAGTTTTTAATGGAATCTTTAGTGCTCACCTTTTGCAGCAGCATACTGTCTATTGCCTTGATAGAACTTTGTTTACCGGTTTTTAACAACCTGCTGGGAATAGAGCTCAGCGTATCCTATACCAATCCGGTATTGTGGGTTAGCCTAGTATCAGTAATTCTTTTGACGGGATTGGTTGCCGGAAGTTATCCTGCTTTTTACCTGTCGTCATTTAATCCGATACAGGTGCTAAAGAAGAAAAATACCAGACGCGGATTTGGCGCTTTAAGTTTAAGGCAGTTTTTAGTAGTTGGTCAGTTCAGCTTTGCGGTGATTTTAATTATAGCCACCACTGTTATCTATAAGCAGATTCAATATATTAAAAACCGGCCGGTTGGATATTCCATTAACGAACTTGTAGAGGTAGCTCAGGAAGGCGCACTATTAGAAAAGTTTGATCTCCTGAAGGATAGGCTCATTAAATCTGGTGCCGTAACTTCCCTATACCAGTCGTCTGGCAGTATGGCCGTTATAGGCTCTAATTTCTGGGGAATGGAATGGCCGGGATCTACAGTGGCAGATAAAGAAGTGGTGTTTAATCAACTTGCCACTACCTACAACTTTATAAAGACCAATGGAGTGAAGCTGATAGAGGGAAGAGATTTCTCAGAAAAGTTTGCTTCAGATACAGCTGCCGTGCTGCTAGGCAAATCGGCAGTTAAGCGGATGAACCTGGTAAATCCAATTGGTCAGGTAATTAAGTATCAGGGCGAGCCCCGCACAATCATAGGCGTATTTGAAGATTTTATATGGGGGTCTCCTTATGTAACAGACGATCCGATGGTGATCACTTTCAACAAAGAGTGGAACGGGACCATCACGATGCGCTTGAACAATAAACGTTCTGCCAATGAAAACATAGCCGCTATTGAGAAAATTGTGAAAGAAATCAATCCTGCCTACCCGGCAGAAGTAAAATTTGTAGATGAGGCATATAGTAAAAAGCTAGACAAACAAAAAGTGTTAGGGATTTTGTCTAACCTTTTTGGGGGACTTGCAATTTTTATTTCCTGCCTGGGCTTATTTGGACTTGCTGCTTACAGTGCAGAGCAGCGTACCAAAGAAATTGGTGTGAGAAAAGTATTGGGGGCATCAGTAATGAACCTGGTGCAGCTGCTGTCATTGAGTTTTCTTAAAATGGTGATTATAGCAATCGTGATTGCTATTCCGGTGGCAAGCTATATTATGAACAGCTGGCTGAAGGGTTTCGAGTTCCATACCAATGTAAGCTGGGTAGTTATTGCCATGGCCTGTCTTGGCACTATAGCTATTGCCATATTAACAGTAAGTTTTCAGGCCGTCAAAGCGGCGAAAACCAATCCGGTAACGGCATTGAAGTACGAATAATTAAATCTACAGACCATGTTCAAACTGAATTTTAAAATTGCGCTCAGAAACCTTTGGAAAAATAAAGGTTATACTTTGATAAATGTAGGCGGACTTGCTATTGGATTAGCCAGCTGTATGATATTGCTTTTATATGTAGCCTACGAGTGGAGCTATGATAAGCAGGGTAAAAACTATGAAAATACCTATGTAGTATATAACCATCAAAAATCTGCCAGTGGAGTTAACAGCCATAATACTACTCCCGGTGCATTGGCTGAAGAAATTAAGGCCACTATCCCAGGGGTGATTAGTACCTCTCATTTTAGTTATGCCGAAGAACGTTTGCTGAGTTTAGGAACGCATTCTTTTAAAAAGCTGGCTATTTATGCAGACACAGCATTTACTGCAGTTATGGATTACCAATATTTAAAAGGTAATCCGAAGAAGGCGCTGAGAGAAGTGAATACGGTTGTTTTGACGGAGAGCATGGCCAAAAACCTGTTTGGCGATGAAGATCCTATCAATAAGATTGTAAAGTTAGATAATCTTGAACCACTAAAAGTGGATGCCGTGATTGCTGATTTACCAAAAAACAGCACTATACAGTTCGACTACCTGCTGAGCTGGGCACTTTTCGGTCAGCATAACCCAGGTCTTCTGGATAGTGGGTTTGGAAACAACTACTGCCAGACTATTGTGCAGCTACAAGGTAGGCAGTTCTTTGAGAAAGCAGATCAGATTGTACATGGCATTTATGAAAAGCATCAAAAAGACGACTGGGCACAATATGGTCTGCATCCCCTTGGGAAATGGCATTTATACAGTGATTTTGAGAATGGCAAATCTGTTGGTGGAAAGATTGACCAGGTAAAGATCTTCTTTTTACTGGCTTTCTGTATCCTGCTGATTGCCTGTGTAAACTTCATGAACCTCTCTACAGCGAGATCTGAGAAGCGTGCCAAAGAAGTGGGCGTCCGTAAAGCTATAGGCTCAAGCAGAAAATCTTTAATAGGACAGTTTATGCTCGAGTCAGTCTTACTCTCATTCCTGGCAATGCTGGTAGCTTTTGTATTGATAGAAGTTAGTTTGCCCTATTTCAGCACTTTACTGAAAATAGATCTGGAGATTGATTACCGGAACTGGCAGTTCTGGGGCATGTTTGTTGGCTTAACGGCATTTACCGGAATGGTAGCGGGAAGTTATCCCGCCTTTTATCTTTCTTCCTTCCAGCCACTACAGGTATTGAAAGGTTTTAAGGTAGCTGGCAAAGCATCGCTTTCAGTGAGACAGGTTTTAGTTGTGTTCCAGTTTGTATTTGCTGTTTGCCTCATTATATGTACAGGGGTGATTTATCAGCAGCTGACATTTATAAAGAATAAATCAATTGGATATAATAAGGATAATCTGGTAGAAATAGAACTGCAGGGGCCCCTGATTAAGGATGAGCACAAGCAGCAACTGCTGAAAACACAGTTGCTTAAATCCGGATCGGTAACAGCGGTATCTTTTTTCAGTACAAGCGTAAGCCGGGGAGGAAATAACACCTTAGGCGTGGTGTGGCCCGGCAAAAGCAAAGACGACAAGACACTTTTTAATGTAAGGAGTACGGGATACGATTTTGTATCTACTATGGGTACCCAGATGGCTGCTGGCCGGGAATTTTCTGCAGCGTACCTTGATACAGCCAATATTATAGTTAATGAAACAGCTGTGCGTGCCATGGACCTTAAAAATCCGGTAGGCAGGGTAATTACATTTGGCGGGCAACCTGTTACCATTATTGGAGTAATGAAGGATTTTGTACTTGAATCTCCATACAAGGAGGGCAGACCCTTAATCTTTTATTACAACACTCAAATGGTAAAGGTTTTATTAGTCCGTCTCAATGACAAGATGGAAGTAAAAACCGCAATGGAACAAGTAAATGCATTGGTTGAAGGTATAAATCCGGGTTTTCCGGTAGATGCGAAGTTTGCTGATGACAACTTTGAAGAGAAGTTTCAAAAAGAAAAGGTAATAGGTGCCATTGCTAACTGGTTTGGTGGTTTTGCGATCAGTATATCTTGCTTAGGTCTACTCGGTCTTGCCTTGTATATGGCCGAACAGCGAAAGAAAGAAATTAGTATCAGGAAAGTTCTGGGTGCCACTAATTTTAACATCCTCACTTTACTGAACAAGGATTTTATTAAGCTGGTGGCTATTGCAAACCTTATCGCCTTTCCACTTGCCTATATCATTGTTAATAAGTGGCTGGCAGAATACAGTTACAGAACGGATATTTCTGTTTTACCCTTTGCTATAGCTTTCAGTTTATCAGTAATTATTGCCGTGCTGACCATCAGCGTGCAATCATTTAAGGTTGCTAAAGCAAATCCGGTAGATGCATTGAAGTACGAATAATTTAATAAAGAATAATATGTTTAGATTAAATTTAAAAATAGCCTTACGGAACCTCTGGAAAAATAAGGGCAATACCTTTATTAATATTACGGGCCTTTCTATAGGTATGGCCAGCTGTATACTGATCTTTATATTCATCAGCTATCAGCTGAGCTATGATCAGCACTTTAAAAACAAGGACCGTATTTACCGGGTAAATTCTTACTGGAAATACACGGAGGGTGAAGAATTTTCTAAGGGTGTACCACAGCCTCTGGTACCGGCAATGCGTATGGATTTTGCAATGCTGGAACAAGTGGCGGCTATACAAAGCACCGGGGGGGTAATCAAAATTAAAGATACCGCAGGTAAGATCAGGCTGAAGACAAGTGAACAGACTTTTTATGTTGAACCTGAATATTTTAAGATATTTGACCATCAATGGCTGCAGGGCGATCCGGCCAAAGACCTGGTTGCCCCAAATACCGTAGCCCTGTCTGAAAAAATGGCGGCGAAGCTTTTTGGCGACTGGCACCGGGCCATAGGTCAGACGATTGGTTACAGTGACAAGCCGGACCTAAAGGTAACTGCAGTATTTGCTGATCTGCCTGAAAACAGCAGCAACCGGATTGACATTGCCATTTCCTATTCGAGTTATCAGAGCCGAAACCTTAAAAACTGGGGTGGGGTTTCTGATTCTTCTGAAGCTTATATTCTATTAAAAGAGGGTACTGACATTTCCTCCCTTGCTGGTCCAAAAGATGCATTTCATAACAAATATTTTAAAGATGAAGGCGTAGGCAAATCTGACTTGATATTTCAGCCATTGACAGACATTCATAAAAATGGAAAGTATGGTAATTTTGCACATAAGACTACGTCAATGAGTGAAATATATGGGTTGGTTGTAATTGGCGTTTTTCTGATGTTAACGGCCTGTATCAACTTTATAAACCTGGCAACTGCCCAGGCTGTAAGCCGTTCAAAAGAGGTGGGGGTAAGAAAGGTAATGGGCAGCAGGCGTAAGGAATTGATAGTTCAGTTTTTAACTGAAACCATTACCTTAACTTTTCTGGCATTGCTGCTTGCCTGTGCTTTAACAGAAGCGGCACTGCCGAGTTTAGCGGGCCTCTTTAAAGAAAAATTATCATTTAGCTTATTTGAGCATCCGGTTATTTTTCTGTTTATGACCATGCTGGTATTAGTGGTTGGCTTTCTGGCCGGACTTTATCCTGCGCTTGTGATGTCTGGTTTCAGTCCCGCCCTGGCCATTAAAAACAAAGTCAACATCAGCAACACCGGGGGCGGTACCTTGCGTAAAGTATTGGTAATTGTTCAGTTTGCAATTACCATCATACTTATTACCGGAACGCTGGTGATCATTACGCAGATGAAATATATGCGCGAAAAACCACTGGGCTTCAACTCATCGGCTATTGCCTTGCCATATATTCCAACAGACAGTATCAGCAAGGTGAAATACGATATCCTCAAGAGCAGGATCAGCAAAATTCCAGGTGTAATATCTGTGAGTTTATGCAGCACTTCGCCCTCTTCCCGTGACAATACCAACAGTAATTTCTCTTACGGCGGAAAGGGTAAAAAGGATGAGGACTTTTCTGTGAATTACAAAACAGGGGATGAAGATTATATAAAAACTTTTGGGCTGCAGCTCATAGCAGGTAGAAATTTATCAAAGACTGATACGCTGAAAGATATGTTGGTTAATGAAACCATTTTGCGTAAACTCAATGTTGGAAATCCTGAGGAGGCAATTGGTAAGCAGATTAGGGTAGGGGGGAATAACACAGGAACAGTGGTTGGTGTAGTAAAGGATTTCAATAATATGACCCTGCGGGATGCGATATCGCCCATTGTTATTTTCAGTAGTAAGAGAAACTATGAAATGATGGCGATTAAAATGGATTCTCACCAGATACCAGAAGTGATGAAAAATGTAGAGCTGATCTGGAACTCGTATTTCCCTGAAAATGTATATGAATCAACATTTATGGATGATGAAATTGAAAAATATTACAGGAGCGAGCAGGTTATGGGTACTTTATTTAAGGTATTTGCATCAGTAATTATCTTTATATCATTTATCGGCCTGTTTGGACTGATCTCTTTTGTTGCTGCCCAGCGCACAAAGGAAATGGCGATAAGAAAGGTATTGGGGGCAACTACCCTTGAGCTGGTGAAAATGCTGAATACCTCTTTTGTAGTCATGGTATTAATAGCAAACCTGGCGGGATGGCCGATAGCTTATATTTTTATCTCAAAATGGCTGGAGCGATATACCTACAGGATTGAATTAAGTATCTGGCCTTTTGCTGCAGCGATGGGCATATCTGTAGTGATTACTTTACTGACAGTAAGTTTACGGTCTTACAAGGCGGCGAAGACCAATCCGGTTGATGCACTGAAATATGAATAAGTTAGTTCTCTTAAAGGGTAGCTTCAAATATGATAGATATCAATCTATATTTTACAAACAAGGCAGATTATTCCATAAACTAAAGAAATTTAATCATGATCAAACTAGAAAATATTGAAAAGTATTACGCCAGCAAAGGTGTGAAAAGTTATATCCTCAGACATGTAAGCACCACTATCAAACAGGGCGAATTTGTGTCGGTAATGGGTCCGTCAGGTGCTGGTAAATCTACTTTGCTGAATATCCTGGGTATGCTGGAAGAGCCAACCTATGGCACATATGAATTTATGGGAGAGGATATTACTGCTATGAACGAGCGCAAAAGAATAGAATTATACAGGAACCATATAGGCTTTGTATTCCAGGCTTACCATTTGATAGATGAAATGACTGTCGCCGAAAATATTGAAGCGCCGTTGTTATATAAAAAGATAGCAGGTGCGGAGCGTAAAAGCCGTGTTGCCGATATGCTAGACCGCTTTAATATTGTTGGAAAAAAAGATTTGTTTCCTAATCAGCTTTCGGGCGGACAGCAGCAGCTGGTTGGCATAGCAAGGGCCCTGGCTGCACAGCCATCAATCATCCTTGCGGATGAACCTACTGGTAACCTGCAATCTGCACAAGCCCTCCAGATTATGGACCTGTTCAAAAAATTGAATGAGGAAGATGGCATCACCATCATCCAGGTAACACATTCTGAAGTGAATGCAGAATACGGTTCGAGGATACTGCATTTATTAGACGGTGTGATCAAGGAAGACATAGACCTGAAAAATAAAATGCCGGTTTAACAGCGAACCTACCTCATCGCTATGCTATTCAAGTTGAAATATAATCGCCATGCGCAACCTTAGGAGGAAGGAAACTGCTCCCCAAATTGATATTGGCGGTTTGGCTATGGGTCTGGTTGTTTATCTTTGGCTATGCAAAAAACATTTACAGACCAGCTGGGAAGGGAAGTAACTATCAACTATCCACCCGCAAGGATTGTTTCTCTGGTTCCTTCGCAAACTGAACTGTTATTTGAACTGGGGCTTTCTGATGAAATAGTAGGGATTACAAAGTTTTGCGTACACCCTGCTGTTCAGTTAAAAAAGAAAACCAAAATAGGGGGCACCAAGAAGCTCAACCTGGAATTGATCAGGAGTTTGCAGCCGGAATTGATTATTGGGAATAAGGAAGAAAATACCAGGGAAGATATTGAAGCCCTGAGCCAGGAATTTCCGGTTTGGATGAGTGATGTTGCCAACCTTGAAGATGCAGTTAAGACTATTACGCAAATTGCGGATATAGTAAACAGGCAGCCGGAAGCAGCTTATCTGAACCATTTGATTGAAGCAGGTTTCAGAGACCTGCAAACACTTGCACTGCAGTTAGGGATTAACAGGAAGGTTGTATATCTTATTTGGAAAGACCCATATATGGCTGCTGGGAGAAATACATTTATTAATGACATACTGACTAAGATCGGCTTAAATAATGTTGTGAGGGATAGCCGCTATCCGGAGCTGAGTTTACATGAGCTGGAAGCTTTACAGCCGGAGCTTGTTTTATTATCCTCTGAACCTTATCCTTTTGCTGAGAAACATATTGCAGAGATCCAGTCTCTGCTTCCGGGGGCAAAAATTATGCTTGTAGATGGTCAAATCTTCTCTTGGCATGGCAGCAGGCTGGTAAAAGCTGTACAATATCTTTTTCAGTTACAACCCCTGTTAAATTAATATAGCTTAGAATGAATGCTTTAGGGTGCGACAGGCAAAATAAATACAAAAGCTTTTTGATAATTAAGAACTATCTCTATCTTTGCAGTCCTAAACAACTCCTAGATGCGGATGTGGCGTAATTGGTAGCCGCACCAGACTTAGGATCTGGCGCTTCACGGCGTGGGGGTTCGAGTCCCTTCATCCGCACACAATACGAAAAAAGCAGTCTTAACAGACTGCTTTTTTTTTACCCTGAAATTTCATCAATTAAGATCACAGAGGTGCCTGGGCTTCTCTGTGATCTATGTTTTTAGACCGTTTTTGGTGTGTAAACTTTTATCACACCATCATTTTCACTGCTTACAAGTAGCAGGCTCTTCTTTGTAGGGCTGTTCTTAGCGGGAATGATCAGCACACCTTCAGGTGCATCTCCACACTTCAACAATTGCAGGAATAGGGGTTTAGATGGTGTAGAGACGTCATACACAGCAACAGCATCTGCTCTTTCCATACCTACAAAGGCAACATTTTTATTTCCGATTTTACCAATGGTAATACCTTCAGGTTCTACCGATTTATCATCGCTTCTGGTATCATCATAGATTCCGGCAGCAATGGTTTTAACATCAAGCTCATTCTTACTGTCAAATATCTGGCTTCCATCAATACCACTCCATACACTGAAAGACCTCGCTCCCAAAGAGTATAAGGCATCAAAGTCGCCATCGCCATCTGTATCGCCAAGAGTGGTAGTGATATTCAGCCTTCCTAACTGCGGGTCTTGCTGTAATAAAGCAGCTGTAGGAAATGCTGTTGGATCAAGCTTTACTGCCTTTACCCTTTTTACTTCCGTTAAGCCTGTATATTCACGGGAATCACCTTCATTGGCGGTAAACAGATATGGTATACCACCTTGTTCTAAGACTGCAATTGCATCTGGCATATAAATTCCTTTTACATTCCATTTTGCCAATGCTATTTTGTCATCCTTATCGCCCGGGTCAATCTCATTTCCCTCCAGGCTATAATCCTTAAAGCCGAGAGGGAAAATATTGGTGATGGTTTTTGAAGTAATATCTAATTTGGCGATGCCATTATTTTCCTGCAGGGTTATCCAGGCAGTTTTAGAATCTGCTGAAACTGTAATATATTCTGGCTCAATATCCTTGGCAAAATCATTAGAGACACCAAATATCCTGAAGCCTTTAGCTGTAAGTGCTGCCCGCTGACCGGCAAAGGAAGCGAAGTCTAACGATGTAACAGCATAATTATCTGTAATATTGATAATCGAGATGGTACCAGATGGATCATTGTTATAAGCGTCATTTGGTTCGCCTTCATTTGCAGTGAGAATATATTTGCCATCAGGAGAAAATGTAACCATATCAGGCAATGCACCCACTGTGATCACTTTAATTTCACTATAATCTGTTGTTTTAAACACCGCGACCTTGCCATTCGCCTGCTTGTCTGCCGATTCAATTGCTGCTGCAAGCTTACCATCCGAAACAGCTACACTGTTGACCGCGCCGCCGTATGCAGCCATACTGATAGAACCGATTACTTTCATATTTAATGGATCTTTGAAATCAATCACATCAATTTTATTCACCGTTCCATTATTGACAACAAATAATCTGTTGGTAGATGGGTCGAACGCAGTGATTTCCGCGGCTCCGGCATCACCGATATCAATAGAGCTTATCTCTGCAAAAGACGATGGATCTTCATTAACAAAGAATTCTGGTTCGGTAATTCCTTCCGAACCATCTTTTTTACAGCCCGTAAAAAACAGCAGGAGGAAGAGGATAGGTAAAATGTTTTTCATATATATTTTTTGTTAAGCTTCAAAAATATATAAGCGGAATTACTATAGCCTGAGCTGTAGATTAAGGTTCTGTTAACAAATAATAATCATATTACAAACACAAAATTAGATTTAACCATGTCTAATTCAATAAAAAGTAATACTTTTGGCACCTCTAAAAGAGGGGACGAGCAAAGGTATTCAAAATCCTTTTCCGCAAGAAAGCGTTCCCCCGGTGTTAGGGGGGAGTTTTTATTAAGACATTTAAAAACATTGATTCAGAAAGATGAATATTACACAGGAAAAAATCGACGACTTAAACGCAGTTGTAAAAATTAAAATTTCGCCTGAAGATTATACTGAGAAGGTCGATAAAACTATAAAAGAACAAGCTAAAAAATCTACTATTGCTGGTTTCCGTAAGGGAATGGTACCGCCATCACATATTAAAAGGATGTTTGGAAAAAGCATATTGGTAGAAACTATCAATACACTGCTTAGCGATAACCTGAATAAATATCTGACAGAAAGCAAAGTTGAAATCCTGGGTCAGCCTGTACCGGTTTTAGATAACGGTAAAAACTTTAAATGGGACGGTACTGACGAATTTGAATTCGATTATGAACTCGGATTGGCACCAGCGGTGGATATCAGTATCACCTCTGATGATAAATTTACGCAGTATGTTGTTAAAGCAGATGAGGAAACTCTGGCTTCACGTATGAAAAACATCCGTAAAAGCTATGGCAAAATGACAAACCCGGAAGTTTCGGCAGATGATGATGTACTTTATGCCGAATTAGCACAGCTTTCTCCTGATGGTTCAGTTTTTGAAGGTGGTATAACAAGTACCGGTTCTATTCGTCTTGACACGGTTAAGGATGCTGATATCAAACAAACTTTAATTGGTTTGAAAAAGGATGATGTATTTGAATTAGACGTTCAGAAAGCATTTGACAGCAATGCCGCTGTTATAGCTAAGGTATTAAATATTGGTGAGGAAGAAGCTAAAGATTTGCAGTCTAAATTTACAGTGACTGTAAAGAACATCAACCGTTTGGAAGAAGCTGATTTGAACCAGGAGTTCTTTGATAAAATATTTGGCGAAGGTGTAGTAACCGACGAAGCTGGCTTTACCGCTAAAATTACTGAAGAAATTGAAGGTATGTTTAAACAGGATGCGGACCGCAAACTGCAAAACGATATGTACACTCAGTTAACTGAAAGTGTGAAGATTGATTTACCAGATGCATTTTTGCGCAAATGGTTAAAAGCAACTAACGAAAAATTATCTGATGCAGAACTTGCAGAAGGTTATGATGATTTTGCAAAAAACCTGAAATGGACACTGATCGAAAACAAGATCATTAAAGACAATGACATCAAAATAGATTACAAGGATGTTTTTGAAACTGCAAAACAACGTTTAGACGCACAGTTCAGAATGTACAGCCCGGCACCTATGCCTGAAGATCAGCTGGCACAGTACACTACTACCTTCCTGCAGGAAAAAGATAACGGTAACCGTATTTTTGAAGAAGTTAAAGCACTTAAGGTATTTGAATATATCCAGTCTGCGGCAACTTTAGACCAGCAAGAAATAGCTTATAACAAATTTACTGAAATGGTATAATCTGTAAGGATTCATCTTATTTCATTAATGATAGTATAAGGCGGCTTTATCAAGGCCGCCTTATTCATATAACCGCCATTTAATTTTAAAATAAAAAAATAAATGACCAACTTAGTTTCAAATAATTGGTCATCTTGATAAAAATTGAAATTATATACACATTACAATGAATATAGATAAAGACGAATTCAGAAAATACGCAGTTAAACATCACCGTATAAACGGTTTGAACGTTGACCGTTATATTGGTCATACTAACAGTTCACCAAAAAGCATGACCCCATACATTATTGAAGAACGTCAGTTAAACGTTGCTCAGATGGATGTGTTCTCACGTTTAATGATGGACAGGATTATATTTTTAGGTGATGCTATCCACGATGGCAATGCTAATATTATACAGGCGCAGTTATTGTTTTTACAATCTACAGATAACAACAGGGATATCCAGATTTATATTAACTCGCCGGGAGGTTCTGTATATGCAGGTTTAGGTATCTACGACACTATGCAATACATTGCACCAGATGTAGCTACTATCTGTACTGGTATGGCTGCTTCTATGGGCGCAGTATTACTGGTTGCCGGTGCTGCGGGTAAACGTGCTGCATTACCTCACTCAAGGGTAATGATCCACCAGCCATCAGGAGGTGCACAGGGTGTAGCTTCAGATATGGAGATCAATTTAAGGGAAATGCTTAAGTTGAAAAAAGAATTATATGATATCATCTCTAACCATTCAGGACAAACTTACGAATGGGTGGAAAAAGCTTCAGACCGTGATTACTGGATGAAAGCAGATGAAGCAAAAAGCTTCGGAATGATTGACGAGGTTTTAGGCTCGAATACGAATAAAAAATAGATAATGGCTAAACAGACAAAAGAATCCCGTTGCTCTTTCTGCGGTTCAAATAAGCAGGATACACTGATGCTTATTGAAGGGCTTGATGCATACATTTGCGATAAATGTGTGACCCAGGCTAATCAGCTGGTGCTGCAGGAATTTGGCAGTAAACAAGCTAAATCCATTGATGCTTCGGTACCACTTTTGAAACCAATGGAGATTAAAGCACATATTGACCAATATGTTATTGGTCAGGATGATGCGAAGAAAGTACTTTCCGTAGCCGTATATAATCACTATAAAAGATTGGGGCAAAAGGTAGACCAGGACGAGGTGGAGATTGAAAAGTCTAACATTATGCTGGTAGGTGAAACAGGTACAGGTAAAACCTTACTTGCCAAAACCATTGCAAAAATACTTCATGTTCCCTTCTGTATCTGTGATGCCACGGTATTAACAGAAGCAGGTTACGTTGGTGAAGATGTGGAAAGTATCCTTACGCGTTTGCTGCAGGCTGCAGATTATGATGTAGCTTCTGCTGAACGTGGTATTGTTTATATTGATGAAGTGGATAAGGTTGCGCGTAAAAGCGACAACCCTTCTATAACCAGAGATGTAAGCGGTGAAGGAGTACAGCAGGCATTGCTGAAGATTCTTGAAGGCACGATCGTAAATGTTCCGCCGCAGGGTGGCCGTAAACACCCGGACCAGAAGATGATCCCTGTAAATACGAACAACATCTTGTTTATATGTGGTGGTGCGTTTGATGGTATTGAACGTAAAATTGCTAACAGGCTGCGTACGCAGGCGGTAGGATATAAGGTGAAAAAAGATGATGCAGATTTAGATCTGGATAACCTTTACAAATATATTACACCGCAGGATCTGAAGTCTTTTGGTCTGATCCCCGAACTGATAGGACGTGTTCCGGTATTAACCCACCTGAAGCCACTTGATAAACAGGCGCTGCGCAATATATTGACAGAACCTAAGAACTCACTCTTCCGCCAGTATGTGAAATTGTTTGAATACGAAGGTGTGAAACTGGTATTTGAAGATGAGGTATTAGACTTTATAGTGGATAAAGCCATGGAGTATAAGCTTGGGGCAAGGGGATTAAGATCCATTTGTGAAGCAATTATGCTTGATGCAATGTATGACATACCGTCTGACAGCAGTATAAAGGAATTGGTCATCTCGCTCGATTATGCGGTTGAGAAATTTGAAAAGGCCGACTTTAAAAAGTTGAAGGCTGCTTAAAATTGAATCCCCGTTGAGAAACGGGGATTTTTTTTTATATATTGTTTTTTACCCCCTGAATTAATACAGCAAGCTACCTGAGCCTTGCACAAATAACAGAATGATTAACTAACAGAAACGATTTATGAACGAAGAAAAGGAAGTAAAAAAGGATGAAACGATAGTACAAAAAGCCAAAAAAATCAAAGAAGTAGAATCGCCGGTTAAATCGGGAATGAAAACTAAAGCAGAGATTGTACAAAACTGGCTACCCAGATATACAGGAAGGCCGCTTGACCAGTTTGGGGAATATATCTTACTTACTAATTTCAGTAAATACCTGCAGATGTTTTCTGAGTGGCATGACAATGCACCGATTATGGGATTAGATAAACCTATGCAAAGTGTAACGGCGGATGGGATTACCATCATCAATTTCGGTATGGGCAGTCCCCTTGCAGCTACGATGATGGATTTACTTAGCGCCATTATGCCTAAAGCAGTACTATTTCTAGGCAAATGCGGAGGTTTAAAGAAGAAAAATCAATTGGGCGACCTCATCCTGCCTATTGCAGCAATAAGAGGGGAGGGGACCTCTAATGACTATATGCCGGCAGAAGTACCCGCTTTACCTGCCTTTGCCCTGCAGAAAGCAATTTCTACCACCATCCGCGACCATTCACGCGATTACTGGACGGGGACCTGCTATACCACTAACCGAAGGGTTTGGGAACATGATAAAGAATTTAAGAAATATCTTAAAAGCCTGAGGGCAATGGCAGTTGATATGGAAACTGCAACTATTTTTACTACAGGTTTTGCCAATAAGATACCTACTGGTGCGCTGCTCCTGGTATCTGACCAGCCGATGATCCCTGAAGGAGTAAAAACCGCAGAGAGCGACAGTAATGTAACCAGTAACTATGTAGAAACACATCTACGGATTGGTATTGATTCCTTAAAGCAACTGATCAATAATGGCCTTACGGTGAAGCACCTGCATTTTTAGGTGCATTCCCCCTTTTTCGGGCAATCAAACAAAAATAGAGTTCCTGTATGCTGACTAACCATTGACCAGTCATCAAATGGGAAATCTATTACCACCACTGCTGCGGTTGGTAAATTATACAGATGAGCGTCTGCCAGGTAGTTTACAAAATCTGTAAGACCAGGGTTATGGCCAACCAGTGCCGCACTGTTAACACCATTGCTTAAACCATTGATTATCTTCAGCAGGCTGGTTACATTAGCTTCATAAACAGAAGGCTCCTGCTGTATGTTTGCAGTGGGAATATTCCAGGTCTGTGCAAAATGGCGGGCAGTAGTTAATGCCCTGTTGGCAGGACTGCTAACTATCAATTCCGGAACAAGATTCTTTCTGACTATCCGCTCTGCCATTTCTGGTGCATTCTTGTTGCCGCGATGGTTCAAAGGCCGGTCGAAATCTGACATGCCTGGTTCTGCCCAATCCGACTTGCCGTGTCTGATAATTAATAGTTGTTTAGCCATGGTTCAGTTTGTTGATTATACTTGTGATAACAACAGTTTCTGATAAATTGTTCATACAAGCTAAATCGCCTCGATAACAGGGTTTATTGCCATATACTGAACATGGCCGGCAATATAAGTCTGTTTGCACCACATCGTTTAAAGACTGACCATAACCCAGAAAGCCAGCATATGGATGTGTTGCGCCCCAGATAGAAACCACTGGTATACCTTTTAAGGAGGCAAGGTGCATTCCTGAAGAATCCATACTTAACATCAGATCAAGGTTGGAAATCAGGTCAAGTTCCTGTTCAAGGTTTAAGAGTCCAATAACAGGAACGATATGATGATGCTTTAAGGCCCATCCTGCAGCAATTTCTTTTTCCTGTATGCCCCCGCCAAAAACGAACAATCTGTATCCGGCAGTGGCTAAGGCGAGCAGCACAGCTTCCATCTTCTGCAGGGGGTAGATTTTCTGCAGGTGTTGTGCAAAGGGACTTATGCCCAGCCATTTTCCTGGCTGATAGCTTCCTGTAAGAGTTAATATCTGATCAGAAAGGATAGCCGGTGCAGCTGTAGGTAAAGTATGTGTTAATTTAAAGGGAAAGCCTAAGGCGGCGAAAACAGATGCATACCTGTCACTCATCTGTTTTAATGGCCTCAGTACCTTATTCTCTTTTCGCGTCAGCTCTTTCTTTTCCTTCCTTGCTTTATCAACACGGACAGTCTTAATACCACAAAAGAAGAAAAGTATGGAAAGGATCCTGCTTCTCAGGTTGTTATGTAAATCAGCTACAGCAGTAACCCGTTTTTTACGTAGTTCAAAAAAGAGCTTTATGAGTCCGGGAAAGCCTTTATGTTTTGATTTTGGATCAAAAGCATGGAAGTCCAGATTAGGTATACCTTTAAAGAAGGGCGCAAAAAGCGGGCGGCTAACCATAATGAGGCTTACCTGCGGATACTGCGCTGCAAATTCCTGGATAACGGGGGCGGTCATTGCCACATCTCCCATAGCAGAAAAGCGGATAATCAGCAGGGCAGGCTTATCAGACATACCTTATTTATTTTGATAAAGTACAGGGTTCAGCAAGGGGTCATTATACATTTTCATCTGCTTGTAAACCTTCATGTATTTAGTTCCGGAACCAATATCTTCAATTAACTCATCAAGACTGTTAGAAAGATCTGTTCTTTGGTTCAGAAGGATGTTAAGTTTATCGGTACAAGCCTGTATATGCACAGGATCGGCATCTGTACGTACAGTTTCTTCATTCATGTGATAAACCTTGAGCGCCAGGATAGATAACCTGTCTATTACCCAGGCAGGGCTTTCAGAGTTGATTTTTGCTTGGTGTAAAGGTTTAACGGCAGCAAATTTTTCAAGAAAGTAACTGTCAATAAATTCTACAACATCAGTTCGTTCCTGGTTGGAGGCATCGATACGCCGTTTCCATTGCAGGCCTTCAACAGGATCTATGGATGGGTTTCTCACTACATCTTCCATATGCCATTGTACGGTATCTATCCAGCATTTAAGGTATAGCAAATGCTCTAAAGTCTGGCTGTTATATGGATTGCTTATCGGATGATCTATATTATTGTGCAGGTGGTAATCATTAATTACGTCCTGAAATATTTTATTGCACAGGGTACTCATCATAAAGGTAAAGGTAGTGATAATATTATTTTCGCTGATTGAAATAATCGCTGATCTGCTCAAGGTTAAATGCATTAAGACACTGGTTAGCCTGTAAGCCGCCTTTCCGTCCAATATAAACGCCATAATGCATATCTCTGAATCCTTCCATCCGATGGGCATCTGGATTGATGCTGAGCAGCACCCCTTTCTCCAGGGCGTAACGATGATATCGCCAGTCGAGATCCAGCCTTAGAGGGTTTGCGTTAATTTCGATTACCACCTTATTTGCTGCGCAGGCATCAATAATTTTAGTATAATCGATAGGGTAACCTTTCCTGCTGAGCAAGAGCCTCCCGGTAGGGTGCCCAAGTATGGTAGTATAAGGGTTTTCGATAGCCCTGATCAGCCTCGCTGTAGCTTTTTCCTCATCCATTCTTAAGTTACTGTGCACAGAGGCCACTACAAAGTCGAAAGTTTTCAGGATCTCCTCACTATAGTCCAGGGAGCCATCATTCAGAATGTCACTTTCGATCCCTTTGAAGATTTTGAAGGGTGCAAGTTTGCTATTCAAAACCTCAATTTCCTGATGCTGTGCATATATCCGCTGTTCATTTAATCCGTTAGCATAAAATGCTGATTTAGAATGGTCACAGATACCGAGATATTGCAGGCCAAGGCTTTCTTTGCAATGCAGCGCCATTTGTTCTAGCGTATGAACGCCGTCGCTCCAGGTACTGTGGTTATGCAGGCTTCCTTTCAGATCTGTATAAGTGATCAGCTCAGGCAACTGGTAGTTTTTTGCAAGTTCTATCTCATTGAGGCCTTCCCGCAGTTCAGGCGCTACAAAGGCCATATTGGCGGCAGTATAAATATCGGCTTCATCAGCAAAAGGCCCGGTACCGGCAAGTGCAAGTACCGCCGTAACATGATCTTGATTTCCTGTAAGTTTGAAATACTGTAAGGCAAAATCAGCTTTGGCGCAAATGTGGAGATGTATTTTAAGGCCAAAGGGACTCATAGCGGCAAATACGGTATCGGATATGCTTTCAAATGGCAATGCTGTAAATAGTTCCAGCTTATCTATGATCAGATCGGGATTTTCTGTACCGATAACAAAGTCAAGTTCTTCAATAATTTCAGCATATCGGCGGTATGCGCCTGCTACCTGTAAGAGCGGCATATTGGGATCGACAGCATTGAGCCATATAGCTAATTCGGCAGACAGACTTTGCACCAACGATTCTGTCTGGGCAAACAGGAATTTACCCTGTGCAGCCATTTTAAATTCTATGACTTTCTTTATTTCTTCCTGCGTTTTGAGTCCGAAACCTTTAGCTTCTATCAGCCGGTTTTCATTACAGGCATAATAAAGTTCACCAATATTTTCGATGCCGAGATCTTTCCAAATCACTACGATCTTTTTAGGGCCGATACCTTTGATGCCCAGCATTTCTACAATACCCTCAGGAGTTTGGGCCAGGATTGACTGCAGATCTGCCATGGTGCCGGTTTGCAGTAATTCCCATACTTTGGCAGCGGTACTTTTGCCCAGGCCATCAATGCTTTCAATCTCAGGCAGCGTTTTACTGCTGATGGGATAGGGCAACTTGTCTATTTTAAAGGCAGCATTGGCTACCGTTTTAATTTTAAAGGAATTCTCATTGTGCAGCTCCATCAATTGTGAAAGAAGCCGGAAACTGCGGGCTATGCTCTTATTTTCCATCTGCCGCTAAAATAAATAAAAAGAAACGATTTTCTGTCGATTTGTAACATGGCACAGTTTTTTGGGATCACAAACTATGAAACAGAACTTTTATTTAGCCTGCCTGATCTTATGTATTTCCGCTGCCTGTCATACTGTATCTGATGATAAAAAAGAAGAGCATATGAATAGCGGTAAGATTGCTTCCTCAGTGATCAAGGCAGTAGATTCTTCCAGACTGATAGTGCCTGGTACACGTGCCGGAAAGCTATATCTTGGACAGGATATGACTGCAGTAGCTGATCTGCTGGGCAGGCCCGATGATGGCGACGCTGCGATGGGGAGTGCGCTAGGAATATGGTATACCAAAAGCAGTTCTGACTTTACCAGACGTGATCCAATCAGTATTTTCTCTTCTTACAGGGATAGTAACATGGTGGTGAAAGTTGTAAAACAGCTGTCTGTATCTGCACCTGATTACAGGACTTCCAATGGTATCCATACCGGCTTTACTCTGGCGGCCTTGCAATCAGCATATCCGGGCCTGAAAAAGATACAGCAATTTGTAAGCGGAAGTGGTCATGATACCCTGAAGGTATATGACAGTGTTAATGAGGGAATAGCATTTGATATGATAAAAGACACCTGCAGTGCCATTACAGTACATCCAAAAAATAAGCCGGCAAACAGCACTTATCTGAGTGTGCACCCGGGATGGAAAAACGCTTACTAGTATCATCAAAAAAAATGCAGCTCCAGGGATGTAGATATTCCCGGAGCTGCATTAAGTATTTGCGGTTATGCTGTAGCGGCTGTTACTGGATAGTCACTTCAAACGGCATTTTTGCCTGTACGCCCGAAGTAACCATGGCTTTTTTCAACTGCTGATACAGGTTGAAGTTCTCACCAAATTCTTTCTTGGCATAATAGACACGTACATTATCAGTTGCATCTTCAAGCAATGATCTGATCGGGTCTATTTTTTGCGGGTATTCTACAATTTTATAATCTTTTAATTTTGCTTTTTTACCTGCTGCTGCTATTGCATCATTGAAATTACCAATCCTGTCGGCAAGACCGATTTTAACCGCATCGGTACCAATCCATACATGACCACCTCCTATAGAATCAATATAAGATTTTGTTTTCTTACGTCCCTCTGCCACTCTGGTAATAAAGCTATCATACACATGGTTTACATCAGTTTGTATAATCAGACGTTCTCCTGCTGTGAGTGGTCTGTTAACGCTCATAATATCCGCATACTGACCAGTTTTTACACCGTCGGAAGTAATCCCAAGCTTATTGGTAAGCAGGTTCTGGAAGTTAGGGATAATGCCAAATACACCAATTGATCCGGTGATCGTGTTCGGCTGTACAAAGATTGAATCTGCCGCACAGGCAATATAATATCCGCCCGATGCTGCCACATCGCCAAAAGATGCAATTACAGGTTTAACCTTTTTGCTCAGCACTATTTCTCTCCAGATCACATCAGAAGCAAGGGCGCTTCCGCCGCCCGAATTTACACGCAGCACTATCGCTTTGATACGTTCGTCAAGTCTTGCTTTACGGATAGCACGGGAAATTCTTTCAGAACCAATTGATTCATCATTCCCTTCTCCGCCGGTAATATCGCCATTGGCATAAATCACGGCGATTTTATTACTGCTGCTGCTGTTTTCAGGTTTCTGATTGCTGGCATAATCATTAATGGTAATGGTTGAAAGGGTTTCTTTTTTATCCTTATCGCTCAGCGATTTTAATTCTTCAAGTACCTCATCTTTATATTTCAGCGCATCTACCATTTTGTAGGTAACTGCATCTTTAGGCTGTTTAATCCTGTAGGTATCTGCATAAACAAAAAGGCTGTCTTTAGCAATGTTCCGTGATTTAGCGATACCATCGAGAAAGGTATCATACAGGCCCCCAATATAGGCAGTTACCTGTTTACGGTTATAATCACTCATTTTCTCATTAATAAAAGGCTCAACCGCACTTTTATAATTTCCTACGCGGATAATCTGTGCTTCCACACCAATCTTTTCCATTGCACCCTTAAAGAAGGTGAGCTGCGCACTGAAACCTTTAAACTCCAGGGCACCCTGTGGGTTCAGATAAACTTTATCTGCTGCCGAGGCCAGATAGTAAGCATCCTGAGTGTATACTTCGCTATAGGCAATGATTTTCTTTTTGCTTTTCCTAAAATCAAGCAGGGCATCGCGGATTTCTTTCAGCGTTGCCTTTCCGGCGCCCGGAGAACTCACATTCAGATACACACATTTGATATTGTCGTCAGTCTTTGCCCTTCTCAATGCGATAATCAAATCATTGAAGCCTATGCTTTTTTCGCCCCCGGAACCTACTATAGGCAGGTTATCAAAGGTTTTATTAGGCGTGCGTTCCCTGATATTCTGATCCAGGTTCAGGTAAAGAACGCTGTTACTTACTACTTCTTTAGGCTTATCATCATCAATGGAAGCTACCAGGCCTACAATAATAACGGCAAAAAATATGAAAATCAGGACAGTGGAAATAATAATACCGACTACGGTAGCAAAAACATATTTGAAAAATTCTCTCATGTGGATGTTTAGTATTTAATTTGTAAATATAATTAAATGAATCAGGCTTTATATGCAATTAGAATGCAAAACGGTGTATTTGTTACTGGGGAGTAATTTAGGGGACAGACGGACAATTATAAATGCAGCGGTTGAGCTGATTGCGAGGCAAATTGGACCCATCATACTGCGTTCTTCATGGTACGAAACCGCGGCCTGGGGAAATGAAGACCAGCCATCGTTTTTAAATATTGCCATAGCAATATCTACAAACAAAGCGCCTGCTGAGCTGTTAACAGAAACCCTGGCCATTGAGGAAACGCTGGGGCGCATAAGAAAAGACAGGTGGGGAGCCCGGCTGATTGATATAGATATTATTCTTTATGGAGATGAAATTATCGATCTGGCCGGCAGGCTGCAGGTACCTCATCCGCGTATGCAGGACAGGAGATTTGTGCTTGAACCCCTTGCTGAAATAGCAGGAACCGTTGTTCATCCTATACTTCAGCAAAATATTTTAACGCTTTTATCTAGTTTAAACGATAACTTAGCAGTTACAAAACTTATATAATTTTATTAGCTTTGTTAACCATGATTGACCAGGAAAAAAATAAACAACCACTCGACTTATCTTACCTAAGCGGTATGTCTGGAGACAGCGCTGAATTTATGATAGAGATGTTAGACATGTTCAAATTGCAGACGCCCTTATATGTTGCCGAACTGGAGAAATCTGTTGCCGCAGAAGATTGGCCCAGTGCTGCCGGCCATGCACACAAGATTAAACCAACTTTATCTTATGTTGGCAGAGAAGATGCGCGCGGACTTTTACAACACATTGAAAACAATGCAAAGGGTTTAACAGGCCTGCAATATATACCTGAAGCAATGGAAGAGCTCAGGGATTTTTTGAAGGTGCTATATGTACAATTAGATGAAGCTAAAGTTCATTTACAGGGAAAATTGTAAAATGGGTAGCCATGCTGCATAAACGAATAAATAAGGGCCTTTTCCATTTGGAAAAGGCCCTTATTTATTGCTTTGGAATTTTTCTGAAATGCAGCAGCGATGTGCAGATGTATAAGATCAGTACAAAGGGAATAGCCGCAAACTTCAGCAGCGCAATAAGGGCCGCAGATGCAATTAAAAAGATAAATTTGATTTTGTTCCCTTTCCAGTCTACCGAACCAAATTTTAGTGAGAAGATCCTGATTTCGCTAACCAGCAGAAAGCTCATGATTACAGTTAGCGCAACCAATAACAGGGAAGAACCAATGAGGGCAGGATGGTCTCGCTGGATAAAAGGTAAGGAAACGATAAATAAAGTATTCATCGGGGTATTCAGACCTATAAAATCTTCAGTCTGCCTGGTATCTATATTAAACTTTGCCAGGCGCAGTGCTGAGAATATGGTAATAAGAAAACCCAGATAAGGAAGGTAGGGTGAATTAAAATCACTTTCTGCAAGCAAATGGAACATGACTACGCCCGGCAGAAAGCCAAAGCTGACCATATCTGCAAGGCTATCCAATTCTTTGCCAATTGGTGATTTAACATGCAGTGCCCGGGCTACAAAACCGTCAAAAAAATCGAATATTCCGGAAATGAGTACGGCATAAGCTGCCGTACTCAGATCACCCTTGAATGCAAAAACTACACCGATACAGCCCGAAAGCAGATTGGCGCAGGTTAATGCATTTGGAATGTGTTTTTTCATATCAAACTAGCTGTTCATTGAAATCAAGAACTCCTCATTGGTTTTGGTGTTCTTTATTTGCGCCTGAACAAACTCCATTGCTTCCTGTGCATTCATATCTGCCAGGTGGTTACGTAAAATCCATACACGCTGCAAGGTATCTCTGTCATGCAGCAAATCATCCCTACGGGTACTTGATGCAGTGATGTCAATTGCAGGGAAAATACGTTTGTTAGATAATTTACGGTCTAACTGCAGCTCCATGTTACCCGTACCTTTGAATTCTTCAAAGATAACCTCGTCCATTTTCGAACCGGTATCTGTTAATGCGGTAGCCAGGATGGTCAATGAACCACCTTTTTCGATATTACGGGCAGCACCAAAGAAACGTTTTGGTTTGTGGAGTGCATTTGCGTCAACACCACCAGATAAGATTTTTCCAGAAGCTGGTGCAGTTGTATTATAAGCACGTGCAAGACGGGTTATAGAATCCAGAAGGATCACCACATCATGACCACATTCTACCAGGCGTTTTGCTTTTTCCAGTACAATGTTTGCAATTTTAACGTGACGTTCTGCCGGCTCATCAAAGGTAGAAGCAATAACTTCTGCCCTTACGCTCCTTGCCATATCGGTAACCTCTTCCGGACGCTCATCAATCAGCAGAATGATCAGGTACACTTCAGGATGGTTCTTTGCGATAGCATTCGCAACCTCTTTCAGGAGGTTAGTTTTACCGGTTTTTGGCTGTGCAACGATCAGACCACGCTGACCTTTACCGATAGGGGTAAAGAGGTCGATAATCCTAGTTGAATAGTTATTTGTCTCTGTAAACAGGTTTAATCTTTCAGTCGGGAACAACGGGGTCAGATAATCAAACGGAACCCTGTCTCTTACATCGGCAGGTAAACGGCCGTTGATAGTTTCTACCCTTACCAGCGGGAAGTATTTTTCGCCTTCTTTTGGCGGGCGGATACTGCCTTTAACAGTATCACCGGTTTTGAGGCCAAATAGTTTAATCTGCGACTGTGATACATAAATATCATCAGGCGAAGAAAGGTAATTATAATCCGCAGATCTCAGGAAGCCATAACCATCAGGCATAATTTCCAGTACGCCTTCATTGGTAATGGTATTATCAAAATCGAGGTTAGAGTAACTATTCTCGTTTTGCTTTTGATTATTATTGTTGTTTTTAGGCCTGTTTTCGTTGATTACAGGTTTTTGTTTTTTATTATCATTATTATTACCGTTTACAGGCTGGGCCGCAGGTTGTGCTGCTGGTCTTCTTTCTGCTGGTGCAGGCGTTTCAGCAGGCTGATCTTCCTGAGCAGGTTCTTCAGCAGTTTCCGGCTGTTGCTCTTCAGCAGGCTGTTCTGAAACAGATGCACGGTTAAAATTATTGGGGCCGGCCGCAGGTGCTTCGTTTTCATCTTTTGCAATACGGGTCCTTTTTCTCAGCGGCTTTTCTGCTGCTGCGCCTTTAACGGCTTTGGGTTTTGCCACTTTTACCGGAGACTGAGAATCAGCATCATTGGTTACTTGTGCCGCAGGTTCGCTATTTGGTGTAACTTCCTGTTCGCTTATTTGATGAATAACTTCAACCAATTCAGCTTTGCGCAAATCGTCAGCGTTTAGGATACCGTGCGATTTTGCTAACTCCCGCAATTCAGCAGTAAGTTTTTCATTTAATTCTGTTTTGTTAAACATTATGTGGGTGTAGAGAAATTTTTTTAAACGTATTTATCAGCATATCAAAGCAAAAAATACAATTGTGAATTTGGAACTAGAACAAATTTTTGTGAAATTTTCTGGAAATGATCAGATAAACTTTGAGAATTATGTTGCAATTGTATGTATTTGTAACTTAATCTCCAAGTAAAATTTGAAATTGTTATAAATAAATTACTCAGCATGTGCAAAAATCAGTCTGCAATACCTGTGGAAATTTTTTCATATTTGCACAAAATCTAAGCCCAAATGAATAAGAAGCAACTATTTGAACAGATACAGCTAAAAAAATCATTTTTATGCGTGGGTCTTGACCCGGTTCTGGAAAACATCCCGGAACACCTGCTGAGTTATGAAGATCCTATTTTCGAATTTAATAAACAGATTATTGACGCTACGAAAGATCTCTGTGTTGCCTATAAACCAAACACTGCTTTTTATGAATCGAGGGGCTTAAAAGGCTGGGAAACTTTACTAAAAACCTGGACCTATATTCCTAAAGATATTTTTAGTATTGCCGACGCCAAAAGAGGCGATATAGGCAATACTTCTGCCATGTATGCTGATGCTTTTTTTAATATGGAAAAATCGGGAATGAGTTTTGACTCGATCACAGTGGCCCCTTATATGGGTAAAGATTCTGTTGCCCCTTTTCTGAAATATGAAGATAAATGGGTGATTCTGCTGGCGGCAACTTCTAATGAAGGTCATCATGACTTTCAGCTGCTGGAAACCCCGGAGGGAAAGTTATATGAACAGGTGATTAAAACATCCGCACAATGGGCAGATGCTGATAGACTGATGTATGTGGTGGGAGCCACAAGGGGTTCGGAATTTGCGAACATCAGAAGGCTGGCGCCAGATAATTTTCTACTGGTTCCGGGCGTAGGTGCCCAGGGAGGTAGTCTGGCCGATGTTTGTGCATACGGACTCAATTCGAGCTGTGGTTTGCTGGTTAATTCTGCCAGGGGAATTATCTATGCCGGAAAGGGTGAAGACTTTGCTGAAAAAACAAGGGCAGAGGCTTTGAAACTGCAGCAGGAAATGGCGGATATTTTAGAAAAGGCCGGACTGCTGTAAATTAAATAAACACCATTACTTTTTTTGGAATTAAGTTGGCAGCATGCAACTTAATGAAGATTTTTTACACTTTATCTGGCAATACAGACTGCTCAGCAGTCTGAAAACTTTTACCAGCAAGGGGGAAAGCCTGTATATTATTGATCAGGGACAGCGGAACAGCAACGCGGGACCAGACTTTAGCATGGCCAGGCTTGAGATTGACGGACAGGTTTGGGTAGGGAACGTAGAAATACACCTAAAGTCGTCAGACTGGCTGCTTCATGGCCATCAGTCTGATACTTTATATAATTCTGTAATTCTCCATGCAGTTTATGATTATGATCAGGAGATTGTCAGGACCGATGGATCTGAAATTCCTGTATTGATCTTAAAAGGACTGATACCAGAAGGGCTGCTCCGCAATTACCAGGTCCTGCTTACTGCGCGTGGATTTTTCCCCTGCTGTAAGCTGATCAGTGATATTGATCCCGACAAAATCAGGGAAATGCTGAACCGTGTGGTACAAGAGCGGTTTATTGCAAAAGCGGCTGAACTTCAGGGTAGGATAGAACGCAGCCGTTACGACTGGATCAGTACATTTTATTTTTTGCTGCTAAGGGGTTTTGGGTTTAAAATCAACAGTGTACCCTTTGAAATTCTTGCCGATAACCTGCAGCTAAGAATATTATTTCTGCACCGCGACAATGCACTGCAGATCAACGCCCTATTATTTGGGATGGCGGGCTTTCTGGAAGGCAGATTTACAGATAATTATCCCAGGCAGCTGCAAGCCGAATACCTGTTTCTAAAGCAAAAATACAATCTGAGTTCCGGAGATTATTCCATCTGGAAGTTTATGCGCATCAGGCCACAGAATTTTCCTGTATTGCGGATTGCCCAGCTGGCCGCCTTGTTTTTAAGCAGTGCCGGTATATTTACAGAATTGCTAGATTGTGCAGATGCTGCTACGATCAGGCGGCTGTTCCGTTTTGCAGCGGTTGATCCATACTGGCATAACCATTCTCATTTCGACCGTCTATGCAAGCCACATCCTGTAACTATTGGGCGAAATAGTCTTGAGAACCTTATTATTAATTCGATCTGCCTGTTTCTCTATTGTTACGGCACTTACCATCTGCAGGAAAAATATAAACATAGGGCAATGGAATTGCTGCTTTCTATCCCACCAGAGCGCAATATCATTATTACAGCATATGCCCGGTATGGTGTAAAAGCAAAAAATGCATTTGATACCCAGGCCCTGCTGCAGCTGAATAAAGAATATTGCAGTGCTAAAAAATGCCTTAACTGTATTATTGGTAGACAATTGATAGGGAAAACCAATATCCGGCATGAAAATTATGGTAATATGAACAATAAAAATATTGATCTTCCAGTTAGATAGGTGTTTAATAATTGTTTTTCATATTATTATTCGGTAGATTGGATTTCAATTGTGGTACAGGAATTTTAAACTCAGATCGTATGTTTCAGCGCATAGTGGCCTATTTCGAAAAACAAAGTTTTGGTGTTTGTACCTATCTGGCAGACAAGCTGAACCTTTCTATCAGCAAAATCAGACTTTTCTTTATTTATTCTTCCTTCCTGGCAGTGGGCTTCCCTATTATATTTTATGTGATGGCAGCCCTGGTACTGGATGTACGCCACTATATGAAAAGGATCAGACAGCGGATCTGGGACCTGTAGCAATAAGTAACATTGCCCCGGAATTATTATTCTGCTCCAGATTTAGAATAGTATGACACATACAACTATATATTTTATATTTGTTGTTTATTAATAGTGTACGCAAAATGCCGGTAAAGGGAAACCAATTTAAATCTAATTCATTCAAAAACGAATACGGGGAAAAGGCAGGCCCAAGATCATCCGCCCGTGAGCCCAGGGAAAGATTTGAGCGGATGCCAACATTTAATTTTCAGGATGAGCGGATCTTTAAAATAGCAGGGCTGTTTTTTTTGATCCTGGCCATATATTTTCTGGTAGCCTTTACTTCTTACCTGTTTACCTGGCAGGAGGATTACAGCTATGTAATTGACGCTAATGGCGGATGGGGCAACCTGTTTAAAACCATTGAAGAATTACAGCAGCATAATATACCAATTGTAGTACAGAACTGGCTGGGTAAATTTGGTGCTTTGTTAGCTCACCAGTTTATCTACGAATGGTTTGGCGTTTCGTCTTTCCTGTTTGTATTTGTATTTTTTATTATCGGTTACCGACTGCTGTTCAAAGTAAAAATTCTGGCATTGCAAAAAACTTTGGGCTATAGCTTGTTCTTCCTGTTGTTTTTATCTTTGACTTTTGGATTTCTGCATTCTTTTATGCTAGATTCTCCACATTATCTGGAAGGAGAAATAGGGTACTGGACCAATAAGCTGCTGGTTGCACAGATTGGCAGTACCGGAGTTGGGGGGCTTATTGCATTTCTGGGACTTACTATTCTTATAATTGCCTATAATATTGACTTTAAACTTCCTGAACGCAAACATCTGCTTAAAGACGAGCCTCTGGCCGATAACGATTATTCCGGTAATAGTTTTTCTGCAGAAAAGGAAATAGCCGAGGAAGAAGCGGAAACTCCAGCTTATGTTCCGCGCCCTAATACTTTTGCCGAACGTCCACAGGTAGATCAGGAGCCATTAAATGAACCCATAGAATTTACTGTTAACGACCGCCTGGCCAACCAGCGTAAAAAGGAACAAAATATAATACTTACCCCAAGCCGTTTTGAAGAACCGCCGATGGAGGAAGAGGTGATTGTTCCACGCGCCCCGGTGCTCAATGTTACCAATGCGCCTATTATACTTTCGCCGCTGGTAGAACCAATTACAGAACTGATCTATGAGGAGCCTAAAGAGGAACCACAGCTCACCATTGAGAAATCTGAAGAAGAGAAAAAATCTGAAGAGCTGGTAGAACAGTTTGGTAATTATGACCCTACTTTAGACCTGGCTAGCTATAAATATCCGCATATTGACTTGCTGGAGAACTATGGATCGAATAAGATTTCTGTAAATGCAGACGAACTGGAGGCTAACAAGAACAAAATTGTTGAGACGCTAAATCACTACAACATAGAGATTGACAAGATTAAAGCCACCATCGGTCCGACGGTAACCCTCTATGAAATTATACCCGCACCGGGGATAAGGATTTCCAAGATTAAGAATCTTGAAGATGATATTGCCCTAAGTCTGGCTGCCCTGGGTATCCGTATCATTGCACCGATGCCGGGTAAAGGAACGATTGGTATTGAGGTGCCAAATATGCATCCTGAGATGGTTTCTATGCGCAGCATTCTAACCACAGAGAAGTTTCAGAAAACAGAAATGGACCTCCCAATTGCATTGGGTAAAACCATTTCCAATGAGGTTTATATAGCAGACCTTGCAAAAATGCCCCACTTACTGGTAGCAGGAGCTACAGGGCAGGGTAAATCTGTAGGTATCAACGCTATCCTTGTTTCTCTATTATACAAGAAACACCCGTCGCAGCTTAAGTTTGTGCTGGTAGACCCTAAAAAGGTAGAGCTTACACTGTTTAATAAAATTGAACGCCATTTCCTGGCGAAGCTCCCGGGAGAGGCAGATGCAATTATCACAGATACCAAAAAGGTAATTCATACCCTGAATTCACTGTGTATAGAAATGGACCAGCGGTATGACCTGCTTAAAGATGCACAGGTAAGAAACCTGAAAGAGTATAATGAGAAGTTTATCAAACGTAAACTGAATCCTAATAACTCACATCGTTTCCTTCCATATATTGTATTGATTGTGGATGAGTTTGCCGATCTGATGATGACCGCCGGGAAGGAAGTAGAGACACCGATTGCACGTTTGGCGCAGCTTGCCCGTGCTGTAGGCATCCACCTGGTGCTGGCTACTCAGCGTCCTTCTGTAAATATTATTACCGGTACCATTAAGGCCAACTTCCCGGCAAGGCTCGCCTTCCGGGTATTGTCTAAGATAGATTCACGGACAATTCTGGACAGTGGGGGTGCTGATCAGCTGATTGGGCGTGGTGACATGCTTTTATCTACCGGAAACGATCTGATCAGGTTGCAGTGCGCATTTGTGGATACGCCTGAAGTAGACCGTATATCTGAGTTCATCGGTAACCAGCGTGGTTATCCGGAAGCCTATCAGCTGCCCGAATATCTGGATGAAAATGCTGAGTCGGCCAAAGCAGATTTTGATCCTGATGACAGGGATTCTATGTTTGAGGATGCTGCAAGATTAATTGTTATGCACCAGCAGGGTTCAACATCGCTGATCCAGAGGAAACTGAAATTAGGTTATAACCGGGCAGGAAGGATTATCGATCAGCTGGAAGCAGCTGGTGTAGTAGGCCCTTTCGAAGGAAGTAAAGCACGTGAGGTATTATTACCTGATGATTATGCTTTGGAACAGTTCTTGACTAATCTGAAGAAATAATCAATAGACAGATACGATGAAGAAAATATTATCATTGCTGGTGCTGATGGCCGGAGCGGCTTCTATGAGCTCTGCACAGACAGATGCCAAAGCAAAAGCGATTTTAGCCGATGTAAGTAAGAAATACCGTTCATATGATGTAGTAAAAACCGATTTTACCTTTACCCTTGAAAGTCCGCAGAACAAAGCGAAGGATATACAAAAAGGTACATTGCTGGTTAAAGCTGCTGCCAATAAATATAAGGTAACCATGACCGATCAGGATATGATCAGCGATGGGAAAAGCCAGTGGACCTATCTGAAAAAGGACAAGGAGGTGCAGGTATCGGTAGTTGATAAAACGGGAGATGCATTAAACCCGGCGCAGATTTTTACCTTGTATGAGAAGGGATTTAAATATCTTTATACAAGCGATAAAAAAATAGGTGCAAAGGTTTATCAGATGATAGATTTGTCGCCTACTGACACCAAAAAATCGTACTTTAAAATACGGTTAGGTATAGATAAAGTAGCCAAACAGGTAGCAAGCGTACTGATTTTTGATAAGAACGGTAATAAGTATACCTATGATGTGAAGACTTTTGTGCCTAACGTAAAGGTACCTGAATCAACCTTCACATTTGATGCGAAAAAATATCCAGGTGTTGAGGTTGTTGACCTTAGATAACAGCTAATAATTGAGTTGAACCGATGACCATAACTTCTAAATTTTGAGAATTACCTTTCTTGGTACCGGAACCTCACAAGGTATACCAGTTATCACCTGCGGATGTGAGGTCTGTAGATCAGACGATCCGAGAGATAACCGCTTACGTGTTTCTATTTTAATAGAAACTGAAGATAAAACCATTGTTATAGACAGCGGTCCTGATTTCAGGTACCAGATGCTCAGGGCTAAAGTAAAAGATCTGGATGCAATTGTTTATACTCATGAACATAAAGACCATGTGGCAGGGCTTGATGATATTCGTCCTTTTAATTACATGCTTCGCAAGAATATAGATATTTATGCGACTACTCAGGTACAGCAGGCGCTAAAGCGGGAGTTCTCCTATATTTTTGCAGAGAAGGTATA